>ERZ1048068.82-NODE-82-length-95076-cov-9.396418_pt1 | contig 95076 bp, 100 predicted proteins | sample MGYA00383098_ERZ1048068 | MGnify/ENA primary metagenome ERZ1048068 (study PRJEB29581, sample SAMEA5548368) | metagenome | biome: marine; feature: coastal; material: water | depth 1 m | study: Short-term variability in the microbial, nano- and picoplankton dynamics...
TTCAACTTTGTTGATAATTACTGATACCCCGTTAAATTGGGCCAAAAAACGACATTTTCGCAGTTTTTGGGACTTGGTTTCTTAAATTTTTTTTTTTTTTTTTTTTTTTTTTTTTTTTTTTTCTTTTAGGGAAACAGGTGACGAAAAGTGACAGAATGTCGTTTTTTTGCTCAATGTAACGGTGTATGTCTCTGCATTAAGTTTCAAAGCAAAATGTCGTATGTCGTTGTCCATGCCGAAGGAATGAAGGATGGTGAGACAGGATTTCTACTGTATCCGAGCTCATCTGGGTGCTTTCGTGAAGATACACTTAAGGCAGACTTCACTGCTCTGTTTCAAGGAGACGCACCAGATCTTCCATTTGGTAATGCTGGAAAGAGATTTGGACCCGAATCTTTCACTGATATAGAGATGAAAAGATGCATGCTGGAACACTTGAAAAAAAAATACAGCCTGCCAAAAGATGCGGACACTTACTGGCTCAAAGATGAGGTGATGCATAATGATCTTATTTTCCCACTCATCACTCCTTATGCGGAAAAAAGAGAAGAGGATCCTGAGCAGACTGCCGTGCGAGGTCTGTGGGAGTGTACAGGACTCAGGGTACCCACATTAGAGTACCTGGGACAGTTCCGCGATAAGCATGTGTTCAGCACACATATTTGCATTGATGATGCAAAGTGGCAATGGATGAATCATCAGGGAGAGAAGCTGACCCTGACTGACTGGGGAGTGTGTCCTCATTTCGATTTGCTTGATGAGCTCGGTGTGTCCAGAATAGTATTTGACTCGTACTGCAGGACACATGGAGGCCCTCGTTTTATCACAGATATCAATGATCATTTGGTGGAAGGCACTACAAGAGAAATAATCGAGCATTTTGCTTTGTTGAAAAAATAGTGCATATATTTTTTTTTAAACTTTACTTTTTGGTGTGAGAGTGCTCGGACTCAGCAGTGCGATATATTTTAAAGTGGTGTAATTAACTGAACTGTATCGTTTGAGTAATGAATCGTTTCCTACGACGCTGGGGTCTTAAAAAAAATAGGGTGGGCGTTGAAAGGAATAATACTGATTGTCACAGATCACACATAGACAGAACTTCTCTAATTTTCAACCAGTATGACAATTCGATGGATATTAGTCTCTGTGCTTTAGAGTCTCTACATGCTAATCAAAACGGTGTATTTAAGAACATTACAAAGAAGCAAAGTAAAAAATGGATTTGAGTATCAACACTGTAAGCTTTTCCCGCTGGGACCCATACTCTATCCTGCAGTCCAGTGTCATTGAAATTGAAAAAGAGTCAGATTTGTCATCCCCCCTGCTTGGTGTCGTTTTTGGTGGTAAGTGCCCTACGTGTTTTTGTACGAAGCATGATTGTCCAGGGCACTTTGGGTCTCTCCGCCTGACAGAACCAGTGTACCACATATCCTGGGTCAATCACTTAGTTCGGCTTTTAAAAAAACATGATGGGAAGTTTACTTGGAACAAACACAAGGCTTCAATTACTCGTAATAATAAACTTTTCCCGGCATGCGAGATCTTCCCTTTAATAGACGACCCTCCTGTTATATCGGTGCTCCCAATCCCCCCCCCACATGTAAGGCCTCCTCTGTTCGTGAATGGTGAGCTTAAGGGCGAAAATGACCTAACGTACAGGCTACAAAATATAATAAGAAAAAATAGAGCACTGGACGAAATGAAACGATGTAAGAGACCCACGGAGGTAATTAACCAGGCTAGGGAAGCCCTGCAGAACGCAGTGACGGGGTACATTAACCACGAGAAATTAGGCCCTTCGAGAAGAGTTCGCAATAAGAGAGAGTACGCCTCTTGTGAGTCCAGAATCAAAAAAAAAAATGGTCGCATAAGAAGCAATTTGATGGGTAAACGAGCGAACTACACAGCTCGATGTGTAATCACTGGAGATGACTCTTTAAGAATTGATGAGTTGGGTGTACCTAAGTCTGTTGCACAGAATCTCACAGTCCCAGTAAAAGTGACTGACTATACGAGAGAATCTTTGCAGGACATGCTAGACAGTGGTAAAGTTAAATATGTCAAAAGGAAAGATGGATCAAGAAGTTCTAAGAGGGTCATTCTCGAAACGGGTGACACTGTTGAGCGGTTTCTGAAAAATGGTGATATAGTCTTGTTTAATCGCCAACCGTCTTTGCACAAGTACTCTTTGATGGCACACTATGTTCGTATTCTGCCCCACTCTACATTCAGGTTTAACGTGTGCGTGACATCACCGTACAATGCCGATTTTGACGGTGACGAGATGAACATGCACGTGCCGCAAACAATTATGGCTAGGACAGAAGCAGAGGAGATTATGGGGGTAAAGCACAACATAATCACAGCCCAGGGTAACTGTCCTGTCATCGGGCTCATACAAGACTCACTTCTCGGTATATTCCTACTCAGCGGTACTACGCTAAAACGTCACGAGGCTATGCAAGTGGCACAGTGTCCTTCTGGCCTGTCTGGTCGCGAAGTCATTTCGACAGCGTTGCCCCAGGTGAATTACGAGCGCAACGGGGTCAAAATCGTGGACGGTCACTTTCTCGAGGGCAGACTGACAAAGAAAGACGTAGGGAAATCGAATGGATCTCTTGTGCACATCATATACAATGATTTTGGACCTGACGTGTGTATTCAGTTCATGCAAGACTTACAGGGTTTCGCTCACAGATTCCTTCAGATAAGAGGCTTCACTATCGGAATCGCAGATCTCATTCGCACTGCCGAAGCTTCAAAAATTTGTGAGGAAGAGCGCGATAAGGCGTTTGAAGAGGCAAAATATCTCGAAGACCCAAACAACAGGCTCAACAGCTGCAGAGCTGTTATGGGGAGAGCAGTCATTAAAGATATGACCGAATCAAATAACTTTTACGCGATGGTGCACTCGGGCTCTAAAGGGTCATTAGTGAATTTGACACAGGTACAGGCATGCCTTGGCCAGATGAATGTACAGGGAGGTCGCACTCCACTTCAGTGGAGGGACAGAACTGCAACCGAATTCAAGAGAGGAGAAAATGGACCTACCAGCAGAGGCTTCGTGTCGCACTCTTATTTAGAGGGTCTAACACCTTTTGAAATGTTTTGTCACAGTATGAGCGGTCGTGAGGGCCTAATAGATACAGCTATTAAAACAGCACAGACTGGTTACACGGAAAGGAAGTTGATGAAGTGCTTGGAGAATATCACAGTGAACACGGACGGGACTGTTCGGGACAGGGATCAGGTCATACAGTTCGATTACGGTGAGGATGGTTTTGACGCTGCAAAAATAGAGACACAGCAGTTGCAGCCGCTGCCTGGTGCGAGACAGGATGATCTGGACTTGTTAACTCGTCAGACATATCATTTCCCGGTGCCTATGAGGCGGATTCTTCGTAAGATTCAACTCTACGGTGGAGTCAAGATGCAGTGTGGTCCGTCCATACACTTCACAAAGAATATTCTCTTACAAGCTTTCATCAACGTGTACACTCCGATTATGACTGCGTCTACTGCACACCGATTTACAAACATGGTCTCTGAATGTATTGAGAAGGCCAGGGTGAGTCCAGGAGAATGTGTTGGTGCGCTTGCAGCTCAGAGCATAGGAGAGAGGACTACGCAGTGCACTTTGAATTCTGTAGACTACAATGAGTGGTTGGTCATAAAGGGCTACCCTAGGGATGGAACTATAGGAGATATTATTGACTCTATAATGAGAGAGGAAGGCTACGAAAACCGGAGTGGTGATCATATTACCGAGGTGAAGGGCCTGCAGGCTTTTACTGTAGACGAGAATGGTAACACGAGCTGGCAGGAAATCACACACGTGACAAGGCATCCTCCAAGGTTTTACAAAGGCTCTAGCCTGCTCGTCAAAATTACACTAACCTCGGGCAGGACGCTCACAGCTTCCAGGGCTAAATCTTTCCTCGTGCTCAGGGGCAAAAAAATTGTGCCGTGTGATGGTACAGAACTCAAGTTAGGTGACGAGGTCCCTGTCCTGCTTTACAGCACTCACAAGAGTCGTGGCTTTAGCAACCTCGGGTTTTTTTTGGGGGCTTACTACGCGGTTGGTGAGCTCAGAGACAATGCAATTGTCTTCCCTAAACACGCAGTCCCGTACTTTGTATATCAGCTACAAAGATATAAACCGACCTATGTGAAGGAGGACGACAAGGTTAAGATTCTCTGCACTCGACTTTTGCACATGCTCAAACATATTGGTAAATTTCCGACAGTCATACTCCAGGGGTCAGCCGAGTCAAGACTAGCTTTTTGCAGGTCGTATCTCAAATTGAAGGGGATCGAACAGGATGGATTTTTGCTAGTGCGGACGAACAGATACTTGAGAGACGGCATCTCCTTCATGCTCAGAGGACTTGGTATCGAGTCTAGACTCTCACAGATTGGCATCATGCTTGATCCGGTAAATCACAAGCAGCTTTTTGAACCCGTCTCGGAATATAAGGGCGTTGTGTTCGAAGCTATTACGGGAATAGAGGCAGTGGAGTCTTCTGGGATCTTTGTCTACGACCTGACAGTAGAAAGAACAAAGAACATGTGCGCCCTGAATGGTATAGCATGTAGGGACACATTCCACTTTGCGGGTATTGGTTCAAAAAACGTGACTCTCGGTATACCCAGACTCAGAGAAATACTAGGTGTTTCAAAACATCCGAAAACCCCATTGACAACACTTCGGGACAAAAAAGCTCTGAGCATGAAGTATGATAATATTGAGCAATTGAGCATGCCTCTTACGGACAATGATAAAATCGTAAATTACTGGACATTTCCAGATGGAAGCCTAACAAAAGATGACGTTTATAGAAAATGGGGAAAACCAAGAAGACTCGTTCTCAGATCAGACAGGAGCATTCTGAGTATGTTTGAATACGCAGCTTACCAAGAGTATAAGGATCGCATTGTCCTTGATGTGTTTGGGGAAGTTCCTGAACAGAGAGGAATTCCAGGCGCACAGTGGTGCAAGTGGGTGCAGGGGCGTGTGGAGACCACACTGCAGGACTTGTACAAAATTATGAACATTTGCGACGATCTCAATAACCTTTACACGAACGACATTTATAAGATGCAATGTACATATGGAATTGAATGTGCAAGGTCATGCCTCATCATCGAAATTAAGAAGATTCTTGACTTTTATGGAATTTACATAAACTCAAGACACCTGACATTACTCGCTGACGCGATGACAGTGAAGGGAGAGCTTACACCACTGTCCAGACATGGGTTGAAGAGAGCAAAATGCTCAGCGTTGAAAAGATGCACTTTTGAAGAGGTGGTGACAGTTCTACACGAAGCAGCTCTTAAGGGGGAGGTGGATATGGTGGACGGCGTGAGTCCATGTATCCTAACAGGAAAGGTTGCCAACATTGGAAGCAACTGTGTGCAGGTTCTCAAAGACCACATAATGGAAAAAAAATATCAACAACCACGTCCATCCGAAGAAGAGGGTGTAGACATGTGGGTACCAATACAAACAATGCCCAAGACTCAGCCATACAGACCAGCTTCTCCTACATACAGTCCCAATTATGAACCATAATTTTTTCTAAATGGTGTATTCGTACCTAGGCGATTGATTAGAAAAAAATGATGCAAGCCATGCCCACCTCAAACCCCAACACTTACAACGATATTCTCGACGAAAACACCACCACAAAAATTAAGGTGTGTGCCATGAGACGTGGAGACGATGAGATCTTTCAACCCAAGATTCTAGCAGCAAGCTCGGAGAAGGACATACCACTTTACCTACGCCTGCCTGCTATGCCTATTCTCTACAGCGACACATCCCCGGACGGTGACAAGGAAAAGTTTAACAAGAGTATTGAACAGGCCTGCAATACTTTCACCCTGGTACGAGGTAATAAGTTCAGTAACGTCAAGCGCGGCATGCCAAATCTTGAAAACGACCAACAGGAAGCATTTGATCTGCTGCAGAAACAACACAGAGAACTGCTCACAGCTGCCTTCAAGAGTGAAAAGGTTAAGTGCAGTGGCAAGGATAAGGCCAAAAAGAAGGCCAAGAAGAAGGCGAAAACCATTGCCAAAGAGGAGAAGAGGGATATCTCAGAAGAAGAACTTAACGATATTGCACTCGGTATCTATATCGAAGACTCTCACGACAGTGGGATGAAAGAGACCACTTGGACAGATGACGGGGAAGAAAAATCTGAGATCTCTCTGAAGATCAAGCGCAAGTGCTATGGCATGCGAGATGTCGAGGAAGAGGCGGACGGTGAAAAAGTCAAAAAAAGGAAGCTCATTCGCGTGCCGCCAGTGTTCCACAAACCTACTCCCACTGGTGATTACCACGAGAAGAAGTACGAAAACTACATCCAACGGGGAACACTTGCCATTTTCAGAGTTCGGAGGAACTTTTACTCAAGTCCCATGATGTACGGAAGTAACCTTACCTTTGACAAGGATGTAATCATCATGTGCGAAAGCAAAAAACGCAAGCGCAATGCGCAGACAAAACCAGTCATGTACTTTGAAGACCAGGACGATGACAAGCGCCAGCGTACCGAGTAATTATTAACATAATACTATATATATTCTATAAAGTTCTCTGACTATGTACGATGCTCTAGCTTTCGGCTATGGGTTATTATCTATATTTACAGGGTGCTTTTTCCTCAGCCACGGTCTGCAGTTTCAAAAGTACCACCAACACAGGTCCAAAGAGTACAAACAGGCCAGTGCATTCATGATGGGAGAAACATGTCAAAATCCTATACTCAGAGCCCATCTCGGAAGCTTCAATAAATGCGAGGACGCAGAAGAAATACTTGGACGATATCCTGTCATCACGGCACTTCACGATGTTGCTACTGATTTAAATATATGCGGCCACGGAAGATGTCATATCTTCTACATGGATATCACAGCAAATCTGCACAAGATTGTTATCGGCCTGCTGCTACTTTCCATACTTGGAATCTGGCTATTCAAAAAAACATGCTCGGACAAAAAACAGATGCGAGAAATAGACTACTATACTTTACCGACTAAGAAAAAAAATTAATAAGTTATTCGCCTTTTTTTTTGTGTTATCCTATATGTAGAACTGCTCAAATTTAAATCTTCAGTGTCCCTATACTTGTTTATGAAAGGCTCGTAGATACATAAAAATGCATTCTTTATTTGATCGATATCCTTCGCGCCTGTTATCACGACTTTACCTGACCGGAAAATTAAAAATACAACCTTTGGGTTCTCTACTCGAAGCACTGCGCCTGGGAATAAAGTTGGCTCGTAACTTACATATGGGCCATGGTCCTGAGCTAACTGATTAAGTTTAAGCGGGAATGGCACACCTACACTCGCAACTATATTCTGAATGTGAAAATCTTTGAAACAAACTTTGATCCCATGGTTCTGTAACAGTCTAGTATACTTACGACACGCAAATAAGCTCTCGTCAATATTTTTAGACCCCGTGCACACCATATTACCACTTGAAAACGTCAGGGCTGTGGTCTTAGGTTCTCGAATGCGAATTGTCATTGCAGCGAATTTCGGAGGATTAAAATCACAAAATGCAAGCTTCTGAGCTATGGCACGAAGATTGAGATGTGTGAGCCCAAGTGAAAATGTAGCGACACAGTTTTGAACAGATATAGCAGGGGCATCGAGCTCAGTTCTTTTTAGCTGGGAGATATCGTATTTACTCTTTCCCATCGTAATAGTACTTATTCTTTTATATACACCATAATGAAAATTTATATTGTGTTGCTAGTCCTGCTAAGAACTTTCACACAGTATGTCGTGAACTCTCACAAAGAAGAAAGCCAACTCTGCGCACATCTCCTCGAAAAAGCTATTGCAGAAGATATTCCCTCGGTAAAGTCAGCATACTTCGTCACGGTCATGCAGGAGGACCAGCGCACTTTCTTCAACACTCTGAATAGTTACCACATCGGGTTTCTGGCATCTAACGTCACATACGCGAGTGAGCAAGAAATTCAAAACCAAGCCTGCCGTATGCCTGCGTACATATTAGACGGGCTTGAATGGACTGCTGGAGTGACACCACTCCTGATTGTTTGGGTTGCATATAGTATCGTGACCTGGTTCAAAGGAAAGTGTGCGAATAAACCAGTGTACAAAACCCCAGTGAGAACTGCGAAGAAATCACCCGATAAACCACCTAGGGTACCAAGAAAATCTCCTAGAACAGAACACATGGAATACATAAGGCCACTCAAAGCTAAAAAAAAGCTCGTACATCGGACTGTGGTAGCAGAGACTAAAAAAGAATCTTTTGCTGGGAAAATGTTACAAAATATTTCCCCCTCTCTTAGACAAAGAATCATAGCTGCAGATGTGTAGTATTTATACTGGTGACGAATGTGTAAATGGCGTCTCAGACACCTTCCGGGGAAAAACCTTCCGGGGAAAAACCTTCCGGGGAATTACCTCACAGTCCTAGTGCCGATTTTAGAGGAATGCGCGAAGCTAGAGCTAGGGAAATGAACGCAGTAACAGAGCGACTGGAGGGTTTGGACCTTACGGATAATCTAGATGGGAGTCCAGGTGGTGATGCAGTTGTAGTAAAGGGAAAACTTCGTATGAATGCACGCTCAAGACTACGTAAGGATGTTGGTAAAGAGATAGATCTTGCATCTGCAGCAAGTGGAGGGTTATCCCCGAGTGATAAATCACCAGGAAGCAAAACAGACTCCCCTCCACGGAAGCCACAAAAACGTGACCGTGCTAACATATCAGGAAATGGTGGAGGTAGTTTATATTTAGGCCAACCGGCAGTTTGGTGAGTATATAGCGAAGCATTACTTACGTAAATGTATGACCCACTAGATGATTCACCATCCAAGCATCATGATGAACAACAGACTTGGTGTGAGTATTTAACTTGTAATTTTAGGAGATTGCACTGTCCACGAGACGAAGGCATAGGCACACATGTAAAAAAACTTATCTTTGACGACTTAGAAAACCCAAAAAGAAAAAACCCAAAAGAGCCGAGAGACAAGACTGCTCTACAAAAATTAAAATTCTAATACACCGTTACATCCGAGCAAAAAACGACATTCTGGCAGATTTTGGCATGTGTTTCCCAAAATAAAAAAAAAAATAAAATATAAAATAAAATAAATTTTTTCTTCTAGGGGTACGAGCCCGGTTTTTCACTAGAATGTCGTTTTTTCACCCAATGTAACGGTGTATGTAGGCGTGCACACAAATCAAAGATGCAGACCCATGCCGATGCCATCCCCCTCAGCCGCCAGATGTGTGCATCCTTTGACAAATATGTCGAGGCACTCCCGAGCATACTGCATAGCCATGAAGTAGATATAACACGCTGGGTATATGATGGTGAGCGACATCTACGAATTGAATTTGTTGGTGCTCAGCTTGAAGAGCCAAAATTTCTTGAGGCTGATGGCACTTCACATACTATCAATCATACAGAATGCCTGCAGAGAAACATAAGCTACAGTATGCCTCTGTACACTGACGTGCATGTAACACTTAACGGCGAAAAAAATGTGTTCTCCTCAATCTTCCTTGGCATGGTGCCTCTCATGATCGGTTCCAAGTATGATAAGCATACGCGAGCGTGTTCGTACGACCCAGGTGGATATTTTATCGTGAAGGGAAGTGAGAAAAGTATTGTTTTCCAGAAGGCTCACATTCACAATTGTCCACTCACATTGCATCGTTATTTGAACAGTGCACATTCTTATGCAGTGTGCTGTAAGTCGGAAGGCTCTGGTGTAGCTGTAACCACTATAAAGTGGAATGACACTGCTACAGTCAGCTTTCCGAAGTTAAAGCATGATATATCCGTGGGTACACTATTACGAATGCTTCCTGAATCGTCTTTGATTCAGTTTACACCAGAAGAGGCAGCTTTCTACGAAGAAAGTTTGAATAAAGAAGACGAAGTGGTCCTACAGGACACTTTTTTGCTGGGTCATGACGATGATTATCGCACTGAGCAGCTTCTTTCCTTTTGTGTACCCCACACGAAGTTCAAAGCTGATTATATTCGTCTTATGATGAAACAGCTGTATGCTGACATACAAAACGAACACTGGTCCGATAAGGATAGTCTTATGTTTCAGCGTATTGAAATGGTGCACGACTTGCTTACCGGGTTGTCGCATCAGCTTTTGAACAAGATGACGCATAGTATCTACCAGTTTTTGCATAAGAAGATGACAAGAAACATTCAAAAAAAAACTATAATAAAGCTCCTGCGGAGGACGACAACTCTCACAGATGGTCTTCAGTATGCCCTTGCGACAGGGTCTTGGAATACACCCTCTTTTGATGGTCGTCAGAGAGTTGGTGTTGCTCAGCTCCTGCAAAGAGGTACTGTATATACAGCTATAAGTCAGCTTCGCAGAGTCTCGTCGTCCATCAAACCAGAGCAGAAACTGAGTAAGCCTCGTTTCCTGCATGGTACTCATAGGGGTAGACTGTGCTACATCGAGACACCAGAGGGTGCATCTGTGGGGTTGGAGTCACAGCTCAGTCTCGGTGCATACGTTTCTATAGCTTCACCTTCAGATGCCATTCACGACATGATTAAAGATTTATCTGGTGATTATCTTCTTTTCATCAATGGTGGTATTGTTGGTTATGGTGGTGAGGAAGTCGTTCATGTTGTAAGGAGTGCTCGTAGGTCAGGCCAAATATCAAAGGATGTTAGTGTATCATTAAACGATGCGACTATCTGTGTTCCGAGCATATGTATTCGCACTAACAGTGGAAGAATTTGTAGACCTGTTTACATATTACCATTGAAAGAGCGAGCAGGTATGTCTTTTACACAAATGCTTTCTGAAGGGGTAGTAGAATATTTGGATGTGTACGAAGAAGACACCATGTGCATCGGAGTAACGCATCAGGAAATTGACCCTAGCCTCATGATGGGCTTTTGCGCTGCGACCACACCTTTCTCTGATAGGAACCCTGGTCCTCGAAATACGTACCAGGCAGCCATGTTAAAGCAAGCGCAGAGTGTGAACTCTCTTGCGTTTCAGGACAGGTTTGATACGACAACGAATGTCCTTCACTACGGACAAAAACCCTTGGTGAGTACAGAGGCAGAGCGTGTGTATAAGCATGGGCTCCCAACTGGTATCAATGCTATTGTGGCGATTATGTCTTGGAAGTATAACCAGGAAGATTCTATTATTGTGAATCGGTACAGTATTGACAGGGGCTTTGCAACCTGCACTCAGCTCAAGACATTGAAGGATACTCTGTGTCCAGACGAGGAGTATGAAGACTTCCCTCTGCTCAACAGAACAGTAGAGAAGGGAGATATTTTAATTGAGAAGAAGAAGTCTGGCTACAGAAAGGTAAATAACAAGCGTGTAGCCTTTGAAGAGTCCATGCCTGTCGAGGCTACACACAGTGGTGTGGTAGATAAAGTTTTAGTCTACAAAGAAAGAAACGGTATGGACGCATGCAAGGTGAGAGTAAGGAAGGTTAGGGTACCACAAATAGGAGACAAGTTCGCAAGCAGAAGTGCACAGAAGGGCACGATTGGAATGACCGTGCGTGGTGAGGACTTGCCGTTTACACTCGATGGGATTACTCCAGACATCATTCTGAACCCCCACGCCATACCATCGAGGATGACAATGGCTCAAATACTGGAAATGCTGAAGAGTAAATACGGCTGCGCCGCTGGACTGTGCCAGGATGGTTCTCCATTCAACGGTGACACGGCAGAAGATCTCTGCGACATGCTTCATACGATGGGGTTTAAGAGAGATGGGACTCAGATCATGCAGTGTGGTATTACGGGGGAGAGATTTCATGTTCCTATTTACATCGGGCCAACATTCTATCAACGACTGAAACATAATGCAGAGGAAAAGATTCATGCACGGGGGAGAGGGCGGAAGGAGTTTCTTACGAGGCAGCCGAACGAGGGAAGACAAAATGGTGGAGGTCTGCGTGTTGGAGAAATGGAAAAGGACGCACTGCTTGCTCACAGTGTACCTCATGTGATTGTGGAGCGACTTATGCACTCTAGCGACGCGTACAAGATGAACATTTGCTCTTGTGGCCTGACGCATTCCATACGAGGTGGTGTGTGCAATCGTTGTGGAAAATCTGCCCACGAAATTGTGGTACCATACGCATTCAAGCTACTTATTCAAGAATTACAATCTATGTGTATTGAAGTCAAATTGAATTAGTATAAGTGAAATGTATAGCCAAAGAATGCTTATCATGTATGGAGACTCTCCGGTAGTGACTACTGCATACTATAATGGTCATCGTGTTTGGACAACGGGGTTAAAAACACCTCGTAATGTTGTTCAAACATACATGGACGAGTGCATTATAGTAGTAGACAGAGTAGACGATCTTATATGGGATATGAAAGAGATATATGTGATCAACGAGGGTGGCGCGGATGTGGCCGAAGAGGCTGTGCTCAGAGGAGCATGCTGTCTGAACTGCACAATGGAAGAGGGTCTTTGGAGATTGCGGGAAATCATTCTTTAGTAATAATAATATATATATTCTGGTAAATGGGTAAACCAAATGGATGTAGATTGATTGTTTTTATGATAGTTACTTTTTTGGCAGTTCTTTATTTGGTGTACGGTGATGATCAGACGTTACAGGCGTTTGCCGGCGTTTTCTTAGGTATCGGAGGCTTGGCTTTCCTAGTAGAAGCTTGGAAACTGTCTGGCGAGTGTGAGTGTATGAAAGAGTGTATGAAATCTGACGAATTTGAAACGAGTAACGATCTGGGGTCTGGCCCGCGGGGATTACAACCAAGATTCAACATCGAAAACATCTACTTTAAAAATATATAAACCCATACGACATGTGTGTAAATGGGAACAGCAGAAGAAAGAGCACAAGAAGAAGCAGCAACAAAAGCAAGTTTACTTTTATTCTTAGCTGCTATTGGTGGCTTTGTCCTTGTAATCACATCAGATCCTGACAAAGTAGAGTTTGGGCGGGTTTTGGGATGGGTTCTTATGTTTTTATTACCTTTATTTTTGATTGTTTGGTATCATAAAACAATAAAACAATGTATTTGTCCTTCCCGCGAAAATCCGGGTACAGGTTTATCTTTAGAACCTGTAGGTCTCCGCGAAAAAAGATTCCAGATAGAGGTATTATAAGTATAAGTAAAGTTCATATAATTTAAAATGCGTCATGCACAGCGAAGTACGCGCAATAAACAAAGGAGACAGAACAGGGAAAAACGTTTTGAATATAATGTTGTACCAGATGGGAAAAAAAAACTTGATTTTGAATCTTATTATGAATATAAAAATGATTATATTTCTACAGATATACAAATCAGTGGTAGTGTTGTTGGTTATTTTGTTTTAATTGGGGGAGGTTTTATGTGGGGATTAGGTAACACTGCAGTGAGTACTGTGGGTATGGTTCTTTTTATTATTGCATTAGTCATAGTTCTCTCTATTTGTTTATCTGCATGCTGTATTTGTCCTAATCATTATGTAAGAAATAATAAAAAATTACCGGACGGAGTTAGTCAAGATGATATAGTATGGGTAAATGTCCCTTAACTATTTTAATTTTCCTGAACAACCCTCTTTATAAAATGAGCAGTGGTCAGAAATTAATAAGAACTGTGCAATAATAGTGAATAAAGCTGTAATACCAAGTAATACATCAAGTGTTGAAGTAGACTTATTATACAAAACTGTAGATTTGAAAGGTTGTGACCTTAGAATAGTCAATTGATTCCACGAAATAATTGCCATAAACATTAAAAGTGCCCCTGCTATAATGTTGTGGTCTTGTAATGATTCTAAAAGTCCGTATTTATTTGATTTAAAATTTTCCCTTGGGTGTGATATTACGGCTTGGAGAATCGAAACGAAAGCGCAAGTTGCCATATTTGCTGTTAGTAACGTATCTCTAATAGCGTACGTAGTGTAAGTGCGAAAAATAGGAAACCAGTTCTTGTTGATGATTTGGAACGTTATATAGTTGAAAAAATATAAAAGTGAAATGATATAAGCAAACCAATTTTCGATATGATCATTTGATTTAGGTTGCCAAAAAAACCATATGGGAAAAGCTGCTGAAAAAAAATATAATAACATATACATTTGATCGTTATAATTGAGCCGGGAAAAATTTAAATAATTTTCTTTTTTCAACATTTAATAAATTACGACGTCTAGTTATACAATTGAATATTTTCTTATTTTAGGTAGACCATATTTACACAGGAGAGTTAAAGATGCAAGTAATAAAATGCATGTGCTCCAGATAAATATTGCATATTCTGAGAAGTATAAAAGACTGTTAAGTACGTAGTACTGACCAGCAAAAAACTCAAAGTGCACAACCGGGTTTGACATCATCCATTCTGCTCTTTCAAGTAATCTTTCTTCAATAAAATCAAGCTCGGCTGACCAAGTTCGTTTAACTTTTGATCGCATCAAGTGTGCATCTTCAAGATATGATACGACACGAGAATCGTAACCTCGCCACCTTTCAATATTTCTGTCAAAATATCCTTTTTTAAACTGATCTCTCCTTTCTTGTATCACACTCAACATGATTTGCTTATTCTGGAAAGTAATATTTTCCCTGTTTAAATTAAGCAGGGATACAAACTCTTTATTTGATCCTAGAGCCTCCCATAATTTCGCTGGATCAGTGCTGTAAGTAATATGAAAATCCCATGTATTATGAGGATGAGTTCTCCACGACATATAGTCATAGTCCCATCGTGGACCAGAATTTAAAATTTGTGTATCTGGGTTTAAAAAGAAATATTGACTAGATACTGGAAAATCTCCATTCATGAGTAATGTTTCAGTAAAAAAAGTATACATAAACGATTCCAAATTTAACGGAACCACAGATGTATTTTGCATTGTTAGAACACTAAATATTTCTTTGATTCTATCGTGGTAGCATTCGCCAATGTCGCATTTGGGGTATCGCATTTTAACTTTAAGACCATCAATGCCCTTTTCCATACAAGGGTTTTTTCTTCCTTTTGACGGGTTTGTGTATTCTCCGATTAGCAGTGTGTCTTTTATCTGATCCACTGTGGGACTGTCTTCACAATCCTCTTTTTTACCGTCTTTTGTTAAATCAAGACGCTTTTCTAAAAGTCGCCTCTGTATAGCAGGGAAAAGTAAATAAACTCCTTCGTAAGAATATTCACCATCGTGGTAAAATAAAACTTCAACTAATTTTGACTCCATAACACGTTCTCGCAAATCAGCCATTTTCGCTGCGACTGCATCTCTTATGAGAGTTGGTTCTTTAAAACCACCTCTTAAAACCCAGTCTTCGTATTTCTCTCCCCAATCGAAAAGCTCGGCTTTATCGTCATCGCATGTTTCGGGACTTGTGCAAGGTACATCATCATCGTCAGGTTCCCATATTTCAAATGCGTAATTCAGTTTTGGGCGTTCATTGAGTCCAGACCCTTTTATTTCAATTCCGACAGTTTGGTCTACTAAAGTGCCATTTTCACCGTAAGACATTTTTGCAAATATTTTATCAGATATATCAATCTCACGAACATCGAATTCAAACACCAGAAGTCTCTTTGTAGGACCAAATCCAAATGCTGATAAAGGTTCCTTCGTTTTCACCGATCCGGATTCATAGGATTTAAATGAATAATTTAAATCTACCGCTGCGAAAACAGATGTAATAATTATTAAACCTACGAGTGCCAAGCACGTTTGTAGAGTAATCAGACGCCATCGCGATGTTGTGTCCAAAACATATCCAAACATGCGAATAGACTTATTCTGTTTTATATATGTCATAAGAAAGACAATCCAAATAATAGCTAATGAAAGAGAAATAAAATACCCAAACATTCTCTTTATATTCGTTTTATGTATATATATATCATATTTTTTTCTTTAACCTTACGGGATTGGTTTTGGTATCCATGAAAAGTGTGATGGACAATAAAATATGTGAGTTGTGAATAGTATTAAGCCTAGAAAAAAACTAACTTTTGAAAAAGTAAGACATACTAAAGCCCAAGATCATTTCGGTATACGATTAATTGAAATATAAAAAGACCTAAAAACACTTTAAAATGGAAGAAAAACGCCGTGAGATTGAAATGATTGATGATGAAATAGATGAAAATGAAAAGCTGAAGGGATGGTCGCCAATGGAAAGAAAATACTATGCAAAAATGGATGAAGCGCAGGCTTTAATAGATAATCGAGACGCGACCCCAGAAGATATTAAGAAGAGCAACCAGATGTTTAAGGAAATAAATAAAAGAAAACCAGAGATTGATGCGTATCAAAAAGAAAAACGAGAGCGTTATGAAAATAATCGGCTATTTTTAACGAGGAGACTGCTTAAGACGGTCAGGGAATTAAGGCAGCTCGAAGAGGAAGAGAAAATCAGGGAATTAAGGCAGCTCGAAGAGGAAAAGAAAAGAATATTAGAACCAGAAATAGAAGTAGAATTTTTAACTCAACCGCTACGATTTTAAATTGTATTAATATTAAAATCTTAGTTGTTTTCTTAAACATATTATTTTTTAATATAAATAGCATTTAGTCATTCTTAAATGCAGCTCATTCACTCTTTAACGCTTACGGGATTGGTTTTGGTATCTGCTGGGAGTGCTGTGTTCCATTATCGCGAGGAGCCGTACAGAGATGTAGCTGTCGCCTCAGGACTTTTGTGCGCCGTGTCCGCGGCCAAGTTAGCTGATCCCAAGTATGTGGATCATTTCAAAGTGGCCTCCAAGTGTCTGTGGGGGTACTTATCTGGTCTGTAGTTTTCTGTACAGAGTATTGGGGCTGAGATGGCCGGGGTTACAGTACTGTAAATATCCTAGTCTCTGCAGAGCGCATGCCATGAGCTGTGAACAAAAGTACTTTTCGTAGGATGTGCTGTATTGTCTCCAGGGGAGCATGCATAAGACAGCGCCTGTGGTGTCGTATGGGGCCCCTATCTGGTTTGTAAGCCAGTTTAGCATATTTAACTCTTTTTCAAAAGATATCTTTAGATGTATTTTATCCTGTATTGGAACACTATAAAAGCCATAGTCTTGGTCTAATACCCTGTACTTTACCTCTCCTCCCCATATGATATACACGGCTATAGAAGTAATATCTTTTGGAGTTTTCGATCTGAGTTGACCAAACCCTTTCACTCTTTGAAGAACCTGTCGAAGTTGATCTCTGTCCCAGTGAAATATAAATTCGGAATGGCAAAATGGCCCTCTACCTGTGACAAGGGCAGCTAACTTATTAAAAGAAGAATTAAAGACGCCCTCTGGTCTATAAAATGCAGCGAATATCATTTAAATAAAGTGCCTACATATAAATAGAGGAGTATGCTATAGGAATGAATATATCTTTTTCTACGCTTAGGTATATATCACTATTTAATTTGACATATAATTCAAGTATTGTCATAGACAGTAGTTTACAATCTCACAGAGGTAGATACTTGAGTGTCCCATATGTAGATTTACCAAATGAATTAGACTGGAGGGACTATGGTGTCGTTGGTCCCGTGCACAGCCAGGGTAGTTGTAACTCATGCTGGGCATTTAGCGCTGCCGGTTCGATAGAGTATCACGTGAGGCGTAAATTCTCTAATGGTGAAATAGACGTGCAGAGTATTATTGATTGTTCAAAAAAAACATACGGCTGCGATGGTGGTTTAATGGAGCACGTGTTTGAGTACGAGCATGCCTTTCCCATTATATTTTCATACTCCGGATTAAAACAAAAGTGCCATGTCACAGATGGAGGGGCCCATGTGGATTCGTTCATTGCGATAGAAGAAAATATAGAAAATACCTTACCGTATCTCTTGACCAAGTGGGGACCTGTTGGTGTGGGTGTAGATTTCCATAGGTTGAGTACGTACAAAGGTGGTATTATAGAAGCAAAGGACTGTGGAAAGGACCCCCGCCACGCTGTCTTGGTCGTAGGATTTACACCTGCGTACTGGATTATAAAGAATTCTTTAGGTGTGGAGTGGGGAAACCAGGGGTATGCTTTGCTCGAAAGAAATACGAATGCTTGCGGTATAGATGTGACGTATGCTTCAGTAGCAACTAAAGTTAGTCTTTTCTAGTAACTTCCTTGTACTTTTCTTTGATCGGGCGAGCGACCCAAGCATCGAATGCTGAGCCCTCTAGAGGTTTTCGAATATTTTCTTCAAGCCAGGAAACAATAGAGATGAATTTCGGCATTTCGTTAAAGAGACTTCGTATTTATATTGAAAATTTAGGGCATTTTTTTTTTAGGTTTTTTTTTAGAGTATAATACGAGTGTGAGTATATTCAATGGGGGGAGGCTCAGCGATTGTTGGACAGTTGAAAGTATTACTATATGTTTCCCTGTTACCACTGTTGCCGGTGTTTTATTTGGTTGAGTACTTTCTGAATGAACAAAGAAAGGAAAAGAAATTTATACCGTTTGATTTTACAGATCATGGTATTCCAGCTTTTTTTTGTCTCCTGTACCTAGTGTTAGTATTTTTGCCCCTCATGGATATTGGGGAGTGGGGTTCGGCGCAAAGTACTGTTGATTTCCTGACAACAATACTTCAATTTCTACTCCCCTTACAAATAGTTGCTGCTATCACTAGAAACAGATCAGGAATAGGTGCTTTCACAACATTCACTAGTAAAATGCTCCGACTATATCATCATCTAACCAATGGGACTGAAACTATTTCCGATGACACTAAGTATATTTTCGCTGTCATTGGTAAAGCAGTGAAATGGGAAATACGTGGAGATTTAAATTGGGAAAAGCTACCACCATCTATTGGCAAAATTCATAAAAGCAGAGAAAAATATGACACAGTCATAACAATGCTTAATAAAATATACACTGAGATAAAGGGAAAGGGAGAAGATTTTGGTAAGGCTAGAGAAGGCGCTGCTTATAAGCTTTTAAACGATGCATCTGCTGCGTACAGTGATATGAAAAGTTTGAGTGAATTCAAAATTCCATTACTATTCATTTCGTTTTTCTACATATGCATGACGACATATTTCACTTTTTTACCATACACTTTTCCAGAAGACGAAACTGGTGTCAAAGTAGTAAAATGTATCATTAACTTGTATGTCTTTTTGGGAATGTTTAATATTTCGGTATTCATATCAAATCCGTTTCGTTCTAGTACTGTAGCGGTGCAAACTGTGTCAGCAATAGAAAACAAATATAGAGATAACTGGGTCGTAAACACGTCACAACTTTCTTACGAACCTACATCGTATGTAAAATTAAAAATTTAGCTTACTTTATACAAAGAAGTTGTTCTCGTAAGATATTGTGTAAGTTTCTATACGTTTTAAATTTCCAAGTCTCCCCCTTTAAGAACCAAACAATCAAATCCTCAACACTGAGAATGCCTGCTTTTATAAGTATCTCCTCAGTTTTTGGACCTACACCCTTCAGAGTTGTAAGTTTTGTTGGTATTTTCTTTTCAAATAGTTTTAAATGTGTGCAGACTCTTTGAAGAGCTCTTGCGTCGTCCAAAGCGTGGTGAGCTTTGAAAGGGTGTTTAAACAGATGCTTATAAACGTAACTTAAGCTGTGAGAAGGAAGCTTTAGTTTACGAATTTCTGGGAGTGAGTCTTTAAAATTAATATTAGCCTTTATTGCAAACCTGCTCAGATGTGCTTTTATAATTTTGCTATCAAAAGCTTTACCATTGTGAGCCACCCACACACCGGTCCCGAAAGAGACCATTCCTTTCAAGGCCTCTTCTGGTGATATAAACTCTGCTCGAACCTCATCTATTTTTTCCGCCTGTTCCTCCATACTTTTTCGCCTGTCTGCAGTATTGAGCAGATCTTTTCCGGCCAGGAGCTTTGTCCAAAAGCGAATACTTCTTTCAGGATTTTGACCCAACTCTTTTAGCCTGGAAATAATTGGGTGGCCTTTAACTGGGTCTACCAGTGCCGAATATGATTTTCTACCTTGTATAATCCCAACCTCGAGAATTTGCTGCTCCTCTCGTTTTCGGCCCTTTGACAGAAAAGTCGTCTCGAGGTCGTAAAAGTACATTCATATTCAATCAGGTCGTATATATAAGGACGTGAATCAGTATAAATGTATTTCATAGGGAACGTGCTAAGTCCAATAGCCACTCAGCCTGAGCAACACGACCCAACATTTGCATTCACGCATGAGGAGGCAAAAATGGATCTTAAAGGCGTTCCAATACATATGGAACACGACGAGAAGATGAAGGTTGGCAGTATACAACAAAGCTGGAATCAGGAGGATGGTAGCTCTTGGATCATTGGCAAAATAGACGATCCGAGCATGTTTGGTGCGTTCGCACGCAATGCTATACAAGCTTCTTCAAGTGGTACCAGGTACTACACTGGTCTGAGCCTTACTCATACACACACCCAATACGCGAATGGTAATACTGTCAAGGCGCCAGTGGAAGTCAGTTTGTGTGTTGACCCAAGGAGAAGTGACTGTAGAATTATGTTCGTGGACGATATTGATGAAACAAGAATCAATACCTATAAGGCATCCAATAAAATACTTAAAATGTCTGACGAACAAGCTAAGGTTACGCAACCAGAGCCGGAGACTGTTGTCGAACAGTCCACTGACCCCGAGCCAACTGAGACTGAGCCGAGTAAGGAGAAGCTTATGGAGATCATTGTTAAGCAGAGGAAACGCGAGGAGCTTTTGGAGAAAAAAGCCAATGAGCTTGAGAAGCTCAAGTCAGTTATCGCCGAGAATGAGAAAAAAGAGTTTGAGCTGGCAGCTTCCAAGAATGAGGCTATGGCCAAAGCACTCATAGAGTCGTGGTCTACCACTCTCGATCAAAACGATTTAACCGATGCCAGTCGTGCCAATATACTTGACATGGCGAAGAGATTCCCGCATGAGTCTCAGGAGTTTTTTCGTGTGGCCCACAACGCATCAAAGAAAAGTCTTCAGCGCGAAAAGGAGCTGAAAGAGGCAGCTGATGCTCTGAAAAATGCAGACCTTAAGAAAGATTTTGACGCAGTGATGAATAAGACTACTCACGTGGCAAGTAAGAAGAAGCCACCCGAAGTGAAAAGTGACAAGTCATACTTTATGGACGCTGTGAGAAAGTACCGCGTGACTGGGAGTGGGAGAAGTCTGATGGAACGAGTAGCAGAAATTGGTAATAGAAGTAAGCGTAGAAAAATGTTTTAAGTTTTAATTTAAAATACACCAGCTGTAAATCTATCCTGTCTAACCTTCATGTAGCCCTTTGATAGAGATCCACTAGGTTTTAATCCACTTAGATTTTCACCCCATTTCTTCTTGCCCTCTTCATCGTGCCTCACACAGAATCCTATACCCGCAACGAAAGCGACTAATCCGAGAATACTTCCAGCAATAATCATACCATATTGATTCGTCTCTACTTGGTCAAGTTGCTTCTGCTCTTCAACATCCAGGGCCTTATTCTCTTCAGTTTCCACAGACTCTGCAGCAGCATCAACGATCTGTGCACTCGGTGGTAGAATAATGAGCTGTGCAGATGACTCACTCTGTCCCTCGCCGAAGGTGTGCTCAGAGCGCAGTCTGCGACTCCCTCCCTGGAATTCCTGCTCCCAAAAGATAGTATACTTGATCGTAGAGAATGCGTCGTCCGAAAGGAGCTGAAATTTACCGACAGAGGCCTTCGTGTGGTTGACACCGTTGTACTCGTCACCGATGGGAAACAGACGACCACGATCATCTCCATTACACATAGATTCGCTGCTAGCGTCCTCGCACAGAATCTGAGCGTACGTACCATCGGTCTTCTTTGTCACAAGTGTACCTGTGATAGTAAGGTCGTAGGCTCCCATATCAGAGAACTGGAAACGTCCACAAACGGATGCATCACTGCTGGGTGTCTGACCAAGAGCATCCATGTCGTCAGTCACGTTACAGTCTCCTGTAGGCGCAGTGTACAGGCTGAGTGTGGCTGAACCACCCGCTTGAATCTCCTTATCGCATGGTGATCCGCTCATTGCGAGCTGCATGAGTACCTCGGTCTCAGCGCCCTTGTCGTGATTAATTGAGAAATCATTCGCAGTGACAACTGCACCGAGAGAGTAACCAGAATCGCGGGTCCATGTGTCGAGGGTGCTTGCGTTCGCACCACAGACGTCAGCGCATTCTGTCTTCCAGGTAAGCATCTTCGTATCCGAGCTGAATGTCTTTTCGACGAAGAGAGCATCAGTAGATGCCCACATGTCATCGCCACGAGCAAAAAATGTCTCGTTTATGTCGTGGTATAGATCCACAGAGGCAGCAACCAGATACCCCCCAGTACATTCCTCGTATTGAAAGTTACCGATTGCGGCTGTAATGTCTGGTTCGGCGAGTGCCTCTGTGACCTGGGCAACAGTCAGTTGAGCAGAACTATCTCCAATAATCTTTTGTTCTACAAACAGGGAGATGTCCACACTGGAGCAAAAAGACTCGGTGGACGGTAGTATAGAGGGTGTGCGGCTATACTCTGAATCATACTCAACCTGAAACTGCTGAACAACCTGTGCCTTTGCCCCCATGCCATCCGCCATGTACTCTCCACAGGCTGCAATCCAGTTGCGCATGTCTGCAGCACTGGCAATACCAGAGTATTGTAAGGTATCTTTGCCGAAAGTATCGTCCTTGTAACTCGAGTCTTTTGAGACAATGCACCCTTTCGGGTCAGAGGCTGTGTCACTACTTGTCGGTATATTTCCTGAGAGTGACCCATCTGCGAGACAGGCCGAAACACCTGGCGGGGCGAGGTATGAAAGTTTATGCATGGTAAAGTGGCTCTCGCCGTTTGTTTTGGTAAAGTCGTTCCAGTCAGCTTTCGTCTGGGGGGCACTGAGCTCGTACTGGTCGAGGTTGACCTTAAACTCAATATCCCAATCAAGGGAGAGATCTGGAAGTCTAAAGTCACGCTTGTAGCAGGACCCAGCACAGCGTATAGGCGCATACCCTGCTGACTGGTCAGTGAACTCGACAAATCCACCAACACCACCAGCCTTCACGTATACAGTCTCCATGACTCCGTCCTCGAGAGCCTGACTGTAGTGGCAAGCATCCTCGATTATAACATACTGGTCAGTAGAACTTCCTGCAACGAGAGTGTTTGTGAACTGAGTCTCGCAGTTCGCCGTTGAGTGTCCGCAAACTTTGATGATATTCTCGGCCGAGCTGATGACTCCACGCACATTTGAGATGGTGACATTGAACTCGTCCTGTTCGATAGAGTCTCTTGAGAAGAGAAATACGCTCGAGCAAGGGTCAGTTTGTGTGAGCTCGCCAGTTGGTGTAGATGCGAGAACAGTTGGCTGAATGTTCACACTGTTTGATAAAACGACCTCTTCTGAAGCACAGCTTGTTAGAACATCACCAACGAGAACAATGTTCTTGACAAAGCGAGGCACAGACTCGACCATAAAACTTGTTCCGGTAAGCTGAACTCTCTTAGACCAACCGTCTCCCTTCACCTGAAAGTTTTGAGCACCGTCAATGATCTCAGCAAATGTAGCGGCTACATCGGAGAGCTTGAGCTCCACGTCAAAGCTCAGAACCTCTGCTTCGATGAACACCTCGGCAACGCGCTCAATAGTCGTTGCAGGGGTTAGGGCGAAAGATCTAAACCTCTGTGAAGTTCCTGTCTCTTGGTCGTCAAATATGTAAGTAAACGACTTGTCGTCAAAAAGCTCGTGAGTGTACTCAATGCCAAGCAAAGATGAGTTTCCAGAGACACTGTCGAGATTGGCCTGACATTGGTTGTCAAAAGTAGCATCGCGCCCAGCTTGAAGACAAGCCTCTACAGAGACATCCGAAGAATCCTGAAACTGAGCTTGCTGGAAAGGGCAGACCAGCGGGACAAGCACGTGGCCCGAAACAGTTGTTGTCACGTCATCCTTGACGAGAGACACATTACTATAGCAGGCTTCGAGAGTAGTATAAACCTTCTCTTCGTTTAACACTGTGCTCGTGCAGTTGATGAAATTCGGAATGACAGCGTGTGACATGATAGAGGGGTCCATGAGATCTGTCGTCAAGGAGTCTTTCGCGGTGCCAAGTTCCAACTGCAACGACCCCTTGCATAGTTCAGACTGACAGGACTGAGATGCAACGTAATACGCAGCATCCGGGAGATCTACACCCATGTCGTAGGTCAGATTGGCAGAGGCACTGTACCTCTGTCCATCTGTAGTACTGAAACCGCTCAGGTTATTTGAAAATACACCTGACACGAATGTAGCAGATGCGACTGGCTCCATCATGACATTTACCGCCACATCTGGAACGACAAATGAAGTAGTCTGCTTGCAGCCGTAAACAACGTCAGTGCTCAAATCGACCTCAAATACGCGAAGACCATCGTATGATCCATTATTCGCAATTTGGCTATTCTCAAAAACAACAGACTGGGACTGGCATGAACCAGTAAAGTCTAAACGAATGTAATTCGGTGTGACCAAAGAGTCGAACAAAAGTGGTGGTTCACTGAATTTGAAAAGGTCGCTTGACGTCGAATTCTTAATACCACATTTGTAAGCCAGAGTTGCATCCGATGAGTAATCCGACCTTGCTGGGGCATCTGCTAGGCCAGTCACATTATCGCCTGCTACATCAAAATCTAAATAATCAGCAAATGCAGTTCCTTCGTCTGTGAGAGCGATGCACGAAAGTTGCGACCCAGGTGCAACAGTAATTGTCAAATCACCATTCGAGTCTTTCAGTATTGAACTAGAGTCTTTGAAGAGAGCTTTGTGTGTTACGTCATGATCAGCCACTCCTTCTTTAACAGAGAGGGCTAACCCAAATATTGGGAGCAGATGTCTCATATTTATGAGAGACATGTGTGTGTATTATACTATTTTTTTTTTGTTTTGTATAAAAGCTATTCTGATATTATCAATGGAGAAAGATTTAGACAGAGAAAAACGCTTCGATTCCGATAATTGTACTTGTTGTGGTACAAAAGTATCGTGTGGTGTTTGTGGTGCCTGGATAATTACGACGAGTATAATTCTACTCGTAACGATCATTGCAACAGTCCTAACATTTGCAAATATACTAAAAATATGTACTTCGTCTGCAGACTGCGGTGCAGGGCCAGGTGAAATCGCTTCGTGTCGAGGTATTTGTCTTGTAGATAAAATAGTGTCGCACTGTACTTCTAACTCAGATTGTCAGAGTACAGACTGCCATATTGCAACCTGTACTTCTGATGGCCAATGCATCTATGTACCAAAGCAGGATGGTTATCCATGTGATGACATGTCAAATTGTACAGAACACGACAGCTGCCAAAGTGGTATTTGTAGAGGAGCTGAAAAAACGTCACCATGTAAAAAGTGTGTAAATGGCCAATTTGAAATAGACCACAGTCTTGACGAGACACCATGTTCTGACATGTCAAAGTGCACATCACATGATGTCTGTAAAGGGGGGGTGTGTGTTGGTGAGACAGTCAGCTGTTTGAGTAAAGTTTGTCATAGTACAGAGTGCCACCCTGCATTTGGCTGTGTACACACGCCAGAGTCAGGGCCCACGGGGACAACTAATTTATGCTTAGACTTTGCTGGATGCGAAAACGGAGTGTACTCAGAGACTTTCAAAGACTGTTTTGACGGTAACCCCTGTACAGTGGACGCTTGCTTCCCCATGTCGGGTGAATGTGTTCATCCACTGTCAGACGAGTCGTGCTTGACTGTGTGTAAGGGGCATGACGACTGCAAAACTATTGCTACTGATACAGAGTACAGGTGCTGGGACGGCATGTGCGTTGACGCGACCAGTTCAGAACTCATCGTGAGGATTTCTTCTGCAGAGGTAGAAACAGAGACTTGTGATAAACCCTATCATGGCAGACTGCAGATGCGATTCTTCGTTGATAGTGAAGTCAGAGATGACATAATGCACATACCTATACCAGGATCGGTTCACAGCATTTATCCTCACATGCAGGCTTTTGATACAGAATCTAATTTTATTCACGATGGTAACGCGGTAAGAAGTCACTTCTCTATGAGAACAGTGTGTGAAAACTTAGAGACTGACTGTTACCCGTTCATAAATTCGCGATACGAGATTGAAATGAACAGAGTGGCGTGCACGAATTTAGACGAGAGGTTTTGTAAAAGAGACATTGTGTCCACGACAAATATCGTCGCACCTCTTAATATTATAGACTGTCCATACGAACTCACGCAAACAGTAAACTTAGTACCAACCCTTCACATTACCAGAAGTATTCTTACGGTCAATGCTTCGTTAGAGATCTCTGAGATTGATGCGTGGATTACAGATGTTGTACTATGTATACCTAAAGAAAATGATATGGCTGATTGTATACTGAACGGTGACTTGGACTGTCCGTACAGGGGCTGCTACGACACACCAGAGTACTACCTGGATTTTAAACTTACTCTTCTAAGTGACAGTAACTATACGTCAGCATCAGCTACGTACTCAAACAGTTATAAACTAGAACTCGCGAGAGGCTATGAGAGCTATGCTGGTGACAGGTGCGAAAATACATCTGCTGTGGACTGGGTGGATTTCTCTATTGCGCCCCTATTCAAACGTTTTGAAGACAGGCAATCTGTTCTGGACATAAAGTACGATGTGCCATTTTGTGGAACAGCTGGTATGACAAAACAAAGAAAAATAGCGACTTTTTACGTATAAGTGGTGTACTTACTTTCAATACATACTTTCATAAATGAAGAGAGCCTGTCCCTTTGACTCACCGAATCCGAAACGAGTACACTTGGTACAAAAGCAAGGGGTGAAAAGAAAAAAAAAATACGAAGACCACCCGTGCAAGAGGCGAAGACAAGATGAGCTTGAGTCTCTCCAAAACTTAATTACAGAAGCATATGCGAGAATTCATGAACTCGAAAGAGAAATAAAACGACTGAGAATGGTGCAACATTTTTATACTGAAAAGATGAATTTACCTTATAACCATAATATTGTATGTTATTAAATGGCACATGCGGTCAGGTCTGATTGGGACTCTTTGATTACAGGAAAAGAAAGGCCACAGGCTCTCCCTGACGTAGCTCAAATTGCTGAAGATATCTGGTTTGAAGTGAAACATCTATGTAATCTTAACTCTGTGAAATTAAATGTTGCATATGATTGGAAAATATTTCAAGAACCACGCTACACGAGTATTCTTGCATATGCATCGAGAACCATGTGGCTCATAAACGACGAATGGGTATCCACTGCACTTACTGGTCACGATGACCTCGATGGTTACATTAGGATCAGAGTGAACCCTTATGTACCTAATGGTTGGTTTGTTGATGATGGGAATTGTAATATAGGTAATCATTTCGATTTGAAAACAGTTTTGACACACGAAATTCTACACGGAGTGGGGCTTTCTTCGAGTTTAAGAGAGAATAGTATCGGTTACATTCATAACGAAATATGTTACCCACTGCAGTTTGACAATAATATACAAACTGAGGATGGTGTTAAAGTTGTGCAGGGGTGTAATTTAACAACGGTCGCAACTGGAGAGCTCTACATGAATAATGTGCAGCTTTTCAATCCAGAAACATTCATTTCAGGTAGTTCGTACTCACATACGACAAAAGGCCTAATGTACGCATACATACCTGCCAGGACATGTTTAGGTCTCGACAGGGAGTCTGTGGCAATGATGGAAGGACTAGGGGCTGAGTGCGGTGAAGTGAATTCTTATCACAGGCAGAGCTCCAGTGATCAAATATATCTGTCATATCTGTCTATATTGCTTTTAATCGTGACCATTATGAAAAATCTAAAGAAGTAATCTTTTTCTTAATTCTGGATATTGAACCAATACTATTGTTGATGTTGGGTTACAGTCTTTCTGCTCTTTAAACTCTTTTAAAAGCTGGAACAGTTCTTGTATTGCTAAATGAGATTTCTGACCCTCGACAAACTCTTTACACCGAGTTTCATTAAATTTTGTTGCATTACGAACAAGACTTTGAAATTCTGCAGCTGGTGAATGGTGATCCGGTTTTGTAGACTTCAAAGATAAAAGTACACCTCCAGCATTGGATAAAATGATTAAAATCCATATGATAGCATTTTGGCCTGTAATAATCAAAATGCTAAGGACTCCTATGATACCAGCTATAATTTCTAAATAGATAAGGTATCCTAACTTGCCGAATATTTTAGGTGCACACCATTTTCCACAAAATCCAAACTCATGGCCAAAACAACCTCTCTTCTTTGAGTCCATCTGCATGAGTTCTCTTTCGAGTTGGCCTATCCAAGTTCCAATAAAATTCTGGAAAAGTTTTATGATGACTGTCAAAACCAAGACACCGATAAAAAAGCCAAGTTGATGGTTGCACTCAAAACCAAAAAGATGTAGATCCCAAGTAAATGGATCTACAGGTGTTGGGCGACAACAATCCTCTGGAACATCTGCAAACGGTACACTAGCAAATGCCTCCTCTTGCAATTGACTACAGGTGTAGTTCATTTAAGTATCACAGTAGTGTATTTATATTCATGAAATGTGTCCATTAATTGGAAATTCAAATTAGTAAAACAGAACCTCGCTTATAATTTTTATACACGTGTGTTGCGTCTACAGTATAATTTGTATCTAAAGTAATTTGATCACCCTCTTCCAGTGGAAAACCCCCTTTGAACCATATGTACCACCAGTTACCCTCGAAAGAGGACTCTGACTCAATCTGTCTGGCCATGAGGAAAGATCCCTTATCGTATATCTTGCCTTCGTAGTCTTTTAATTTTGGAGCTTGCACCATGGCCTTTAACCTTAAGCTCCTCTGCATTTGAAAAGCAAGGCAGTGTATTATACCTTCCAACTATAGTAACATTTTGTACAAAAGTAGAAAGAAGTTGCACCCTCGTCTGCACTCCTCGTCTGTACGCTATTCTCCTTCACCTTCAGACTCTTACACTTTCTACACGGCTCTACACTGTCTGCAATGATGCCAAGAGCCTCGTCTAAAGGCACACCTCTCAAAACCTTGCGAACTGTGTCCTCGTAAGGCTCTCCTGACTGAAAAATTATTTTTTCCCAAGAAACATCTACTCTATGAGCCTTGAGCAGCTGCCGGGCTAGGTCGCGCTTCGACATTTCGAAGTGATATAAATGTTTATACACCATAACAAAATTTTGAGAGTATAATACTATCGAGGTGTCATGATAAATATGACTGATACTGGAGATGATGGAGATAAGAGTTTGGCCAAAAAGTTGTTGGAATCTAAATGTAGTGGCATACCTGTAGGAAAAAGTTTGTCTATGTTAGGTCAGTTGGTTGCTTCTGTGCTTGTTATTATTGCTCTGTACAGTGGTGGTAATGATGCACAATACATAGAGAAAGCCAGTAATGCACTTTTCTATGGATTTAATTTATCTGCAGCAAGAAATATCGCTTTTCTTGGTAGTTTGTTAAGTCTAGTGTTAACTTTGTTGTCTTTTGCTCCGATGTGTTTTGCAAGAGAAGAAGGTATCGTAAGTAGAACTGCCAAAAACGCAATGGAACAATTTAATGATGGTGTACTCTACACCACAATATCAATGACAGTAGCAGCCCTATGGTTCATCTATGTAGAGTTACCAGAGGACAGCGCATCTAAAATGGACAAACAAAACGAGGGATTTCTTCTTCTCGTGCCAGCGATTATTTTCATGTTCTCAAAATATGTACTTGATGTCTTACACTCTACACAGATCAATGCTGCAGAGGAAGAAGCACTAGAAAAAGCACAAGCAAACATTGACTTTGATGACTCTCTAAAAATAGGCCCAGGTTTTTACAAGAGTGCAAGAGGCCCAGCTGTAACAGCCGCTACTGCCTTACTTATCTACACAGTCAGTGTGAGTGGTTGGGACACTAGTTCATCATGGGAAGACATTGGGTCTGAATCCTTCCTTGTTCTTATTCTTGGTATTTACACTGGTGCGGCAATTCTTGAAAAAATGGCTGATGATCTTGGCACTGCGAAAAAATCGTCACAGAAAAGTGCCTTCCGAAAAGTTGCACAATTTATCAAAGGTGTTTTCGGGCTTAACCTGACACAAATATGTATGTACTTCTTACTCATTTCAGGAGCATTCTTTGTCGGAGCTCAAAGATCACAAGAAAGTGTTTTCATACTGATCGGAATTCTTTACCTTGATGCCATGCAAACTGGATCCATGCAAAGAGGTGCAGTTACAGACATAAAAGCAAACGTATTCTACGGAACTCTTTACAGACTCTTACAGGTTGCTGTAGGACTTGTATCATTCATTATCATTAGACAAGACGGTTCGGAAGTATCTGATGTTTTGAGCCTAAAAATTGACGATCTAAAAAATGTAACAAAGCTAGAGGAAGAAGCTATTCTAACGAAAGTCAAAGGATTTTCTGATGTTGTATTCGGTATTGGACTCGCAGCTGCTTTTGTGAAAATACTAAGTGTGCTTTATGTGACAAAGGATTTAATTTATCCTTCTGCCGAGCAAACATTCAGAAGATTTTCAACCACTGGATTACTGTTCGCTTCGTCATACCTGTGGCTTGGAGGTTCTGACCTTGTGGCAGAGGCTTCGGAGCTAGACTTTACTAATGTCACCTTTGTTTTTGTGTCTGTCATTATTATAAGAGTTTTGGATTCGTATCTGAATTTCTGGTTCGAGGAAAAAGAGAGTTGGGATGGAAGAACAACCCCATTGACTAAATTTATGGCCTGGGCATTCTGGATAGATACATCAGATACTGCTAGACCCTTCGATAAAAAGGGTATTCACAGACCAGGTGCTGATAATGTTCGCACTTGGCTAACTTTCGGTTCACTCGTTGCGAGTCTAGCATTTATATCACGGTATGGAGTTGAAAGCCAACCCTTGCGAGGAGAATTTGTAAAAGCCAATGCAAATGCCTCTACTGAACAAGGCTACTGGAGTGTCGCCATGGCACTAATTATTGTCCATGTCGTCGTGGTATTATGTGCGATTGTAGCAGATTTGTTCGATCGTAATAGTATTTTCGGAAAAATTTTCAATTTGCTGTCTCTCTCTCGGTCAGCACTAGTGAGACTTGTTGTAAGTACTATAGTCATATGCTCGCTCATCGTCCTCGCCAAGAACACAGTTCTCGTAGACGATAGTGGTACAATCACAATGCCAGATGGACCTGGAAACAACCTACTTGGAGCTATAGTCACATACCTGTTCGCAGATGCCATGGGTGCTGAACTTCTGTAAAGTATATAAATAAAAAATAATAGAATAATGAGAGCGCGTCTGTGGCGCAATCGTTTATGTCAAACCTCTATATTTCCACCTATTGAATTCCAGTCTAGTCCCTTCGACGAACAAATCTGTCTTGATCTCAGCAGACATGTAGACCCATGGTTTAAGGACCATGACGAGGTACTGCGTAATATTTTAAATACTTTCTCTGCTGTCAACGAAGGATTTGGGTACCCCCAGGGTCTAAACTTTCTCGTGTGTCCTCTGTACTACGTATACTACAACGAAGACCCAAGAACGGCAGTGCAGTATACGTTCTACTCGCTTCACGGACTTGTCCACATTGTCCTTCCCCTCTACCCTTTGCATTCAAAAGACGAAGAAGCCATGAAAACATTGCAGGCTGTAGCGAATGTTGTGAGCCTGCAGTGTTACAACCAAGACTCTAAGATGGAAGTACTCTTCTCCGAATCGCATGTCCCTTTTATGACAGGACTTGTATGTAATATGATACCGACTCTGTACTCTAACATATTCAATTTACAAGAAACGCTGCTTCTTTGGGATACAATATTTGAACAAAAAAATATTAAGAGGATGTTTAAATTCTCTCTGCAAATTCTAAGTAAAGTTATTATGTATCATAAGAATATGTTCATCCACCTACCAGTAGATAGGTGTATGCAGGTTTTTCAACAAACAATGAAACATTCAATATCTATTTGTTTATAACGGTGTACCAAGGGTAAAATAATGTTGTGAACATGTCTTTTATAGAAAAGGATTTGCTTGAGCAGCGGGAGGCGGATGAGGACGAGCTTTATGCTATGTTCTTCGGCCATTCCGACATTCAACCAATGGTTGAGAGGGTTTGTACGCACATGAAGTCTGTGGAGCTTCCGAAAAGGTACGAAGATATAATCAACAAAGTCATAGAAAAACATGACCGAATGCCGAAACTCGCTATCATCCTTTTTGGTATATGGCTGTGTCCTGAATTAGATTTGGGTAAGAATGCGCAGCCAAGGAGGTTTGAACCGTTTGAGGCAGGCGTTCAAAAATTATGTATGAAGATACTGAAGGGGGAGATGCTGTCGCTACAGGATTTCGTATGTAATACACTGACGGATTATATAGTTACACCTAAAGCTTAATCTTTTTATTTGGTCTTTCGTATTCTTCATCTGAAAAGTCAGAACCATCGGACTCGTATTCGGATTCTTCTGGCTTTATTTCATCGTTCTCGTCAGATATATAATCGTCGTCCGAATCTGAGGAAGATGCTTCGTACTCGCTGCAGGATGAATCAGATTCTTCAGTAAGCTCTGCAAATAAAGTCTCGTACATATTACTACTATTAATTTTTTCTAAGTACTTTGTTACGCTTTCCATGGGCAGAGGGTCCGCCCCACACGAGAAAATCTTATTTGGGTACCATTCTCTGATCGTATCCAAATCGGACTTGTCCACAATTGAAATCATTTTATGCTTCTTGCCGTAAAAACATACCATGTCAAAGGTCTTTGTTTGTGGAGACACTCTCTGTAAAAATATTGCATCGGGCATGTCAAGACATATCTCATCTTCAAAGGATATAATATTATCGCAAAGATAAATATGTGCTAGCTTTTTCCCTATCTTCCCAGTAATTTCTAACTTGATTTCTTTACAACTGGGCAGTCTGCTGTTCACCTCGTCAATCTTCGCCATATCGTCCTCAGTGTTACTTGACCATGTAAATTTTGTGTATGTTCTGTTTAAAGTTGATATGACAAACGCGGCTTCCCTAGACCTAGAGCACTTGACGACGTGTGAGGGTGACTCACAAACTGGTTCGCGAGTGATCTGCGTCATTTATACCAGCTGGGGCTGGCTAATACTCTTTGATTTTTGTTTTCATTCGACATTATGGTGTATAAATAATATTAGAATATGGTAAATGAGCGGCCTCGATAACTTTGGGAATACCTGTTTTGTGAACAGTGTTGTGCAGCTTTTACGATATGCAAAACCTGTTGTCAAAACACTTGTTGAGGTCATACCGAAAAAAAACGGAGCAAAAGACGAAGCCTTAAGCTCATTCTTAGATCTTTTATACCAGGGTTCCTCACCACAATTATTTATTCGACACTTAAAAAACTTTGGCTTCGATCCCGTGTACCAACACGATGCTCATGAATTTATGATAACCATGCTAGACAAGCTTTACGAATCACTCGACGAGACAAATCCATTTGAGGGTGAGTATGTGTCTGTACTGAGATGCAAGAATGGCCACTCGAGTGTATCGAAGGAAAAGTTTATATGTGTTTCTATTAACGGAGATCTTGAAGAAGGCATACAACAACTGCAGGAGACAGAGGTAGTGGAGTGTAAATGCGATCAGTGTGGAGAAACAAGTATGACGAAGCAGGTTGAGGTCCACCCTGGGAGGCTCGTCTGCGTGCACTTGAAAAGGTTCACAATGGACAAAAAACTAAACTACGAGGTGACTATACTGAAAAAGTGGAATGGATACAGTCTGATTGGGATGTGCAATCATTTTGGATCACTGCACGGTGGCCACTACACCTCGATTGTGAAGACAGGTACTGGTTGGATGAATATGAATGACGAAAGTGTGGAGAAAGTAGATGGACTTCCGAAGATTTCCCGACTACCTTATTTAATGGTGTATGAGCTAGATGAGTAACTAGTAAAATATGGATCTTTTGGATGTATCTGATAATCGATTTATTTTGCACCCGATCAAGTACCCTGACGTGTTCAAGATGGGGAAGGACGCCGTTGCGTCCTTCTGGACTGTGGAGGAGCTCGATTTCGACAACGATATCGCTGAATTTTCAAAGATGTCTTTTGCAGAGCAACACTTTATCCGTCAAATACTAGCCTTCTTTGCATCTGCGGATGGGATAGTTATTGAAAATCTAGTCGAAAATTTCTGCTCCGAAGTACAGCTACCAGAAGCCAGATACTTTTACAGTTATCAGTCCTTCAACGAGCAAGTGCACGCAGAGACTTACGCAAAGCTACTCGAAGTATATGTAGGTGATGGTATACAGGAGCTTCTTGAAGAAACGAGCAGATCGAAAGCTGTTCAAGCTAAAACAGATTTTGCAAAAAGACACTTCGATATTGACGAACCCGACAAGTATAAGAACTTTGCAAAGAGACTCGTGGCGTTTTGCTGCGTCGAGGGCATAAATTTCAGTTCATCCTTTTGTGGTATCTACTGGATAAAGGAAAGGTATGAGTGTCGTGCCCTGACTCTGTCGAATGAGTTCATATCAAGAGACGAAGGCCTGCACAGGAATTTTGCCATTAAACTTTACAATAAATTCATGCACAATTTGACAGATGATGAGATTACGGAAATTGTGAAAGACTCCGTGGCCGTGGAGGAAGTATGGGTAAGAGAGAGTGCGCTTCCAGGAAGACTACAGGGCATGAACCAAGATCTTATGATGCAGTATGTAAAATACACTGCTGATATACTACTTCGTGACTTGGGGGTGAAATCATACTACAAAGTGAAGAATCCATTCAAATTTATGGATCAGATATCTGTCGGGTGTAAAACGAATTTCTTTGAGAGGAGAGTGAGTGAGTACGCTCTATCCAGTACGAAACAAGAATTTAATCTAGATGAAGATTTTTAAAATACCATATTGCGTAACTGTAGTGCTGGTAGATTTTTTTTCGGAACACTTTCTTCCCTTTTTTTCCCCTGTGGGTGATAATATACTTCAAAATAGACCCACACAGAAGCTGACACCAGCGTATCTGCAAATAATACCCAACCAGCAGCGCCGATACTACCTGTAATAAGGAGTAAAGTCACGACAAGGTACGAAATGAAACCTTTCACCGTGGTAATTATCCTTCGCCGAGTCATCGTATTGTAATTCATCAGCACACGAACAAGCATGAAAAAGGTTAACAACAAAAAAAACAAGGATATGTAACCTTCCCCTTGTCCCAGATCTATAAAAATAAAACTGATGAACAATCTACTTGGTAAAGACCCCAACCAGTAAATTAACACAACGTAGAATTCTCTGCTGTTTTGTCCAAATGTATTCCCGCTTCCAGGTAGTGAATGTATGAGAACACTGCCTAACGAAATGAATGCGAAGACATGCCAAAGACTATGATAATATGGGTCAACATCTGCTAGGAAGAAAAAGATAGCCACAATCTGTGTCAAAAAAAAACTCCCAAAAAATGGGTCTCTAAACTCATATATTCTCTCTCTTTCGGTATCGCGCCGGAAATATTCAGAGTACTCGTATTTATTCAAAGCAAAGACGATTATAGCAACGAAGACCAGAAATACAACCGCACCCTCCACAACTTCGGAGACTATATAATCATATGCCTCGAAAACGACAAGCACCAGCATGACTACCAAAGCGATGACTGTAGGTATTTTTATACGATCAATATAGAGCCAGAATGTCAAGATAATGATGGTGGAGCTTGTAAATCTATCAATCGCATGCAGCGTGTCAAAACTTTGAAAGGATTTGTCTACAGAGTGATAGGCAAGAGAGCATGCGACAGCGACGAGTAGAAACACAAGTAAAAGTGCAGAGAACTTTGTTTCGGAACTCTTCCAGGCACCCCTGTACAGTGTAGAAGAAAGGACTGCCAAAGGCAAAATAGCAAAAAAATGAGATACGATGTCGAATGTTTGTTTCATTCATACTATATAATTTATTTTAAATACTCCAGCCTATTATTGAAACATCATTCGGTTTGTCGAAATGAATCTTCAGCAAATCATCCTCCCACTCATAGTCCCAGTCGTTAAATGTTTGGAAGGTCACCTGGAGTAGCTCATTAGGTGGTTTTGAAGTGTTTAAGTGAAGCGACGAGTTTTCCCACTTCAGAAACTGTACGTTGAAAATGTCTCCACGAGCGCCTTCGTCATCGAACACACCTGCAAATGATATACTAGGTGCAAATACTCGCCTTTTTATAGTGTCTCCGTAATTTGACCATAGTTGAATAAGCATGAACGTAAATACACCAGTCGCCACAATACCAAGCAGTATTCGACAAGTGCTGTGTAAACAACTCTTTCTCTTTATCTTTCTTTTCCCACTTATGAAACCCTGGTCTTCGAAGTCGTGTTCTTCTTTGATTTCGTAGTCGTCAGCGATCCCCAGCTGTGTGTCAGCTAATTCGATATCCTCTTCGTCGTCAGGAACTCTGCGGGTACCCGGGTGGCTCATCTTTTCATTCTCTCACCCATATATATAGGTTGCTCTTTTTATAGAAATATGGCCGCTGTGTCCTTTTTCAAGTACATCGCAATTGGTGGATATGTCACCGTCTATCTATTGTCCTCTTCTACACTTACACACATGCCAAGCTATACTATCGCCGCAGGTATCACCTTACTGAGCCTGTTCGAAGCACCGCTTCTAAATTTTATATTTAATTGGAGCCTGTACTCACTACTCGTGTACATGCTAATCTCGTACCACGAAATGGACGGCTGTATACTCGACAAGTGTGAGCAAACGCAAGAAGCCGCACTCGTTAGTATTATATCCACAATCGTAGCGTGGGGGAGCATCGGTGAGTGGCAGATAGAAAAGGCAGACGAGACAGAAAAAGTAATAAAAACAACTCAACCAAAGAGGTCAACCTCTACCCCGCCCATAACATTAAAGTCTGTTAGATTAAATGTGAAAGAGGAGACGCGTCAATTCCCCAAGTTACACTGGGTATAAATGAGCTTTACATAGTTAAAATGTACCAGAGCACCTATCTCTCTGTCAGAGTACACACAGAGGATGAGGCTCTGTCAATTGAACCAATCAAAACTGTAGACATAATGCTCTGGCTCGTAGATGTCTACGACCTTGGCCAAAGCTCTAAATGCGCACAGGCAGTTCAGAATTTAATTTTAAATAAATTTCATATTTTACACGAAAGAGTACCAGGCATGCTGCCGAGATGGACAAAGGGCATGATGGCTTGGGTGACTTACCTCAATGCTTTGACGCCGGATTATACACACGACGAAGATTGGGTGATCAGGCAAAATTTTATGATAAAAAAACAACCCCAATTGTGGACAATGGAAGATATGCTAACAACCTTAGATGCTATATCAATGAGATGGGAACACTCACACAAACTTAATAGGAAGAAACTACAGCAATACCTGCACTGCATATGGTCGTGTGCCAAAAAGTTTACGATGCATCTGCACCCCCAGATAGATAACGGACTCAAAGAGGGAAATTTAATGAAGATACATCCAAAACAAATTATGGCCTGTCTAAGTAGATTTTACTGGTTTAATAAGACACTGCTTATGTACGACGCTTACCCAAGGGAAGACATGAAAAAAGACGCTAATCTTTTTTTCGAAAACGAGTTGAGACATTTTATTCTAAGAAAATTCAGAGACGAGCTACTCACTGATGTATGGAACACTGTACCCTTTGTAGGGGACAGAGAAATCGCAGGGCACGAATCCCTGGGTGAGAGAATATCAACATACTCAGCGGTGTACAAAAGACACCCAGTGTGTATTCTTCAACGCATACAACAAAGAATACTGTATGCGGAGCCGTCCGACGTCAGAAAATACCACCAGGATGCAGTTGACCTCAAGATTATCCAAACCTACTTTCAAAATACTCACAAAATCGATTTCAAAAAATTTTTTTTTTGCTCTGAGTCAAATCACCCCAAACACGAAAAGGCTCTCAGAGAAAGCACAGTGCCTATTATTCTGGAATCATTCAAAAAATACTCGGTCGTCTATCAGGGAAAAGCTTTCTGCCACGGACATCTCCAAGAAGTTTTTCCAGTATGGGTACACCTTGCCGAAAAACCTCATGGTATGAACATATCAGATCTTAGACATAAGCTCTTTTCAGAACAAACCATATCTGCTCAAGGAAGTATATATGAACTCTCAGTCTAATCAATGAACTATGCCACTAATGTTGTTGACGAAGAAACTTGTGAACTCGTCGAACGCTCTATGGGAGCTTGTCCACTGTGCAAATACCAAGACGATAATATCATCAAAAGCATGTCTGATGTAGAGAGAAATTTGACTGGCAACATAGACAGAGACGAAATTTATGTTGTTCTGTGTAACATGTACAAAAAACACACCAAACCACTACTCCAGCAGGGGAAAAAACTCATGAAACTCACGCCCGCCCACTGCAAGGAGCACTACACCAAACACGTTGTAAATTCTAGACAACAGGTTGCAGACGACATACTCTACTGCTGCAAACTACAACGACACTACAAAAAAAATATCGGAATAAGATCCTCGCACTCCGGACAGGTCACTCTGAACCCTCATCACGTCAACGAGTACATAAAACTATCAAAACATAAACTAGACTTAGTTCGTTACATGAACATTATGGACAAACGAACAGACAACAACACTGCCTCAAACGAACCGTATGCATTTTCATCCTGAATTAAGGACTATATATAGGTCACCCATATCACTAAAATGAGTATCACCTCGGTACTTGGTAAAAGAGAAAGACCTCCATTTGCACAACATTTTTACCCATCCGCTCCTGGTGCCATGCCGAATGTGCGCAATAGGGTATCCGGACCGCAGGAGCCACCGAACATACTAGGTAATATTACTGTACAGTCAAGAAGCACTGTTAAATACATGAATACGAACCCAACTGCTTCGATACCACTCATGGTTCGCCCATGGTCTGACCACTACGAAAAAGACTACACACCCGGCTCTATCATATTCTGCAAGCAGGACAAGTCAGGCAGATCGCCTCTCATTACCTGCGCGGACGTACCTACTATGAACTATTTGTTCCACGAGGGTCGTGGCATCGAACCTAATGCAACTCCTTTGAAAATTGACGATTATGAATTCTTTGGTGTGTTTAGAAATGACGCCGGAAAACAAGTAGACCATATGGGATTTCCAAGATATACGAACCCGAAACAGAGACTTATTCAGTGTGACGTTTATGGTCGGACAAAGGTAGCTAACTTTTGGGGGAAAAAACTCAGAACCGGACAGAGGCTTGGAATGGCACTCGTCGTAAAGTCAGTGGTCATGGCAAAGCAGCCGAATCGCCACCCAAGAAATCTTCCACAACGCTCAAACGTTTTTCAAATCATGCCAACTGTTAACGAATGTAAAGTCGGGACAGATCAGAGATTCCAGCAGGCCGACCTCAATGACCCACTTGTCGAACAAGATGATTATCTGAACAGTGGCAATATAATTGATGTATCTAACACATACTTGAGACACTGGCATATCGGAGTAGTCAGCCAATCTGCATACCAACCACCAACCGATGCTAAAATAAACCTTGCTCTTCACGACTCGCAGCAAAGGACAGACCTGCCTCAAATTGAGATTTTGATGATATAATGAACAAAATTTCATGACTATTTAGAGTTACGGATCTATATAGAAATGAGTGTACCCCTTGCAAGAAGACTCGCAGGTCCCTCATTTAGCCATAATGTCAGATACGATCAGGCTTGGATGACCAAACGTAAGGAACAGGCACGACAAGAGCTGAAAATAGGGGAGTGTAAACTTGATTATGTAGCAGATAGAGAGGTTTTTGATGTTGCTGAAGGTGAGATTCTTGTGAGTAAGATGGCACCTAGTCGCATATCGGATGGTTTTGCCAGAGTTTTCTCAAGTGTGAACGGGTGGAGAGGGTGCAATAATGCACTGAGTGACAGACAGAAAATACAAAAGATTAAAGAAAAGTGCCAATTCATTGGCGTTGCCGTCACAGGCCACAAGGCAGAAAAAATCGCAAAATTTGATCAGGGGTTTGTGGCTTGTGTATCCGGTGTTATTACTGTAATGAACGAAAGCTCCGAGACTCTGCACCCAGGGACCCATCTGACATGGGATGTGTCCAGTAAGTATCCAATCCAACACGGTATCCACTCGAGGAAAGTTCGATTCAATTTTAGAAAAGCTAATAGGGGTGAGCAGGTCGTTGCAAAGGCACTCAGCTATAGCAAAAAAGGTACCACTGTAGACATTTTATTGCATCCCGTTAAGTATTAAATCATAATCATATAAAAGTAAGAAATTGTTTTTAAAATGAACCCAGATCTAGGTGTATCTCTAACCACTGCCCTTAACGCTGTCATATCCGCACGCAGAGAAATGAAAGAAGACACTTCCTTCTGGTCTAAAACAAAAGGCTTCTTCGGAAAAAAAGAACTCTCTCAACAACTCTCCAGCTCGCTCACAACCCTAAAAACACAAGGATACATCCCACAAGACTTTATAGAGAATGAAATTAACTGGAACGACGTGAAGTGGCCTATAGAAGCCTGCATTGATTTTGGGTTCACTTTCGATCACATGCTCACCATGGGATTTCAACCACAACACTTCCAAGGATTCGAATGGAGACACTACAAACAACTACGCGTGGACGCTCAAAGCATGATGCAGACGGGTATGGTAATCCACGACCTCAACCAACTGAGCCTCACACCTCAACAACTACACCAACTTAAATGGACATGGGGAAATTTTGTATCTATTGGAGGAAACGACGAGAATATCAACTTTTCACCAACTGACAAACAACTATACTTTCATCAATCAGTAACAGAAACTACACAAAAAATTGGAAGGTTTGTATTTTAAAATCTAAGATCATTGTTTATTTTCCCTTCTGAAATCCCTTTTGGACTGCCTGCAGGTAGTCCTTGTTGTCTTCGAGATCGTCTTCGTCCATCAGTCGTGGGGGGGCTGATCAAATTCAAACCTCTTCTGGCCTTTTTTTGTCCCGGGTTACGTTTAGTTCTTGCCTCAGCTCTATTCGTCTGCGCAACGACCTTTGGTTTCATGCCTTCACTAATCATAGGTTGAGCTTCATCGTCTCCTCTATATGCACCGGAGCTACTAGGTTTGAGGAAAAAACCATCCCCACTGGGAGTGTTACCTAATAATGCCAAGCCTTGGCTCTGAGGAGTTTGTCCTTGCTTGTTTTTAAGTTCACCTGACGCCTTATTAAGTTTCCTAACCTGTTCCTCAATCTTTTTTTTGATTTCTTTGATTTCTTTATTTTCTGATCTAAGTCTATCGTTTTCTTTGGTAAGTTCTGTTGTCGCTTTTTCCTCTTTTTTTTTTTTTGCATCTGCTGCTCGTAATTGTTTTTGTAAATTAGATAATTCATTAAGAGTTTCTGTATAGTTGCGTTCAGCTTTTACTAATGCATTATTTTTGTCTTTTAATTCTTTATTTTGCTCTTTTAATGCATTATTTTCCTCGTCTAATGCAGTAAGATTTGATATTTGATCATCATAAAGTTGGGCCGCAACTTTGTATTTAGCCTTCCTCTTTATGTATTTAGCTTCCTTTTTTTGAACAATAAGCTCGGATTCTTTAACCTGTTTCTCTAACTCAGCGATAGTTGCGCGTAACTTTTTGTTAGTTGCGCGTAACATTTTGTTAGTTTCGTCAGCTTCAGAAGCTTTTTTTTCCACTACTTCTAGACTACTTCTTAACGTCGAATTTAGTAAACTAGAAGTCTGTATTTTTTCTGTTAAAGACTTTATTTCACTTGATTGTTGTGCACTTTTTTTTTTAGCTCCTTCAGAAGATTTAGATACATCGGTTAACTGTTTTCTTAACTTTTCATTTTTAACTCCCATTATTTTGCGCCACAATTTACCAAAAAAACCTAATTTTTTTTGACTAATTTCATTTGTTTTTGTTTCTTGTGCCTCGTCAACTTGTGAAATATATTCCAAAATAAATTGTACATCGCGTATATCTAATGTACCCTTGAATTCGTCTTTTACAAGATCAACGAAGGTGGTTTTTTCATCACCTTGCAGTTTTTCCTTGTTTATAAACTTTTCTATAAAGTCTTCTTTTTGTTGATCAGTGAGCTGACCATTACTTGTAACTTGTAATTCATTTCCCTGAGCAACCGGTGGCGGTGCTGGCGGTTGTGTTGGTGGTGTTGGCACTGGTGGAGGAACACGTTGGCCAAATTGCCCACCACCACCAACACCACCACCACCAACACCACCAGGAGCAGCACCAGCACCACCAACACCACCAACACCGCCATCACCCCCATCGTTGCCATCACCACCACCACCAACACCGCCGCCGCCCCCATCGTTGCCATCACCACCACCATCATCACTATCATCGCCACTACCATCACCACTACCATCGCCGCTGCCATCACCACCAACACCGCCGCCACCAACACCACCGCTACCAACACCGCCACCACCACCAACACCACCGCCACCAACACCACCGCCACCAACACCACCAACACCACCAGTGCCAGCACCGCCACCAACACCACCGCTACCAACACCACCAACACCACCAGTGCCAGCACCGCCACCAAGAATACCGCCACCAAGAATACCGAGAGCGAATAGAGCAGCTAAAGTGTCTTCGTCTTGTTTACTCATTTAAAAGGAATCTTTTGTATTATTTATACACAGAATATTTACATTCAATATTTTTTATAAATGTCTCATATAAGATTGGAGGAAGAAATTGAGACGTACGATATTCCATGGGTAGATATTATCACCGCTTGCATTATTTTTGGCCTAGTGATATTAAAATTTAAATCTTAAATGGATTGAAGTCTCTTCCACTTCTCTTTGAGTCCGCGTTTTATTGTATCCAGGCTTAGTATATTGTTCGCATTGCGAATCCATGGCTTATGGCAAGACTTGCAGAGATGTATTGACTCCTTTTCTCCAAATACTTTGATATTTTCCAAATGCTGTTTTGTGCGACACCACTCGCATCGAATATTTCTGAACAAATGCCCATACTCCATGCAACACCCGCAGTAAAATCCATTATACATGTTCTTAGGGTCATACTTACAGAAGTTTCCACACTGGGGACAAATGGTATAAAGCACACCATAAAACTGGAGCATGTTTCCGATCAACGATACTCTCTGCAGCTCGTTCTGAGCACACAGACGATTGGTCTCTCTCTTCCTCTTGTCCTTGGCTGACTTTCTACTCTCCTTCTCCTCTTTATTGACCTCCAGTTCCCAGGCGTACGAGCAGGTGTCTCTCTTCTTCTCTATTTTATCCATTCGTTTACCGCAGTACAGTTTGCCTGTATCGTCGTCTACAAGAACTCTTGTCTGGCCGTAAGCATGGATGTTATGAATTTTCTTCGCTGTTTTGTGAGCTACAAATCCTTTGAACTGCTTACATTCCATGCATATCAATGTACTCCCCATTGTCGGGTGGAGCTCTTCTCCATCCTTCACATTGTGCATGTGTCTCAGAGCTTGAAGTTGCCTCACTGTGATATGTACCGGCAGAGTGAACATGCGTACATTTACCTTCCTGTCGTAAGCACTGGCGAGAGAGCGTACGATCTCGAACTCTTCGCGAGACAGTGACTTGATGAAACTCCTCATACTTCCCTTTACACCAGTCGTGTTATAATTCATCTGCAGCTGTTGCAGTTTCTTGATATTGTCTGTACCAACACCGAATATTTCAAGCCACTCTAAAGGGAGAGGAGCTAAGGGCACTCTTATAAGCATGGCGTACATAAGGCTCCAATGCTCATGTCTAGCCGAAGCCAAGGCAAGAACATCATCGTGATGCTCGCACTCGTGCATCAAAACACGACAAAATGCATGTTTTCGAGGCCTGTACAGGTGAGGCTGCATCCGAGTTACTGTCGTCAGAAATCTTTCAACCCCCGTGAACTTCATTATATCCTCAGTGTTTAACATCCCCCGCACACTGTCCATAGTTTCTGTCACTCTTTTCTCGAAAAATTTCCACTTATAACGAGTGACAAGCTCTTTATACAGCGAGGGGATGTGACGCGCTGCGAATATGAGGTACTCTTTGATGGTGAAAAAGAGCAGCTGCTGGTGTTTACTCTGCATGAAATTCAGAAACTCCTTTCTCTTCAGCTGTGAAAAAACTCTGTAGATGCTCTTACGAACATAGATCGAGGGTCTGGAACAAGTCCTGTATAATCCCAGCATGGAACACTTTAGGGCCTTGACAATGAAATCATATACGTCGTCGTGAATTTTACAGTAATTCAACATGATTAGTGTCAGTGACCTTATTTGACATCTCTGGGGAGTACTTTTACTGAGAAGATGCACGATTGGCGACATCTTCCCATTATCAGACCAGAATGAACATTTCATTAAATCAGATACATGATCAGGGAGCATGCCTTCGTGAAATATTACCGATGGGAGTAATTTCTCAATAGGCGCACCTGATCCACTATCCTCGCACAGATGCTCGTCCGTAGTCTGATTATTCTCGAAATAATGCATGAGCGGAATGTAGCTGTCCTGCAGGACAGATAGTAAATATTTTATTTCACCTTGAGCGCCTTCGCAGAGCTCGTGCAAAACATCTATGACATGACCGACAGCATTGTATATTCTCCCTCCAGAAGATGGGTTCCAGATTTTTGCACCCTTCATAGGTATCATGTATGCAATCTCAGAAAACGAGCGTGTGAACACGTACTCGTACTTATGCCCCAAATAAAAGCTTTTTAACAAGTCAAAGCTGATGAATGGGTAATGCCCGAGTCTTCCTCGGGCCGAATCGTTAAAAAAGGCATTTTCCATTGGGTGTAGCCTCTTTTCCCATCTTTCGTGACAAACTTGTACGCGTTACGCACGTGAAGTACGACAGGAGACACGAGCCCCTCCCAAACAGTTCTCTTCGAAAGTAGACAGTTTTTTAAGTCGTACTCGCCAGGAATGTTGACGAAGTTGTAGTAATCCTGAACCAGACAGTCGTCTCGTAAACCAGTGTTCTCGGCCCTTGCGGATACAACCATGTGAGCAATCTGAAGTCGTTTACACAAGATGCATGGGGCCCTCTGAATAGGGTATCTTTTCGTTTCTTCGTAATGCTTCTGCTGAGATGGGAGCAGAAACTCGCGAAGAACAAACTTATGAGGACTCTGGGGAATACATCTCCCCTCGCAAGCCTCTTCCATGACACATGGTCGTTGATCTCCACTAGCCTCCACCATAAATTTTTCTTCGTATTCGCGGGTCACACCTTCAATCGTATCCCTGTACTTATCCACAAGAGGATTTTCGTTCATGTTGAAGTTTGCCCGGGGCTGTCTCTGCATCAAGTTCTTGACAAAAGTGTGATCCCAAGGGGACACGTACTTATAAGGAGAATTGTGATTCTCCCTGTTGAAGAACAAAGCCTGTGGTTTCGTGTCAGGGATTTCTTTATCAAACTCTCCAGACATCTCGAGAATTTCAGGGTATGTTTCCTGCGTCACCTTTTGCCTCTTTGCCTTACGGGTAATCTGAAACCCATGCCTCTGGGGCACCATTTGACTCTCGAATTGCTCGTCGAAATTCATCTTTGGATACTCTCTGGATCACAAATACACCATATAAATAGTTTCTTCTCCTCCAAAATGATACCTATTCAATTTATAGTTCTTCTCATATCAAGAGCTCTTGCAAAAAGGAGAGTAAAGTTCAGAGGATATTTGAAGTGGCTCAGTCTAGTAGATATCTGTTTTGTACAAAATACATTACACCCTCTATACTGGCTAGCTTGGATACTATGGTGCTTTTTTTGGGATGTTTACGACAGAGAAATGTACGGGGTGGCCGGAGGAATGGCGTGGATGATATGCTGTGTAAGAACACTATGGATTATGACCGAAAAACAGTATATTTATCTCGTGTGTGTGGGGTCTTCTCTTATCCTATGTTACAGTTCACTATACAAACTGCTTTTCAAAACTTAATATTACTCATATTCCTTGGACAATCTGGACTCGTTTCCTCTGCTATCGCTTTGTACAAAGCATGAGGATGCAAAGAAGGTGGCACGCTCATACCACCAGCATTTAGAGCACCCGCGACAATCTCACTACAAAACCACGACTTCGACGATATCCTTTTCCCAGACACTGGCTGCATAAAGAAACCCAACTTATTAAATGGCTCACCAACATGTTGCTGACAAAATTTCATAGCCTTTTGAATATTTTCACCCGACATGCTCACACTTCTAAATCTCCACTGATTTCGACTAAACTTTTTTTGTTTGAAGAAAACTTTCCCACCATAGTGTATAGAACACGACCTCCCTATAACACCATCACCTACCTCCCTGTCTACAAAGAGAACTTCTGTGTGTATCATTGGATTCCTCTCGCCAGAAACCCAAGCTGCTGCTTTATTTAATATGTGACTCTCCAACAGATCAGAATCTGATGCTAGGAAAGCAACTAGCAAGCGCATTTATAAAGCTATGTGCTATTTATATACTTTCAAATCATGAGCATTCTTGTCTTTAATGCAACATAATCCCCTTGACCTATTGGCAGTGTTTGACGATCGCGTCTAATGTCAGTTACTACACGAGCACTACCAACGACCATATTAAATCGAACGTGTTTCATCTCCTCCCTCAGGCCAAAAATGAATTTTTTCCATTCGAGGGTAAAATCTTCTACTTGAGGCCTCTCTTCAAACTGAACACTAGGTGGTATCTTTGTATATGCATAGGCATCCTGTGCGTCTCTGTAAGCTTTATACCTAGCCCACCGCCTTGCATGGTCTACCCTTTTAGCATCCATATCTTGTTTAAATTTACCATACCTGATTTCAAAACCATGCTGAACCAAAGCCCAGGCATACCTATACTCAGCTGATTTAAAAAGATTTGATGTTCTTTGAGCGGATTTCCACGGACTCATGCGTAAGAAATCATTCTTCAATGCTCCTCCATAGCCCTCATGAATTCCCAGAAGCTTTTCATCCATGTCTCTGTCGGTTTGTGCTGGAGCACCGCCACCACCACCTCCACCACCACCTCCACCGCCACCTCCACCTTGTGCTCTTGGAGCTGGAGCAAAAGGAGCTAGACTCACTGGTACAGTTTCATTTACAGGAGGGATACTACTTAAACCTGTAAAATTATCCATTCTCACAAAGATATACTTATGTTCATTTGCAACATCTAACGCATTATCCCATCTTTCTTTAACTGTGCTGTCCTCCGTGTGACTGCTATTTGGAAAATATAAGTCATTAATATGTGTAAAAAGATTAGTTGCTGGCCCACCACGCACTTGTGGTTTGCCATTTAATTCAACCAAGTCCAAACAGTACTCAAAACTATCTTTTAGTCTCTCAGAATATCCAAGAATTAAAGGTTTTAAATAATTCTCAAACTCAGAACCTCTTCCAAGTTTCAACTGTCTCAGAGTAGGACGCCTCGGTTCAGGATTTCGTCTTGGCTGGTCCCGAAGCCATGCGTCATGAGCTCTCTTATAATCAAGAATTGCATGTTCCATTTTAGAGGCATTTACGAGTGCATCTGTTGCAAAGTATTTAAGTACTGTTCTAACTGGGACTGGGTAGAATCCGAATGGTATATATAACCCTCTGCCCAAATTTACTAAATCGATTTTTTCACCTTTTATAATGGTATATTCTGTCCCATTCTGATTGAATCTTTGTGACGCACTAAGTCTGCGGAAATGTCCTCTGTCAAAAAGGGTTACACCGCTGTCAGAGTGCCGAGGAATAGCCTCATTGGCTGGACAAGGACGCGCTGCGTAAATGGACATGAGATTACCTACCTGCTGTTCACTCAATGTAGACATTTCATAGTCGTTCTTATGTATTTATAGGGGCCATATTTCAAGAATGGACGCTTTTCTTTCCACACCAAAAGTTCGCAAGCTAAAACCTATACACTGGCTCATCGTGTTCATCTTCGTCACACTCGTCATCACATGGATGTTAGTAGATACATCCAGTGGCATAAAGTACAGACACTCGGTACGGCATGGGAATCCAGCCGACAAAGTCCTAAATCTAGACGATAATTACAGACAAAGACTTCAGGCCATCTCAACACAAATGAAATCCTTCTGTGACAGGGGAAGCGATATTGTTTTTGGTCACAACCTACTCATAAACGACCAGATTTTTAATGATTACGTTTTCCACGAATGCGGTGGCCAAACGTGGCTGAACGCCCGAGTTGAAGTCACAACAGAGAAACTGGTGAAATGCCAAGAAGAATTTGCCAGCATATATAGATCTGTACCAAGAGCTAAGGCTATTACAATGACAGCTCTGGATGTAGACGCTTGGACAGAAAGGGTAGTAGCAGCTGACTTGAAAACAGCGTGCGTGTGGCAGCATGCCGTAGACATACTTGACCGAAAATGGGTTGGGTTGTAAATATATTTAAATGCTTTATTATGATTTAAATGGATAATATCTTAATCTGCCCACGATGCGATAATTACTATCAACCTTTAAGCTCAATGGGAAGGTGGCTGTGCAAGCATCATCCTGGCGATTACGATGTTGACAAGGGCTTCTCGTGCTGTGGTCGGAAGGTCAGAGAAATCAATTATAATACAAGATACATATTGCTCGGCGCCTCAGAAATGTGTGTACCCGATCCGAAAGGATGTACACCGTGTGACTGTGGTTCTGACATGTCCGTCATTCATATAGATACTATTGCACAACATGTTGATAAAATAGACATTACAAAATGGAAAGGGTTCGCGTACCCAAATTTATACAGGTCTAAACACCAATACGATACTAGACTGTAGGCACATGATTATATGCAGCCTTCTGTAATTTTGTCAAATGCAAGCGCCAGGCCTTCTTTAATAAATGATCACCACACCATGCAAAAACAAGCAAAATAACCCAAACCCATGCAGGTATATGGGTATCTAAAAACCAATACACTGAACACACACTTGCAACAGTTGAAACAATAAATTCCCAAATGGAAAATCGATCAGCTACTCTAGGGCTCTCGTTCACAGCATGAAGACGATTATACCACACTGGGTACATTCGATTCGCATAATCGCTACCACCCAGAATACCATACAAAACCAGTGTCATCGTGCCCCAAGCCTTAGTAGAGAAAGAATAGTACGAGTCTAAAAGCTTGTACAACCATATTACATGTATCCAATTTGAATAAAATCTCATTTTAAAAGATATTCACTTATAAATACCTTCAAAGTAAATTTGACACGAACCATACGAAGGCCTCGTCAATACCATTATTCTGCTTGACGGATATATTAAACACTCTCAACCGATCTCCTACGATTTGATCTTTAAGTGAGCTGGTGTCCAGAGCTCTCTCGTCGAATTTATTCACTAATACCAAAAAAGGCTTGTCTACCAAAGCAGGGTACGCCATGACACTTTTGAGCTCCGATATAGCGAGGGGTAGACGCACTTTATCTGCACCATCTATAACATAAACAACCCCATCTGCAGAATGGTACAAAGCACCCCACAGCTTACGCATCGCATCCTGTCCTGCTAGATCAGCAAACTGAATCACACAGTTGTTCACCTGGATCTTAGAAATATGAAATCCCATTGTAGGGAGTGGTTCACCCATATAACCAGTTTTCAAGTGTTCTACTAAACTGGTTTTACCAGCACTGTCAAGACCAAGAACTGCCACAAAAAATTCTTTATGCCAGAAACTATAAACCCATGTCACCGCGTTGCCCATTTAGGTCACCAGATTGCATCTAAATACATTTAAATTGTGTACATATATAAGTCAAGATTTTTCCATTAAACATGGCCCACGCAGGACCTCGCGCTCACCTCGTCACAGAAACTGGATCAACAGGAACTGCCCCTAACAACCAATGGGAGCCTTTCTTCGGAACACCGAGTGGTTTTCACGAAGAAGTACGTGCCGATGATCAACTCAGTCACGAAACATACAATTTACCAAAGGCATACGAGGGCAAGAACAAACGTCTAGAAGATATCCTCGATTTCATGATTCGTCAAGAGGACGAGTTCTACACTCGAGATCTGCTACCATGGGAGTACACTGACGATATCCACATTGTTTGGGACGTCTGGAAGTTCAACCGTACTTTAGCAGATGTAGTCCCAGAGCAAGGGATTTCAAGACTCGTCACACAAGAAAGTGAGCGTCATACTGATAATCTAGTCAGGAGAGGTTTGGCACTGCAATTAGAGCATGGCTTTATGACTACTGAAGCCGGAAGACGTAACTACGCATTGAACTTGCAGCAAATATCGGACGCTGTACACACAACCTGCTACTTTGGTGTAATGCACGCTTTGTTCGCTGGTCAGAACTACTATAAGGAATACCGCCGAAAATTCGCACGGTTCGTCAAGGGTCCTCGCACTCTCTTCCGACATGAGCGCCAGATGTGGGCCTGTCTGCAGAAAGATGTCAAGGGAGTGTACATAATGGATGCCGAAATCAAACATCACATGAAAATCAACGGAATCGTACCAGATGTACTCGTACTTCCACCCAAGGCAGGAATTTACATATCCATGGTTCCTCCCTCAGAGACTACTTACTCTGACCGCGGCCCAGGCGCACACGAGGCTCTCACAACCAATCGCACCGATATTCAAACCTTCCGAGGAAGTAAAGTTTTTGAAGCACAGAGCTTTGACGTAGACTTCCAGCACGAGTTCATTGACCTCACTTCCAGACCTCGCATGTGTGGCGAGTACTTTGTAATCCCAGGAACTACTGCACCGCATGATCTGATGAGCACCATTGGACGCGTGTTGGACGACATGGTAGATAAGAAATATGCTAGGGGTCCTCTTCCACCAATTGGAGGACGAGCTGCAAATGGAAGAGGACTGACTGTCTATGGACCAGATGCAGTCCCTCAACTACAGTTACTCGCTAGGGCTCAGAAAGACGACCCATTCATCCACATTTACAGTGCTGAGAAAGACGATTATGTAAAGATCACCTACTCGGAAGCCAACGCAGCTGCTCTTAATCTTGATTCCGAAAAAAGTCGTTTAATGGAAATCTATAGAGCTTTCAAAGAAGAGTTAGATATCATTCATGCTTCATTCGAAGAAAAGGCAAAAGAAGCCATTCGTGGTGCACAGACTCCAAAAGCAAAGAAAGAGAAAGCCTCAATTTACGCCGTAGTTGTAAGACAAACAGCAGCTGACCCAATTGTTGTTGGATCAGATACAGATTTGACACCAGTAAACATAGTAGCACGAAACCGAGAATCCCTTGACAGAATGGCTGCATCTTTTTCTAGTAGACCTTTATACGGTAGAGACATTGAAATTATGGATGGGATTTCACATCTAGCTACTTACACTACTGCGGTTTTAACAGATGGTGATGCAATGGTGGTTGGGGACTTAATTAAACGCTTGGAGCTTGAAATTCACCATAAGTACCTACAATATCATGCAGAGCAAGATCACCACAATTATGATATTCTTTTGATGAGACCTTTCCAGACTTACACGATGCACTCTGCTATCATGGCAAAGGGTGGATCAGATCTTGGAAATACCTACCATGGACATCACGATTTCCAACTCAGTGATAATGTGGCCACCAAAACTCACTTCGGTAACTATACTTTCTACTCAAAACCAGTCGTAAAACGGCCACGCAACTACACGATTATACCTGACTGCTTCGCTCAGGGATACATATCTGGAGAAGGACACAGTTTCTTCATGCCACCAGCACTCGATGGAGCCACAGATTACGGTGACCTCGGCAGAGCCATCCAGGAGGGTTCTTTAGGAAGCGCGGACTGCCACCATTCTTTGATTGCCTGGCGTATTCCCCGAGGCGAAGGAGAAAAACTTGCCGATGCTATTGATATTACTGGACGATTCGCAGGCTCTCACAGAGATTATGAGAAGGGTGGCCTTGCCCACTTTTCTGGCGCGGACGCACTAAGCGCCATCGAGTCTATTGAAGAGCTCGACCAGAACCGCACCGACGAGGCTTACCTCCACCAGGTGCAGCACGTCAATACGGTTTGCTTTAGAGGAGCACAGTACACCAATGGTACGTTCACCAACCATGGTAAAGGACACTGGGGTACCCCCTACGCTGGTGTACTGCCTGTGCGAGATGGTGCACTTATGTACATGGACCCTTCGAAGGAACCGCAGAAAGGAGATAAGGTTGTATAAATTAGTTGAGTAAATTAAAAAATGTCACTTATTGAATACTGTGCATATCTAAAAATAGAACTAGTAATGCTACGATCCGAAGTTAAGAAACTTCAAGCCAGTCTTGCCGAAGCCACAGCCCAACAGAACCTGTACGAACCCCTTTTACAAGAACCCGAAAATGCGCCAGAGAAACCTGATCCACCCATATCATACTGGCAATGGCTCAGATATCGCAAGGGGTAGGTGTGTCGGGGCTTCGGGCAACTCCTCGACCATCTGCTCAGAAACATCATTTATTTCATTAAGCTCTGATAAGAGCTCTTCCTCATCAAATACCAGCGTAGGTGTGCTGAGCAGGTCTGATATATCAGATAAATCTTCTAAACTTTCCTCCATTTTCTCTTGTAAATCTTCTATTTTTTCTATAGGATTATACTTCGAGAAACTTTTAAAAATACTAGTACTAGCCTTTATCGCGTCTATTTGCATCCTTGTGACTTCCAGTTGTTCAAGAGCATACTGCTTGTGAACGCATGAGGCTATTTTCATCTCACACTGGCCTATATAGTATCTAAGTGTTTTAATTTTTTTTAAATGAATGATCTTACGGCTCTTCGTTATCTCTTTCTTGATTTTCTGCTTCGTCTCTCTTTCAATCCTCTCGTACTTAAAAATCATATCTCGTAGGACAACCTCACACTGACGCATATTCTTAATAACTTCCTTCACATCAACTCTCCTCTTGAAGCAACGGAACATTAAAACGTACAATCAGTGTATATATAGCACACTGAGAGGACTAAATGATAGAAAAAGCTTTCTTTCAAGGTCAGTGGCACTATAATATAGATTCTATAGGTGATCTCATATGCAAAGAAGCAGGGCCTTGTCAGGTGAGGCTTTTACTACCACAGGTCGAGTTCGACATTATTGACAAAAAATGGATGTCCCAAAATAATACTATCAAATTTCTTGACTGGTATAGTAAGAATCAACCATCTTACGAGTACACTTTGAATGGTATAGCAAAAGCTGTGAGAGCAGATCAGAAAAAATCAAGAGCGGTGGCTAGAAAATATAGGTGGCATGTAGCCCACAGACAAGGCTACTTATGTTTACACTGTAAAAATCTTTTACACCCAGACGCAATGGACATAGACCATGTGCAAGAGCTTAGAGGTGGGGGCATGGACGAGTTACAAAATTTATGTGCACTGTGTTCGAACTGCCATGCAAAAAAAACTAGATCTTACCATCGTCAGTAAATTTATATTTTATTGCCTTTCGCCTTACAAAGTATCTTCGTATCCATGGAATCTCGGCGAGTTTTAAACACATTTTTATAAAAATGAACCTTGCTTATACAATTGCAATTACACGATGTTAGATATCAAGAGGGTCTCGAATATATTTAACGAAATACAAATGAATAAACTATAGAAATATTTTTAAGACTTTTTTTTTAGGAAATCTCCAAACAAAATACTTATCCCAACTATGATCATTGCCATGCCGATGTAGTACATTCTATCAGCCACTTACACTATTTATACATATCATAGCTTCGAAATGGAGACTCATCTGAACATGATGTTCGCCAGAAAGCTCTGGGACGACTATGCGCGTGATAATCTGCTTTGCATGTGCAAAAATATGATCATTCACCACCTGCTAAAGAACGGGGTTCAGTTCCAAAGAAATAAAAAGATTTTTGAGCCAGCTCTAGATATATCTGACGCTTTCGAAGAATACTGGGAACCATTCATCAGCGACGCTTTAGACAGTGCCCTTTGTCTTGGTTTGGTTGTCGTGAAAATAAACACAGATGGTACAAAAAGGAATTTCCCAACTGTCGTTCGACCCCACTTGTACGATATACACTACCGTATTGTAAATAATATTTACGAATATTGGATATCCTCAACTTACATTGATATTGAGAATGTGCTGATTTACTCAGATTTTTCCTCACACGCACTGCCTAGCGGAGAGGTCGTTTCACCCGTAGCAAGAGTCATGGATAAGTGTAGGTTTCTAAAGCAGCTCAGGTACACAACTTTGATCATGGAGAAAAATAAATCCAACCCTGACTACTTCGCAGAGGTCCAGGAAAGCTCTAACAGAGAGAGACACGAGGGCGTAGACTATGACTTTTACGCAGACGCTAGTGAAGGAGACAGTGCTGCTGGAGATCTCAAGTTTGAAAGATCAAAAGTCAATGTAGATATTCTTTTAAAACAGCAGGAGCTTTACAACCAATATCGCGGTTCAAACTCAAAGCAGGTGAAAAATCTTCAGAATATAACACAGCTTCCAAACGGACAACGCATAGTTCCTACATCACAAAATACAGGTCGTCAAGATATAACTCAAATACACAAAGTTCTGCAGGAGGAAATATGCGCTGGCATGGGAGTTCCAAGAAGTCTAATGATTGGCGACTCTCTGTACAAGAGTGATATTGAGGGTGTGACAGATTCTTTCAAACACACAATACTAGGATGGAAAAAGACGCTGGGAAAAATGTGTACAGACATTTACCAAAAAGCCTACGTAGATACAACAAAGCTAAAAGTTTATAAGAATATTTACGCTTCTAAAATTAAACACCAAATAAAGGTCGTCTTCCCCGTCCACCCATACGTATCATCTGATGAGCTGGATTACCTTTACAGAAACGGCGTTATAGGTTGGGACATTTACTCAAAATACTGTCTCCAAAATACATCAATATCAGATCACTTTAGGGAAAAGAAGGCCCCTGTTTCAAACGACTCAGACAAAGTCAATATGGCGGAGATACCCCCCCTGAATACCAAAAGAAAACGATCCACTCGGTGAGCTAATAAGACTATTACTCATAAGATCTTCAGCACTTGCCATGGCGCATGCTTTATGGTCACCACATACAGATACCTGCATGACCAAGTCGTTGCTTTCCATAATACTAGCAAGCTTTGCAATGGGAATACCTGACTGATAAAATTGCCCAGATTTTACAGCACCCTCGTGTTTCACGGCAACATTAGGCTGGAAAAGGCCTTTCGAAACTCTCGTGACGTCTGCAATCGCCTGATGCTGCTGCATCGAGTTAGACTTGTCGAAACAATTCTTCGGGTTGGGCACGAGCTGTAGCCTAAACTCTGAGTTGACTGGCTGTGCTGTCTGTTTCTTCACAAAAGACATTTAAATGTTTAGCTCTAATATTTATACGATTAAAAGTTTCTTCGTTTTCATAGCCAGAATTATATTATTAACTACTACCCAATTTCCATCACATACGCACATGGGACCCATAGTAACGTCCTCTGCTCCCTGTCCCCCGAAATGTTTCCACCCTATACAATTTAGACAGACCTCGGGTTTAGCATTCTTCCCTTTGAAGCGTCTCATGTAAATCATAGCTTGGCGATACAAACTATCCTTACTTTCCATTAAAGCGTATCCTGGCTAGATTTATAGACCTCTTCCCTATCTACGCGAACATAACCCAACCACATTAAAATACGCTCAATCCACATTTGAAGATTTAAGACATTGTATATACCACCACGCTTTATTTTTAAATGTGGCAGCCTGACGACGACGTAAGGCAGTGTTCGTGTGGTAGCGTGTTCTCACTTTTCAACAGAAAGCATCACTGTCGCCTTTGTGGGCAAATTTTTTGTCACTCATGTGCTTCGGGAAGAGGGGACATACCATCATTCATCCAGACAAGAGAAGAATTCTTGAACGTCAGACTGTGCGACTCGTGTCTTTCGGACTGCAGAGAAACTCAAAGGTCGGAACATATTGTAAGAGCTCTCGCCTTCATTACTATACCCATAAAAGAAATTGCCAAACTTTACCTAAACAAAAGGTGGCATCACGCCTCTCAAATCCTTATCAAAGTTATAAGAGATATACCAAATAAAATGCCATATCAACGGTTTAGCAGGCTGGAGAAAACAGTTCTTGAAACACAGGCTATATTCCACGAAGATGACCCAAAGTGGACTATCCAATATGTCAGAGCATTAATAAAACCACCCAGGAAGAAAAAATTACTAAGCTCTATTCATACGTTCGAGCTCTTAAACACGTTCCCAAGCACCCAACTACTGAGACAGCACTCGGTTGTCAAGTGGCTTCGCCAATGCCTCAACAAGATCACTGCTGATGAACACGTGCTCTTCATGCCCCACTGGCTCAGTCGGAGCATGACTCCCTCGACTCAAACTTTCATAAAAGACTTAATAGTACCAAGATGCATAAACATAAAGGTCGCATACGCGTTCTACTACGAGTGCTGCTTATTTAATGATCCCGTATACGAACATCTGAAACAATTCATGATTGAAAAATTCCAGCACTATAAAAAAGATTTCATATACTCTGACAGTCTCCTAAGATACACTAATGAGCTTGTCGAGGGCCATAGGTTCCCTGTACGACTACCCGCCAGGCTACCTTACGACCCAGATACGATGGTCACAGCAGTCATGGATCCAAAACAGTTGCAGACAGCCTCAAGGCCGAGCGTCTTTATATTCAAAACAAACAACGGACCAAAGCGAATCCTCGTCAAGAAAGATAACATACGGAAGGATAGACTAGTAATGCTGTTCTCATATTTTATTCAATGTTTGTGCGATACAAAAGTTGTCACGTACAGAGTTTTCCCGACTGTATCAGGAGGCTGGATAGAAATGCTTCCACATGCTAAAACATTGTATGAATTGAAGTGGGAGTTAAGTAGTCACATACACAATAGTTTCCCAGACAACACTGTCAGATGCATACGGAAACGATTCATTAGATCTGCAGTGGGGGCTTGTACCATATCGTACCTACTCGGCGTTGGTGACAGACATCTTCAAAATATGGTAATATCCAAAGGGGAGGTTGCACACATAGATTTTTCGTACCTCCTCGGACACGACCCCAAACTACACATGGACATAAGGATAACACCTCCAATGATTGTTATGATGGGCGGTGAACACTCAAAAGATTATGCATTCTTTATTAGCAGAATTACAGCCACGTTTCACAAAATGAGAAAATATACAGGCCTATGGTACAGTCTGTTCATGTACCTATCTCCTTACTTTGAACGAATAGAAATCCAAGATCATATAAAGAGGAAACTGATGCCTTGCTTAAAAGATGCAGAGGCTACTATGAGAATTGTAGAAATCGTCAAAAATAACTCAAACACGTGGAGACATAGTGTTTCGGACATTACACATCAATTATTTCAAATGGATTTTTAATTTAAACCCTGCAGAGCAGATTGAGCCGCAGCCACGTCACCACGCGCGCGCGCATCCCGATACTCCTCCCAAAGTTTTTCCTGGTTCGGAGAGGCTCTCGGGAAAAGGCGCCGCACAGGCATTCTTTCTGGCTTATGCATCTTTGACAAAGAGTACATAATCCTTTTTTTTTCAAGATTAAGTCTCATGTAAGCCTTGTCTAAACCATACTTCTTGTTTGATAATACTGCAGAGGTGCGAATACACAGTGCAACAAGCTTTGCATAGAAAAACATATGCTTCTCACTTGTCAACCAATCTTGCAAGCTTAGACTATTGAACTTCTTAAACCGAGTACTTATTGCTATATGCGCTTCCTGCATGTGTGAGTATATATTTGGTTGTAAATAAATCTTACCAATAGCCCACGGAGTCTTTTGGAGCCACTGATCTGCTTCGTACATTGTCCTCTTCTCATACTCACCCAGCACTAGTTCGTGCTTCCAGTATGAAAACCTCTCGTTAAATAAAGGCTGCACAAAATCTAGTGGTACTTCGCAAGGGGTCTCACAGGGGAACATGATATCGTGCTGGCCTTCACTGGTTTCTCCATCATAGATTGGATTCCCTCTGTTGTTGAATTTTGCACCCCTGATCATTTTTGTCAAACGTAGTCCTGTCAAATCACGATACCATATAACACGCTCTGGACCCTTTAGAAATAAATTATTAAATAATATTCTGTATTGACTGCGAAAACGTCGTAAGTCCGGATACCTGTCCTTAATCGAAATATCATTTTTGTCGCTCGAATTATCACTTTCGTCGCTCGAATTATCACTTTCGTCGCTCGAATTATCATTTTCGTCGCTCACAAGCCACCTGGCAATGTACCTCTGGAAAGAGTACACTGACCTATTACTACCCCAACGAATGATTGGATTAGTAGTTGCCCACTCTTTCCAGTTGTATCTTGGTAAAGATACATATGGTTCATCATGGTCGAAACTATCCACTTGTTGATGGTCTCTATTATAAATACGACCTTCGTCGAAAACTCTATCTACACCTTGGCCTACTTTCCTTCCATTTTTTCTACGTCTATACTCTGCGTATTGATTGTAATTTGGTTCCTTGTCAGGAACTTGTCCACCATCATTTACAAAACTTTGGTTAACTGGATCCTCTAAATTTGACGTTCGTTGAAAATCGTGTGCTGGAAAATTTTCATCTGTTCTTCTTCTAGAATCCAAGTCTCCAAGAACATAACGATCAATTTTATTATCAGGGTCCGGTCCAAAAATTCTGTTTTTGTTAAATTCTTCGTTCAAAAAAAGGCCACAAAAATCTTCGAATTCCATATCTGTCATGTTATATATATATTTCACAGAGTGACTCAGATCACGGGCAAAATCTCTAGCAATATTACCCTCTGGTCTCCTATTGTCATCAGTATTTTGAGGGTTTGGCATATTACCTTCTGATTGTGGCGACTCAGTATTCTGAGAAGCTATGGAATTGTCGCCACCTGTCATGTTGAGTCTTCTCCGTCCTGGTCTTCTTTTACGACTAGGTGAATTCTGAGAAACTGCAAAATCAACACCATCAATAGTTATATCACCATCAGGCCCTGTGCTGATTCCACGTCTATTTGTGAATCTTTGGTCTCGTCCTCTCCGTTTACGAAACATAGGTACAGCTGGTACAGGGCGACAAAACTGATGCAGATCTGCGAACGCTCTCTCACGCGCGCGCTGAATAAGAAGTTCAATATCTTCCTTATCTATTTTGACATCTCTCGGACCGTACGATTCCTGGAAAGGACTGACATCGGACCCCTTCCAATACTTTTGCATGCTTTCGTTTGTGAACCCTGCAACCATCATCACAAACTTAAACACTGGATTGTCTCTTAAGTTTTCGATATGTCTTTGCTTCATCTCCTCGTACTTCGCCAGTGCTTTTCTTGCTCGCCGAGAACTCAACTTTATAAAAGGGGGCATACTCTTCAGAATACTATTTATTCTATCCTCTTCATCTTTTACCCCCTCACTTGGAGGATTCGAAACCTCGTGAATTGTACGTTCAGACCATGCCATTTTTTAAAGAAATAAAACGAGGTATTTATAAGGCACAGTACGTATCTAAATGTCACGACCTAATGAAAGCGCCTTAGCTGTCGCAAGTACCGAACTTGCACCACTGGGAGATGTCGCAGAAGTTTCTACTGCTACTCCAGAGCTTATTCGCAGAGTCGTGTTCGAGTGCGACGCCCGCGGATCCGAACTTGCCAATGGAGTCGTCGTTGGGATTGATAATTCATCACACGTCTTTCGTCCAAACATGGCCTCTGATCTTAGTGAAGAAGAGCGAGCTATCGTCTCGCAGAAATCTTTTGACCAGGCTATCGTAACAGGGATGACTCTCAAATCAGTATCTTCGTCGTGCCCTGAGCTCGTGACTGTGGGGCTGAACCTCTTCTCCAACTCTGCCAATGTTGCCAATGCAAAGGGGTGGTTGTACACCAAGGAGGTGAACGACATGTCATCAAATCACGCACATATGAACTCTGGATATACAAACATAGCCTCTATCCTGCCAAACGAAAAACAACGTATGTCTGAGGTTGTATATCACCCCGAGGGTCTCATGAACTCACGCTGGATTCAACAGTATGGTGGCTACACTCTCGATAAACTTCACGAGGGGATCACACGATTCAGTGGTAAAGACTACTGTTATGTACCAGAAAATCATGTAGTCGTGAGTATTATAAAAAACAACTGGGAGCAGCTGGGCATAAACCTGCAGGATGAGACCATGCGAGAGGGCGAATTTCTTAAGATTAACAAAAAGGTCGTGGACAATTGCATAAACCAGCTACACGATAACGTCATCTCACAGATCCCATACACAAACTTGACTGACCTAGGTGCTCGATTCCAAGCAAACACTGAGGGAAGTAACATGTACAAAGTAGTCTGCGAGATGGAAGTCAAATACAGGTTCCCTTGAAAAAGTATCTTAATTTAAATATTGCTCTACTAAATCTCTCGGTAAAATTAGTTTTCCCTTTCTATAAAATTTTGGATTCAAAATATTCACACTATCCCTATGATCCAGAAGCGTCTGTATAGTTAATTCTGTTATTGGAATCTCTAGCTCGTTCGATCTTAAATGTTCCCATATACTTCTTTCCTCAGGCACATGCTCGGCAGACGGAGTCAGTCTCAGAATTTCTGGGGGACTCAAATGCTGCATTATATTCGTTGCAGAAAAATTCCCCTTTTGCATCCTGTAGTCTGCGTGAGTATTGGCAAAACTCTTACGTGTTACAAACGTGTTGACAAGCTCGCATGACTCCCAATAGGCTTTAGAGAAGAGAGACTTTTGCTGTGTAGGATGCAGCTTTCGAATATCTATAACCTCGTTGCTCAGGAAGTCAGACGCATGATCTGTGCCCTGAATCAGTTTGTAACCGATCAAAGGACTAACGAGCACAAGACCCGTCTCCTTGTAAGCATTATTATAGAAGTGAAACTCACCACGGCCTCTGTACAAAATATTTGTGAAATCTGCTCGCAGTTTATTCTGGGCACCGAGTTTCGTTGCATAATCCTGTACCTCCTCGAGGGTACGATCTCTCAAAGTTGTCGTATAAACTGCTTCCACAGGCTCTCCATTCCAATTATTACGAATAGTATCACAATCCTTCAAGTGCACATCCACAACGGTGTGGGGCACAGACACTAAATCACCGATAGAATTTATCTTCTCCACAGCATACACACCCACACTGCAATTCGTAGGTGCCAAATCAGATATCTCTGTGTATATGCCTCCATCGTATAAAGCCCTACACTGGTTTAGATTCGGGTGCAACCATGAGTCACTACTGCTGATCATATACCCAGGTTTCAAACTCACGATCAACCCCTTATGTACCTTTGACCCAGAGAGCTTGGTGTTCGCCTCGTCTACACCGAAGTTCTCGGTGAATTTCACAGAGATGACTTGATCTGCCTGTCTTTGCAAGTGTTCCCAGATACTATTCGCCTCCTCATGCAAATGAAGAGGTATGTTTCCGTACCTTTCAGTTAGTGCCGATACATCCATTTATGTTAATTGAATCACTATTTATACCTCTTACACCTTCTCCCAGAACAAGTCTGGTACAGGTTTCGGCGCACCATCCACCTCTGCTTTGAACTTTGAAAGCTCCTTTAGCTGGCCCACTGGTACTGATGACACGTGTACTCTCAAGACAAACTGTTTAGCCAGATTCAGACCTTTAGAAACTCGAGATTCGGGTCCTCTTGATTCTCTCTTCCAGCGAGTAATTATCTTTGTGACCAAATGTTTTGGAACTTCAAGGGCCATGAGTACATCCCAAGATTTCTGGATAGTACAGTTTGCAGGTGCATCTGCACAATCGATTTGAGTCATTTTGCCATCACTACTCAAATAAACAAACATATAAAAATATATACATATGTTTATAATGGACGAAAAGAATCTAAAAATACGTTCAATTTTGCAAAAGCTATCTGGGAACAAAAAAAGAAAAAGGAGCGACCCAAATAACCCACTAGTCGCATACTGCAAAGCACTCTTCACACCACACTTTCATTCAGGAACTCAGGCAGACAACCCATTTGATGAAGTTCAGACCGGTATCTTCAATGTTGAGGGAAATCCTCCACACAAGCTATTAGAACTGCACACAGACTACTTTGAGTTTATCTAGTATTAAGGCCTGCGCAACTTCTAAAATGGAGTGGCTGAAGATCCACAGTCAAGAGAACCAAGATATGGAACACGAATTCATCGGTAATCTTATAATGCAGGACGGGTTCAAGGTCAGGTACAAGAATGTAGAACTATACTCAGAAGATCTACGATCATTATTCAAACAAACTTTTAGTAAGCATGGATACTCAATCTCCATCGCATACAGGAACGATTTTATGCACTGTGAAATCACTGCCATCCAGAAAAGAAAAAGATACTTGGATTACGCAATGGCCATAGCTGTTTTGTGGGCATTGTACAGAACATGGGTCTATTTTTTCTCAAGCTAATATAGTACTTACTCGTCGTAGAATACTATAATGTTTGATTATTTACTGCAGTTTCTATGGTGGTTTATGTGGACACCTGTTTTCACACAACTCGCATTCATATTCTTTACCACCTGTCTTGTCATTGTGCCCTTCGTAGGAATTTTTCGATTTGAGGATATGATGGCCATGCTAAGCATTGCAGGGATCCTTTTTGTTTTAATATCTTGATACACCGTTACATTGAGCAAAAAAACGACATTCTAGCAGTTTTTGGAGCTGAAATCTTAAAATCATTTATTTTTTTTTTTTATTTTTATTTTTTTTTTTTTTGTTTTAGGGAGACAGGTGCCAAAAAGTGACAGAATGTCGTTTTTTTGCTCAATGTAACGGTGTATTAAAGAAATTTCAATAGTGTTCGCGGCACATCTTTTTTCCCGCTCTCTGACAGATAACCCTCTCCTAGGTCGTCAGCTTCCTCTACTGTGTCATCAGACATTTGCATTTTTGCCAATTCGCTCTGTGTGCTCCAGATATCTTTGTGCTGATAAACACTTAGCAAACCGACCCCACCTGAATCAATAACTATTAATAGAATGAACATTATTATATTCCTTTCAAGAATTAAGATGAAACTTAGCACACCTATAAAAGTACCGAGAAACCTTAAGAGAACCTGCCAGTAGATACCTGTTGGTAAAATATGCCCACGCATACAGCAACAGGCTGTAACTCGTTTCCTCTCAGTTACTGTAAGCTGTAGCAGCTCCCTATTAATCTGGCCCAAGTATGCAAATATTACCCCCTCTGACGTTCTGAATACAAAGTACAAGAGTATACTGACCCACTGTGGAATATTAGGCCTCAGTATAAAACCGTCCCAGCATAGTAAGTCATTACACTCGAAAGCGCTGCAGTCTGCTACGTCAGTACAAAATGTTTCCCTCATTTATGATATACGGAACGGGTAAATAGAACAAAATAAATGGTGTATTAAGTTTCACCACACATACTGTGATAATGAATGATGCTGTGGTCATCAGACATATTCAAGAAAAGGTTGGTGGTACACAACACATATGCACTGCGCGCTGTCAGACAAGGCCTATCAATGTTCATATCCACGAGAATAGTGGACTGCATATACGGTGGTCAGGTAATAATAGACCCTGGATGAATAAATCTACATTCCGAAGAGCGTTACAATATGTCTTCATTTGCCAAGACTCGAATACCGTACACCACTGCACGGAGAACTGCAAATTACAACCAATTCCAAACGACGACTTCACTCTCGGGTGTCCAGTATCCGGAGTACAGTGGAACAATGAAACTGAAACAGTTAGATCGTGGAAACTGACTTCGAAGTGTATTCCCACAATAACCTCAGACAAGAGGGATCCCAATATGTACTCGAGAGGTGAGAACGGCCAGGTGAACACAAGAACATTAAACATCAAAGACGAGTCGTGTAGAAGACAAGTAAAGAAATTTCTTAAAAAGTTAGTGTGTTCTCACAGGAGAATCTGTCATGAATTAGAGAAATATCGCCAAGGGAAGACTGCAGGGATGAAACAAGTGAATAAGTATATCAAATACTGTAAGACTCACAGCAGTGTAATCAACTTGTCAACACTGCATAATATTTTTCTCACAGAAACCTTTCAGAAGCCAATATTTCTTCGTAACATGAAAATGTACGAGGATAGGCTAGATGAGATAACTGGGACGATATATCCTATTATAATATCTGTGTGGAAACAAGTCGAGGTACCTAGACAGATACCCTTCGATCTCTTTGTGCCAGCAATGCTGTACATACTGCAAAGAGGAGTGTATATAGATTCTGAAGAAATCCTGAAAAGCATACGAGTATTGAATATTATCCTACCAGACGCCAACACTTTAAACGATTTTGATATTCCTAAATCGTCTTTCACTCAAACGAAGAATACAATAAGGATGTGCATTCGCCGAATGCTGAAGAAACATACATTAAACGAAGTTCAAAATATACTAACTTCTTAAATTTACTAATCTACGAATACTTTTCAGGTGCTTATTCTCCTCAGCCAAAACTACGAAGTCTTCTAACGGCAAAAGATGCCAGAGTGCTGAAAATACACTATCCCGATTAAAAGAATCTAACAGATACTGGGGCTTACAAGTTGGTAATAAATACTCTACAGCACTTGCTATAGCCCTGTCCCTCACTTTCCCACGGTGCCAGGCCTGGCCCCAATCCCACGAGCACCGGAAGGCTTTCTCAGCACGGTGCAGTTCCTTAGGTGTTAGCCATTTTGCAATGAGGTCGCTACCCACTGATTGAAAAACTCGACAACAGACGGAGTCATCAAAAGTTCGTCTGTAACTGTCACCGGTGGCCTCGGAGTCAGTATACTTTGTCTTGCTCGAACGAGCTCCTGCCTTAACCGGTTGACTTCTGAGAAAAGATCCTGACGACTCGCTGCTGACATTTTTGTTGCCACATTCAGGGTACTTCGAAGGCTCTGCAGTGTCTCTCCGGATGGAACATGGATAACGCGTTTCCAGGAGGCGTATCTGGTATTCTCTTCTTGTAGTCCTTCCCGGAGGCAGGCCTCGCTCCAAGCTGTCAGCGACGGGTATGTTCTCGAGTACAGGTTTATTATTTTTTTGTTTTCGAAAGTGTAGATGACTGTACTGAGAATGTGTCCACCATGGCCAATTTGACCTTGGATTCGATTTTTTTTGAATACGAATTGAATTAAGTCTCCGACAGAGATCTTCTGAATCGCGATAAGCTGCTCCATGAATCATACTTATTTTTGATTTATAATTTATTATACACCATATAGATAGATAATGTCGTGCCCGTCGCCCTTAATCTCTACTTTTTTCCCAGTGACGTCTATGTCAAACGTGTAGGCTATCCAATTGCCACGCTTTACCCTTTGAAAGAACAGGACATCAGCCTTATGGACAACAGTTTCTCCATCCACTGTTATGCTGAACCAGGTATGCTGTGACGTGGTCACCCAGCAGAATGGTATTTTCTTCTCTATGGGTAAAGAGTCTAAATAGGCCTTTGGCATGCAGTCGCCATCAATGTTACTGACACTCAGCGACCTCGCAGGTACCTTGTACATATTCTTTTCAGATGCTATGTGAAAGGGCATGCCGTCTACATCGTATATAGACTGAGAGCACTTGTCGAGTACCTCAACTATAAAAGTACCTTTCGGTTCTCCGCTGCATGTCATGTGTCTGTCCCTTACCGTGCACTTTAGCTTTTTTAATGTTCGCGAGACATGTTTGCTCGGTAGGAAAAAAAAAAGTAGTAAAAGACATGGTACAAAGTATTGCCACTTCGGTCTATATTTTTTATTTACCGAAGGTGATGACAACTTCTTATCTAACTTCAGTGAAGGCTGCTCTACATCAGGAGTTATCTTTTGTAGAGGTAGTTTTAATGGCGTATGGCGAAAATTCAACTTTACGTGCGAACCCATCTTAAGGCTTCATATAAGTAGGTATTTCGTATCATTAATAATGTGCTGGCAGATTACAGTATTGCTATTTGCCATTGTCTGTGTTCATCTCATGCCAAAAGATAATCATTATACCTATAGGGGGACCTGCATGCCGAACAGTACTGTCAAATGGTCTCCAAGTTTAATGGATAAGAGGGGGATGGTATATCTGGAATTTTCTGGGAACGGGTCACTGTTCTGGAACAAGCAAGAGACGAGTGTTGCAGGACATAGTTTTGCACACATGTACGGCAGAGTACCGGTAATCCAGTACAAGTCACTGGATAGTCCTTTGAAAGTAACCGCGCACTTACTTACGTGAATATAACCTTAGTATAGTTTGTTCTAATGTTCCCACTACCCAAACCTTCTCTCGTGGTATCAAAAAAATGGCACGGCGTCATTCTGACAAAAGCCCCCTTCGAAGGATGTACAGTAGTTTGGGCAGGAACTGTTCTAGAAACGAAAATGACCAAGGCGTGTATGACACCAAGCCATACATTTATACTCAGAAACGGCAAGTACTTTCAATATGCATTCAACGATAAAAATGGATTCAAAGAAATACCAGAAAATTGGTACTCAAAATGTTTTCAAAATATTTCAGATATACCGCAAGAGAATATAGTTACTGTAAATATTAATGGCACATATTCAGAAGTACCCTTTTTGCCAAAAGTCCTATTCGACAGAAAGACAGGTACCAAGAGGAGGAAGAAAACACACAGTGTCGTCCATAGTGTGACATATCCTACTTGGAAACATCAACGGGGTCAGTCTGTTCACCTTGAAGTCGCGAAACAGTTGAAAGAGATATTTGACAAGGCGGATAATGGAGAGGTAGAGCTTATGGATCCCTTCCAAGGATACAAAAATATAGTAGAGCTTCATCAAAGTAAAACAGGCAGGCAAGCTTTCAAGATTGTAGCTGGGTTTGTTTATCACCAGTGTAGAGATAACTTAGGATATCCAGTAAATTTATAAATTTTGTATTGCTTCTGTGCGAGTGCTGTGTGACATTTTTATATTACAAATTGGACATGTTTGGGGCATGAAACAGCTGGGGTGAACAACCCTTGTACCACACATACAGCGGCACACTTTCATTGGAATTTTCTTCGTAAAATATTCAAAAGACTCACCGCAGGAGTAACATTTTGGTTGATAACTAGGTACGATAGTCTCTGGTCTAGTCCGCTTCTCAGGCAGTGCAGCTGCAACCATGCTCATAAATTTGGGGGGACCACCGTGCTGTGCCATCCAGTAAGCACCTTTTTTTGACTCGAATGCGTAGTACATGTTGGGATTCTGCCACCACTTGTGTATCTGGTACACTGATCCATGACTGCACTGACGCAGTGTCTCTTCTCCGTGCTTTAAGTTCTGGCACGTGCTATTCTCTGGAAGAAAACCTAACATGCTAAACTAATCATTTTCATCAAATACACCATCTAAACTCTGTTTTATTTGCTCTACTAGTGTATCTATTCTTGCTAACATTGTTTGATCGTTCTCGTAAGTTTTTTTCAAAGAGGTCAGGCCGTGCATTGACTTGTGCAGCTGCTCCTTGATTGAAATATTATCACAGTTCTCGAGCGCGCGCATGTACACGTCCCTTATTCTACCAAAGTCACTTCGACGAGTTTCTCCATCTAACCAGCGCACAATCCATTCTGGGAAATACCTGTGCTCGTATATTCGAAAGTGTACCTGTCGGGTATGCAGTCTCTGATACGGTTCCAAACAGGAAATTACACGAAGATTAATAAGAACGTCTTCCATTTAGAAAAGCGACGCTTGTTTAAATATAATGGTGTATAAAAGGTTTACTACACTGTAAAATGAATATAACTCTGTTCAAGCAACACTACGCGTCGAGAAAGATCACGTGCAAGCCTCTACAGGTTGGCAATGTGCCCATATCTCTACCTCAGCACTACAGCAAAGGTGGAAAAACGTTTTTACTTGATGCGGGCAGGATACTACGTTTTGATTTACAGAGGAGTAACCAAAGTCTCATTATCGATCTTGCAGAGGAAAGTCAAAAATGGCTTAAAAAAAAGTTCAATTTCGAAGGCTCGGATATCCGTGTTTCAAGGTTCAAAAAAGCCTACGGAGGAATGATGAACCCCCCAATACGTGTTTGGGAAGAAACCGAGCAAGGCTATGTAAAGTACGAAGGCAATCTTTCAAGAGGGTGTCTTGTAAAGTGCGGGTGCACACCGACAAGAACTAAAGGTAAGCTTTATTTTGAACTGCATCGTGATATTGTACTCGTTGAGAAGCCGAGGCAAGCGAAAAGAAAAAAAGTAGAATATTTTAGTGATCATGATTTATAAAATGAGAGTCCTTTTCTTTCTACTAATCAGCCAGGCTTCGGCATGGTGTTTTTTTTATGATAAGCAGGGGACGTTGAAAAAAATTGAACAAAATCTTGCTGTACTCGGTAGGAAAGATGTGGATAGGGATTTTTTTAAAACACAGACGAAGAAAATGCCAAGAGTTTTTTCCTGGGCGGTTGACCAGATCGGAGTAGAGCGAGCGTTCAAAGACTGTGACGAAAATGATGATGGTACAATTACACTAGAAGAAATGGCACACGATAGAACATGTCTAGACTCTTGCTTTAAATTAGGAATTGTAAATATTGCTTTATAATGGTGTATATGAAAAGTATCCATCTTGAAATGACTGATCAAGAGATTGTCTGGTTGAAATGTGCACTCTTAGTCATCGAGGAGTACTTCTGTATCAACGATACGTGACTTGATAAACGTCCGACACACACTATCGGGTGCATCCACACGTACACCCATTACTTGATTATCTGATTCAATCCACTGTAAAGAAAAATCTCTAAGAAAGAAAGCTGTGCCCGCATCTACAATAACACCATCTACAAGGTGCATTTCGAAGTCCTTTGAGGGGTCAGGGTTAATGGAGAAGAAGCTGAACTCTTTTGTATCGTCGAGTGATATCTTTACTGTGCTACAAGCGTTTAATATAATCATTTATAATATTTAATTTTCTTTTATACCCTTCCATATTCGAAGGTCTTCTACAACTAAAGTTTCTCGCCCACAGTGAAGTGCGATACGATTGGACTCATTAAACATTTCAACAACATAAGATTCACAATCTGCCTGCAAAGCCTGTAATGCATCTTTTCGCATGCGGTACTCTGATGAGCCAGTAGCGTCCTCAATAATATCTTTGACTATTCGGCTGAAAGGTGCATTCGGAATAAGCTGTCGTGTACTTGACTGCTCGTGACGGATCTCTCGGAGCGCTTTTGATTTCAAACGTACAAGAGGCTGCTTTTTATGAGCTGTAATCATTTATAAAAAAATAGATGCTTTAATAGTATAGCATTTTTATTACCCGAGCGGTGGTTTGGTGTATGATAATGACTCCCCCAAACGTGTACGAGCATTCTCCTGCTCACAGGCCCTGGCATCCTGCTCGTCTATAAATGTCTTCACTCGTACAGCCTCACCAGTAGGCTGCCAGCGATTAAAATCTTGCACAGCCCTGTGTGTCTCTCGGACAAATTCATTACTCGCATCTGCAAAGGTAAAGCACTCGCCGTCTTCGTCAGGAATGATGAAATCTCTCATTTCAGGATGTATGCCAATACAATCATCATCGTCCATGTCAAAAGCAGGGTCACCGAGAGGGACAGTACCCTCCTCGTTTAACAACGCGAAGGTGCTGTCCGAAAGAGGACGGAAACCAAGTTCTCGAAAAGCAGAGACAATATTACTACACGACGATGTGACCACGTGCTTGGTCACGCAGTCTTTATGTACCTCGTATACATCCTCCGTATACGACCAGACACTACCAGTGCCCTTCTCAATGTAATACACCTCTATCTTGTCGCCCGCAACTCCTACGACCTCTCCATACCATGTTTCGTCGTTTGCAGCGCACATAGATACCAGATCACCAGTTTGCATTGGTAAAAATAGCCAAGAGTTAATACGTATTCAATCTTAATTGTCAATGATTTTGTTTATTCTCTCCACAGCTTTTTGAATTTCTTCTGAAAATTTTATATCTGGATTGATAGTCAGGGTTTCCATGTGCAAAAAGTTAGATAAGTCTTTACTACATATAGCGCATTTCAGACCCTTCCCCCATTTGAAAAAATGTGCTTCTTTAGGTGATGTCCTGCATGAAAAGATAACTACTTGCTCTATTGCTTTCTTAAGTGCGCTTACTGTAATCTCCTCTACTTGTAGTCCCGGGTTTTTGAGATAGACCACTTTGGTAAATTCATCATATATCCCGTCCGTCACGGATTGTAAAGATTCTCTTAGATGTCTGTATGAAGGTGACTTTATGTTGTCATGTGCAGATACCAAGTCGGATGGCTTGACTATTTTGTCTTTTATTTGTAGGTTGCCTGACTCTGTTATAAATGAAATACTCGTAATTTGAAGAATCAAATCAATAAAGTTTATATTCACCTCAAAACTTGGATCATACACAGACACTTCGCTGTACAACGCTTCCTCAGACAGTTCCTCAGACTTGCTCTCTTCTCTTGATTTGTCTTCGAAGCTAATAATTTCTTTCACTTCACTCAGGCGTGCACGAAATGGTTCTCGAATACCATTGAATCTCTCATAGTTTTTCAAGTGTGTAATCTCCCTTTCACTAACTATTCCCGTTGCCAAAAGGTATGATCTAAATTGGATTTTTACTCGATCCCTTTCCCAGTAAAACTCACCAAGAATAGTCTCCTCGATAAGTTTTCCTAATTCACTGAACATGTTTTTTGTAATATTATTCTGACGGTACTGGACATGTCTGAGCAAATCTGGCAGCTGGATGGATTCAAGCTTCTCTAAAAAATCGAGATCTGTAACTCCAGTGGTAGATTCAAAAATTATTAATAATGTCCTGTGCAAATCTTTTAGGGCTGGGACAACCATATCTCCATGAATCAAATCTGGATTTATAGCTGGTTTTATATTATATAGTAGCACAGATATCTCATCAAAGAATTCTTTAATGAAATCTGTACACTCTTCCTGAATACGGTACCACGAATTTTCAAGGCTTTTGACCATTTCCGAAAAAATCTGCTCTGCTTGAGATACGTAAATAAGAGGCACACTGCTTCGTGGATTAAATTCTACCTCCCCCTCGGGTGAAGAAATTTCAGAGCTCAATTGAGGACCACGCGACGACCTAGTCTCAAAGTCACTACGAGTACTTGGTGAGCCCGGTATACGGGATTCATCGCTTATAGGGGACATCTGCTCAGGTGAAGAAATTCCAGAGCTCAATTGAGGACCATGGCGCGACGACCTAGTCTCAGAGTCACTACGAGTACTTGGTGAGTCCGGTATACGGGATTCATCGCTTCTAGGGGACACCTGCTCAGAACCTCTTCCTGAAGAACTAGCATGTATCTCTGGCTGGTTCCTATTTGGTGTCAATAGTAATTCCCATTCTTCATTATTTGGTTTTTCATCATCTGAAGATGACGAAGAAAAATCCTCATCGTTCTTTCCTTCATCATCTGAAGACAGTGAATGAATGTCCCTCTCGATATCTTCTGCATATTTTTTTAAAATATTCTTGAGTGATTCCATTTTAGTATGCTGCACCACCTCTAGGTTGGTTAAAAATGAATCGAAGTTTTGGGGTGATAATTCAGAAACTTTTAGTACCAAAAGATTTCCATCCGTTGAAGTCTCTCCCTCTTCCATTATTTCTTTTATTTTTATTGATAACTCTCGTTTCATTTCAGATAGCCAGGGTATGTAGATTTTCTCTGGAGTCTCTAAATCCAAAGAAAACCCAGTCTTCGTTTCAATATCATTCAGAAAAGGCTTTATTTCTCTTAATAAATACCATAATTCTATATTTTTTTGCAGGGCATCTGCAAAAGAATTATAAAAATTTTTGAAGCTCTTTGTGAATAACGGAGATTTTAGACTTCTTACTTCGTTGAGCTTTGTCTCACAGACCTGCATCTCTTTTTTATGCTCTACACATATCTCATCTTTTATATTTTTCCTTAATTGACTGAACCAATCACGTGCACGTCTGACTACTACGAGCTCGTTTAACCAGCCCCCGTCTTTGAAATAAATGTCAAAAAATAATTGAACATTTTTTTCTTTTTTTCTGATAGAAGCTGCGATATCAGATCTGAATGAATTATCTTGCGATTTCATTACCTTCTGACAAAATTTCTCAAATAGTAGGCGATTTGAGGGTTTCTGTATACTGTTCCACATTCTTTGAAGCTCCCGGTAATAAGTACTACTTTCCTGGTATTCGAAGTCATTTTCCCCCAAACCGTCGTCTAGCATTGGTAACTCGTTTAACTTATCCCCAAACCCGTCGTCTAATCTTGGTAACTCGTTTAGCATCGAATCTATTTTTTTTCCGACACTTTGCTTCATAGTTTGAAACCAGGATGGTCTAATAATATTGATTTCTTTCTCTATGTCAACTATAGGAATATCTGATTCAGTATTAGATTTGTATACCACGCTGAAGGAGAATCTAGTCATAAAATACTTCAAAGCTTTCGCTGACTTAGTATTCACTTCAAGACTCAATAAACGGTTAGAGTAAACCGAATCAATCATTTTTGCTGGTTTGATAGTGTTGTAGCTTGTCTTAAAATCTTCGAGTACATTATCGTCTACAGTGTATCCTGCAGCTTCCTCTGTAGAAAATATTTTTTCCAGCTTCGGTTTTTGATCTGTTTGAAGCATCTCAGATACTTTTGATCGCAATGTATTACCATAATAAACATATGGAACCCCTGCAAACTGTAAATCTGAAATAAGAGTCTCTACCGAAATAATGTAATCAAACCTTTTAAGTATTGCAGTGGAGTAAGAGAGTAGAAATTCATTAGGTTCCTCTTCATTGATCAAGTTCTTCTGTAAAGTCTCTAACTCAAGTTTACCCATCAGTAAATTTGTTAGCACAGGGGCGCTATCAAAATCATCAAAGTAGTCAAAAAGAGTATCGTAAAGATTTCTCAGTGCCGATGTTAATTCAGTCAGATTGTACTCATCAAGAAAGCTTGATACTTGATCTTTGTTAGCAGGGTGAGATTTTGTGCTTAGGAGGGCTTTTACCCTAGATTCGTCACTGTTTTCAGCATCGGTATCACTTATAAACTCTAGGATCTTCAAACGCGGGAGAATTCTTTTCATAATTTTCTCAACTAATCTACTTATCGTAGGACCATTCTTGAAAATATCAAAATGTATAATTTTCAGCAAACTGGCACCGTATAACTCCTTTATATAAGGAAATCTGAGAGAGTCTAAGATGTCTTCACGAAGCTCTGCTTCATTATTTGTGAGTTCTTGTGTATCGGATGAAGGAGTACCTGATTTCAGTGTTCTTAAAAATTTTTTTAACTCTCTCATTTCTCTCAAAAATAGATAAAGTGGCCGGCCAAAGTATAATTGTTGTTCATCAAACGAATATTTCATCTTTTGTAAATTTATCTTAGCGTTTGGCACTAACTCCTCGTCATACTCCTGAAAAAAAATTAGATCTTTCTCTGCTTGGACTAATTTCTTTTTAAAAACCCCAATATCTTTAAAAAAACCCTTTTCTCCACTAACCTCGTAATTAATCATTTCTTGAAAATTTAGCATAAATGTGTGTATCTCTTCTATGACAGAGTCAATTTTTCCAAAAAAAGTGTCTTTTTTCTTTGTTAATGAGACCTGGTAAATTTCTTCCCTTTGTGTGAACTTAAAATCGAATAAATCTATCATGTCTGATATGATGGAATTATACGGATCTTGAATTCTTTGAAAAAAATTTTGTATTGGAATTATAGACGTGCTCAAAGAAATAACTGGATTACATTTCGGCACTTCCAGGTAAAAGTGTGAGCAGTCCACATTAATATTTTTTTTTCTTAGCTTTTCAAAATACTTATGCTCTTTTGCCCATTCAGTTGTTTGAGAAAACCTATAGCAGAATGCTAAATTTATCTTGTTCAGTCTCTCGTGAAATCTGAACCTGTAGTCACCCATTCCTTTTGCTGTTGCGAAGTCGGCAAGTAGAATAAGTTCAACTAATCTTTGTATGCGAAAATGCCCTTTATTTCCAGATGTGGGACCATTCCACGAAGATGATTTCCACGAGTATTGTTTACTCCAAATGTTTGATTTGACCTCGAATTTTTTACTGTAAAATATCTCCCCCAGCTTTTTAATACACTCTGCGGGCTTTGTTTTATCTATACCCTTTAAAATCGTTGTACACAATTTTTGCAAGAATTTGGAACTAAGTCCGCCTCTCTCCGTAGGGCTGCTGAACTCATAAAGTAGTTTCACAAAATCATCTACCTTAATAACGTAGTTATGTCTAGGAAGTTTTGCATCGAGATCAAGTGATTTATAGTTTGATTTTATATATCCGACATTTTGGAAGAACCTTTTTTTCATTTTTTCTATACTAATTATTTTTCCATATCTGACTGCATAAACTTCAAGGAATAGAGTATACATTTTTTTTTGTACGTCGTCTGGAGTATTGCCTATCGGCTTAAATTTCTCGAAAGGCATATAGTTTGCATTGCTCAGACATCCGAAAATATTATTGAAAGTCAGAAAAAATTCCGATCCTAAGTGGACGACTGTCTGACCCAAGAGGTCCCCTATACTCCATGCTACACCTGTCAATTTTTTCTTCTTAAAAGCCTGCATCTGGAAGTGGGAGAATACCTTTTTCTGCGCTTGAGCACTGTGAATACCTGAGGGATTATGCAGTGTGTTAAAGTTACGTATATCTTTGAGTGTCTTGGATGTTTTCTTAACTGACTCAATATCGTAAGACATGTAAAGGCTGTGTTGATTGCAGTTGAAACCCTTAACCTCACCCCAATTAGAAATTGGAGTATGTAGAAAAAGATTTGATCTGGTTAATTTATCCCATTCGTTTGTATTGAACATGCAGAATTTTGAATCTATCTCTGCAAATCTACAGAATGAGATAACTTCTACAGTTGTCTTGTCCTTACAGCGTATCCAATGATTCTCTACGTCATTATTTTCAAAATACCACATTTGTACGTAGGTACCTAAGTCAAGTGTTCCTCTCTCGAGGAAGTTGATAAGTAAAGTCTGTAGCAAATAATCAAGATTTGAGTGCTCAAACGATGCAACACAGTTCAATGCAATTAAAGATATTAGAGCGTCACAGAGGTAGAAATTTTGTTTCTTGTCTTTCGTAATATTCTTGCGAACTACTTCTATGTATCTTTTCAGCCAGCTCGTAAGTAAAGAATCTCTTTTATCGCGGTAATATTGAGCTTTTCGCTCCCTAGTATCCTTATTCCGAGCAGTCTTCTTTAGATAAAGGTTTTTCCTAATTTCTGCGTCGAAGTTCTTCAAGTACTTGGTATGGGTATCGAATTCTGTTCTAATTTGCTCAGTATCTTGAGCATTGTTCAGGAACAGAACCTTAAAAAGGTCGAAAAACGAGTCTGATGATTGTCTACTTGTTTTAAACTTTTTTGTGAGGTAGACTCCGACCTGCAGTGCTCGTGAAAGGTAATCTTGAAGATTCAGACCTTGTTTTACTAAGCATACTGGAGTATATCCTGGTTTTTTTATCTGCTCCTCTAACCTCTTTTTGAAAGATATTATTGTCCTATTTTCGAATGGGTAAAGAAGTGGTTGAAAATAATCCTTTTTTAGACGTATTCTCGAATTGCCAAAAATATTGAAAGTGAAATCAAGAATCGTCTTTTTATCGAGAAACGTAATGTTCAGTCCGTTAAAAAACCTATTAAGCATGTCTAGTACCAATGACGATAAAAGATCGATGCATGTTGTATCGTCCTCTACATCATTTAAAATATAAAACCGTAGCAGTAATATCAGAAAAATATCATTTAGAGACGGTCGTAACGTTGTGCGCACACGAAGTAAATTATCTCTACTGGGTAGACGAAACTCTTCAAAATGTTTCTCTAAAAAATCGCGCCCGTTGGATGTTAGCATGCATGATATTCTTGTTTTAAATTCATTTTCAGTACCGTCGAAAAGACTTCTTTTCATAGCAGCTGCTCCAACTGCTTTTTTTTGCGTCCCGCGCAGTAAAAATTTCTCTCTATCTAGCAGCTTGTCCACTACGTCTCTGACCTTAGGCCAGTACTTGAAATCACCAACAGGCCACTGTACGAACTGTGATTCACGAAGATCACTCTGCGAATTGGCATTTGTTTCCTTTATCAGTTTAATCGCTGTCACGTCTTCTTCTTCGTCTGACTCAATTTCAATAGACTCGTATGCTATCTCGTCGTTTTCATCAGTCTGGCTTAAATCTACTGGTATTTCAACTTCTCGACAGTCGAAAAAATCTCGCAGTGGGATCATTTGTTTTTTTATGTAGGTGTCCAAATCTTCATTCTGGTAGTGGTCCTCAAGGCTCTCGTATGAGTAATTATAAAGCTGTTCCAAATCTAATAGCATCTTGTATGGTTTGGAAAGTCTCCCGACCTCCGGCCTCTGGCCGACGATTTTTTCTATGGTTTTTTTTACTCGGGCCTCAATGAAATCAACAGACATGAAAGAACTTTCCATAGCTCTCAAAGCTGTCATTGTTTTTGCCAGCTTTATAAATTTCCCAAATGTGTCAGTTGTGTTGGGCGTCGTCTTGAACCATGCCTTTTTCTTAGGAGTTACATCATCAAGACCAAATATTTTATCTGAGCTGTCAAAACTCAAGTATACGCCAGGGACATTGGCTTTGACAGTTTTATCGGCTTGTTGGTCAAGATCACTAAAAAGGGAATCATCAATGCGTAAAGCTGCTCCCAGAGGCTCTAAATGATCTCTTTTACTAGCTAAACTTGATTTTTTTAATCTTGAAAGTTTTATAGTGCCTCTCCCTAGATACTTGAGTATACAGTCGTAGAGCTCTTCGCTACCGTCCACGGAGTTGACATAACTTGAAAAAATTCCTAAAAAAGTTTCCCTTTCCATAGTAACCCTTGACAGAGACAGCCTGTGGACTAGATCGTCGGGATACCCCTGGTATCTTAAAATTTTGACTCCAATTCTTTCACCAACAGACAATACTTCACACCTGTAAAGTCGTTGAGACGGAGACTCGCTTAATATAATAGCCTTATCCCCAACTTCGAAGTTTGATTTATTTCTATCCACGTTCATTAGAGATTTAGATTTGAATACCTCGTCTCTACCCTCGACACGCAGACTGCCGTCTTCTTCAAGGCCTGTCACGTTTATCAGGGGTTGTCCAATAAAAGATACGTTTATTTTTAGCCCGACCTCAATCTCCTGCCCGTCTGTGACCTGGTCTCTTCCTATAGTTCTATACTTATTCAAAAAGTAAAAGTCGCAGTAGCTTGACTCTTGGAAAGTAAACGTAGCGTGCTCATCCAGGTCCTGGAGCTTAAAAGCCAACGGAATGCCAATATTGGCATTCAGGCCGTCAAACTCTTGAGTTCTGTGGAGAAAGATTCGCTGTAGCATGGAAGTAGGTTCGGAAAACATAGTCCTTTCAATATTTTTGATATATGAGTTCACCTTATGGTGAAGAGCACAGTATTTTTCCCACATAAACAGCTGAATCTTCTCGTCAAAATCTTGTTGTGATTCACCACTCAACTCTGTAATGACGTTGTCAACCAAATTCATCCAGTCATCTGTGGTAATCTTCATTTCTTTATGTATATGGTGTATTTATACAAAATATTTTTTTTGAAATGAGTGCAGTGGATGAATTGTTAAAAAACCTTATGCAAAGAGCAGGTATCCAAAAGTCAAGAAAAAGAGCAAGAGATACAGTGAAAGAGGAGAGTATCGTCTATATACCATGTCGAAATACAAAGACGCGCCAAGAATCATTAAGCACAGGCTCGCCTTCTTCAGAGGCGAAGTTGCAGAAGCCGGAGGCAAGCAGCTGCTGATGCGACTCCTGCAGAGCGAACCCGAACTCAAGATGCTAGAAGAAATTGAAAGCAGATACGAACCTACCGAATTCGAATACAAACCTGGAATGCACGTGGACTATATCACACCTGAAATATGTAGACATGTAAGAAAAATATACACAGAGTTGAGCAGTGGGAAACGTCGAAAGGTTAGTCACTCTTCTTAAAGTATCCGCACTTCTTGGTCAGATGCATGGCAGAAGGTGTCTAAAATAACACTGAATCAATTGTTTTTATAACAACTACTTCGACATACGAAAGCAGAATTTTGAACAAGGTGACTGTACTCCTTTTTTTTTTATAATTGTATTTACATATTTTTACCACTATAAATGAAACAGAAAGAATTGGATCATATTGATAAGCGCCTTTCCAGAATCCAATCCCTCCTAGAAATGGGCAATCAGAACTTAATAGACTCGAGACAAGAAATAACAGAAGAAATTAGCCATCTGCATGACAAAGTAGACAGAGTCCAAGATACAGTTACTTACATAAAGAAAAAGATTACTACATTCACACCCTTGAAGCTAGGTTTTTTCATACTGTTGGGTCTCGGCCTGTGGGTCATCTTAATCAGCTACTTCCACCTGCACGACTAGATGTTAAGTAATTTATCCAACCTTTGACTCACCCTGTCTATTGTAGGTCTGAACTTCTTCAAGGGATCAAACTCAAAGGCGACTGCAGAGTTCAGCAAGAAAACAATGTCCGTCACTATGTACACACTTGCAAGCCACCTAATGACCGGTCCTAGTATGATGCCACCCTCTTCGGCTGGTTCCGACAAAGCACTGTCAGTGTACGTCAAAATTATTGTGACGGTGTGTTGCGCGAGTAAAGCGACCCAGATGCCTGAAAATATACGCAGGATGTTCTTTCCACTTGGTTGGTCTGGTTCGGGTAAGAACATCATCAGACTATGAATTATAAACTGCGTCACCCCGAAAAACTCGTACCAGGTCCCTGCATTAAATAGAAGGGCACCGTAGAAAAAGTCGTGGAAGAATAATATAGCAACAGCGTAGGTGAACAATTGCTGCCTATATTTTATGTTTAACTTTTTCCGAGACTGTGTCAACTGTTTGGCCTGGTACAGAAAGAAAATAAGCTGGACAGTGATCAAAAAAAAGTTCAAGACACATTCAGAAAAAAATACAAAGTTTTGGCGAGTGGGGAAAAATAGGTATCTCCAGAAACGGACAAAAGATAGAAACCAGCAGAACGTCGAAGATACTGTCCCTAGACCCAGCGTAAGCACACACAAAAGACGAATAATGTCTACAGGCACTAAATTGAATATAATCATGAAAACCTGAGCCACGAGATTCGCATAGTGGTACTTGTACAGTGTGCCAGACACGGTACCGATCGCAGAGAGGAATATCTGAATCACTGCGAACGTCAACATTATAGAAATAAAAATTAAAATTTATACACGGTGTATCTGAACTCAATCTTATTGGAAAAAGCCATGTACTCGCTAAAAAGTGTCCAAGCAAAAGACGATGAGAAAATATACTCCCTCGATGTGAACAAGAAAGGAGCGAAACAGTTCATAGCAAAGTCGCTGCCAGCAATGTGGAAGCTCATGCAAAAGCCACCTTTGAACTACTGTGAGATTATCGAGGACAGGCCTTGTCACATGTACTTTGATCTAGACGAGGGCAATGTTCGTGAAATTTGGCATCAGCTTGAGACTATGCTCACCCGCGTTTTTAAAACCTTACAAGACCAAGTTGGTATTGTAAAATTCTACTACTTGGACGCCTCCAAGAAATACGAGGACGGACGAGTGAAAAACAGTGCACATATCATATGCGCAGGCGAAAAGTACATTCTACAAAGCCCAACTCAAGGCAGGGCATTCGTGCAGAGGCTGTTCGATATATTCGATTCACAGCTGGAGATCGATACAAAAGTATACACACGAAACAGATGCTTCCGGATGCTAAACAACTCAAAGTACGGCGAACAGAGACCCCTCAAATGCGGCAAGTGGACCATGCAAAACTGGGTCAATACTCTCGTTCAACCAGAAAGAAATCTAGAGGCTGCCGATCTTGGACTAGGCACTGTCGTGAGCGCACCGTTGAGAAATACTATGGTCCCACCGTGTGTAGCTAAGGTACTTGACAGTATCGGGGCATCGGATTACAGGTGGAAAAATGATTTAGAATGGGTCTGGGGAGGACATCTTGTCAAAGGGCCTTGTAAACTTGCCGGAAGAATGCACAGGCGGAATAACAGGTACTTTATTTACCAAGCCCCCGGTCTACTCACTATTGGCTGCCACCACTGCAAGAAAAGATACAATGAAGCAGTGTCCGATGAACTGCAGGAAGATGTAAGAAAATTTCTGAATCAAGTCATTAAACTCTGAAGACTCTCTGAATACATCTTCTGATAAGTACTCGCCCAATGTGAGTTCTGTAGGCGGTAAATATCAAATATTTTATTCTCAAAGTACCAGGGTTGGCTTTTTATCCAATTATAAATCAAACCACACATGAATTTCGGAAAATGTCTCAAACGATAGTAATGAAACCACTTAGAAGCGATATCACGATGAAGACAAATAAGTAAGTTACCCATCTTCAACTGGACACCATCTTCACGAAGACGCTTTCCTGTGGAAGAACAGTGAGAAAGAAGAGGAACTTCGTTAATTTGGACAACCTCGGTGCAGTGGTGCAGCGTCAGAAGGTGAGGACTTGATTTCTTAGCAAAATTAACACAAGCACTTACTCTCTCGTCTGTCATGGCCTGCATCTCCTTCGTATTTGGCTCAGGCTGGCCGCATAAGACTTTATAAACATACACTATAAAGAAATCCATATAATTACATATTTATTAACTTATAGAGACAGTATCATTTCACAGTCATGCATATCGAAAGATATACTACACCCCACTGACTCAATCTTCTTCAACACGGCGTAAGAAATTCTCTCCAAGTTCTTCAAACGAAGATTTTCACCGATATCCACATCAAACTCACACAAATTATCCAACCCCAGTATGTGCCGCATCGCCTCATTATACTTTCCTACATCGTACCTTTTCGGAATCTCGCCAGTAAACTTTTCATAGCCAATTCTTCGCCTCTTGCGACTCGCCCCTGACTTTAGACACTCCACAAAAACACCTGACTTCACATCCACTTCCACACCAACAGGAAGAGAACGCAATGTCTGAATACTGTGCAAAGCCTTCATGCTTAGTTTTTGAGGTGTTAAAATAAGTTTGAAACGAGTAGGGGTCTCGGTCATGCGATACTTCTTCACATCAAAACACTCAAGGACTTCCTGCAAGTATTTCTCGTCGTCAGGTAACATGTTCTCGAACAAACTAGCATATAAATACTCCACATAACTTTCGAAATGCTACTTGGCATACTCCTCATAGTACTGGGAAATATATTTGTCTGGCAGGCAGACGAACAATCAACTCAGTTTTTTACTGGATGGGTGTTTGGGACTCTCATACTAAGCGGCAGCGGTGCAGCGCCAAAACCCCTCAACGTGGTACTAGCAGGGGTATCTACCCTTTTCATCGTTGAAAACGAACAGATGCTCACCAAGAAACCTAAAACACTCAACTGCAAAAACGGAGTTGAAAAAATCATAGGAGGCTCTAACAGGTGCGTGTGTAAACCCCCATACACCGGAGAACTATGTGACCAGTGTCCTGAAGGTGCTATCGTATTCGGTGATAACATATGTGAAACATGCCACTACAACTACGTGTTCCCCTTTTGTAAGGATTTACAACCCGGGTACAAAACCGAAGACACCTGCAATGACAACTGGGTGGCATCATGCAGACACCCGAATCCATTAGCTCTAATCTCGAATCCAAAAACCTATGGTGAAGTAGAGGGTGCTCGAAACGAACTATACGATGTAGACGAAGTGGTATGTGTGAATAATGGAGGCACTGTGTACTGCGACAAATGCAAAGCAGACCACGCTGGGCCATTCTGCTGTCCGGACGGTAAATACGGACAGGGCTGCACACAGGACGTGCCCAAGTGCACTCAGAAGCTTGACTACATGGCTACGCTTGCCGGGAATGAAATACCCGAAGAATACGACCTTGTCGAACCAGACATATGCTACTCCCTCGGAGACGATGACTGCTCGTGCGGAGGCGAGTTCATAGGCGACAATCTGTGTCCATCGAACATGTGCATCCGGGGGAAATGCACGAATATTGGAAGAACACCAGAATACGATTTCAGATGCGACTGCGACATTGGAGTTGGACCCGACTGCGAAACGCCCACCTGCTACGGAGGCACGCGCATGTGGGCAGGCAAGGGGATCTGCAGGTGCAACGCGCAACATCTGGACTCCTACAGTGGAATCACATTTGACGCCTGCAATATTCAGGCTGACGGAGAGTGCTATCCGGGACTATTTGGAGACCACTGCCAAGAATGCCAGTGCGTTGTGGATAAAATCGATGAATTCAATACAAAACAGTGTGAAAAGAACATGTACGGCGTATTTGACAGAGACTTTAGAACAAAAGACTACACGAGAGACAGAGGCCAAGAGTGCATTGACTCGGGAATATGCACAAACAAACCGGACGACTGCGGTGTTAAGGAGGAGGGTGCGGACAGATGCCTGTTGTTCACAAACAAACAAACTTTCAGCGCCATACTCTTCAGCGGAGACAATTGCACAGACACCAAAGACTCCAAATGCAAATCCTGGGAACCGTGCCGGCCATCGTAGTGTAGCAGCCGAAGTATTTACAAAGCATGCTGCGGATAGTAGGTAATATATAAATAACAAATAGCAAGGGGCGTGTTGTTATAATAAGCTCCGGAGGAACTATATGGACCAATTATATCAGGCGTACACGCACTCTTTTTAATTAAAGTATAAGAAACTTGAAATAGAAAAGTAAAATCTCCATATTCATACACAGCGTATACTAGGCCCACCATCAAAAAAGAGTACACTGTTTTTTATAGTATTATTCTTTTTTATCGTAGGGTATCTTTTGTATTCTTATTGTCAGGAATTCTACTGCCCAGCAAGGTACACTAAAAATAAAATACAAGGCTGAAACCACGCGGAAGAAGGGAGAAGCTCACATTTAGACAAGATGCAAAAACAAGACCAAACATTGAATTAAAGAGTCTTGGAGATTGTATTAGCCATTGTCTTAGCCTAAAATAGCCTAGATAAACTCAAGGAGCCATCCGGCATCGTGCTTTTCCAAAAAAACGTGGTGACGAAGGAGCCTGCTAACCTGTCTTTCCACATCCCAACTTATGGGAAACTGCAGAGCGTCCACCCACGAGTACACCTCGTCCTGGTCGTAATTCCTCACCAGATCTACTAAGGGCTTGTGCACGCTCCTGTCGTTTGTCACACGGCAAATAATAAGCTGTGATGCGGGAAGAATAGAATCGTTAATCCGAATGTTCACCCCAGGGTTCTCAGACAAGACCTCCATCAATGTCTCTTTCCAACCAGACAGGGATACATCACAAACCTCCTTCAAGTCATAGTTAATCGTGTGTCTGTCTATCTGCGTGCGACACTTGGGACATAGACTGTTTCCCCGAGCTGTAATATACTCCTCCGCACAAGTCTTGCATAAACCGTGAGAGCAAGGCTGTAGTATATAAGGCACCCTGACACAATTATAATTATTATGACAGATAGGACACCGGGGTATGGACATTTAAAATGACATTTACTCTTTTATACGGTGTACGCGGGCTTGAAATGATGCTAAACTATGTCTCAACAAAATACAAATTTCGACAGGCTTGTGCAAGCTGCCACTGTTGGAGGGACCATCTACATAGCTGGTATAGGCGCTGGTATGCTTATACCAGGAGCAATGGCGTCAATTGGTACCATAGTGCCCGGAGTTGGGACCATGCATGCTGCAGGAGGCGTTGCAGCCGTACTACAAGCTGTATCGGCAACGTGTACACTATCAAAGTCTATAATTATAGGCGCCGGGACCATTCCTATCACATACATACATTCTAAACTTTAAACGGTGTACATACACTAGAGTGGATTTAAAATAATGCGTCACCCAACTACCGAAAGAAGCCTCTTTGGAGATAGAGATATCGCAGTGTGGGCAGCCGAGCCCAGGCTTGTCAACTTTGAAAAGGGAGATGCGAAAGTCAGAGTTAAAATCGTTGAATTTGACTACGGCGCAGCCGAAGATCACGTGCTCATCGAAATCGCCACGAATGGACACGAGTGTCCAGGTATACAAAGAGGAATCAATATCTTCAAGCTGAATACTATGTCAAGTGCTATACTGCATCATATGAAGATGGAGAAAAGAGATCTTCAGAGATTTCTTACACCGCACAGAAGTTCGAACGCCATCCTGTACGACCTTACCAAAACTTTACAAACTTTCATATATGGTGTATAAACAAGATAGATACCAAATAAACTATGGAACATTTAAGACACTGTATTTTACAAGTCAACACAATCTGCTCGGAAAGAGACGCAGAAGACCCAAGGAAAGTTGAAGAAGTTAACGAATACACAGGCACTTGTTTCAGAGTCAATCCCATATTCCTACAAAATACACCTTTCTTCAATGAAAATAAAATATTCTTTGTCACTAATTTTCATGTATGCGATGATGCCGACCATCGGGAAGTGTATCTCAGAACAGCCGCTATGGGAAAATCAATGTTCACAGCGTTCGTTGAGGCTGTAGTGCCGAAGCTTGACGTAGCAATACTGTCCATTGAAAGAGACGGAAGCCACACAAAGTGGTTTTTACCTAAGACTCCTCACACATACCTAAACGAAATCAAAGAAGCATCGCTCTGGCCAAAGAGAGTCTCAAGTAAAACAAGAAAAGTATCCACCATAGGCTTTCCACAGGGACTCGAAAACCAAGTCTCATCAGGGTGGCTCGCAGGGAGAGGGTCAGAGGAAGACGATATGCTTCAACTAAATCTTAGTCTGAATTCTGGGAACTCAGGAGGCCCGCTCTTTGACACCAAAGGTAATGTCATTGGCATATGCACCGCCACACTCGGAGAGTCAGAAGCAATCTCCTTCGCAGTGCCATCGTACTCTGTCATCAACTACTTTCAAAGGTTTTACGAACAGCCCTACGGAAGATTTCCCCAGTGGGGGTTCACTCTGCTGCCCATGACCGAAGCATACCAGAAGGTACACATGATCAGCGGGTGCGGAGCAGTCGTCAATGATCTTCACCCTGCCTCATCGGCTAATTTTCTAAAAATTGGAGACGTCATCCACTCCATCGGAGGCCACGATCTAGACATGTTTGGACTCATGAAAGACGAAACACGAGGAAGCAAAATCACTATTCATAACACAGAATTTATCATGTCACTTGAAGATGCTACTATAGTATATTCGAGAAAAGAATGTAAGCGGACTGCCAAACTCATGCCAGCACCCATTGCATTCAAAGTCGCAGAAAACTTCAAAGAGTGGTGCCCCAGAAAAGTTTTAGAATTCGGACCATTCGTTTTTCAAAACCTATCTCTTAATATCATGACATCTGACTGCGTGCCCACCTGCAAAAATATGAAACTACTCGAAGTTGTAAAGAACACAAAAAGCATGCAAGAAATTGTCATCATATCGAAAATAGATCCAAACAGCTTTATAGCATCCATAGAGGCACCAGAGGCGTACGACCAAGTCATCAGCATCAACAGGACGAAAATCAAGAGCATCAGGGATCTCAGGAGGGCAATTGAAGACATTAAAAGAATGCACAAGGAGGGTGAAAAGTACTTTAATATACACACTACATCGGGGAACATGTGGTTCACCATTAGTAAAGTATTAAGCAAAAAAAGAAAAAGGTGATATTTATATATATAACTTTTTATTATAATGGGAGCACAGACATCACATGGTTCCTACCCACCTGAAGCGTACCCACATGAAGCGGATTGCAAACAAAACAGAAGAAGTCCCGAAAAAACACAGTCACCATCCCAGGTCCGAAATGGCGATGAATTTGACACTCCTAGGGATTTAACAATGCAATCGCCTGTGAACAAATATAGAGGTGAGCAGGGATTCGAAATTACTCAAGATACACCAAGCGGTACTCACGGTACTCAAGAAGATCGTGGTGGCATTGTCGCCAGAAGGCTGAGAAATACAAACAACCAAAATAATGAATTGCGTAACAAAGGACGTGAAGTTAAAAAGGCTTTAAACTCTGAAGATCCCATACTAAGCATAATGAGAAATCCTCCTAAAAAACTGAGACTTTAATATTTTTGATATACCCTCATGTAAGTGTACTCTGTATGCACCGGCTTCCAAAGCCTGCAAAAGTCCCGAAAGAGCCAAGGTATCTGATTCAAACGCTCCTCGCACGAATCCCACTCTGAAGCGAACGCAGACGAGTAGAACGTCATCTCCAAATACTGCGTCTTCACGATCGCCTTGGCCAGACGCATGTGCCCCTTGTATAAATATAATGACTTCATGTCAACATGCTTCTTGTCCAAAACGTATGCAACTACGTTATGCTTAAATATATCTATCTGATGCTCTTCCAACTCCTGTAAGTATTCGTAATGGTCATTATCCTTCCGTCGCCCATACAAAGAGTAGCTGCTACCCATTTTTTTTACAATTGTGACATGTATATACATTATCACTATTCTAGCCAACTTAAAGAAAATGCCTCTTACCCTGCAATAAATTAACAGGGTCTTTTTCGGGACATATGACACGATCTGGCCTGTCCACTGGAGCGTACACCCAAGCTAACACCTTTAAAAAGACGAACGCACCGAAAAGTATGCAGCGGACATACAGCGGCTCGTACACAGTCATCAGGCAAAATACCTGGACCCCACGGAACATAATTCGACGCAAACAAGCCCTGTGCCACCACTGCGGCGTCTCCTGGACGGGCTCGGTGTCCAAAAGTCCGCACATCATGCTCAACATGACGATATAAATCTGAAACAAGTCAAATCTTATTAACAAGAAAAACATACTTGAAAAACATAAATAGTCCACTCTTACATCTTTACCCTTCAAAATTAAAAGGAAGGGTAAGCTGCTCAAGAGGGGACTCACCCAGTAGCCAATAAATAAACCCATCATCAAACAACACTCCGCCTGGCGCTGCAAATTCGCAAACACATGCACAGGGTAACCATTAAATGTCTTATGCTCCAATAAGATATAAGTAAAAAATAAATATATCAACCAAGCGATCTTTAAACCCCAGGCAGATGTAAGTACCTTTGCACATATTGGGACGAATGTTGTTACGTGGAGCAAAAAGTATCGCATTACAATAACGAAAACAAATTAAGTAGTACCTCGTACACTGACGATTCTACCACAATGAGAGACCCTGGAAGGAGGACGCCATCCTAGGATGAAAAGCCCGTTCTGAATTAATTCTGTCCCCGTTCTGAGATTCGGGCACATATTTATTTACTATCGTTCTTATATACTCCCCCCTTTCTGGGTATTCTTTGATTAATTTTTCTTGCTCTAGCTGTAATATTTGTTCGTATTTTACCTCTGCCTCGTCCAAATATCCAGTATCAATATTAGTCCACTCTGGACTATCTTCCTCTTCATACTCAACATCTCCCATTTCTTCCCCTATGGCTTCCAAATCTTTAAACATTATTTCGATTTTTAATTCAAATATTCTATCATTAATTTGTTTCCTTAATGAAGAGTCATTAATTGTTTCCAGGTGATTCTTGAGACCAATACACAATTGTTTGCGCAACCATTTAAATTCAAAAGTGGCGTATGAATAGTCATCCACACCTTGCTCGGGGGGGAGTGGTAGGTTTTTTAAAATATCTTGTTCAATTTGTTTTATATTTTTTTTGTTTTCTGTTTTCTTTTTGGGCAAAAATTTATTGAACATATCTATTTAGACAGTCATGAGGATAAATATATATGATAAAAAATATGTTGCGAGTCTAATTTTCATCAGATTAAATATCTTAAAAATTTAATACCATTTTTACTTTATATACATGATTTCTTTTTAATATATGATCATCTGTGTTACAGGCACCTACGGCACAACATCTCTCGTTCACAGACTAGTGTACGATACATTCTCTATCATACACAAACCAACCATACTCACCACCATCTACAAAGAGAATGGCTTTACCATCATGGACGTACCACCCTCAAATAAACCCCACAAGTGTCATATACTCATTATCACATGCAGGTCGCAAAAAGATGTTGTACACATCGCAGAGAAGTGGCTCGGATACCACAAATATCTCATTGTTGCCATTATCAATGCTCCTCGAGAACAACCACTACTATGTTATAGATCCTATCTAATCTCAGTGAATAATATGTCGAGGGAAGGAATTCAAGATATTCTTCGTTTGATACATATAAATACAAATACACATCATTTAAAATGGTCATAGGCTACGTGCTAGCTGAAGCAGGGGTCCTTTTTCTGGGGCTGGTTTTATGGTTTTACACAACACAAAAGGGAAACCCAGCGGTGAACAATGCATTGTCACAGGTCTTCTCAAATATTATAGATACTGCAGACCTACCATCTTTCAATATTGACACGATGATGTGGGGAAGAATCATCGGCCTCATTATTGTCGCTCTCGCTGTCCAGGGAAATGAGGACGTGCTAGCAGAGTGGTGGGACGAGGTGATCGTCTGGATATGGGGGAAAATTGCAGACTTTGGACACATCATCGTCTTCTTTGCAGACCTACTCGTACCACTGTACAACTTCTACGCCACACTTGCAATGCAAGTCACCACAGGCACTTACACCATATTCGCCAAATGCCAAGTCAGAACCATCGCAGAGTCACTCGTGCATATCGGAGAGGCCATGCAGCTCGTCGCCAAGGCTATGGTGGGCTTTATAGTCGCGCCCAAGGGCGCATTCGACATCTATAACACAACACTGGCCATACAAAAGGCTGTCGTCAAGCAAGAGTCTGTCATCAAGTGCGCTTGCGACGGTCTCACACCCGCGTTTGGCATTCTATTCGATATACTCAGGCCCACTCTACTCGCAAACATCACCAACGAAACCATCAATACACTCGTAGCCATCCCACAGACTGCCATACTCTCCATTCCACCCTGGAAGGAGATCCCGGACGGACGAAGACTCTTCCACCCCTTAAAAAGACTTGCTGTAGCTACGGGGTTCTACGTGGACGAAGCCCTAGACAATATTCTTGCCAGAATCCTACTCTCGCCCATCACAGACATACCCGTCTTCAGAACAGTAGGATACGGGTTAGAAGGGGTCACTGGTCTTGCAGAAATGCTAGCACACACCGCCACAAGAATTATACTTCTACAACCAATCACATTCAATCCACAGCTCATTCACGGGTCCTTCCTCAATATGGCCGATACGCTAGAAATCTCCATACTAGAACTTCTCACATCGGTCGCAGAGCCTCTGGGGTTCGGTGACGGGCAGATTGAAATGGCAAAGGACTCTGCCAGGCCACTCACTAGCACCGTCACACTCACGCTCAAAGCCGCCATTGGTCTCATCATGTCCGTCATCGATGAAATCTACTTTATTCTCAGAGGCGACTACGCCGGCCTTACGTTCATGCAGACCCTCCAAAGGTGGGACGGTGACTGGGGAGAGAAAAACCAAAACGGTATCACACTTCAGGAACACTTCTTCCAAAATATTGACCTCGCAACAGTCGAAGCAGAAAAATATTTTCTCGTATGGAGTTTTATACCCACACTTGTTAGAACTTTAAGCAGGTTTCTCAACATGCTGCTACGCATCATTCTGTCTGCAGAAGATATTGTGCAAGATAAATTCTTCCACGTGCCCATAAACTGCGGTTACGGAAAACAAGAACAGTGCTCCAACGAGTGCATGTTCTACTATGACCCAGACAACCCCTACAACCCCGAAACTGATGCTCAAAACCCATGCAACTCCCTAGTCACCGAGTGGGTCTTTGCAACTCTAGAAGATCTCTCGAAAGTGCTTGCCGGAGTATTCAAAGCCATACGACCTCAAGAAGACGGTGAATGGTGCAGCTCAAGAAATTATCCTTCGGGAAATAGATGCGCACTGTCCAACACTGACTTTATGTGCGCGACCTCCACTTCCCTGAAAGAGGCCGTGGATGTGCCCATAAATATACTAAGACACCTGTACCAAGCTCTATCATCCGTCTTTGCAGAAGAGGACATCATGCAAATGGATATTAGCGACAGACTCTGTGACCTTAGCACCGTTCTATACGCTCTCGTAGGCAACGCAGTTGCTGTCGTACCATCAGATATCGTCGCAGCAGAATTCAAAGAGGCTCTCACGAATACCGTTCACGCTGTCGTCGTTCTCCCCGTAGATATACTCAGAGGCATGGTCATCATTGCCAAGTATCTCGCGTCACTCATATCTGGATCCACCATCAACTGGGATAGTATCATCGCAAACATTGAAGACCAGCTCATTGACCAAGCATACAAGCAAAAACTGAAGGCCACAGATTCAACCTCCACCTCTATAACGCTGTCTGAAAACACTGCCAATTTCGTAGTCTCCATCATCATGATACCAGCAAATTACCTCATCAACATATTCTCAGCCATGGGAGACCTCACCGGAGGAGCCAACTTCTTCTCAGGAATAGCAGACCTTGTCGTCATCGTCAAAAACTCTCTGTCCAAAGAAATGATCAACCTAATCACTCTCGTAGGGAAAGTTTTCACCAATATACTTGCCATGCTCACGCAGGGCACCACAGACTTAGGCAGTCTAGCATCAGATCTAGTCACGCTCATTCAGAAAACTATAGGCATCGTAGCCAGCGTTGCATCACAACTCGTCGTCAGCGTGCTACAACTACTAGGACCCATCGGAGAATTCCTCATATTTCTATGGAGAGGACTGTGCGCAGCAGGGGACGTCATCGAATGGCTCACCGGAGCTGACTTCTCAGGAGTGTGCGCAGCCGTTGAAGACATTGACGACGCCAGGCGAAGACTACCAGAACTACAACCACACACCATCAACATGACAGGCTTTGACGGGACCTCCGAATGTGACCTGCTCGTGCACCACTACAATGGATACACATGGAAGGAAGCCATGCCACTAGAGCAAATCACAATGCTGCACTGCGCTGAACAGCAAGCCATCATGCATAAAATGAACGCAGTGCTCAGAGTAGACATGCCCACAGACGCAATCTATAACTGGAAGAGGAAATACACCATGCTCTACGAAGCCATCCTTGGATTTGTCGTCTACATGAAACCACAAAGCAAACATCAGATGCTCATGGAGTGGGACAGGCTGGAAATACCAAGATTCTACCTAGACCTGTGGGAAAGATTGCACTTAGAAGTACCATGGATATCCATACTAGACAAAGCCATCACTAACACAGTTGACCCGGTTCCAGAATTAGCCAGCATATATGACGAAAGCAAAACAATGCTCGTCAAAGCACACCAAACCTGGAACAAACACGACATGACCAAATTCAACCTACCCACCATTAATATGACCACGCTCAGATTCGGAGAGTCATACCAAACAATCGTATCGCACCACACCATGGCTTGGGGACTCAAGACTGATCTGGACCTGGATGGACCTCTCAAATGCACCGTGGCTGACAACTTTGTACTCGCAATGACAGAAGCTGCAGACAGAGTTGCGGACTACTACTCAGGACCCTTCATAAACAAAGCTCTACCAGAGTTTATGATGTGGCTGCAGGACGTCAACATAACCAGACAGTATCCAGAAGTCAAGTACCCCTCGTTCAGCGTGCCAGAGAAAGATGATGTGAAAAATGCTCTGCTTTACTCCTTCCAAAAATGCGAGTACGAACAAATAATGTGCGACCCCTCTGAACAACTCAGACGCATAGGCAGGATCACTGAATCCATATACTATATTCTCATAAGTCTCGCATGTCTCTCCATACTATCCCTACTTACAGGCATATCACTATTCACAGTCATGCCCATCGTAGGCTTTCTCATCGTTATGGGACATACGTGGAACTACAGACTCACATGTACTCCAAATATTCCGAACTGCTTCTTTGACGACACTTACCTGTGGATCAAAACATATCAGCCCAAAGGATGGGACGAATACTTTCCAGAACTTAAGAAAGGAGGCAAGTGCAACGACAACTTCCTCTGGGCCTCCGCGTACGCGCTTGCGAGGACTCCTGTCAATTACTTCATCGAGTTCGCTCTCTACCAAAGCGACTCCTTCACAGGAAGCTCTGACTACGATACATACCAAGAGTGGGCAGAAGAGACAGACCTCGCCAACGAGTGCTTCACACTAAGGCTACCACACCTGTCTTTCATACCTGCATTTGTCTACGCAGTGCTCTCCTTTATCGGGGTTATTTTTTACCTTGTGAAACTGCTCACAAAGATACTCAACTCCATACCAGCAGTGTTCTCGGCCATACACGCGATGGAAAAGGGAGCTACAGATTCGAATGAGAAGGATGAAAAATCGAAACTCATCAACAGAATGAAAAGTAAACTTGTGGAATTAGGATTTTTAAAAGATAAAGAAGATTAATATAAATAGACTATACATATTTATGAAATGAGTGGTGATGCACCTGCTGGAAGACCTCCTGCAGGGGGAGGTGGTGGAGGACCTGCAGGCGGTCGTGCAAATGAAAACAAGCGTAGAAGGCTTGATGAAATCAATCGAAGAATTTTCAAAATCAATCGAAGAATTTTAGATAATGCTGTTGACCAAAAACCTTATGAAACAACTGGAAATGAGTTTGGCGAATGGGACGGTACTTATAATCAGCCAGGACAGTCAGGAGGCGAGTCCAAGAGAGATGAGACAGACTATATATCAGATATACCATACGAGGATGAGGAAGACGATTTTGAAGATTTATACTACATATTAAAAGCACTAGACGAGAAAGAGAGGCAGAAACCTAGATACAAACAAAGGGCAAAAATGGCAAAAAAATTACGAAAACAAGGTGCAACAGCAAGAACGGGGAAGAGAAGACCGAATCCAAAACCACATAAAAAAAAACCCGTCTTAGGACTAACTAAACTAAGATTTTAAATAATTATATGCTAAAAGGGCAGTCTGGGACACGCACATGTTACCCAGGGTTTTCCACCTTTTGTAGTAATTCTTCGGCAGTCCAGGCACCATCCTCTTGTATATCTCCTTCCCGAAGCCTGGAAAATCCTCCACGTCGTCGCAGTCCGGATCCGTCCAGCCACCAGGCAAACCCATCAGATTCTCCACCCACTTCAAGTTTGCACAAAAGTGCTTATCCCGAGTGCATGTTGCAAATCGCAACAGATTAGGCAAGTCGCTCATAGAACGCTTCGTCTTGTTCCAGATCGCACGAGTGCCACCTGTCGCACGAGGCGTCATCCATAAAGTACGACGAACCACCTTTTCGCATATCACACCCCTACACTTCACACCCTCCAAGTGGCGCATCACTATAGGCTTAGACATGCGAGTACGAGGCACCTCAGGATCAGGCAGCTCGCGATACACACCCGCCTTCATCTCTCCGTACTTACTCATACGATCAGGCATATCGCAAGCCACACTTGACACGCCAGTATAAGTGCCCAGTATGAACCAACGATTACGCTGGTGATGAGCACCGCAAGAGTTTGCACCGAAAATGCACCACTTCAAATCATAACCCTCCTGACTTAACGTACGCAGCACCACCTGCCACACCTCGGGCATCACCAAAATGTGAGCAACATTCTCTAGGAAGACATACTTTGGATGCTTCTCACGAACTATACGAAGTACCTGGTAGTACAGGCTTGACTTATGACCATCCAGGCCCTTCTTCAGACCTAGAGTACTTATATCCTGGCAGGGGAAACCACCAATCAGTATATCATGATCAGGAGCATCCAAAGTACAAATGTCATCGTGAATAGGCACCGGAGGCAAATCACCACTCTTAATTCTACGCTCTAAAACACTCCGAGTAAACTTATCCTTCTCGCAAAACATCACAGGGTGGAAGGGGAGCAGTCTGCCCATACCACCAATGCCAGAAAACAAATCCAAACACCTCATTTTATAAGATTGGACGCCCGCTAAATACCCCTCACTTTACCAGCGCATCTCGCAGTGCACTCAAAAGGTTATAATCAAAATTAAGCCGCACATGCTGCACTCTCCACAGCACCAGGTTATCTAAGCTAGGCTCAGAGTCATAGTCTAGTGGCGGGAGATTTCCTCGCGATAGGATTTCTTTTGCACGGTCTTCACTGAACTCCCCACTGCTAACCTTAGCGTGGACTTCTTTCCACCCTTGTAAAATTGGGTGATCATTCCCGTTACGATGTCTGGGGGCCAATTCAGAGCGAATGTCTTCTTCTGCTTCGGATATTACCGAGTCAATGTACTCAAGTGCTTCACTTCTGGGGTTTGGGACGTATTTTTGACTGTACACATCGTTTAGTGACATATTCTTAACACACTCTGTAAAGCAGACAACGATACCTTTAGTTGGTCGGTTTGACACACACATTTAGATACACCATATGCCTCTTTCACTGCAACTGTAGAAGAGACATTCTAATCCTTTTTATACGGTGTGTACGCACATGTACGTAGATGAAATGCTCTTCCTACTATGCCTCTACTATATTATCATGGAGACACCAATAGGTATGGTGGACACGTCCCTCCGAAACGGCATACTGCAGGTGGGAGACCAAATAGAGTATATACCGGCGGGGCATCAACTTGCATACGTAAGAAAGAATAACGGATACCTTTACTTTAAATTTTCAGAAGCGATAACGACACAAAGGGCAGCCCTTTCCCCATCGTTTTAAACACTTGCGGTGGAAAGCATGTTTGCATTGAGGACACCAACGAGCATCAGTCCACATCTCCTCAAAACAAATAGGACACTCGGGGGGAGTATACAGAGGATTTCGAACCTCGTTCGGAAGAGGTTGACTACTCACATTACCACACATTAAAATAAATATATTAGGATTTATAAGCGTAACTGTAATTTTTTTT
>ERZ1048068.84-NODE-84-length-93016-cov-23.235733_pt1 | contig 93016 bp, 87 predicted proteins | sample MGYA00383098_ERZ1048068 | MGnify/ENA primary metagenome ERZ1048068 (study PRJEB29581, sample SAMEA5548368) | metagenome | biome: marine; feature: coastal; material: water | depth 1 m | study: Short-term variability in the microbial, nano- and picoplankton dynamics...
CAATTCGGCCAAATAGGACCCGTCTTGTCCGGTTATTCCTGTGATCAATGCTACTCTAGTATTCATAATCTATTTCCTGTTAGTTTGTAAATATTTTTCTCTCAAAATCTGTAAAACAAATATCGTATTTCCAATCAAATACCTTCTCCACATCCTTTTGGGTTCTTTTACCAGTCTGTAAAACCATTCCAATCCGATTCTAATCATCCAATTGGGAGCTCTCGTCACAGTTCCTGCATAAAAATCAAATACGGCACCAATTGAACAAACGTGCTTTGTTTTTAATTTCTCAAAATGAGTGTACGCCCATTTTTCCTGTTTTGGAGCCGTCATACCCACAAATAATACATCGGGTTTAAAAGCATTTATCTCTTTTATCATTCTGATATTATCTTCTGACGAGAACTCTGATTTATAGGGTGGTGAATAGGTTTGTATTTGAACATTCGGGTATTCCCTTTTTGATCGCATGATTATTTTCGAAAGTGTTTCATCGGTACTACCGAGAAAGAAACAGGTACCTCCTTTTTTTTCCAACCGTTGCATTTCAAAAAAAAACAAATCAGCTCCTGCAATTTTTTTTATTTTTTCACCTGTTAAAAATCGTATTGCCCAAACAATACTTATGCCATCAGGGATTAACACATCGCTATTTTGCAATGCTTTTTTAAATAGTTCATCTTTCTGTGAAACATTCAATGAATGGGCATTAATGGTGTTAATTAACGTTTTCTCATCAGTTAAAATTTCTAACTCTTTGTCAAATATTTGAAATCTTGTTAACACCTCAATTCTCTTTTTCTATTTTATTATTTAAAATATTACACATCCTTTTTTCAAAATTATCGAGTGTAAATTCTTTTTCAAATTTTATTTTTCCTGCGTTACCCATTTTACGGGCAAGTTCAGGATTTCTAATCAATTTTTCAAGTTTTTCGGCTAACGCAGACACATCCATTTGCGCCACCATAAAACCTGTTTTACCCTCTTCAATAATGTCTGGAATCCCCCCTTCAAAAGTTGATATAATAGGCAAGCAAAATTGTTCAGCTTCCAATAACACCAATGGAAAACATTCATTCGGATAAAACGTTGGGAAGGCAAATATATCTGCATTTTCAAATGCTTGGTTCTTTGCCTCATTATATTTCTTACCTAGATATTTTACTCGATCCTGTAAACCATTTTTTTTTATTCTTTTGTTTATGTCACTATGAGTAATATCTCCTTCCCCTCCTATAAAATAACACCTGAAATCTATACCCTCCTCTGCTAATTTCTTGCAAGCCTCTAATAAAACATAGACTCCTTTTGACTCAATTAAATTGGAAAGAAATAAAATTTTAACAGTTTGGTCTTCTCTCTTCTTGTCGTTTGAACTTTCAACATGTGGTATTCCATTTGGACAAATATGAATCTTCGTTTCAGGAACATATTTCTTAATATCCAGATACAAATATTTTGACAATAGTATGACTTCCGCATCTTTAAAAATCATCGTGTAACAAAAATTATAAATTTTATTGTCTTTATAATTGTTGACTCCTTTATTATGCATGTGGTAAATTCGTTTCACTCCAAACAATTTTAAAAGAACGATTAGCAAAACATCCCTAAAAAAGGCGACTCCACTTGCAGTAATTGCAACGTAACAAAGGTCTGGTTTTGTTCTAACTAATTTAAACAATAATCTGAACCAAAGCGTAATAAAGACTTTGATTTTTTTAAAATTCAATTTCCCTGTTTCACTTACATTTCTAGAGGCTAGTAAATTTAAATAATCACAGCTATATAGCTCGTTAATTAACTTACTTTCTTTAACGTACTGCCCAACCATTGATGAACCATGTATTGGGGGAGGTAAATGCAACAAAAACAGTATTTTTGATTTCACGTTACAATTTGTCTTTTATACGATTTAAGATTGAAAATTTATTTTTAAACTCACGTGCTAATACCTTATTCACTGACACATTTTCATCAAATTCAAAAAGTAATTTGTCGCTCGGATCCAATGTAGTATCAAACCTTTTTGTCTTCTTTGTGTGTGTAGCACTTGAGCCAAAACCAACACTAAAAACTTTTGACTTTGATGGGTAAATTGTCAACCCATCCACACGAAATTGATGGTAACACCATCGAATCGCCCAAGAATCAATTTTTCCTTTCATCTGTTTTTTTAACATTCCAGGCATATCTACTCCGCCTCTCATAAAATTAAGCTTCCCTAAAAAGCTCCACCTAAATTTTGAGTAACTTTGAACCTCCCAATCTACATTATCCCATTTATTTAACCAAGTAGCCCAGCCCCATGACGAGGCTCTATAACCTGTATAGAAATCTTTCTTATAATTATTCAATGAGGGCAACTCCATTGTATAACCTGAAATAGAAAATATTTTTTCGTCTTTTTGATAGTAATTCAACCCCTGATTCATGAAGTTCAAAAAATTAGGAGAGGTTATCAAATCATCTTCTAAAACAATCACTTGTCCGAATTTTTGAATAATTTTTGAAACACCATGAATAATTGAATTGGCTAAACCCTTGTTTTCCTTCGATTCAAATATTTTAACAGACTTAAAACCCTTTACAGTTTTTATAAACTCTCTTACCTCATTCACCTTAAATTTTGTGGTATTATTTTTACCCCCATCGGAAAAGATAAAAAGTTCACTCTCCGATGCCAAATGATTCCTTTGAAGCGCTTTAATCGTTTGCTTCGTTTCATTTAGTCTGTTGTATGTGAATAAGCAAATCGGTGCCAATTTTACCATTTCAATCTATTTTCATTCTATTAAACAAATCAATACCTCTCTCCTTTAAATAATAATCTCTTATGAGTGAAATTCTATAATCATTATTGGATTTCCCCACATTTTTATTGTGGAGGTGTTCGTTATTATAGGATTGAATTCCAATATAATACTCACAACCTCCCGTATAGGAAACCTGTGTCTTGTTTAGAAATGCCATACAGTTCAACCACAAATCATCTGCATCAAAACTCAACTCCATAAAAAGTTCTCTATTCAAAACATCTATATTCAATGAACCTGCGGGGTAATATACCCCGCCACAACCTGTTGGCAACAAATCAAATCTTTTCTCAATTTTTGGTCCTTTTAAAATCTTCCATCCACTATACGGCTTTTCCATATCAATTAAAGCACATCTATTTGCACAAATCGTATTTGGAAATTTATTTTTAGATTTAATAATATTTTCAATTAGATTAGATGGATAAAATATATCGTCGTCAATGATGATAAAGTCTTGGTCAAAATTTTCTTTCAACAAGAAATAGTACTTTTTATAAGATCTCAAATCCCCTTCAGTAAATCTGATTTCCAACCCCTCCCGTTGTAATTCTAGCAATTGATTAGGAACATCTTGCAATCCTAAAAACTGTTCTTTAGACAACCAAAGTATAATCTTTCTAGGTCTTATTGTTTGCCTGAAAATTGATTCAATCACTAAATGAACTTTTGAAATTCTTCTGGGGAACGAGGTCAATGATAACACAATATCCGTTGTTTTTTGACCTTTATTAAAACCTCGTTTCCCGGAAACTGTCAGCACAATTGGTATCAATGCATTTGCGATCTGAGATATCATTAATCTCATTATTTGAGGCAATTTCATTTTAATTAAAAAAGTATTCTTAATTGTAAACGTTTTATTGTATTCGTTGTGAAAAAAATCAATCATTTACTACCTCATTTAATGATACTTTTAGAAAATTTAAAGAATCTTCTCGCAAACTGTCCAACCTATCGTTTACTTTTTCGTAGTCAATGTTTTCGTCTAACACCTTGGAATTAACAATTTCGTCTGTATTGTAAAAAAACCTTGATTCAAGACCTAATTCTTTTAACAACGACAGCATTCTGTCAATTCTATCAAGTTTCGCTGGAATAGCAATAAAGTTCTTGTTAAATAATATTGCAAAAACCATACAATGAAAAGAATCTGTTAAAATAAGTCCTCCTGAATTTATATACGACAACCATTTTGAAACAGAAGGAAATGGAACTGACTTGATCCCTTTTCTTTTTCTAAAATCATTTAGTATAACTGTTTTAAATCCTATTTTATTACCTATGGATTTAATGGCATTTATTTTATTTTCTTTTTCAAAAATATAACAAATTAATGATTTTGATTGTTTTATCTGCTTGAAGATATTTTTATAATTCGTCAGCAATATCGTTGGATCAACAACTTGATAGGAATTTATTCCAAATATTTCTTTACAAATTTTTGCACCTGAATTTTCTCGAACTCCTATGGATGAGAATTCTAACAATAATTTTTTGATTTCTTTGTCATAAGTAGTGTGCTTCCATTTAGACACACCAAAACTTGCTGCGTATGCTATTTTAGGATAATTTTTAATCCAATTTCCAAAGTATAATTTATAATTTTCTTTCGTTATATCAATATTCCAAATTTGATCACTCCCAAATATATACAAATCACATTCCTCCGACTTTTCTATATTTACAGGCAACCTATGTTTTCTAAATTTAAAAAAACCGAGTGAAACCATCCATTGTCGAATTGAGGATCTAATTGGTTTTGGTTTATTATGCAACGGAAGATCGACAACTTTAACCTCATAGCCCCAACTAATCAAAACTTTTGACAATGCATAGCATTGTAAAACAGCGCCGTAGTTATTTGCGGAATGAAATGTAATAATCCCGATCGTTGTATTCTTATTTTTTAACATTTGCTTCATTAATTTTATGGTCCCCTTCTTTTTGCAGAATGTCATGCCTCATATAAGTTATCAAATACAAGGCCATCATCATCACTCCAAAAACACCATCTCTATAAATTTCTGATGTTGTTATTGAGGAAATTGTAAGATAGATAAAAAAGATTTTGAGGTAAATTCCTTGTTTTGGAAGTTTAATTACAACTGCTTTTCTCACTATGTTTAGAAAAGCAATCAATGATGAAATACCATAATAAAAAACAAAACCAATTAATCCTAAATCTGCCGCTATAAAGCCATTAATTTTTGAACCTCTAATCAATATTAAATCACCGTAGTCAGTCCCTAAAAACCCTCTACCGTTTCCAAAAAACAAACTCCAGAGATTCTTGTTTACTCTGTCAAACAAAAAATCAAATGTTAAAAACCTTATATACTCATCTCCTTCACTTATTTGTTCTTGTGTTAATGCAATTGAATCAAAAACAAAATCTTGAATTAGCTTAATCTGCAAAAACAAAAGTCCTGCACAAACAAATAGAATGCCCATTAACATAATCTTCTGGACAGAATTATTGATATATAACACCAATAAAATTGAGGAAAAAAGATATGTTAGCAAAAGTGTTCTAAATCCTAAGACTAGAACAAATACTAAGCACAATAAATATAAAAATAAATATTTCTTTTTTGTTTTATTTAATAAAAAAGTATTAAGAGCATAAAAACCTGTTAAGGTCACAAAACCAACTCCCTCTAAACGCAATCTAAAAAAACCACGACTAAAACCAGCATTTCTGGCAGGAACAATCATGTTTGGATATATAATTGTTTGAATTGTTAACACCAGCATGTATACAAAAGCTCCAGCTATTATCGTTTTAATTACGGTCTTCTTGTCCACACCAAACCTTAATAATATGAAATACACAAGAAAGTATGAGAAATAACGCATCGCCAAAATAGTCAAAAAAGGAGCTTGACTGTGATGTACAAAACATGAAATGGCTGAGACGATTAACGTTACGAATAAATAAATTATAGGTTTCGTAAAAACCCTTGATTTTTTTACAAATTGATACTTATTTTTCTGAATAAAATGTTTCCCTAAAATCAAAAATGCCAAGACATAAAAAATAAAATCTATTAAATCATTGCCATTTTCCCAAACTGAATAATACAATCCAAAAAAATGCACAGAACATAGTATGACGATGAAATAAATGATTCGCAAAATTCTCTTTTAATTTATGAATATCTGGTTAAAATATAATTCAAGGGATATCTGAATGACTTCGCAATTTTAAAATTTGACGGTGGAATACCACAGGCTAGCATAGCCACAAAACTTTCCGACTCTGGCAGATTGGTATACTTTCTAATTTCCATATCCTTGTTAGGGTTATGAGAGGTATTTAGAATGCAAGCCCCAATTTTGTGCGCATGTAAAGAATACAATAAATTCATACAATACATCCCACCATCTACATATCCCGTATTTCGCTCACTTTCTTCAAAATAAAATGAAGATTCATAGGTTACAATGATTAGACAACTAGTTAAATGCCCAAATCCTCTATTTCCTCCTTGAATTCTTAGAATATTTTGAATTTGGTTATAATCGTTGTATTTATGTAATCTTACAGATTGTCTGTTACAGGCTGAAGGCGTATTTAAACATAGATTTAAAGCTTTATTTATAACTTCTTCATCTATTTTTTCATTCGAGAAATTTCTTATTGATGACCTTGAGTTAGAGAATTTCACAAAAGAATGTTCAACATGCTGAAAATAGTTCTCTTTATTCACCTCAATCTGACTTCTACTTTCATAAACAACATTCCTATCTTCAATTATTATCAATAATTTCTCATACAGCTCCAATAATCTGTTTTCTATTTTAAATTTTACTTTTTCATGAAAGTCGAAGTATTCATTTACAACGGAAAGACCGTGCAAAACTTGTGGGTCGTCTTTTCCGTACTTCAAAATATAATCAATTAAATTATTCATTAATACCTCGAGGCGCAAATATCCAAAACCAAACTTTGTTTTGGGCATAGTTAAACCCTTTTCTATGACATGTGTGTCTAAAATGATTTTAGAAATAATCTTCTTTTCAATTATATTTTTATTCGAAGACATGGAATACCTGAAATAATGATTCAAATCATACCTAAATGATTTCATTAATCTCAAATACCTGTATAGTTCCCGTACAAGAGAATATATTTTTTTTGGTAATATTTTTTTTAGCCTTTCTTTCATTTTAAGATATTTATAAACTCCCCCAATAATCAAATTTTTTTATGTATTTCAATGGATTACCTCCATAGATACAATTACTCTCAAGTGCCTTATTTTTATTCGTAACCAATGAATTCGCACCAATAATACAATTATTCTTAATTACAACTCCTTTTGTTATCGTAGTATTCGCACCAACCCAAACGTTGTCTCCTATAAAAATTTGAGAATTTGGATTCAACAGTTTATTATTTTGATAAATTCCATGTAAATCACTATCTGTAATGGTACAATTCCAAGCTATTGAAGTTAAATTCCCTATGGTAATTTTTTCTAAACATTGTACTCTAGAATTCTCATTTATAAAAGCCCCACTACCAATGGATAGAAACGCTTTCTTTTGAACAACTATTTTACTCCCTCTGTAAATACCTACCGATTTCCCCACTTGCAAAATCCCATCCTGGTATATATCTAACGTTGCACCTTGAGCTAAACTGAAATGCACACCAATATAAACTGATGATTTTTTATTTTCAAAAATAATTTTACCACCTTTCTTAATATTGATTTTACAATTCCTCCCCACAACAACTATTCCGTTGAACTTTATACTGTAATACAAGGTTTTAAAAACCGCTATTTTAGGCATTAATTTTATGAGGTTAATGATTCTCATTTCAATAATTTTCTTTTTATATATGTAATGACATTAATATTTAATTTTTTTTTCAATTGACGAAATGAATAGTATGATACCAAGATAGTGATTATACTTCCCAAAAAATACAACCAAAACCCATCAAAGTAATAGATCAATCCCCCCGCACATGAAAGAGCACAAAATATCAATATTAGTAATTTTAAAAGGTATGCCGAAAATCTAAATTTAAATTCTTTTACACAAAAACCTCCTACCATTAAAATGTAAATTAAATAAGCTGCAAAATAATTCAAACCCAGCGCTTTAAATCCATAACAAGCAACCAACAAAACAACAAATAAATAATTTAACCCGCTAAATACGAATTGAGAAATTGTATATTGTAAGACCTTCTCTTTTGCCATGAGCGCATAGCCGAAAGGAAAACCTAGTAATCGTATAGTAACCCCCAACATTTGCCATCGAATTATTGAAGAACCTTGCGTAAATTCAGATGAATATAGTAGTGTTAATAAAAAAGGTGCAAAAATTAATATCCCTATTATGAAAGGAAATGACACCAACAGTCCAAATTCAATTTGCTCATTAATCAAATTGATTCCTTTCGACTGATTAGATATCACTTGACAGATTTTTGGGAAAAAATCTACTCCCATAGATGTTAGAATTAATCCTACATACAAATTTGAAATTGTCCAACTGGCCTGATATATACCTACTACATTCACATTAAATTTTTCCTGCAAATACAATTTGGTTAAATAGGTCATAATGGTCATAAACACAAGGGAAACCCAAAAGCCAAATCCTATTCTCATCAATATTGAAAATGATTGAAAAATATCCTTGAAAACAACTTTATGAAAAGAAATTCTCAATTTTTTAAGATAAATCAAAGATGGTAGAAAAGTGCTAATACTAAGTATTAAAATGAATAGTGGAATCTGTTTTGTTTTAAGAAAAGCGATTAAGACAAAAACAATTGAATTTCCAACTAAAACACCATAGAATTGACTCAAAGCCAATTTCTTAATTTCTCTAAGACCGTTCAGAATGGAATGAAAGATATTCGTCAAAGCATTCACAAATATTACAAGACAGCATACTAAAATACCGTTCGCATAATCTTTTGTGCCAAATATATTTTGACTGAATTTTTCAGAAAAAAAAGCGGTAACTAAAGCGCCTATTAAGGAAAACAAAGTTAAACTGTAAGTCGCTATCTGAATCGTCAGATTTCTTTTGTAAAGATTTGAGCTATTTTCTGCTATTTGTTTTACACTACTTTTTTCTAAACCCAGTGAAGAGGCTCCTTGTATCATCTCAACGAAAGAAAGATACAAACCCCATACACCAACACCAAAGGCACCAAAGAAGATTGCAATTATTTTATTTCTAAGCAACCCAAATAACAATTTAATGAATTGGACTAGTCCTATAACTCCGGTTGACTTGGCAATATCCTTAAATGAATTCGACATTTAATGGGAATTAATGATTCTGCCATTTTTGTTTCATTTCATCGTACACGTTTTCTTTAAAAAAAACATAGGCAAATCCCAAAAAACAACCTAAAAAAGTATACACAAATAAAATCAATGGCCTATTTGGACTTGTTTTTTCAAAGGGTATAAAAACAGGTCTAATTGTTGTTAATACAGGCGTATCTTTCTTCACTTGAATTCTTTGAGTTTCCAATTGTTTTGCCAATTCTTGAAGAACAGAAAATGACAAATCGTATTCCGATTGAAGCGAACGAAACTCCTCCTGAACTAATGAAGATGACAAGTTCTTGTTTTGATCTTTAAACAAAGAATATTCTTTTTGAATTTCCTCAAAAAGGGCTTCTTTTTCGGAGTACATTTTCTTTATAAAATTCAATTGACTCTTCGATTTTTTAATTTTTAATTCTATTATGCTTTGGTGAAGTAAATTCTGAGCATGTTGCGCTAATTCTGCCGCTGCCTTCGCTTCTGGCATTTTAGTAATTACACTAATATGTCCGTATTCTTCATCTACTTGAACGAACACTTTATCTTTTAATCTCTCAATCACATGCGTTTCTTTTTCTGACACGGTTAAAAGACCATCATCTGTGCTCTGATAATTTGTTCTTTTCTTCTTGAATAAATTAATTATTCGCCGAGGCAGTCCAATGGTGTACTTTTTGATATAACCTAAAATTCCAGGATTGTAAATTTTAGTGTAGTAATTATACAATGTTATTTTTTCATCTCTATCTTCAAAAGACAATTCCGTATCTAAAATTTTTTTTTGAAATGGCAAACTACCCACTATTTGTGGATATAAATCAGGAGAAATCGATGATTCATCATCCAAACTGTTCAAATTAACTCCGGCTATCGCTGCCAAACTCCCCAAACTCCCACCTACTCTTGAACCAGAAGACTGTGCCACAAAAGTAGTGGATGCCGTGTATTCCTTTTCTGAAAAGATCGCCACAAACAATCCCACAGCCATAAAAATTAGGGTGGTCTTTACGATCGTTTTTCGGCCTTCCCAGAGTGTTTTGGCAATGGCAATGAGGTCTATCTCATCTTCCTCTATTGGTGAAACGGACGTGTTTTTTTGATGTTGATCTGTCATGAATTTTTATTTTAAATCTCTCGACTCGGCTTGATACAGGCTATTTTCATGCCTCAATTTTATTTCTCTCAATGGAGCTGTTTTCCTGTTTATAAAAAGGACTGAATTAACAATCCCAAGGTTCCCAAAGCGGTACTCACACCTATCAATTCTTGGAGAGACTTTTCTTTACGTTCTATTTTTTTAGGAACCACAATAAGCGCTCCGGGTTTAATTTCTGGGTAACTTTTAAACCCTAAAAAACGTTTTGTGCTACTCACCTCTCCATTGGCATAAACGACATAAGCTTTTCCTTTTTTTGCTTGTTGTGAAAAGCCACCAGAACGATCGATATAGTCTTTCAAAGAGTTTTTCGAATCGTACCGAACGAGCTTGGGTGTCATTACTTCTCCTCTGACCTCTACGATTTGTTTCTCAGTAGGAATTACTAAAACGTCGCCCGCTTCTACTATCAAATCGTATTTTGAATTTTTCCCTCCTCGCTCAAAAATTTTCTCAACATCCACCCCTACACTCATTTCTTGCGCTATGGAACTTTCTGTTACTAGGGAATCCTGTTTCGCTAAATTTTGCAGCGCAAGCTTTTGTTCATTTTCAACTACTTTCAAAGATTTTCGTAACAATACCATTCCTTTCAAAAAGGCATAGGGAGAAAACCCACCTGCTTTTTCAATCAAATCAGAAATTCGTTCGTTTTTCCCTGTAATGGAATACACTCCTGGATACAAAACCTCGCCTTTTATGGTAACGTTTTGTTGTTTCGTATATCCTTTTAAGTAACGTACTGAAATTCTGTCGAAAGGTTCTACATAAAAGATGGCTCCTTCCTGAGAAACCAAATTACCATTGCTAGATTTTCTGAAGCTTTTACTGATGGTCTCAAACTTGTCATCCTTAATTCTTCTCGAGATGTCAATAACATTCACATCCGCTCCTTCCTTTAAGCCCCCAGAAATGGCAATGATATCTTCCAACTGCATTTTTTCTACAAACTTGATCTCTTGAGGCTTGTTTACGGCACCATCGATGGAAACGGTATATGCTTCTTTTAAGTCGTCTTTGCTAAAAATTTTAATTCTGTCTTCCCTTTTCAAAAAGACATCAGATTCCTCCTTTAAAATTTCTTTTACAGAAAAGGAAACGATTTCTTCATTGACATCATCAATATTTCTATTGATAATACCTCTGTCAACAAAAGCATTGTCTCTAATTCCTTCTGCCTTTTCAATCAATTCTGACAATTTTAAATTTTCCGTCAATTCGTAATTTCCCGGTCTGTACACCGCACCTTCAATTGTTACTCTGTTGTCATAACGATCAACTACTTGGCCCACACGTATACTGTCTCCGTCTTTTAAAACAAAATCATGTTGATTGCTCGCGTCAATTTCATTCACCTCTTTTTGAGTCCCATTTACGCGTTCTACCAGCAAACGATTTTTATAAGCCTTTGCATTGAACCCGCTAAAGTAGCGCTCCAAATCTTTGATGGTTTCCCCCTCTTTCAACTCAAACACACCGGGGCGCTTTACATTGCCGCTTACCTCAACTTTGCTGATGTAAGGTTGTACAATAATCACATCCTGATCTCGCAACAATACATTTCCTTTTTCATCGCCATCCATCAAATATTCATAGATATCAAACGAAGCAAAATTCTTTCCTCCTCTTACCACTTTAATAGCACGAAAAGTTCCATTTTCTGTAGGTCCTCCGGAAGCATACAAAGCGTTTAAAACCGACGAAAGTGCGCTCAAAGCATAGGTGCCTGGCACTTTTACCTCACCAATAATATTCACTTGAACTGTACGAACTCCCACCAACGAAACTTCCGCAAATACTTTGTTGTGACTTGAACTCGAAGCTCCGATACCACTGTAAATCTTTTTCAAATAAGAAATTATTTTGGTCTTCGCTTTTTCTATAGACAACCCACTCACGTATACAGGTCCAATATTTTCAATACGTATGGCTCCTTCTCTGTCCACCTGTTTGCGGTAATTGTTTTCAGCGGCGCCCCAAACATCAATCAAAAGTTCGTCACCAGGCCCTATTTGGTATGTAGTGGGCGTCGCCAAGTTTAAATTAGGAGAAAATGAAATGTTTGGATTGTTGAAAAAATCATAGCCAAACAAAGTATTCTTCTCCACTTCTTCTGCATTTTCTCCAGTCAAACCAAATTTTTCTAAACGAGAAATATTCGTTGTCTCTCGCATACTCGAAGCAGCGGTGTCCTGATCAGCATTTGCATAAGGTAAGGTTGCAATGCGCTGTCTTAATTTTGAAAACTGACTGGGCGCCATGCCTTTGGAAGTCGCTATGACTTCCAACTGATCTAAAGTATACCCCTCAGATTTTGCTTTTTCCCAATAGGAAGCTATTTGTGCATCAGACATGGCATCGACATCAATCGATTGCAATTGTGCTGAACTTATAGCTTGCGAATGCATGGGCTGAATACTAAAAACAACCAAAAAAATAACACAAAAGCCTATCCAATACTTCATAATACTTCTTATTAATTATTTACAAATTTTAGCACCAAAGGTACATTTTTTAAACGAGCTGCTCCTTCATCTACTCCTAAAAGAATTGTGGCAACCGTATTTTAAAATATTTCTAACACAATTGCTTCAGCCCTTAAAAAAATATCTCAAAAAAAACGACTCGAGAACTTATTCATACAAGAACTTGATTTAAGTCAAATTCGTATCTGTTTCTTTTATTTTTTTATAGATTCTCTTTACCAAATCACTTTGTGACTTCGGTAGTATCAACAAACTATCTTCCGTATCCACCACGATGACATTCGCTACCTCAGCTCCAACCACTTTTTTATTACTGAAAACATAACTATTCCCTTTTTCATTCGAAATTTCTTGCAAATTATTTACATCATTTCCTTCTTGGTAATAATTGATAATGGCATCAAACGATCCCAAATCTGTCCAATAAAAACTAGAGGACACTGTCTTTATGATAGCACTGTGTTCTAAAACTGCATAGTCAACACTGTCCGCAGGAATGTTTTGCATGACATCCAAACCAATTTTGCCATTTTTTATTGATGGCATTGCTTTTTTACAAGCCGTCAACATTTCAGGAGCATATTTTTTCAATTCCTCTAAAAACACCCCTGCCTTGAAACAAAACATGCCACTGTTCCAATAAAAATTTCCTTTCTCTAAAAACAACTGTGCATCCTTCGCACTTGGCTTTTCTCTAAAATTCACCACCTCTTCCTTGTCAAACTCTATATATCCAAACCCTGTATGCGGTGAGGTAGGTTTGATTCCAAAGGTCACTATAAAATTCTGGCTTGCCAAGTCAATTGCCCTGGAGACAGCGGTATTGTAAGACTTTCCATTTTCAATCATATGATCGGACGGTGTCACAAACAATACGGTTTCTTTGGGGACTGACAAAGCCGCCAAAGCGATGGCAGGCGCCGTATTTCTTCCGACAGGCTCAATTATTTTATGCGCGATAACTGCACCTAAATTGGCTGCTTGTTTTTCAGCTTCTGTATACTGCGCCTCATTCGTAATCAACATGTACGCATCAGCAATGTCCTGATTTCTCGATATGGTGTGCTGAAACAGCGACTTTTTTTCAAATATCTGTAAAAATTGTTTTGGATTGTTTTTACGCGATAGCGGCCACAACCGCGTTCCTGAACCTCCACTCAATATTACATTTACAACTTTGTTTTTCATATTGCTTCTTAAAAATGAACCCTGTTTTTTTTGAGACACCTCTCTTGAAAACAGAACACTGACTCATCAGCTACTCTGCAAACCCCCTGTACCGCATTTTCGAACCTTACCTACCGATCTGGTAATATTCAAACCCTTTTGCTTCTAAATCAAAGGCATTGTATTGATTCCGACCGTCGAATATAATTGGCTGCTTGAGTTGCGTTTTGATTTCTGTAAAATCCGGTGAGCGAAATTCTTTCCATTCGGTTAGCAATATCAAAGCTTCTGCGTTTTGCAAAACTTCGTATTTTGACGACACATAAGTTACATTCACAACCTCCTTTAAGTAAAATTCTTTCGCTTCCTCTATCGCTTTTGGATCGTATGCTTGGACTTTGGCTCCTCGTTGTACCAGTTCTTTGACAACATATATGGCAGGTGCTTCTCGCATGTCGTCTGTTCCTGGTTTGAATGCCAAGCCCCACAATCCAAAAGTTTTCCCGGTCAAATCCTCTCCAAAACGCTTTGTAATTTTTTCTGCTATTACCAATTTCTGGGCATCGTTTACCTTTTCAACCGAAGCAATCAATTGGGCATGGTACCCATTTTCTTCGGCAATTTTTTTCAAGGCCTTGACATCTTTCGGAAAACAAGAACCTCCATAACCTGCTCCTGGGTAGATAAAACTGTAGCCAATGCGTTGGTCGGAACCAATTCCGATGCGTACTTGATTGGCATCGGCGCCTACTCTTTCACAAATATTGGCAATCTCGTTCATAAAAGAAATTTTGGTTGCCAACATGGCATTCGCAGCATATTTTGTCATTTCTGCAGAACGCACATCCATCGCAATAAATCGATCGTGTGACATACAGAAGGGATGGTACAACTGTTTCATCAAACTAGTTGCATCGTCACTTTCTGAACCAATCACGACGCGATCGGGTTTCATAAAGTCATGGATCGCGGCACCTTCTTTTAAAAATTCTGGATTGGAAACTACCTCAAATGTCAAGTCTGAGTTTCGTGCTTCGAGTTCTGCCTGAATGGTTGCTTTTACTTTATCTGCTGTCCCAATAGGCACGGTAGACTTATCAACTACAACCAATCTTTTATTCATGGTCTGACCGATTGATTTGGCTACTGCCAATACATACTGCAAATCGGCGGATCCATCTTCTCCCATAGGAGTTCCTACCGCAATAAATACAATTTCCGAATTTTGAATGGCCTCCGACAATTCTGTTGTAAAAAACAAGTTTTTCTTGTTTACATTTTTTAAAACCATTGATTCCAAACCTGGCTCAAAAATCGGAACAATTCCCTTGTTTAACTTTTCTATTTTTTGGGGATCGATGTCCACACAGGTCACTTTATTTCCCATTTCAGAAAAACAGGCACCAGAAACCAATCCTACATATCCCGATCCTATTACTACGATGTTCATTTCTTTATTTATTGTCTTGCGGTCAAACTGTCTTACAGTCTTATCTTTTATTTTCTTAAGTACTGCATTAACTTCCCTATTCCATTCATTATTTTCTGCGCTTCTTCCCTTCTTTTAGAAGCCCTTTCCTTGTCAACATAATTGATGTCTTCAGCAATGTAATACATGTTTTTCAACTCCCCACAAGAGGCTTTTGCTATATTTAAAAACTGATGAAACTCTTTGTCTCCTCTTCTGCAAAATCCTTCTGCAATATTATTCATTACTGAAACCGTACATCTTTGAATTTGATTACAAAATCCATAATCTTTATTCTTACCAAAATCTTCATATACCAACTTTGTCAAGACTCTTGCGCTTCTCCAAACTTGCAAATCTTCAAAATCAGTAATTTTTGCCATTTCTTTCTCGTTAATTATTTTTTTTCTTCAGACATCAAACTCTACTAATTCTTTATTGGATTAGACTGCAAGACTCCTAGACAAAAAAGACCGCACTTATTTATTCTTCAACTGCTCCTTGTCATGCACCTCTTTTCGCAATCCACTGCTTGAAAAACGATGCTCTCTTTTGTTGAAATAGAGTTGAATCCCTTTCTCTTCGCAATATTCTCTTCCTGAAAATTTTCTATTGGCATATTCTTCTCCAATGATACGCACGTCTATCTTAAAAGAACGCAACACATCTTCCAAATCTTGTTCCGTGGCATAGGGAACAATTTCGTCTACGAACTTGCATCCTTTAAGTTGTATGTATCGTTCTACCACAGATTGCACGGGTTTGTTTTTATCCGGACGATCCAGGGTTGGGTCTGTTTGAATTGCACAAATCAAATAATCACACTGACGCTTGGCATCTTCTAACATGGTGATGTGTCCAGCATGCAATAAATCAAAAGCACTAAAGGTAATTCCTACTTTCATTTTCGTTTGTTTTAAACTTTTGAAAAAAATTGAAATATTCTTCAAAAATAAAATTATTTTTCTGGTATGCTCTCATTTTAGAAAAAATAAAATCCTTTTCATTGATTCTACGACGCACTGTTTCAAGAAAGATCCTAACAGAAATAATCGCTGCTTATAACGCTGAATCGACATACTTATTTTGCAGCATTCCTTTTACATCGTACAAAATTGCTTTGTCTTTGAGTAGATTTTTGTAATTCAATTCTTCAAAACACGTGTGCGCTACTGCTAGCACAACACTATCAAACTTCTCTTGAGGCAAGTTTTGCTGAATGCCAAGTCCATGCGCTTGTTTTACTTCTTGAGCATTGGCAATTGGATCGTACACACACACTTCCATTCCGTATGTTTTGAGTGCAGCGACCACATCAACCACTTTGGTATTTCGAGAATCGGGACAATTTTCCTTGAAAGTAATTCCCATTACCAAAGCCTTTGATCCTTTGACTTTGATTTCTTTTTGAATCATTGTTTTGACTACTTGCGAAGCAACGTATTCTCCCATACTGTCGTTCATGCGACGGCCAGCTAAAATAATTTCGGGACGGTAACCATATTCTTGGGCTTTTTGTGCCAAATAATAAGGATCTACACCGATACAATGCCCCCCGACCAAACCGGGTTTGAAAGGCAAAAAATTCCATTTTGTTCCTGCTGCCTCCAAGACATCTTGGGTATTGATCTCCATTAAATTAAAAATTTTAGCCAACTCATTGACAAAAGCGATGTTGATATCTCTTTGTGAATTTTCGATTACTTTGGCCGCCTCTGCTACCTTAATTGTCGGTGCCAGATAAGTTCCGGCAGTAATAACCGATTGATACAACGCGTCTATTTTCTTCGCTATTTCTGGCGTAGAACCGGAAGTCACTTTTACAATTTTATCTATCGTGTGTTTCTTGTCTCCTGGATTGATTCTTTCGGGAGAATACCCCACAAAAAAATCCTTATTAAAATTCAATGCGGAAACACGTTCCAAGACAGGTACACATTCCTCTTCAGTAGCTCCTGGAAAAACAGTGGATTCGTAAATCACCACATCTCCCTCAGACAAAACAGCACCCACAGACTCACTTGCTTTTAAAAGAGGAGTTAGAATAGGACGGTTCTTTTTATCCACGGGGGTTGGCACGGTAATGATATAACAATTGCAATCTTTGAGAGCCTCCAAATTATCAGTACAAAACAATCCATTCGCTGCGGAATTTACTGGTTTCAGAACACTTTGTAAAACTGAATCCTCTACTTCCAGGGTTTTATCAACACCTGATGACAATTCAGCGATTCTCTTTACACTGGTGTCAAAACCGACCACCGCATATTTTGTTGCAAACAATCGTGCCAGCGGCAGTCCTACATATCCTAAACCGATTACTGCTATTTTAATTTCTTTCTTCATTCTTTCCATTTCACAAATATCAAAGGGCTCATCATAACCCAAAAAAAACAACTATTATTGCTCTTTATTTCCTCGATACGCTAAAAACCAATCTACAAATTTTTGCACCCCTTCGCTTATGTCTGTGGTATTTTTGTATCCCATTTTTTGAATATCTGAAATATCCGCCCATGTCTGAGGGACGTCACCGTCTTGCATGGGTACATATTCTTTTTTGGCTGTACTACCCATACTTGTTTCAATGGCCTCAATAAAATCTCCCAAGGATTGCGGACTTCCATTTCCAATGTTCGCAAGCCTATACGCAACTTTCACTTCTTCTTTTTTAGGCGGATTCGACAAAAGTATTTCTATTCCATTGACAATGTCATCGATATAGGTAAAATCACGACGCATATTTCCGTGGTTGAATACCTTGATCGGCTTCCCTTTGAAAATGGCATCGGCAAACAAATAGAGCGCCATATCAGGCCTTCCCCAAGGACCATACACCGTAAAAAACCGCAACCCTGTGGTAGGAATACCATACAAATGACTGTACGTATGTGCCATCAATTCATTGCTCTTTTTCGTAGCTGCATACAAACTTATCGGATGATCTACATTGTCTTCTGTAGAAAAAGGAACTTTTTTATTTTCCCCATAGACACTAGAACTACTCGCGTACAACAAATGCTTTATTTTATGATGACGGCAACATTCTAAAATATTTAAATAACCAACCACATTGCTATCAACATAAGCTTCTGGATTTTCTATACTGTATCGCACACCTGCCTGAGCAGCCAAATTACAAACAACGTCAAAGGTATGTTTTTCAAATAATTTTGGAAGATTTTCCCTGTCCTCCAGATGCATTCTCACAAACTCAAAATCCGATGACGCACTGTACGAATTTTGCAAAAAAATGGAGGCCGTATCTTTGGAAATCCCCAGCGCTCTCAAGCGATCGTATTTCAAATGTACATCGTAGTAATCATTGATATTGTCAATTCCTACCACTTGATGCCCTTTTTCTAACAAGGATTTGGACAAGTGAAAACCAATAAAGCCTGCGGCTCCTGTGACTAATATTTTCATTTATTCTATTATTACCTTCTTTTTGTTTTTTGTCTCATCAAAAAAGGCTGGTTATTTCTTACAACTCTTCCAAACATTTTGCCAAAGAATCTTTCCAGCTTGGAATTTCAAGAGTGAATTTCTTTTGAATCTTAGCACTACTCATTGCGCTATACATAGGTCTTTTCGCCTTTGTTGGATATTCTTTTGACTTTATTGATTGTACGAATATCGGAATATTTTTCAACTCAAAAATACTTCTTGCCAATTCATGCCAGCTGCACTTTCCTTGATTGGAGTAATGGTAGGTTTCAACTTCTGAATTTTCTATTTTTGGTAAAATCTCCAATATCATTTTTGCCAAGTCTCTCGCCCAGGTCGGTGATCCTACTTGATCAGAAACCACGGCTATTTCTTTTTTCGTTTTTGCAAGCTCCAACATAGAGGAGACAAAGTTTTTGCCAAAACACGAGTACAGCCAAGAGGTTCGAACAATCATAGAATTCAAAGGATTTACACGCTTCATTTTTTGTTCTCCCTCCCATTTGGTTTTCCCATATACATTGAGCGGATTGGGCTTGTCTGATTCCTTAAAGGAATGCTCCGACACACCGTCAAATACATAATCTGTGGAAATATGAACCAATTTTATGCATTGCTCTTTCGCCACGCTGGCAAGATTCCCAACTGCATCTCGATTGAGCGTACTTGCTTTTTGTATTTCTGTTTCTGCCAAGTCTACCTGCGTAAAAGCGGCACAATTGACAATCGCTTCAATGCCCTTCTCTTTCATAAATTTTCGAACCGACACTTCGTTTGTGATATCCAAATCTTTTTTGTCTTTAAAAAAAAAGATGTAGTGCGCATACCATTTTTGAAGGTATTGAAACTCAGCGCCTAATTGTCCAGCTGCTCCGGTAATTAAGATTCTAGTCATCCGATACATTTTTAAACGCTGGTACTTCTTCCAAACCTCCCCACTCCGCATCTTTGGGGGATATTTGAATACTATTCTTCGACAAACCCCAATCAATATCAAGCATTGGATCATCAAAACGAATCCCTTTTTCTGAATCAGGATTGTAATAGTTATCTACTTTGTAAGCAACGGTTGCAGATTTACTCAAAACGATAAAGCCATGTGCAAAACCTTTGGGAACAAACACTTGTTTCTTGTTTTCACTCGACAATTCTATCTTTACATGTTGTTCAAAAGTTTCGCTGTCTTTTCGAAGATCCACCACCACATCTAATATTTTACCCGCAACAACCCTCACAAGCTTTGCTTGCGCATAAGGTTCTATTTGAAAGTGCAAACCTCTGACAACTCCGTAAGCCGAAGTCGATTCGTTGTCTTGGCAAAAATTCAATGGCTGGCCCGTGATCTGCTCCCATTCTTTTTTGCGAAAGGTTTCAAAAAAAGAACCGCGAGTGTCTTGATAAACTTCCGGTTCACCAACAATTATTTCTGGAATTTCTGTTCTACTAAATTTCATGTTACTGCAATTCTTTTGCTCTTCGAATTAGATATTGACCATAGGAACTATGCTCTAAAGGAGCCGCTAAGGCCAATAATTGTTCTTGTGAAATATAGCCCATCTCGTAGGCGATGTCTTCAATACAAGCTACTTTCAAACCTTGTCTTTTCTCGATAGCAGCGATGTAATTTGATGCTTCGAGTAAGGATTCGTGCGTTCCGGTATCTAACCAAGCAAAACCTCTTCCTAATTTGCCCACTTTTAAATTTCGGCGCTCCAAATAATATTGGTTGACAGCAGTGATTTCCAGCTCTCCTCGTTCACTCGGCTCTACCTGTTTGGCTACTTCCACGACATCGTTCGGATAAAAATAAAGTCCGACCACTGCATGATTTCCTTTAGGTTGAGTTGGCTTTTCTTCAATGCTAACCGCATTTCCTTCTTTGTCAAACGTTACTACTCCATAGCGTTTTGGATCTTGTACTTTGTAACCAAAAATGGTCGCTTCTTTTGTTTTCAAGTTTTGCACGGCTTCCTCTAAAATTGAGGTAAATCCGTGTCCGTAAAAAATATTGTCTCCAAGCACCAAACACACATCGTCGTTTCCAATAAAGTCTTCACCAATCAAAAAAGCTTGTGCCAAACCATCTGGAGAGGGTTGCGCTTTGTAGGAGAATTGCATTCCTATCGATTTTCCATCTCCTAACAAATCCTCAAATCTAGGCAGATGCGTGGGTGTTGAAATGATTAAAACATCGCGAATTCCCGCAAGCATTAATACTGACAATGGATAATAAATCATCGGTTTGTCGTTCACAGGCAACAACTGTTTGGAAGTTCCTTTCGTCAAAGGATACAGTCTTGAACCTGTGCCGCCTGCTAAAATAATTCCTTTCATGGCGTCGTATTGTATTGTTTTTTATAATATTCTTGATAGCTCCCATTTACTATGTTCTCCAACCATGTTTTGTTTTCAAGATACCAGCGCACGGTGAGTTGAATCCCTTCTTCAAATTGCAAAGAGGGCCTCCATCCCAATTCATTTGCCATTTTTGAGCTATCAATGGCATATCTTTTATCATGCCCTGCTCGGTCTTTGACAAATTCAATACGCTTTTCTGAAGTTCCTTTTGCAAATCCCAATGTGTTATCCATTGCGCGACATACAAGTTTGACCAACGCTATATTTGTCCATTCATTCGCCCCGCCAATTGCATAAGTCTGATGCAACTTCCCTTTCTGTACAATCAAATCAATTGCGTTCGCATGGTCTTCTACATACAACCAATCTCTCACATTCAACCCTTCACCATAAATGGGGATAGCTTGCTTGTTTAGGATGCTGTAAATCACCAAGGGAATGAGCTTTTCCGGGAATTGATTGGGACCATAATTGTTAGAACAATTGCTGATAATTACGGGCAATCCATAGGTGTTTTGGTAAGCCTTCACAAAATGATCTGAACTTGCCTTGGAAGCTGCATACGGCGATTTTGGATCGTAAGCCGTTGTTTCGGAGAACAACCCTTTTTCTTCCAAAGAGCCGAAAACTTCGTCCGTTGACACATGGTAAAAAAGTTTGTTTGAGAAATCTTTTTCCCAACTTTCTTTTGCTTGGTTCAAAAGCACCAATGTTCCCATAATATTTGTTTGTGCAAATTCAAAAGGGCTTTCAATAGACCGGTCTACGTGGGATTCTGCAGCCAAATGAATGACTGTATCTATTGCATAGGATGAAAAAATAGTTTTGATGAGTTTTCGATCACAAATATCTCCTTTCACAAATACATAATTTGGATAGGCTTCTATCTCTTTCAGGTTCTCTAAATTTCCTGCATAGGTAAGCTTGTCAATATTTACGACCGTTACAGTCGGATATTTTCGTAAAAATAGTTTGACCACATGACTGCCGATAAAACCTGCTCCTCCGGTAATCAATATTTTTTTCATGTGTTTTCTCTATTCTTTCGTTCTTCCAATAAAAATTCCCATTCTATGCAAACGGATGTGCTACCCTTGGCAAGTCTAACAATTGATGTTTTTCGCCCTTTTCAAAATCACTCATTTCAGCATTTCGAATTTCATGAACAATTTCAATCGATTGTCGCGCCTCTTCCAATCCAAAACCTTTGCCGGAAAGAATATGCTCGTAACTCTTTGTGTGCAGCTCTGTAAATCCACCACTGAATTCTATTTCTTCTCCGTCGACTGTAATGGAACGATACGTTCTTTGTCCTATTGCTTTGATACCGGATGGAATGGTATCGTAATTGATGGATAAAAACCACCGTACTCGCGCCTTTTCAAATTCTAAATAACCAGCAGCTCTATCGTGCGTATGCAAATGTACCTTGTTCTTTTTTACAGGACCGAAAACCCAAGCCAACATATCGTAAAAATGCACCCCTATGTTGGATGCAATTCCACCTGACTTTGTTACATCTCCTTTCCATGAAGTATAATACCAATTTCCTCGAGAGGTCAAATAGGTCAAATCTACCTCGTGTATTTTATCTTTTGGACCCTTTGCAATTTTTTCTTTCAAAGCGATAATACTCGGGTGCAAACGCAACTGGAGTATGGTAAAAACCTTTTTTTTCGTTTCTTTTTCCATCGCTCGTAAAGCGTCCAAATTCCATGGATTCAATACCAAAGGTTTTTCACATATTGCATGAGCACCGCTCCGCAAAGCCATACGGATATGAGCATCGTGTAAATAATTTGGCGTACAGATACTGACATAATCCAAGGCAACACCTCTTTCCCTTTTTATTTTTTCTATGTGACGATCAAATCGTTCAAATTCGACAAAAAAATCAGCAGAAGGAAAATAACTATCCATCACACCAACACTGTCAAATCTATCCAATGCGGCCACGAGGTTGTGCCCCGTATCTTTGATTGCTTTTAAGTGTCGTGGAGCAATATACCCAGCCACTCCCATCAATGCAAAATTGTTGATTTTTCTTGATTTGTTCTGGGATGAATGCTCTTTTACTACGGTTGTCATATTTATGAATTCACAGGGATTTAAAAATTTTCTCCTTGAAATTATCAAAAGAGAGAACCCCCGTAAAAATACACTTTTTTTCACTCTTTTTGTTTTAAATCCCTATTTTTGCTAAAACAAAAAACGGATGCAAGTTCAGGTACTACTTTTTGGGATTGTGGCCGATTTGATTGGAGAAGATAGTCTGTCTTTGTCTATTGAAAAAAAAGACACTGTCAAAAATCTCAAAACGGCACTTCACACAAAATATCCTCAATTAAAAAACTACAGCACATATGCTATTGCCGTGAACGAGCACTATGCGCAAGATCACCTCGTTCTTAAAGAAAATGATGTTGTAGCGATCATTCCACCTGTCAGTGGCGGATAATGAGTACTGATCTCTGATCTCAAATTAGACAAACGTTCTCACAAACATACTTTCATGAAAAATATTTCTATCAAACTAACTTCGGAGCCATTATCACTGCAAGAATGCTATGCTTTTGTGGAGGATCCTACATGTGGTGGGATCGATGTTTTTGTGGGCACTGTACGAAACCACACAAAAGGAAAATCAGTAAGTCAATTGGACTTTTCTGCTTACGGCCCCATGGCTTTGAAAGAAATGGAAAAAATCGCCAAAAGCGCATTGGCAAAATTTGAAGTACACAAAATCGCCATACACCATGCGGAAGGTGTCTTAAAAATTGGCGACATTCCTGTTGTTATTGCAGTATCTGCCGCACATAGAACGGCTGCTTTTGAAGCCTGTAAATTTGCCATTGACCGCTTGAAAGAAACCGTTCCTATCTGGAAAAAAGAACATTTTGAAGATGGTGAAATTTGGGTAAATGCACACCCCTAATCGTCTTGTAATTGCTTTTTTGCTTGCTGAAATTCTTCAGGCGTATTGATGTTTTGAATAAAATCGTCTTCTACCTCCACTATTTCAACATCGGAGTTGATCAATATTTTTCGTGGACAGGAGTAGCCCTGCGCCAAGTATTGCAACAAAATGGGATATGCTTTTGGTTCCCATATAGTCACCAAAGGTTCTACAAACTGCTTGCCCTTGCCTTTGATCGCTGTCGCTATTTTTTTTGGATCCCTTTGGGAAAGCAATGTTGCTATTATTTTTTTAGTGACAAAAGGCAAATCCGTTGCCAACACCAAATATGCCTCATTTGGGTTGTGCATAAAAGCTGAGCATATCGCTCCAAAAGGTCCCAAACCAACAAAGGCATCTTGAATTGTTTTTTGATTTTCTATCTCTTGGTCTGCACGCACGGATAAATAAGTATCCAAACCTTGTTCTTCAAGTAAACGGATTGTATGGTCTCTTTGAGGAAGATCGAAATAGGAGAGCAGTCCTTTGTCGGTACCCATTCGTACACTTTTTCCTCCAGCCAACACCAAACCATTCAATTTTGGGAAGCTATTTTCAACAATATTCAAAATATGAGTTTGAATTTTTTCTGTTTCCGTGAGCTCGTAAAGAGGCAACTCTTTTGCTCTTGGAAATTTTTCGAGCAAACAGGTGAAAATAGCCGATGCTGCGGAGGTCTTTATAAAAAAGGCTACATCCGTTATTTGATGAATTCGTTTTTCAATAGAAGTTTCTTTTTCGGGATCCAAAAAAACAACTTGCTTTTGTCCTTGAAAATGATTCCCGTTGATACACACCAAATCATAGGATGAAAAACGCAAAGGATTGTTGTACTTGTTTTCTTGCAAATTTGCATGGAGCTCAAAATTTCCGGAAGCGTGATAGGTATGAACGTCTAATTTAGGAGCTTGTAGTTCTTTGTTGTGCGAGGCGTCTACATAAGCGATTTTCACCTCGTCAGCCAATGCGTTCCCAAGGTTGTAAATCAAATTTGTAATTACACTACATTTTACACCTACAAAAGAAAGTTCTTTGGGCGCAAAAAAACCATTTTCTTTTCTCGTCAATTTTGTGTGCTTAGCATGTTTTTTCATGAGCATTTTATTTGTGCGGATATTCCTATCCTATTTTTTTAAACTTTAAGTCTGAGAAAGATTTGATTTGAAATCTGATTTCCCACCTGTTTTTTCTAACAGAACAACTTCTTCAATTTTCATTTTATGAGAGATGGCTTTGCACATATCATAGACTGTCAAGGCTGCGATGCTAGCTCCCGTAAGTGCTTCCATTTCTACCCCTGTTTTTCCTTCTATTTTCACTTTGCAAAAAATTTCAATATGCGTTTTGTCTCGTATATCAATCGAAATATCTACTCCTTGAATTGCTAACGGATGACACATCGGAATTAGTTCTGATGTTTTTTTAACACCTTGAATTCCGGCAATAATTGCCGTTTGAAAAACAGGGCCTTTTTTAGTTTTGAGCTCATCTCCTTCAAACAGCGCCACTATTTCTTTCCCCAAAAACATCGTTGCTTTTGCAGATGCTTCTCTTTTGGTGATTTTTTTACCCCCTACATCTACCATTTTAGGCTGGTTCTCTTTGTTTAAATGCGTCAAATCCATTGTATTCTTTGTTTCTGTTTTGGGAACTTTTAAAATGCTCGGTACCGAAGTATTGGATAAAATTCTCCTTTTTTAAATGCTGTTTTGTCGGCTGGCAACTCTAAAAAGGCATCGGCATCCACCAAATTTGTCAAATCACCGGAGCCATTGCCTACTTGTGGAATCGCCACCAAAGTACCCGCTTTATTTTCCAATTTCACTTGTAAAAAATACGTCATCGACGGTTTGAAATTAAAATCGACATGCAGCAAAGCTGTTTCTTTTGTTGGTGCAACTCCTATAGACTTCTGGTACCAGGGGTAAAAATACTTCAAACAATTCACATAGGTCGAAATTGGGTTTCCTGGAAAAGCAAAAACCGTTGTTTTGTTATCCATAGCATTCCGTCCTAAAGCAACTCGTTGCCCGAACCAAAATGGTTTCCCTGGACGTTGTTTTACCTTGTGAAATAATTTTTCTACGCCCAATTCTTCCAAGACTTCTGGAAGAAAATCGAACTTCCCTTTGCTAACTGCTCCGCTAAAAAGCACGACATCGTAGGTCTCCAAATAAGCTTGTATTTGCCGTTTTAAATTTTCTTTGTCATCTGTCAAATGCTTGGCATCTGCTTTGAGTGAGAGCCTCTTTAACAAAGAAATCAGACTGTACACATTGCTTCTTCTTATTTGATGAGCCAAAGGTATCTCTGTAACTTCTACCAATTCATCTCCTGTAGAAACAATCAATATCTTGGGCTGTCCCACAACTTTTACTTTTGCTTTTCCAACGGTTGCCAAAACACCAATTTCGGCAGGAGTGACCAAGGTGTTTTTTTCTATCAGCACATCTCCTTGACTACGATCTCTTCCTTGAAGATGAATGTTTTGCAATTCTTTGACTTGCTCAAGGTGCACCGTTGCATTCCCATTTTCAATGGTAACCAATTCATAAGGAATTACGGCATCTGTGTTTTTAGGCAAGATGGCTCCCGTCATGACTTCCAAACAACTTTCTAAATTCTTCAACGTTTTTTGTGGGCTTCCGGCAGCTTGAATTCCTTCGATTGCGAAACTTTTTTTTCCTGCATCGAAATGCTTCTTTGAAATCGCAATTCCGTCCATACAAACTCTATCGAAAGGTGGAAAATCAGTATCTGCTACTATTTCTTCTTTTAAAACCCTTCCTTGCGCCTCTAAAAAATGCACCTTTTCTTCGGCAAATTCTTGGGTCGCTTTTTGAATGAGAAAGGAGGCTTCTTTTACGGTTATCATAGAAATTATTTTTTAGGCAATTTACTCACCATAATTTTCAGCACAGACACTCCATAGACTAAAAGAAGTGTTTGATAAAAGGTCCAAAAGTAAATGTTACGAAATGTGAGCTCGAAGGCATCTTTGGTCTCACCAAAAAAAGCCACATCTACATCACCTTGCGTCCGTTTCCAAAATTCAAAACCCACTACAAAAACACCAATGGTTATGAAGAAGTTCAATACCCCAAAAAATAATTTCTGCAAAAGGTTCTTCCCCTCGGCATATGAAAATTTCAAATATTGAATATTGAAATAAAGAAAGACAAAAAAGAGAGGAATCAATGCGGAAACTGTTATAAAATTCGTGTTTTGACCCCATACAACAGAAAACCTTTTTGTCAAATCGAAATCGGACAAAACCAATATCGATAGCACAGACACTATCAACAGTAGGACAATTTTTCGTTGGTTTGTTTTGTAAAACATTTTTTTAGATTCTAAATTTATTCTCTTGCAAACATCAACCTCCTATAGACGACATGCTCTCGGACACCTTTTTGTTTCTTTTTCGATTGGCCTCGGCTACAAAACCATCTTTGGGTTTTTTAGACACCAACTCCACAAACAATTGTTTCAACTCTTCGTCACTGGCTCCGGATCTTAAAAAATCACGAATACTGTACACTCCTTCGTCAAACAAACAATTTTTCAATGCTCCCGTAGAAGTGATGCGAAGGCGATTGCAATCGGAGCAAATGGTACGTGTATACGCCGGAATGACTCCTACAATTCCTTTGGCCCCTTTTACCTTAAAATTTCTGGAAGTAGCTGATTTTTCACTAGGCAATGGTGCTAGTTCGGGATGCTTTTTCTTGATTTCTTCTACAATCTTTTTAAAATCCCACACGGCTTTAGTTGCTCTTATACCCACTCCATTGAAGGGCATTTCTTCGATAAATCGAACTTCAATTTCACGATACTTCGTCAACTCCACAAAATCATTAATCTCGTCGGTATTGACTCCTGATTGCACAACGACATTCAGTTTCAATTTCAAATCGCTCTTTTCAATACGTTCGAGCGTCTCCCATACTTTTTCGAACACAGACCTTCTCGTAATTTGAGCAAACTTTTCCGGCTGTAGACTGTCGATACTCAAATTGATGGTTTTAACTTTGAACACGGACAATTCCTCTACATGTGCTCCCACCAAAACACCGTTGGTCGTAATATTAATTTCTTCCAACAATTCGTTGAAAGACATCATTTTCAAAAAACCTATCAAATCTTTTCGAACAAAAGGTTCTCCTCCGGTAATTCGGACTTTGTTTACCCCCAATTCTGAGAGTATACGTGTAATGCGATACATTTCTTTGTAAGTAAGCAATTCTTTTCGCTCCACAATTTCCGCTCCTTCTGCAGGCATACAGTAGGTGCAACGCAAATTACATCGATCTGTGACTGCCAGTCTTAGATACGTAATTTGTCTTCCAAAAGAATCTACCAATTTCGTCATATACAAAGTGTGGTTTACTTCGGTAAAGTTCTGATAAAAACACATCAAAACAAAATATCTATCGTCTTAATAAAAAGGAGGTCCTTACTAATGAAGAGACGGTTTTTTTTCAACACAAAAAAAACAACATCTTTATTTTACGGCCGAAAATTTTTCAATATATGCAGTAATTTTATCAGATGCACCCAAACTTTGCTCGATATAATGTAAGGCTGCTTCTCCTTTGTGAAGCCGCAGCTCTCGGTTTGTTTTCAGCACAGTCAATATATGGTTTACTTCTTCTTGATTTGACGTTGCTTCACAAGCTTTCAAAAGAATCAAATCTTCTGCCTCTTTGAATTTTTTGTAATTCGGACCGATCACTACAGGGATGCCAAAAGTAGCCGGTTCTAAGATATTATGAATCCCGCTTTTTGTATAACCTCCACCAACATAAGCGATATCAGCAAAACTGTATATTTTGGTCAAAATACCAATCGTATCAATGATAAAAACTTGACACTCTTTCAAATGCTTGTTCTCTTTTTCAGAATACAAAACTGTGGGCACTTGAAGTTCCTCTTTCAAACGAACAATCCCTTCAGCCTTGATGTTGTGTGGTGCAATGATAAACTTCTCTTCGGGGCTTGCAACATTATTGATGTAATGAACTAACAACTCTTCATCTTCTTTCCAAGTGCTCCCTGCCACTATGGTAAACTTGTCGTGTTTGAATTCGTCTATAAAATGAAGCCGGTTGTCTTCTTTTAAAATTTCATATACCCTATCAAATCGCGTATCTCCTATAACTTCATGGTTTTTGAACCCAATAGAACTCAATAATTTTGAAGAATTCTCGTCTTGCAGAAAAAAATGAGAAAATGATTGTAACTTTTTTCGCATCCATGCCCCATACCATTGAAAAAAGACCTGTTCTTTTCTAAAAATTCCTGACACCAAAATTGTGGGTACGCTGTACTTTTTCAACGCCTGTAAATAATTGGGCCAAAATTCATATTTGACAAAAACAGCCATGGCAGGGTTTACAATTTTTACAAATTTTTCAGCATTGGCGCGGGTGTCCAAAGGCAAATAACACACCACATCTGCTCCTTTGTAATTTTTTCGAACTTCATATCCTGAGGGAGAAAAAAATGTAAGAACTAGTTTACAATTTGGAAATTCTTTTTTTAATTTTTCGATTACAGGGCGTCCTTGTTCAAATTCTCCTAAGGAAGCACAATGAAACCAAAACGCCTGATCATCGGGAGCTACTTTTGACTTCAAAAATGAGAAAACAGATTTTCTCCCTTTGATAAAGAGGTCTGTTTTTTTATGAAATACCGCAAGTATCCTGAGGATATAACTTGCAAAAACCACCATACTATTGTAAATCATTCTCATGACTGTAAAAATAAGGAAAGGAAATGAATTATTGGCTGTTAGAATCTGATCTACTTACCTCAATAATTGAAAAAAGCAGGCAAACTTGCTTCGTTCAAACACCGAATTCAATTTGTATTGAAACTTCTTGTACTAAAACAAGAAAACTCCCAACCACAAGTGGAAGGGAGTTTCAGATTTAAAAATCTTATTTCTTAAGCTTCAAACGCTTCGATAGAAACGTATGATTTGTTGTCTTTTTTCTTTTGAAATTTCACAACACCATCCACTTTTGCATGCAAAGTGTGATCTTTCCCCATGTAAACGTTTTCACCTGGGTAATGCTTCGTTCCTCTTTGGCGGATGATAATGTTTCCTGCTAATGCAGCTTGACCTCCAAAAATTTTTACACCTAATCGTTTCGATTCTGATTCTCTACCATTCTTCGAACTTCCGACACCTTTTTTATGAGCCATAATTTTTCGATTTTATTTCCTGCTAACGCAGGGATATGAATAATTTTATTTTTCTTCTTTCTTCGCTACTGCCTTTTTAGGAGCTGCTTTTTTAGCTGGCGCTTTTTTAGCCGGCGCTTTCTTAGCTGGCGCTTTTTTCTCAGCGGCTGCTTTTGGAGCTGCTTTTTTAGCCGGAGCTTTTTTGGCTGCTACTTTTTTAGGAGCGGCTGCTTCATCAGAAGCCACTGCTTTTTTAGCTGCTGCTTTTTTCTTGGCACCCCCTACTGCAATCCCATCAATTTGGATTTCAGTCAAATATTGACGGTGACCATTTTTCTTTTTGTAACCTTTTCTTCTTTTCTTTTTGAAAACGATTACTTTATCACCTTTCAAGTGACCTAATACTTTTGCCGTTACTTTGGCTCCTTCTATAGCTGGGGCGCCAACTGTTACGTCTTTACCATCGCTTACTAAAAGAACATTGTCAAAAGAAACTTTTGATCCTTCTTCGTTTTGCAAACGGTGTACGTAAACCTTTTGGTCTTTCGCTACTTTAAACTGCTGCCCTGCTATCTCTACAATTGCGTACATATGTTTGTTATTTAAATTTTTGTTTCGTGTAAAACGAGTGCAAATATACTTCTTTTTTAGGAATGCACAAGTCTTTCATATCCATTATTTTTTAGTCAGAAACTATCAAAAAACAACTTTCACCGAAAACAAACCTGACCGACTTACAAACACTTCAATTCTTTGCAGAAAAAAACTTCAAGAATGAAAAACCTTCGAGAATTTCTTGCGATTCATCTCTATGGCACACTAATCGAAGAAGGCATTTTCAATCTAAGTCTCTCGTTTTTTTTTATTGACCAAATAAACACCTGTAAGCACTACTGAAATGGCAGCCATCTGATAAAAAGACAAGCGTTCGCCATCTAAGAAGCCCCAAGACACTGCGACCACTGTAATCAAATAAGTTACAGACGAAGAAAAAACAGGGGTAGATATTTGTACCAATTTATTGAACAACACTTTTGCAAAAGCAGTTCCTAACAGTGACAATAAAAAAACATAGCCTAAAGAATGTTGCACAATTTCTCTTGAAAAATTCGACTCATGAAAACCTGAAAAAAGTAACACGAGAAAAGCAAAAGGCAAGAGCAACAAAAAACCTCCTGCTGTTATTGCCATGGCATTTGCATCTTGTAATTTGCTTTTTATGATATTCAAACTCAAAGCATAGCCAAACGAAGAAAGTAAAATCAAAAGCGTGTAAAAATAATTTTGATCTGGATTGTTTTCTACGCCACTTAAAATAAGTAGCAAGGTTCCTAAAAGCCCCACAAAGATTCCGATAATTTGTTTTTTCTGGTAGGAAAATCCAAAAAAAAGAGCTCCCAATATCATGGTTATCAAAGGGGTCAAAGAGCTGAATACAGCAGAAACCGAGCTGTCAATTTCATCAATAACAAAAGCAAAAAAGAACGCTGGAAAAAAACTTGCGATGAAGGCCACTTGAGCAATTGGCAACCAATGTCTCTTTTCAATTTTTAGAATCTTATCAAAAGCAACCCCTAATAACAAAAAACCTGAAATTAAAATTCTCAAGGCTCCTATTTGAATGGGGGTGAATCCAAGCAATGCCTTTTTCATTAGAATGAAAGAACTCCCCCAAACAAGTGAAATTACCCCTAAATACATCCATTTTTCACCTTTCATTTCTTTCTTTGTTAAAGATTATACAAAAGTGACTTTTTTTTTCGGTAAATAGAATTAATCTGCATAAATTTGTTAAGTATTTATTAAAGTGTTTGAACCATGAAAACATCCAGACTTTTATTCGCTTGCATGCTGTTTTTCATATCGCTATCCTCTTGCAAAAACAGCACAGAAAGAAATAAAACTTCAACTCATCAGGACATTCAAAAAGAAGCCGTCTTAAAAAAAGTAAGCATTGGAATTGAGGGCATGACATGCCAAATTGGCTGTGCAAAGACCATTGAATCCAAACTCGCAAAAACCGCGGGGGTAACTTCTGCCAAAGTTCTTTTTAAAGACAATCTTGGAGAATTTGTTTTTGACACAAATCAAATTTCTGCGGAAGAAATTTCGGAGAGAATTCGTGCTATTGGAGATGGATCGCTGTATTCCGTAATTGACATTAAAGAAATTCACTTAAATTAAACCATCATGAAATTATTAAAAGGATTGTTTTTGTTTGCTTTTGTTGCCATACTTTCTATTTCTTGCAAGGAAACAAAAAATGAAACAAAAAAAGAGACCAAAGTCGAAGTTGTAAAAAAATGCAAAAAAGATTGTAAAAAATCCTGCTGTGTAGTAGCAGAAAGAATATGCTGCACTGCTAAGAAATGCAAGGATTCTTGTACCGAGAAGGATTGTTTGAAGTGCCAAAATAAACAAACCGAATGCAAGGCCAAATGTGAGGCAAAAGTCACAAAGACTGAAAAAGAATGAAAAAAACGGTACGTGTAGTAAGTCAAAACAAACAATTCTTTTGCGCCAATCTTAAATACTTTAATTTCCATTCTTTTGAAGAAACATTTTAAAACTATTGTAAAAGCCGCTTTGATATCTGTCTATGTTATTTTTTTAGCAGGATCGATTGTTCGAATGACGGGCTCAGGAATGGGATGTCCAGACTGGCCAAAATGTTTTGGGTACTACATCCCTCCTTCGGACGAGGCCGAATTGTTGTGGCAACCAAACAAATTGTACAGCAAGGGAATGATGATCATTCAAAACGAATCTTTATTCGTAGCTGAAGAAAACTTTACCAGCTCGGATACATTCAAAAAAGACCATTGGCAAACCTATACCAAACACGACTATGCCGTTTTCAATGTTTACCACACGTGGACCGAATACATCAACCGACTTGCCTCAGTAATATCGGGGCTCATTTTTCTGTTATTGATATATACGTCACTGAAATTTAGAAAAGAAAACAAAATATTAGTGTACTTATCGTTTGTTGCTTTTTTAGGCATGTTGTTTGAAGCTTGGCTTGGAAAAACAGTCATTGATTCGGTTTTAAAACCATCGACTATTACCATTCATATGGTGGTTGGACTGCTCATTATTGGGGTACTATTAAAACTCCTCCACTTACTTTCGACCAAAGAAGAAAGATTGATCAGATACAACAAAACCTTTCAGTACTTATTACTCATCTCCGTTTCCTTCTCAATAATTCAAATTGCAATGGGAACACAGGTGAGACAATTCGTGGACGAACAAGTAAAACTATTTGGCTTTGAAAACAAGCAAATGAGTCTGTACAACCCTAGTATTGTTTTTTATATTCACCGCTCTTTCACAATTGCGATTGTTCTTGTAAATCTTCTCATCTTTTACAAAAATGAAACACTGAAATTAAACTTCAAGCTTCCGAAATACATTGTTGGACTCATCATCGTAGAGGCACTGACTGGTATTTTAATGTATTATAGTGATTTTCCTATCGGAACACAGGCCATCCATTTGGTGTGCGGAGCTCTACTATTTGGAATGCAATTTTACTTAGTTCTCCAAAACAAATACGCTACAAATTAAAAAAGAATCAAGAACCATTGTATCGGCTTGACAGACCTTGGTTTTTTTGAGTCAAAACAATTTTTCCGTTCTAAAGAAACTTCTGGTATTTTTCTGCACACGGTCTCTTGAGAAAGAAAAAAGCATCCTTGCTATTCCCAAACCAAGGTTTCCATAAGATGTACGATGTCTTTTCTGAGATGCGCAACTGCTGGATATATGGAATCGTAATTGGGGCGTGCATAAAAATAGAGGGCTCCTGTCATGAAGTTTGCAACGGAATCTGTCGCATAAAACTGAATTTGAGTCGCTGTATTTCCAGAAACTTCATACATTTTACCATACACCTTATTTGTCGAATTTTCATAAGGAATAGCTTGGATATCATCGGCTTTGATAGCGTGCTTGAAAGTCAATTTTTCGGCATCTTGAAGCAAGGCACGGAGATTCTTTTTGACTGGGGAATAGGTCAGTACTAAAGTTGCTTTCAAATAAGGATACTTAAGATCAATCCAATTTCGATTTCTTTTCTCCACCACGATTGCGCTGGAGTTGTGATAAAACGAAAAGCGACTTTTTTTTTGAAAAAAATCGTGGGTCGCTTCGGGATATTCTAAGCTCAAAAAAGCGCTCGGTTTCGGCAACGGAGCGTCTTCGCATGACAACAGCATACTGCAGAGAAAAAAAAATGTGATGGCCCTACTTTTTAGCATTTTTAACAAGGGTTACTTTCAGTTGCTTCAATCTTTTCCGATCTACTGCCTCTACAGTAAACAAATAGTTTTCAAAAGAAATTTTTTCTTGCTTTTTCGGAAACTTTCCCGAAATCTCCAGAATAAACCCCGCCAGGGTCTCTGCCTCTCCTTTGAGTTCTTCAAAAGGGGCTTCGTCAATTTCCAAAACCCTGTAAAAATCTTTCAAAACAGTTTTCCCTTCAAAAATATAATTGTTGGCATCCAATTTCGAATAAGAAAGATCGTCTGTATCAAACTCATCACTAATATCTCCTACAATTTCCTCTATAACATCTTCCAAAGTCACCAAGCCACTTGTTCCTCCATATTCGTCTACCACAATGGCCAAATGATTTTTCTTTTCTTGAAAATCTGCAAGCAAATCATCTAATTTTTTATTTTCTGGCACGAAATAAGGAGAACGAATCAATGTCTGCCAATTGAAATCTTTTTTGGTAATATGTGGCAACAAATCTTTTGCATACAGCACCCCTATGATTTCATCAATATTTTCATGGTAAATGGGGTTTCTCGAAAAGCCATTGGTGGTAATTTTGCTCAACACCTCTGTAAAAGATGCATCATCAGCAATTGCAAATATATCGATACGGGGTTTCATAACTTGCACTGTCTCCGTATTACCAAAGGCTACAATCCCTTCCAAAATATTTTTTTCATCTTTTGTAGTCGCATCGTCTGAGGTCAACTCCAATGCTTGTGACAATTTTTCAACTGAAAAATCATTGTTCTTGCGAGCCAGCCTTCTTTCAACAAAGCCTGTCATACTGGTCAACAAATAACTAACAGGAGATAACAAGCGATCCAAAAGATGAATTGGTCTGCACATCTTTATCGAGAATTTCCCGGCATTTCGGGTTGCATAGACTTTGGGCAACACTTCTCCGAACAATAAGATAAGAAATGTGATCAGGAGAACTTCTATAAAAAAACGAATGCGCTCCTCTAACTCATTTAAAAAGAAACTCCCCAAAGAAGCAAACAACAACACAATTAAAATATTGATAAAATTGTTCGCAATCAAAATGGTTGCCAATAATTTTTTAGGTTTTTCCAAAAGTCCTGAGATGACCTCAAATTGCGTTGAATTTGTTTTGGAAAGTTTTTCAAGATCTGCTTTTGACAGGGAAAAAAACGCGACTTCTGTACCTGAAATCAATGCGGAGGATATCAATAAAAAAAACAACCCTATCGTTTGAACAATGATTGCGATATCAATGGAGGCATTTGCAAAATTTAGTATGGGTTCTGGATCCAATATTTTTATTTTTAAAATGGCAAATCACCCTCTATGTCAGCAGAACTGCTTTCAGATTCCCCTTTTGAAGAATCGGATGCTTTGGTATTTGATGTGTTCGGAACGGACAAAAAGGTCATATCAACAACATGTATTTCTGTTGTATATCGTTTTACGCCTTCTTGTTCCCATTGACGGGTTTTTATTCTTCCTTCACAGTAGACCTTGTCTCCCTTTTTCAAATACTTTTCACAGATTTCAGCAAGTTTGTTGCGCACCACGATATTGTGCCATTCCGTAGTTACCACTTTTTCTGAAGTCTGTTTGTTCGTATAACTCTCATTTGTTGCCACGGGAAAACGTCCTATTGCTCCACCTCCTTCGAAATAGTGAACTTTTACTTCATCTCCCAAATGCCCTATCAGCATTACTTTATTCAATGTTCCTGCCATAACTATTCAAAAATAATCAAAATATAAACACCTTGTACTTTTTTACTTTATTTGTTCTAATTGGAAGCTATTATTTTTACAATTCGATGGATGAGGCTTGCAAAATCGGGTTTTTAAATTTTTCTAAAAATTTGTGAATTATTCTCGGCACAGCAAAATCTTCTATTTCTTCCCAAGGAAGCAATTGTTCTTCTTCAAAAGTTCCTCTGACCAGCCAAAATTTCACATACAAATGTTGGTGTGACAATTTGTGCACCCATTCTTTTGAATTGAACAGTTGAACAACAACTTTTTCATCTTTGAACAGCGCTGACAATTCTGAATGCGACAGTAATGTATCCATTTCAATAGATGTTTCTGATTCCACCAAAGGAAATTGGAACAAATTTTCCCAGATTCCTTTTCCCGTACGCTGCACTATTTTGGTTTTTCCGTCTTTCGAAAGCAATACCACAAAATTAAAATACCGTTTTCTAATTTTTATTTTTTTCTCTTTTACAGGTAGTACACGTATTTTCTTTTGGTGAAAGGCGATACACTTGTATTGAAGCGGACAGCTGTCACATTTAGGTCTTTGAGGTTTGCATTGCAAGGCTCCAAAATCCATAATGGCTTGGTTGTACATCCCGGGATCCTCTTTGAACATTACTAATTGTGCCAACTCCTTGAATTCTTTGATTCCTTTTGTTGAGTTTATTGGGGTTGCTACACCAAAAAATCGCGATAGTACTCGATAGACATTTCCATCCACCACAGCTTTCACTTCCCCGTAACAAATTGAGGCGATGGCGGAGGCCGTATAATCCCCTACCCCTTTTAGTAAGAGCAAGTTCTGGTAACTTTCGGGAAACTTTCCGTTCAATTCATTGACAATATACTTTGCAGAAAAGTGCAAATTTCGGGCTCTCGAATAATACCCCAAACCCTGCCAAAGCTTTAAAACGCGCTTCTCATCGGCATTTGCCAAATCAAAAACAGTAGGAAACTCCTGCGTAAACTTTGCATAATACGAGCTTCCTTGCGCTACTCGGGTCTGTTGAAGAATAATTTCAGACAGCCACACCCCATAAGGATCTTTACTTTTTCGCCATGGCAAGTCTCTTTTGTTTTCTAAATACCACGATACTAAATGGTTACAAAAATCCATCTTTTTAATTTATGTATGCAATATTACATTATTTATTCGTTTAAATTTTAATGATTTCATTTTTCAAAATTGATTAATTATCATACCTTTGCGGTCTGAATTTTTTTTAAACACACTAGAAAAATAGAATAAAATGACAAAAGCGGATATTGTATCAAGTATTGCAGACAAGTCGGGTATTGAAAAGGCAGATGTATTGGCCACTGTAGAAGCATTTATGAGTGAAGTAAAAGGTGCTTTGGAAAGCGGAAACAACGTCTACTTAAGAGGTTTTGGGAGCTTCATTATCAAAACAAGAGCAGAAAAAACAGGAAGAAATATTTCAAAAAACACGACCATTAAAATCCCTGCGCACAACATTCCAGCTTTTAAGCCAGCAAAAACTTTTGCAGAAGGAGTAAAGAAAAAGGTATTAGTAAAATAAATACTAATAAATTATTAACCAAATCTGATCATTTCAGGTTTATAAAAACGCATCATTATGCCAAGTGGTAAAAAAAGAAAGAGAGCCAAAATCTCTACACACAAACGTAAAAAAAGAGCAAGAGCTAACAGACACAAGAAAAAGTAAGAATACCTTACTTTTTCTTTGTTGTTTTTGCAACAATCGTTCATTGAAACTGAAATTTTAACAAAAAAATTTCACCGGGTATTATACCCTGTATTAAATTTAATCCATCTATGTAAGAATCTGGTATTCTTATGTAGTATAAAAACTATTCGGAATGAAACTAGAATTGATTATCCGTTCAAATTCATCTGATATTGATTTTGCTCTACTCAAAGATGGGAAACTTATTGAATTTAACAACGAAACAAACAACAACAAATTCTCTGTCGGCGACATCTTTTTGGCGAAGACAGGTAAAATCCTGACGGGGCTCAATGCTTCGTTTGTAAATGTTGGATATCCCAAAGATGGTTTTTTACATTACCATGACTTAGGACCTCACGTTCAATCGTTGAATAAGTTCATTAAAAAAGTAAGCACAGGTAAATACAAAGATTACACTTTAAAAAACTTCCAATTTGAAAAAGAAATTAACAAAAATGGAAGTATCGATCAAGTTCTTAAAACCAAACAAAATGTACTCGTACAAGTTGTGAAAGAACCCATATCTACAAAAGGCCCTAGAATTAGTTCAGAAATTTCTATTGCTGGTAGGTATTTAGTTTTGGTACCATTCTCCAAAAGAGTTTCGGTTTCTCAAAAAATAGCAGACCCAAAAGAAAAAGACCGCTTAAAGCGTCTTGCAAAAAGCATTAAACCTGCTGGATTTGGGGTTATTTTGAGAACTGTTGCACAAGGAAAAAAGGTAGCCGAACTAGACAAAGATTTACAAAACTCACTCGATCGTTGGAAACAAATGTGTGGACAACTAGCCAACACAAATACTCCTACTAAAGTATTGAGTGAATTGAACAGAGCCTCTTCTATTTTAAGAGATGTTTTGAATGAATCTTTTACAAGTATTGTTACAAATGATGACGCATTGTTTCAGGAAATCAACGATTATTTGTTGGAAATTTATCCTGAAAAACAATCTATTTTGAAACTACATAGTTCCAAGACACCTATTTTTGAAAAATACGGTATCGAAAGACAGATCAAATCTGCTTTTGGAAAAACAGTATCAATGAGTAAAGGTGCGTATTTAGTGATAGAACACACTGAAGCGCTTCATGTCGTTGATGTCAATAGTGGAAATAGATCCAATAAGGCAAATTCTCAAGAACAAAATGCCTTAGAGGTCAATTTAATTGCTGCTACGGAAATCGCGAGACAATTAAGGTTGAGAGACATGGGAGGAATCATTGTGGTTGATTTTATTGATTTACATTCCAATGAGAATCGACAAAAATTGTACGATCACTTGAAAGCGGAAATGGCTCTTGACAGAACCAAGCATAAAATATTACCTCCGAGTAAGTTTGGGCTTGTACAAATTACAAGACAGCGTGTTCGTTCAGAAATGAACATCAAAACAAAAGAACCGAATCCAAACGTAAATGGAGAAGTAGAAGCGCCTATCGTATTGATAGACAAACTACAAGTAGAACTGAATCGAATAATGGCAGGTAGGAATAAAAACAAAAAACTGACACTACACGTGCATCCTTTTGTAGCTTCCTACTTGAAAAAAGGAATCATATCTGAACAAATAAAATGGTTCTTAAAGCACAAAAAGTGGATCAAAGTATTGCCAAGAGATGCTTATCAATATCTGCAGTATCGATTTAAATATTGATGCTGTGAGTTATTAGCAAAACACATATCTAAAAAAAGCGCCTCATCGTAATGATGAGGCGCTTTTTTATTTCCCGTAATTTGTATGTTTAATTGTCTGCAATAACCGTTTCACCACCATTCCATTCATTCACACTAGCAATTCTGGAAGCTTCGTAATCCAATTCTAACAATTTGTCTCCTTTCCAAACAAACCATTTCCCAACTTTCGCTCCTTTGTAATAGTGAGCTACGGTTGTTTTTTTTCCTTGCTTGTCAAACTGCAACCATTTTCCGGTCAACTTCTTATCTGCATCGTAAAAGCCTTGTTCCTTGACTTCCCCAGATTCATAAAATTTTGTCACCTTTACCAAGTCACCCACCTTCTCATAAGAAGGGTTTTGTGTGTTGTCAGTAAGACGCATATTTTGTGCATTCAAAACAAATGCAAACATTACCAATCCTATTGTTAAAAGCTTCTTCATAATATGTTGAGGTTTAATCGTTATTACACCACAAAGATAAAAATAAATTTACAATTAAGCAAGGTTCTGTTAACATTAAGTTAACATTGAGAAATTCTTGGCTGAAATTTAAAAAACAAAACCTAGACTAAAATACCATCTCTGAGAATTCCCTTCTGGAGACCAAGTGTTTACAATTTTTAAAGGACCAATGATAGAGTCATAACCATAGCCCAATGCATAGCCCGATTTGATATTTTGAAATAGACTACCGCTCTTAAAAGTATCCCAATCGGTTCTTGCAAAATTACTTGCGAAAGAAAGCAAATGGTCTTTCACAATTTTACAGCGAAGTTCTATTGACCCTTTTAAATAAGAATTGTTTTCAAAAGACTCGAAATCATATCCATAAAAAGCGATATGATTGTTGATCAAATTATCTCCATAACCGCCCAGCGCAAATTGAAACTGCTCCGAAGTATTTTCTCCAAATGTAGCACCTCCTTCCCCGACGAATTCAATAGAAAACCGATCAAAAAAAGTCTTGACCGCTCCAAATTTTAATTTGATTTGAGAAAACTGAGAGAAATTCTGATTGTAATCCGATGAATCCATAAACCATTTGAATTCTCCATTCACTAGAAATCCATCGGTTGGAAAATAATTGCGATCGTAGGTGTCTAGTTGGATATATGCCAAGGAATTTACATAGTGACTTTTTTCGAAAAATGTAGTCAATTCTCCGAAAGCATCTGAGCGCAATTCTAGAAATTTATGTTCCATACCCAAACCTAGAGCAAACTTTTTATTGTAGTTGGCTTGCAAATACACCAAACTTGTGACATCTCTAAATCTCTTGTTTATTTGCTTTACGAGGGCTCCATCGTAACGAACATCAATACGAAATTGATTAAATCTAGAATTTACTCCATAGCTGGTATAAAAACCGTTGTCTACAAAATAATTCAAATTGGCACGAATATTATCTCCACCAACAAAATCGAAAGAAAAGATATCGTTTTTTTGTAGTAGATGTTTTTGTGTAAAATTTAGCAGCAAACCGCTTTTATAAATTGGATCGTAATTCAATCCTAGTTTAAAATAAGACGCTACTTGATTTTCGTCCATTTGTAAAGAAAGAAGATACGAATCCTTTTTTGACGGGGTCAATTTGTACTGGATCAAATCAAAATCTCCCGCTGAAGAAAGTCCTCCAATTTTTTCATCCAGTTCAGTGTAGGTAACAACATCTCCTTTTTGAAGTTTCAATTTACCTAGAATGAAAGACCTGGAAAAATTTTTCAATGGTGGCGTTTTAAAATTTGCAAGTGTGTATTTTTTGGCTTCCTCATTTTCTTTCAAAGCTGGTTTTTCTTTTTGCGAATTTCCAATTTTTTCAAAAAGCTCTTTTTGAAGGCTTGCAGCCTTCTCTCCAATATCAATAATTTCATCAATACGATCAAACGAAGTCACCGAAAAACCGTCAAAATTAGGCGCCACATGAATATCCAATGTGCTCAGTTTTTCATCGTCCCTGGCATACATTTGAAAATTCACAATTTGGTTCAAAATATCGATAGCCGAATTGACGTCTTCTTTGGATTCCAATTCCCCTTGAACATCTACCCCAATAATAATAGCTACTCCTTTTTTACGCATTTCCAATACTGGAAAATTATCGGCAATGCCGCCATCAATATAGGCGACACCCTCATATACTATAGGATTTAATAAGGTGGGTAAGGAAGCACTTGCTCTGACTGCTGCTGCCAAAGAACCTTCATCAAACACCTTCGGTTTTCCTGTTTCTAAATTTGTTGCGATGCAAAAAAAGGGGGTTGGCAATTGCTGAAAATCAGTTATGGAGTTCACTGGCTCGAAAAGCGTATTCAAACCGTTGTAGATACGCTGCCCTGTCGCTATTGCCTTCGGTAAACTGATTTTTCCTTTGCGTATAGGAAAAGTCAGTACTGATTTTTCTCCATACTGCTTTTCAAAAAATGAAGATTGAGCTCTTGAAAGCTTGTCTTGTAAAAGCTTCGGAAAATCTATGGCTTTAATAATTGAGTCTATCTCAATAGGTGAATATCCTGAAGCGTATAACCCTCCTACCACTGCACCCATACTCGTACCTCCAATATAATCCAACTGAACCCCAGAGGCTTCCAGTACCTTCAGCACTCCTATATGAGCAAATCCTTTCGCACCCCCTCCACTTAAAACCAAACCTACTTTCGGCCTAGTTTCAAAAATGTCTCTCTGCCCAAAAGCGAAACTAGCTGACAAAACCAAAAAAAAGAATACCAAGCGATTCATTATTTTTTTTATAAAGATACACAAAGAATACAAAAAAATTGATCTAAATATTCTTACAAAAAAAAGAAGCTTTTAGAAAAAATTAACATGAAAACTAATTAATTTAATAGTAATACTATTATTTTTGCCTTTTAATTATTTCGCATGGAAAAACTCTATTCAAATATAAAAATTACAGTCCCCGAAAAAATATTTCTAAAAGACCCTGAAACCTCTAAACTGGGTAAAAAAATAATTGAGAAGAGCATCTTTTTAATTGATGAAATCGGGTTTGAAAAATTCACTTTCAAGAAACTGGGAAATGAGATTGCTTCGAATGAAAGTTCTATCTATCGATACTTTGAAAACAAACACAAACTATTGGTCTATCTATTTTCATGGTATTGGGGATGGGTTGAATATCAATTGGTATTTGAAACACATTACTTGAAAAATCCCAGTGAAAAATTAAACACGGCTATTCGTGTTTTGACTCGAACCATAAAAGAAGATTCCAATTTCTCACATGTCAATGAAATTCTTTTACATCAAATCATGATCAAAGAAAATTCAAAAACCTATCTCACAAATCTGGTAGATACTGAGAACGAAGAAGGCTTTTTTCTTATTTACAAACGTGTGGTACAACGACTAAGTGAAATGATTTTAGAAAAAAAACCCGACTACAAATTTGCCTTAAGCCTTTCTAGTACCATTGTTGAAGGAGCTTTGCATCAACATTTCCTAAAAACTCATTTCACCTCAATCACAGATTGTCATACAGAGCAAAAAAGACCTACCATCTTTTTTTCGAAATTGGCAGCAACTCTTTTACAATAAACCCTCTTGTCTGACACAAGATTAACATTACAAAAAATACCTATGACAAAAATCAATACACCTCTCAGGAGATTTATAAGTCTTTTAAAGATAGAAAAAACAGATATCCTGCAAATTTTTTATTACGCGCTTTTTTCTGGGATTGTATCCCTTTCCTTACCCTTAGGAATTCAGGCAATCATCAATCTCATTCAAGGCGCTCAAATTTCCACGTCTTGGATTGTACTGGTAGCATTAGTTACCATCGGGGTCATCTTTTCTGGAACACTACAACTGATGCAGCTAAGAATTATCGAAAATATTCAACAAAGAATATTTACAGGAGCCTCTTTTGAATTGAGTTATCGATTTCCAAAAATAAAAATGACTGATCTCAGGAATCATTATCCACCGGAATTGGCAAATCGCTTTTTTGATACCATCACCATCCAAAAGGGCCTGTCAAAAATACTGATTGACATTCCTCATGCGTTTTTACAAATCATATTTGCACTCACACTGCTCTCTTTTTACCATCCTTTTTTTATTTTATTTGGAGTACTGCTACTAATGCTTGTATACTTTGTTTTTAAATTTACAGCAAAAAAAGGATTGAAAACAAGTTTAGAGGAGTCAAAAAATAAATACAAAGTGGCGCATTGGATCCAAGAAATTGCAAGAGTAATGGTCACATTAAAGTTGTCAGGAAAAACACAACTAGCCCTCAACAAAAATGACCAACTTGTAGAACAATACCTCATCTCAAGAGAAAAGCATTTTAAGGTTTTAATCCTTCAATTCATTCAAATGATCAGCTTCAAAGTACTGACAACAGCGGGGCTTTTGATTATTGGAGGTGCCTTGGTGTTGAATCAAGAAATGAATATCGGACAATTCGTAGCAGCAGAAATCATTATCCTATTGGTAATTACCTCGGTTGAGAAATTAATTTTAGGTCTCGAAACCTTTTACGATGTTTTGACATCTGTTGAAAAATTAGGACAAGTTGTGGACAAAGAACTCGAGTCTCAATCTGGTGATACTCCCAATTTCAAGGACGGTATATTGATTGAATTTGATGAAATTTCTTATCGAGTGCCCAACAAAGAAAAAAGTATCCTCGAAAACATCTCCTTCCAAATAAAACCAAAAAGCAGAACCATTATACAAGGTGAAAGTGGTGCCGGAAAATCAACGTTGTTACGCATGATTTCAGGTATCATTGAGCGTACTTCAGGAAATATTTACATAAACAATGCTGTCCTTCAGAGTATCAACTTGAACCATTATCGTAGCCATTTAGGATTGTCCCTTTCCGAGGAATCCCCTTTTGAAGGAACCTTGAAAGAAAATATTACCCTCGGAAATCAAGCTGTGTCAGATAAAAAAATTCACGGTGCTTTGAAAAAAGTTGGATTGATGCCGTTTTTACGAGAACTACCGAATGGGCTGCAAACATTATTACAACCTGATGGGAAAGAGCTCTCACAAATCATCGCAAAAAAAATTGTTCTTGCACGAGCTTTTGTTTGCGAACCGAAAGTATTAATTCTTGAAGATGCCCTGGATAGCTTTAATCAAAAAGAAACCAATGAAATTATTGACTTTTTAACTCATGAAGACAATCCATGGGCATTGATCGTCGTGAGTAGCAATAAGCGTTGGGCCCGCAACTGCGAACAAATCATAACTTTAGAAAAAGGAGAAATTAAAAACATCAAACAGTCGTCATGCTAAATATATCGAAACACCCGGTTCAGAAAAACATAGACCTCCAAGAATTCAAATCTGGAAAATACATCTCTAAGAAAAAACACGCGACTTTTTTTAACAAGTTTTTAGCCGCTTTTGCAATTCTTGGAATCATAACCTTATTTTTACCTTGGACTCAAAATATTTCAAGTCATGGATTGGTAACCACGCTGCAACTAGATCAGCGACCTCAAACCGTTCAATCCCAAATTCCAGGCAGGATTGAAGAGTGGTTTGTACGAGAAGGAGATTTTGTAAACAAAGGAGATACTATTCTCAGAATTTCCGAAATCAAGAGCGACTATTTTGACGAACAATTGGCACAAAGAACAAACGACCAAATCCTAGCAAAATCAGGATCTGAAGAAGCTTACAGAAAAAAAACAAAAGCCTTACAGCGTCAAATAGCAGCCTTAAAAAATGAACGAGACTTAAAACTTCAACAAGCAAAAAACAAAGTCCTGCAATCCTTTCTTAAAGTAAAAAGTGACAGTATTGATTTTGAAACTTCAAAACTGAATACACGCATCGCACAAAGACAGTTTCAAAGAGTTTCGATGCTTGAGAATGAGGGACTCAAAGCGTTAAAAGATGTAGAAACAAAAAAAATAAAACTGCAAGAGACCCAGGCCAAAGAAATATCGCAACAAAATAAATTGCTCAGTAGCAAAAACGATATTATCAACGCAAAAGTTGAAATTTCCAGAATTTCAATGAGCTACGCAGATAAAATCTCAAAAATAGAAAGCGACTTGTTTTCAGCAGAATCAAATGAACTAAACACAAAAGCCCAAGTCTCAAAACTACAAAGTAATTTTGCAAACTACACAAAAAGAAACAGTCTTCTCTATATCACGGCACCACAAAATGGATACATTAACAAAGCGATTGTAGGAGGAATCGGTGCAGCCTTTAAAGAGGGAGCTGCCCTCGTTGGTATCATGCCAAATGTATATGATCTCGCAGTAGAAACATTTGTAAAACCGATTGATCTTCCTCTAATTCATATTGGAGAGAAAGTACGTGTACAATTTGACGGTTGGCCCGCAATTGTATTCAACGGATGGCCCAACCTCTCCTATGGAACCTACGGTGCAAAAGTTGTCGCTATCGAAAATTACATCAGTACCAATGGGAAATACCGTGTATTATTAGCTCCTGACGAAAATGATCACCCCTGGCCTGAAGTCATTCGCGTGGGATCTGGAGCACAAACCATCGCACTATTGGAAGATGTACCCATTTGGTTTGAAATGTGGAGACAACTTAATAGTTTCCCTCCAAATTATTACCAACCAACAACCCCAAAAAAATAATTTATGAAAAACATACTTTTTCTACTCCTCATTACCGGATCTATTCAAGCACAAAATACTGCTGATGCAGTAATCTCTTTGGGCGAGTTTTTGGGCTATGTAAAAAAATTTCATCCCATCGTCAAACAGGCCAACCTGATCATCGATGAAAGTGATGCAAAATTAATGAAAGCCAGAGGCGCATTTGATCCTCAAATAGAAATTGATTACTCCAAAAAAGAGTTTAAAGAAAAAGAATACTACAACAACTTAAACACAACTTTTAAAATACCTGTTTGGTATGGCCTTGATATCAAAACAAATTTTGAAAACAACAATGGACTTTATCTGAATCCAGAAAACAAGCTTCCAAATAATGGACTCTATGCCGCTGGGGTTTCCTTATCCATTGGAAAAAATATGTTTATCAATCAAAGAATGGCACAATTAAAACAAGCCAAAAACTACGAAAAACAAGCACAGGCTATTCAAAAAATAACGGTCAATAAAATTCTCTACAATGCTGCTATTACCTATTTTACCTGGGTAAAGAATTACAACGAGAGGAAAGTTTACAAAGATTTTGTGCAGAACGCCGAAACACGCTTCAAAAACATCGTCAAAACTTTTGAACTGGGTGACAGGCCAGCAATCGATACTTTAGAAGCCAAAATTTTACTTGATACGCGCAAATTAAATTACGAGAAAGCAAAAATTAGGTTCGTAAAATCCACATGGGAACTCTCCAATTATTTGTGGTTAAAAAACAACATTCCTGTAGAAATAAAAAACACGATTCAACCAGATATCAACATAGAAGACAAGATAGACTCCTATCTTGAAATATCCGTTTTTGAACGTGAAACTTACAACCTAAACAAGCATCCAGAATTGCAATCTTTGGGATACATCATAAACAACCTCAGCATCGAGAAACGTTTGAAAAAAAATAACCTCTTACCTAAAATAGAACTGGACTACAATTTCTTATATGAAAACACAAACGAACTCAATAATATCACGAATAACAATTACAAAGCGGTACTTGCACTGAAATTTCCTGTTTTTTTAAGAAAAGAAAGAGCTGATTTTAAATTGGCAGAATTGAAACTTCAAGAAAAAAATTACGAACAATTCACAACTCAATTGAAATTACAAAACCAGCTTAGAAGTGTTATTCAAGAACTTCAATCCATACAAATTCAATACAAAATGACAAATGACATTGTCAAATTGTACGAAAACTTAGTCAACGCAGAGGAACGAAAATTTTTCTTGGGAGAAAGCTCCCTATTTTTGGTGAACTCCAGAGAATCCAAACTTATCGAACTCCAATTAAAAGCCAATCAAACTCAAAATAATCTCTTGAACACGAAGGCAAAATTATTCAACACCTTGGTGCGGTAAAAATTCCAATCATCGACAAATTATTTGTTAAAAAAATCGAACACTTTTTGCGCCCGTGAGGCTCCAACAACAGAAACAAGGCTATCCAAACCCGCAACCTTTATCCTCTTTACAGATTTGTAATATTGCAACAAGGTTTCTATGCTTTGTTTACCTATACCAGGAATCATCTCTAATTCCGATTGGATAGCATCTTTACTCCTCTTGTTCCGATGATGCGTGATCCCAAATCGATGCGCCTCATTTCTCAGAAACTGAATTATTTTCAAAGTTTCAGAAGTTTTATCTAAATACATTGGAATGGCATCATCTGGATAATAAATCTCTTCCAATCGTTTCGCAATCCCAATAATTGCAATTTTTCCTCTCAAACCCAAAACATCCAAACTTTTCAAAGCTGATGACAATTGTCCTTTTCCACCATCAATTACAATCAACTGAGGCAAACTTTCGCCTTCTTCAACCAATCGTTTGTAACGACGAAAAACCACTTCTTCCATCGAAGCAAAATCATCAGGACCTTCTACTGTCTTTATATTAAAATTTCGATATTCCTTTTTACTTGGTTTGCCATCTCTAAAAACGACACAAGCAGCAACAGGATAACTCCCTTGAATGTTTGAATTGTCAAAACACTCGATATACCTCGGTTCCTCAGAGAGCCTTAAATCTTTCTGCATTTGCGCCATGATACGTTTTACGTGACGATCGGGATCCACAATTTGAATCTGCTTGAAGCGGTCTTGTCTATAGTATTTTGCATTGCGTTCCGAAAGCTCTACAATTCTTTTTTTGTCACCCAACTTGGGCACGGTCACTTTTAAATCACCTCCCAAATCGACCGGAAAAGGGACATAAATCTCTGGCGAATTGGCATTGAATTTCTGACGAATTTCCACAATCGACAATTCCAACAATTCTTTGTCTGTTTCTTCTAATTTTTTCTTTATCTCAGAAGTATGAGATTGTATGATTGCCCCATTGGATATTTTGAAAAAATTCACGTAGCCGTAGCTTTCATCAGAGATGATAGAAAAAACATCCACGTTGTTGATAGAGGGGCTCACAACTGTTGACTTGGATTGGTAATTCTGTAACAAATCCAGTTTTTCTTTGATTTTTTGCGCCTCTTCAAACTTCATCTCACTGGAAAAAGTGAGCATTTTTTTTCGAAACTTTTCAAGCGACGATTTAAAATTCCCTTTGATAATATTTCGGATCGCTCGAACATCTTCCATATAAGCGATCTCTGACTGATAATCTTCACAGGGACCCTGACAGTTTCCGATATGATAATCCAAACACACTTTGAATTTATTGCTTTCAATATTTTTTTCACTCAAAAAGAAATTACAACTTCGCAGTTGATAAAGCTCCTTTATCAAATCCAATAGCACCTTTGCAGTCTTTATAGAAGTATACGGACCAAAATATTCGGACCCATCTTTGATTACTTTTCTCGTCAAAAAAATTCTTGGAAAACGCTCTTTCTTGATACAAATCCACGGATACGTCTTGTCGTCTTTCAGCATGACATTATAGCGCGGCTGGTATTTTTTTATCAAGTTATTTTCTAACAAAAGCGCATCGGTTTCGGTAGCCACAACGATATGCTTGACTGTTCTTATTTTACTGACCAATACACGTGTTTTGCCACTCTCTTGATTTTTATTAAAATAAGAAGCAACTCTTTTTTTTAAATTTTTGGCCTTCCCAATATACAAAAGCTGCTCATTTTTATCATAATATTGATAAACCCCTGGAGAACTGGGTAGCGTTTGAACTTGAATCTTTAAAGGCTCGTACATGAACTAAAATGGGCTTTGAAAAATTGAGGACATTGTCCTGGGTGTCCTCGCAAATTTAAAAAAAATGTACGAGCAATCGTACTTTTAACCTACAACTAAAAAAACAACGCGCTACTTCCCGAACTCTTTGACAAGCTTTTGTCTGTTGGCTAAAAATATTCTTACTTTGCAACTCAATCCGTGCCATGTTTAAAAACGAACTCCGAAAAAAATACAAAACCCTTCGAAAAAGACTTTCACCTTCTGAAATAGAAGACAAAAGCATCGCCATTGCCAATCAGCTTCTTAAAGTAGAGGTTTGGAGCCGTTTGTATTTTCACTTGTATCTTAGTATAGAAAAACAAAAAGAAATTGACACCACCCACATTTTGAATATCCTATTTGCCAAAAACAAAGAGGTGGTCGTTTCAAAATCTGATTTTAACACAAGAGAAATGCTGCATTTTTTGATGACTGAAAACACCCGTTTTCTAAAAAATAATGTTGGGATTCCGGAACCAAAAGACGGTATTGAAGTTCCTGTTTCTAAATTGGAAGTGGTTTTTGTTCCGTTGCTCGCATATGACAAAAAAGGAAACAGAGTTGGTTATGGAAAAGGATTTTACGATCGTTTCTTAAAAAAAACCAATGCTTTAAAAATAGGACTTTCTTTTTTTGAAGCAGAAGAACTCATCGAAGATTCCGAAAAACACGATATTTGTTTGGATTATTGCATTAGCCCAAAAAAAATATATAAATTCTAGAAAAATTTAGAAGCCAAATCCTATTCGCTTCAAAGCAGCTCTGTCTATAATTTTTATTCGTCTTCCGATCAAAGAAATGACCTGGTCTTTCTTCATTTCTGACAACAACCGAATGGCAGATTCTGCAGCCGTGCCTACAACACTCGAAAGTTCAACTCTTGACAATACCAAATCAATGCACCCCTCCTTATCTTCCCCAAAAGTTTCGTCTAAAAATAAGAGGGTTTCTGCCAGTCGCTCGCGTACCGTTTTTTGAGCCATGGCAGCAATGTTTGTATTGGCATCTTTCAAATCATGACACACCACTTTGAACAAGTCTTTTGAAAAATTTCTGTTCTGCTGAAGCGCCTCAAAAATATTTTGCTTAGGAATAAAACAAGCAACCATGTCTTCCAAGGCTACTACAGAAAGACTAACGGGCTCTTCTCCCAAAACAGAACGGTAACCCAGCATGTCACCATCTTTGATGAATTTAACAATCTGTTCCTTTCCATTTGAGCTCAATTTTGTCAACTTGCATTTTCCTTTTTTGATACAATAGACCCCATTCAAGATAGCTCCTTCTTGAAAAATCACATCCCCCTTTTCAAAAAACACCTCTCCTTTGTGTTCGGAAACACACTTCAACTCCTGACTACTGAGTGATTTCAAACTACTAATTTCTTTTACGATGCACTGCTCACAATTTCCCACAATTATCTCATGTTTTTGAAAAAATAAATATAAAATCGCTCTCTTACAAAAACTGCAAAAGATTCGTTTTATTGTGGTCGGTGAATTGTTCCGGAAAAGAATCTCAAAAAAAACACTTTGAACAAAACACTACGGTTTGTATTTCAGCGGAAGGTGGACTACTTTCTTCGTTTCAAAAAAATCTTCCTCAAAAAAATCACTGAGGTTGTAAAGACTTGTAGCACGGAACAAAGACAACTCCTCCGTCAGGTCTCCTCCTTTCAAATACAAAATACCATTTCGAAGCGCATGGTGTTGTTTTTTTAAAATCTTTTTACGTACCCATTTCACAAAATCTGGCATTTGCGTTACCGCACGACTAACGATAAAATCAAACTCACCTTTGACTTTTTCAGCACGGAGGTGCTCCGCCTTAACATTCTTTAGTCCCAAAGATTTCGCTACTCCTTGAACAACCTTTATTTTTTTTCCTATAGAATCTACCAAATGAAATTCCGTTCCAGGAAATAATATTGCCAGAGGAATTCCTGGAAAACCACCACCCGTTCCAACATCCAATACGTTGGAACCTGGATTGAAGGCTTGCACTTTTGCAATTCCAAGGGAATGCAGCACATGGCGCAAATACAATTCGTCGATGTCTTTTCTAGAAATTACATTGATTTTTGCATTCCACTCTTTGTACAAAATTTCCAATTGTTCAAATTGAGAAATTTGCAGCTCGGTGAGGTCTGGAAAATATTTTTTTAGAATTTGCATTGTGCGAAAATAAATATGTGGCAAAAGTAACATCTTTGTTTTAAATAGCTCACAAAATTATTGCCTTTTACGCATTCCTTCTTCAAAAAAAGAACTATTTTTGTCCCTAGAAAAGTAGAGCATGCAGGCATTAAAATTTTCTAAAATTGACAAAGCGAAGTTCTTTCGAACTTTGAATAAAAGAGTCAACCTTTATTTCAAAGACAACAAAATAAAAAAGACTGGGAATTGGAAGCTTTACAGCAAAGCAATCCTAATGCTTACCTTGTTTTTTCTGCCTTATATGCTCCTTCTCACGATTTCAATCCCCCAATGGGCAATGCTCTTACTGGCTTTGATAAGTGGTGTAGGGATGGCTGGTGTGGGAATGAATGTCATGCACGATAGCAATCACGAATCTTTTTCAAGTAAAAAATGGGTGAATCGATTGATGGGAAGTAGTATGTACATATTGGCTGGAAATGTTTACAACTGGAAAGTACAACACAATGTTTTGCACCACACGTTTACCAATATTAAAGGACATGACGAAGACATCGATGCTGGAAGAATTATTCGATTTTCGAAAAATTCGAAATGGTTCAAATTTCACAAATTACAGCGTTATTATTCCATTTTTATCTATGGCTTATTAACCATTAACTGGGCTATTACCACAGATTTCAAGCAAACACATCGTTATCTCAAACGAAAACTTTCTTATGGAGCTCTGCCAAGTCCTGCCAACCAATGGACCACTTTGATTGTGACAAAAATGCTGTATTACGCCTTTTGGATCGTTTTACCCATGCTTGTACTGGAAATTGCATGGTGGAAAATTTTACTTGGTTTTTTTGCAATGCACTACACCGCAGGATTGATTTTAAGCATCGTTTTTCAATTGGCACACGTAGTCCCGAATACAGACATGCCTTTGCCTGATAAAAAAGGAAATTTAGAACACACTTGGGCCATCCACCAGTTATACACAACTTCCAATTTTGCCCCAAATAATAAATTCATCTCTTTTTTTACAGGAGGTTTGAATCATCAAGTTGAACATCACATTTTTCCAAACATTTCACACATTCACTATCGAAAAATAGCGAAGATTGTAAAGCAAACTGCCAAAGAATTCAACCTGCCTTATTATGAGTACAAAACCATGACAAAGGCTTTGAGAGAACACTTCAACCAATTGAAAGTTCTCGGAATAAAACCCGCATACGAATAAAACAAAAATTGATCGCCAAAAAAGAGCGATTCAGCAATCACAAAAAAAAATGAAACAATTATCAGACAGAATTAACAGTTTACCAACCTCTGCAACCTTGGCAATGGCTGCCAAAGCAAGAGAATTGAAAGAGCAAGGAAAAGACATCATTAGTCTTAGTCTCGGAGAACCAGACTTCAACACTCCTGAATTCATCAAAGAAGCTGCAATTCAAGCCATCAACGACGACTACAATTCATACACTCCTGTGAATGGGTATTTAGAATTGCGCGAAGCAATCTGTAAAAAATTTAAAAGAGACAACAACCTCTCTTACAACCCAAATCAAATCGTAGTTTCTACAGGAGCAAAACAATCCATCGCCAATGTAGCGCAAGTATTGCTAAACCCCGGAGACGAGGTATTGCTACCTGCTCCATACTGGGTGAGTTATTCCGCAATTTCTATTCTATCGGAAGCTACCTACGTAGAAATACCATCTACCATAGACACCGATTTTAAAATCACCCCAGAACAATTAGAAGCGGCGATTACGCCAAAAACTAAAATGATTTTCTTCAACTCTCCAAACAATCCAAGTGGAACGGTTTATACAGAGGAAGAATACAGAGCATTGGCAAAAGTTTTAGAAAAACACCCGCAAATTTACATTCTATCCGATGAGATTTACGAACATATTAATTACGGAACGGGCAACTTTAGTTTTGCCGCGATTGAAAACATGTACGATCGAACCATTACCGTAAATGGTGTTGCCAAAGCCTTTGCAATGACGGGATGGAGAATTGGATACATCGGTGCTCCAGAATGGATTGCAAAAGCCTGTAATAAAATGCAAGGACAAATTACCTCTGGTGCCAATTGTATCGCACAAAGAGCTACCATTTCCGCACTAGAAGCACCCGTAACCAAGATCGGATACATGGTCGAAGAATTTAACAAAAGAAGAGACATTGTCTTGGATCTTTTAGGAAAAGTAAAAGGTTTCAAACTAAACAAACCCGAAGGTGCTTTTTATGTATTCCCAGACATCTCTTATTTTTTCGGAAAAAAGATCAAAGGACAAAAAATTTCGAATGCATCTGATTTCTCTATGCTGTTGCTAGAACATGCAAATGTTGCCACTGTAACTGGAGAAGCTTTTGGAGCACCAGAATGCATCCGTATGTCATATGCAGCCTCTGAAGACCAAATTAGAGAAGCAATCAGCAGAATCAAAAAGGCTGTTTCTTAACTTTTTTAACACAAACATTTAAAAATCTCGTATCATTCCAATACGAGATTTTTTTATGGCGACAAAAAACTACAAAACACTCAAAATCAACTTCGATTTTGAACAAAAAAACAAAGTTTTCATTTTGCTATCTTTGAGAAAAAAGAAGATGTGATGAATAGAATACTTTATTTGATCATTGCGATTGGTCTGTTAACCCAATGCAAAAAAACATTGAAGCACGACATGAAAAACCACCAACATACCAACCAATTAATTCACGAAACTAGTCCTTATTTGCTACAACACGCGCACAACCCAGTGAATTGGTACGCTTGGAACAAAGAAACTCTTGACCTCGCTAAAAAAGAAAACAAACTACTACTCATTTCAATTGGATATGCTGCTTGCCATTGGTGTCATGTCATGGAAAAGGAAAGTTTTGAAGACGAAGCGGTCGCTCAAGTTATGAACGAGCATTACATCAATATCAAGATTGACCGAGAAGAAAGACCAGATATTGACCAAATCTACATGACCGCTGTACAAATCATGACCGGTGCAGGTGGATGGCCACTCAACTGCATCGCTTTACCAGACGGCAGACCTGTTTGGGGAGGTACTTATTTTCCGAAAACACAATGGATCAACGCCCTATCTCAAATTGCGAAATTACACCAAGAAGATCCCGATAAAGTTATTGAATATGCCACTCAACTCACGGAAGGCGTACAAAAAGCAGGACTCATTTCCGTAAACACAGCCAAACCAGAATTCAAAAAAGAAGACATTCTAATCGCGCTTGAAAAATGGACCGAAAGTTTCGACGAAACATGGGGAGGCAATATGGGAGCACCTAAATTCCCCATGCCAAACAACCTCCACTTTCTATTACGACATGCGACGCAAAACAAGGATAAGCACCTCTCTAAACAAGTATATAAAACTTTGGATAAAATGGCATTGGGTGGAATATTCGATCAAGTTGGCGGAGGATTTGCGCGTTATTCAACCGATGAAAAATGGCACATTCCTCATTTTGAAAAAATGCTCTACGACAACGCACAACTCGTAAGCCTGTATGCAGACGCTTACCTTATCTCTCAAAAAGAAATCTACAAAGAAACGGTGTACAACACACTTGATTTTATTGAAAAAGAACTCACCAATACAGAAGGGGCTTTTTATTCCGCGCTGGATGCCGACAGCAATACACCGGAAGGCCATTTGGAAGAAGGGGCTTTTTACATTTGGACAAAAAAAGAATTGAAAGCTATATTGGCAAAAGATTTTGAATTGTTTGCAAGCTATTACAATATCAATGATTTCGGGTTTTGGGAAGAGGAAAAGTACAACCTCATCCGAAAAAAATCTGACGCTGACTTTGCAAGACAGCACGAAATAGCGCTCGATGTTCTAAAAAGTAGAGTTCGGACATGGAAGAAAGCTCTTTTTGAACACAGAGCTGATAGAGAACGCCCTCGATTGGATGACAAAACCTTGACTTCTTGGAATGCTCTCATGTTAAAAGGGTATTTGGATGCTTACCGAGTTTTTGGAGAGGATAAATTTTTAAACATCGCAACAAAAAACGCTCATTTTATCAAGAACAAACAACTACGATCAGATGGAGGATTGAACCACAATTACAAAAATGGCAAGAGTAGTATCAATGGCTACCTCGAAGATTATGCTGCAGTAATTGATGCTTACATCACTATGTACGAATGTACGATGAACGAAGAATGGCTTCAAATTTCTAAAAACTTAATGGACTATTGTTTTGCTCATTTTTTCAACAAAACGACCCACATGTTCTTTTTCACCTCTGATATGGACGAAAGCTTGATTACCCGAAAAACAGAAATTCATGACAATGTGATTCCTGCTTCCAACTCTATAATAGCCAGAAACTTATTCAAATTGGGACACTATTTCCACGACAAATCTTATGGAAAAACAGCTCATAAAATGTTGAACAATGTAAAACAAGAGCTCCAAGAATACCCTTCTGGATACAGCAATTGGCTTCAATTGTACACAGATATTAGCAGCTCTTTTTTTGAAGTAGCCATTGTTGGAAAAAATGCGCAAGAGAAAATAAACGAAATCCAACAACACTATCTTCCTAACAAATTAATTGCAGCAAGTAATATCGATAGTGACCTCCCTCTCTTAAAACATCGATACCAATCAGAAAAAACATTGATTTATGTTTGTGTGGATGGAACTTGCAAACTCCCCGTTTTTTCTTCAGAGGAAGCAATTTCTCAAATGAAGGACTCTAAAAACTAATTCCGCTTTTTCGGTTTGGTACCTACAAAATCTTTCAAATAAAAAGGTTCAAAATAAGCGACATCTACAGTGTCATTTGCTGTGTACTTTTCGAAAGCTAAGCTCACCATTTCCTTTGCTGAAGGAAAGGCATTTTCTATAAAAAGGGCATTGGGATGTTGAACAATATCTTTGCATTTCTCGGCGCCATCTCCTATAAAAAAAACAGGCCCCCTTTCTAGATATTCTTGGAAAGAGTTTTCATCAATTACCTCTGCCTGTGTCTCACGAACACGTTTGTAATCTTTGTCAAAAACAGCACTGTAAACCTCCATTCTTCTTGCATCTAATAACGGTAGAATATATCCGTCTGTAACTACAGCTTTTCTGGATAAAATTTCCAAACTCTCGATGGCCAACATAGGAATATCCAATGCAAAACACAAACCTTTCACTGCAGAAACACCGATGCGCAATCCAGTATAAGACCCAGGGCCTTTGCCCACACAAATCGCTGACACATCAGCAAATGAAATCCCTGCTTTCTCTACAACATCTTTAAGAAACACATGTAGTTTTTCGGCATGTGAATAGCCCTCAGTATTGAGCTCCTCCAAAGCAACTAAAACCCCAGACTTACCAATACTAACAGAACAATTTTTTGTGGACGTTTCTACGTGTAAAATATAAGACACTTCGTACGTTTTTTAAAAAGCAAATATAATACTTTGATTTTTTTGATGACGGGGCTCATCTGAATTTATTCTTTTATTTTTACAAAATGAATCCAAGTAACGTTATCGACAACACCATTCTTTTTGCAAAAGAAAGTTTGAAAAATTCAGAAGGAGGACATGACTGGTTTCATGTAGAACGGGTATACAAAACCTCTAAACATATTGCCAAAAAAGAAAATGCCGATCTTTTTATTGTAGCACTGGGTGCCTTGTTGCATGATATTGCCGATTCTAAATTTCATGGTGGAGACGAAAGTATAGGCCCCAAAAAAGCAGCCTCCTTTCTAAAAGAACAACAAGTCGCAGATGAAATCATTCAACATGTTGTAAAAATCATAGAAAATATATCCTTTAAAGGAGGAAACTTCTCACAAAGATTCCGCTCCCTAGAGTTGGACTGCATTCAAGATGCAGACCGGCTAGACGCTATTGGAGCTATCGGAATTGCACGTTGTTTTAGTTACGGAGGTTACAAGGATCGTTCTTTATACGACCCAGAGGTAAAACCTAATGTATCGATGACCAAAGAAGAATACAAAAAATCAACAGCTCCAAGCATCAATCATTTTTATGAAAAATTACTTCTTTTAAAGGATAAAATGAACACCGTAACCGGAAAAGAAATGGCTTTGGAACGACATGTATTCATGCAGAATTTCTTAGACCAATTTTACAAAGAATGGGAAGGAAAATAAGATTCAAAACTCAAAAAAAATCTCTACAAAGCTCTCTTTTCGCAATCTGAGAAGAACCGACTTGGACTCGAAAACTATTTTAAAATTTCGGTTTTCTTTTATTTAAAAATGCCGAAGTACCTTCTACAAAATCTGAGGTTCCGAAACATGCTCCAAAAGATTTGACTTCAGTGTCGTACCCATTTTTATCAACGTCAAAACCAGCGTTCACAGAATTTATGGCCGCCGTGATGGCACTTGATGAGTTCGAAGCAATCTTAGCCGCAACACTCAAACAGGAGGGCAAAAGATCTTCTTGTGGCACCACTTTATTAACCAACCCAAAAGAAAGTGCTGTTGCAGCTGTCATCATATTACCGGACATGATGAGTTCCATCGCAGGGCCTTTTCCTATCAACTGTGGCAATCTTTGTGTGCCGCCATATCCTGGAATCAAACCCAAAGAAACTTCGGGTAGTCCCAATTTTGCATTTTCTGAAGCGTATCTAAAATGACAGGCCAATGCGAGTTCTAAACCACCACCCAAGGCAAATCCATTGACCGCAGCGATCACAGGTTTCGGAAAGTTTTCGATAAAATCAAATACCAATTGTTGACCCTTTCTTGCCAATTCTTTTCCTTCACTCTTAGAAAAATGTACAAATTCAGCAATGTCCGCTCCCGCTACAAATGCTTTTTCTCCTACTCCTGTTAGAATAATGACACGTACTGAATCGTCTTTTTCTAAAGATTTCAAAGTACCATGCAGGGAATAAATCGTTTCTTCGTTCAGCGCATTTAGCTTTGCTGGACGATTGATAGCAACTACCGCTATGTAAAGATGCTCTCGGTTTGTTAAAATTGTTGCGCTCATTGGAATGTATTTTTTTGACATCAACTTTCTTTCGGGATAAGGACTTTAAAAATCGTCCCTTTTCCTTCTTCTGACACGAAGTTCAAAGAACCTTGGTAACTTTCAATTATTTTTTTGATCATCGGCAACCCCAATCCCATGCCACTTGTCTTGGTAGTAAATCTCGGTTCAAAAACTTTATTTTTCAGTTCTTCAGTGATTCCCTTTCCATTGTCTTTCACCTGAATCTCAACATGAGTTGTGTTTTCCGAAACACGTACCGTAATTTCTGGATGCTCGACTTTCTTTGTGGCATAAATTGAATTTTGTACCAAGTTATTGACCACTCTTACCAACTGGGTTTTATCAATTTGAAGATAAATCTTTTCTGCAGAGGTTTGATAGGAAACATAAGCTTTGTCAAAAAGATCTATGGCCATTTTAGTCACTGTTACCACCTCCACATTTTCTTTTCGTTTGGTGGGCATTTGTGCAAAATCTGAAAATGCAGAAGCAATCGAACTCATCACATCGATTTGCTGAATCAAAGTGCGGGAATATTCTTTCACTTTGTCTCTAATGTCACTGTCCTCGGGATTGAATTTTCGCTCAAAGCTTTGAACTGTCAGACGCATGGGGGTCAACGGATTTTTTATTTCATGCGCTACTTGTCTCGCCATTTCTCTCCATGCCTGCTCTCGCTCACTTTTTGCCAATTTTTCTGCGCTTGCCTCGAGCTTGTCTACCATCTCATTGTATGCAGCGACCAACTTTCGAACTTCCTTTGGCGCATCGGTTAATATAATTTTTTCATTTCTTTTGTAAAGCCCAGTTTGACTCATTTTGGAAATGACCGTGGCGATAGATTTTGTGATATAACTTGATAAAAAATAAGCAATTCCTATGGCGAAAAAAAACAAAAGGACGTATACCAATCCTACACGAGACAAAAACTCATTCAAGTCCTTTTCTTGAGCCGAATTGTCTTGTAGATAGTGTAATTTTAAAATTCCAATAGGAACGTGCTCGTTATTTTGAATATAAGTGTAGGACGCCTGTAAACTTTTCCCTTCTTCATTCATTCCTTGCATCAAGCGATAAGAGTTCTTTTGTTTCAACTTTTTTAAATCGGTTGTAAGAATTGGTTCAGTGGCAACATTTGAATTGGAACACAACAAAAGCTTCCCCTGTAAATCATAAATTTTTATGGTTGCCTTGTGAACAGCAGCCACTTCAAAAATACGTTGTTTGAATATTTTTTCAAGGTTTCCGGTTTCCAAAGCATACGCTGAATTGCTCAACCCGTATTGCATATTCAAACGTATAGCATCTTCTTTTCTTTCAAAACGACTCGTATTGTATTCTTCTGTTTGTTCCCGATATTGATACACTGTCATAATGGCTATCATCACAAAAGCCAAAAACACGAGCATTGTCATGTAGAGAAAAATTCGAATTCGAAGTGAAAATTTGCTGAATTTCATAAATAAAATAATCTTAGATCAAGTAGCCATACTATGTCCTAAAATTAGCAAAAAAAGCCCAAGCACGCCTCTTTTATTTGTACTTAAATTTGAAATATACAATCATCGAAGCAAGTATCCCTGTAATTGTATTGGCAATAATCATAGCAAAACTACCGAGCAAAACTCCGTAAACAAACCACAAAGACACCCCAGTAAAGAATAGTAAAAACATACTCAATGAGACACCTTGCGCTGACTTCGTTTTCCAGATTTTATAAACTTGCGGCACAAAGGATGCCGTAGTCAGAATTGCAGCAATAAAACCAATAATTTCTATATGGAAGGGGATTTTTGACATTATTCTTTCGGGTCGTCTGGCAAACGAACTGTTTCCATATACAAACTATCATCAACTTCTCCATCTCGGTCCTTATCCATGAGACGATTTGTGGCATAACCGTCTTCGATAACCGATAATTTCATTCGAACCGTATAAGGATTTTCTTTAAATGTCAAATCATAAAATAACGAGTCTTGAGTTACCCGCCATTTCCCAATTGTTTTTTTTCCTGCCACGCCGTTTCTTTCATGCCAAGATTCAAAAACACCGTCTTCTTTGAATTTGTAAATAGGAATTCCTTCTGGTCTTTTTTCATCTGGATTGTTGTAATCAAAAGCATATTCTACCAAAGTATCCTTTTTTTGATAGGTAGGAAGTTCCCATTTGTAGTAAATCGTTTTCCAATTGCCAATCATATACTTCTTCATTTTTTCTTCTGGCGTGCTACATGAAAGCACGAATGCAATGAAAAGGAGGAACGGTGTGATTTTTGCAATCTTCATAAAATTCTAATATTATTGAACAATTAACCTACTATATTGACAATTTTTCCTGGCACAACAATCACTTTTTTAGGAGTTATTCCTTGCAATTGTGCTTGTGTTTTTTCGTGTGCAAGCACTGTCTCTTCAATTTCTTCTTTTGACAAATCCAAGGACAATTCTAGGGTAAAACGCATTTTTCCGTTGAAAGAAATTGGATAGACCTTGCTACTTTCTATCAAGTGATTTTCATCAAAGATAGGAAAACTAGCTGTTGCAATGGATTCACTATGTCCTAATCTACTCCAAAGCTCTTCCGCAATATGAGGTGCATAAGGAGAAACCAATACCAACAAAGGTTCTAAAATTTCTTTTTTGTTACATTTCAATGCTGCCAACTCGTTTACAGCAATCATAAAAGTACTGACAGAAGTATTGAAAGAAAAGTTTTCAATATCTTCTTGTACTTTTTTAATGGTCTTGTGTAAAATTTTCAACTCCTCTTTGCTTGCCTTTTCTCCAGAAACAAAAAAGACAGCATCCGCATGGTACAACTTCCACATTTTTTTCAAGAAAGAGTATACTCCTGAAATTCCTGAAGTTTTCCAAGGTTTTGCTTGTTCTAAAGGCCCCAAAAACATTTCAAACAAACGTAAGGAATCTGCTCCATATTCTTCACAGATGGTGTCTGGATTGACAACATTGTACTTGGATTTAGACATTTTTTCAACTTCACGCCCCACAATATAGGTATCATTGACACCATTGACGATCTCTCCTTTTTCTCCAATGAAAATAGCATTCCTGTAATCTTTATTCATTTCATGATTCCTAAAACCATCAATATCTAATTCATCAGAGGAATTCACTAAGGAGACATGAACATGTATAGGAGTAAAATAACTCCACTTAGTTTTAGAAGATACAACCTCTTTCACAATACTGACAAATTCTGAATTAATTTCATCAACTAAAAATGAGTCATTTGCAATTGATTGCTCTATCAAATTTTTGGAAACAAAAACTACTTTTTTCTTATCTCCTTTTTCCAAAGTACCATATTCATACCTATATACAAAAGCACTTGTTCCCAAAATCATGCCTTGGTTGATGAGTTTTTTAGCAAATTCATCTACTGGCAAATGTCCTTTGTCAAATAAAAATTTCTGCCAAAAACGCGCATACAACAAATGTCCTGTTGCGTGTTCAGAGCCTCCGATATACAAATCGATCTCCTTCCAATAGTTCACGGCTTCTTTACTTACAAATTCGCCTTGGTTGGTTGGATCCATATAACGATTGAAATACCAAGAGCTTCCTGCCCATCCTGGCATGGTATTGAGCTCCATTGGCCAAACTGTTTTGTTGTTTATTTTTTCATTTGAAACTACCGTATTTGTTTCTGTGCACCAAGCCCATGCATCAGCATTCCCCAAAGGAGGCTCTCCTGACCCTGTCGGCAAATATTTTTCAACTTCTGGCAAAACAATTGGCAAATGTGCTACTGCAATCATTTGTGGTAAACCATCTTTGTAATATACAGGAAAGGGTTCTCCCCAATAACGTTGACGGCTAAATACGGCATCGCGCAAACGGTAATTTATTTTGCCTTTCCCAAAACCAGCTTGCTCCATTTTATAAATGGCCAGTTTGGTTGCTTTTTTGACAGGCAAACCAGACAAAAAATCAGAGTTGGCAATTTTAGCTGTCTTATCTTCACAGGCGCCTTCTGAAATATCCACGCCCTCAAAAATATTTTTTATGTCTATTTGGAAATGTTTGGCAAAATCATAATCACGTTGATCTCCGCAAGGAACAGCCATCACAGCTCCCGTCCCATAACTCGCCAACACATAATCACCAATCCAAATTGGAATTTTTTCTCCTGTAAACGGATGCAAAGCGTAGGCTCCTGTAAAAACTCCTGAAATGGTTTTTACATCTGCCATACGTTCACGCTCACTTCTTTTGGCAGTGGCCTCAATATAAGCTTCTACTGCTTCTTTTTGTGCGCCTGTCGTGATTTTAGACACCAACTCATGTTCGGGTGCCAAGGTCATAAAAGTGACGCCAAAAATAGTATCTGGACGTGTCGTAAATACTTCTACAACCTCTTGTGAATTTTGACTTTCAACTTTAAATACTACCGAAGCCCCTTGTGAACGACCAATCCAATTGGTTTGAGCATCTTTTAAGGGTTGTGGCCAATCTATCTTCTCCAAACCCTCCAACAAGCGTTGTGAATATGCAGATATACGCATGCTCCACTGGGTCATTTTTTTACGAACGACAGGGTGTCCTCCTCTTTCAGAAACACCATTCACAATCTCATCGTTTGCCAAAACAGTTCCCAAAGCTGGACACCAATTCACTTCGGTATCTGACAGATAGGTCAATCTATATTTTGATAAAATATTGTCTTGTACTTCTTTTGAAAACGCATGCCAAGCCTCTGCTGAAAAAACTTCAATATCTTCCTCTGCTTCGGCGCGTACTTGCTCGTTTCCTGATTTTTCAAAAATTGCAACCAAGGTGGTAATATCTTCTGCTTTGTTGGATGCACTATTGTACCAGGAATTGAACAACTGTATAAAAATCCATTGTGTCCATTTGTAATAATCCGGATTGGAAGTCCGTACTTCTCGAGACCAATCAAATGAAAAACCTATCTTATCTAACTGTTTTCTGTAAGTGGTAATATTCGTCTGAGTAGTGATTGCCGGGTGTTGTCCTGTTTGGATGGCATATTGTTCAGCGGGCAAGCCGAAAGAATCATATCCTTGCGGATGCAATACATTGAATCCTTGATGTCTTTTGTAACGCGCATAAATATCAGAGGCAATGTAACCTAGCGGGTGTCCTACATGCAATCCTGCCCCTGAAGGATAAGGAAACATATCCAAAACATAATATTTTGGCTTGTCCGTCTTCTCGTTTGCTTTGAATGTTTGGTTTTGAAACCAGTACGATTGCCATTTGGCTTCTATATCTCTGAAATTATATTCCATGGAGCTCCTTCTAAATAGTTCTATATTCGAATGCAAAAGTACTGTTCTTTACTGAGAGTTGAAAGATAGCAAGTTGGAAAATTTAAAAACCAAAACGGGAATCAAAAACAAAAAAAGGCGCTGTTTGTTTGGAAATAGAAACGTTTGACCTTGAGAAAATATTAGTCATTCGCCTGTTCTATGTAAGACGAAAATTTTTGTTGGCTTTCTCTGTTTCCTGTTTCGTAGAAAGACATGGCTCCAGCATTGCTCATAAAACAATTTTCAATTCCAATTTTTTCAATAATGCCAGCTTTGGTCATGGCATCTCGTACAGGGCCTTTTACATTGGTGAAATAAATTTTCACCCCTTGCTGTGCATAATAATCTATTCGATTGTTCCACATCGTAGCTCCTGTGCTATCCAATCCATTGATACACTCTCCGTCAATAATAATTAATTTTAATGCAGTTCCTTTCTCTTGGGAAAGCACATTCAGCTGTTCTCTAAAATAGTCGGTATTCGCAAAATACAAATGAGAATCAAACCTTACTATCAAAACTTCGGGATGCACTTCTACATCGTCAAATCGATTCACATTCCTAAAGAACTGTGTATTTGGAATCCTTCCCAACACGGCAATATGAGGTTTTGAGGTTCTAAAAATAACCATTAGCAAAGAAAGCCCAACACCCAATGAAATGCCTTCTTTAATACCAAAAGATAACGTCCCGACAAAAGTCACCAATAACATCCAAAAATCTATTTTATTCCATTTCCATAGTCGAACTGCTTCCTTAAAATCAATTAATTTTAGAATAGAAACAATGATAATAGCTGCCAATATCGTTTTAGGCAAAAAATAAAAGATGGGGGTTAAAAACAAGAGTACCGCGATTAAAATTGCAACAGAAAAAAAAGCGGCCATTCCCGTTTTTGCTCCGGCATCATGGTTTACTGCAGATCGTGAAAAACTCGCAGTTGCTGGATAGGATTTAAAAAAAGATCCCAATATATTTCCCAATCCAATAGCTATCAACTCTTGATTTGGCTTTACTTGGATGATATCTTCATTGCTCTCCAAAGATTTTCCTATCGAAACCGTTTCTAAAAAACCAATCATTGCAATAGTCAATGCAATCCCGACAATCTCTGAAAACTGCTGAACATCAAAATCTGGCACTCCAAATACTGGTAGCCCTGAAGGAATTTCCTTTATAATAGCTACTCCATCAAAAGAGTTGTTGAAATATTTTAAAAGTAAGATTCCGAAAACAACAATGATAAGTGGCCCTGGAATACTTTTATGAATTCGCTTGAAAACAAATAAGAGCAGCATTGCTATCGCTCCAAGACCAAAGGTTTGCCAATGAATCGTGTTGATTTCTTTTATTAGATAAAGTACAACTTCATGCACTCGATTGCTTCTCGGAATAAGAATCCCGAAAAAATTTTGAAACTGGTTGATTCCTATAATCATCGCAGCGGCAGAGGTAAAACCACTAATCACTGGCTTAGACAAAAAATTGACAACAAAACCAAGTCGAAAAACGCCCAATAAAAATTGCGTTAGTCCGACCATAAAAGCTAGCAATATAGCAATGGCAATCGTGTTTTCTGTTCCCGTAGTGGCAATACTAGCTATTCCTGCTGCAACCAACAACGAATCCATTGCAACAGGGCCTACAGCTACTTTTGGAGAGGTTCCTAAAACCGCATAAACAACCTGTGGAATCAACGCAGTGTAAAGTCCATAAATAGGTGGCAAACCTGCAATCAACGCATAGGCAATTCCTTGCGGTATCAATACAATTCCCACAGTGATCCCTGCCAAAGCATCTTGTTTTAATAAGGTTTGGTTGTATTTGGAAATCCATTGTAAAATAGGGATGTACTTCTTCATTTGTTGTCGTTCTTAGGCGATGGATATTCTGTTAAAAAAGCTCTCCCTGATTTCTTTCTTTCGTTCTTCCTAAATGTGAATAAGCCAATTCCGTCACTTCTCTTCCCCTAGGGGTTCGCATTACAAATCCTTGCTGAATGAGGAAAGGCTCGTAGACTTCTTCAATCGTTTCTGAATTTTCACTCACCGCTGTTGCCAGAGTTGACAATCCAACAGGCCCTCCCTTAAATTTATCAATAATTGTGGTTAGTATTTTATTATCCATTTCATCCAAACCATGCGCATCTACGTTCAAGGCTTGCAATCCAAATTTCGCAATTTCAATCGTAATGGAACCATTCCCCTTGATCTCAGCAAAATCGCGAACACGACGCAAAAGAGCATTGGCAATTCTAGGAGTTCCCCGACTTCTTCCGGCAATTTCAATAGCTGCCTCCATAGAAATAGGAGTTCCTAAAATAGAAGCACTTCTTTGTACAATCGTAGTCAGCAAATCCGTTTTGTAATATTGCAAACGACTGCTAATACCAAATCTAGCCCTCATAGGCGCTGTTAGCATCCCAGATCTTGTGGTTGCACCAATCAACGTAAACGGTTCTAAATTCAATTGTACGGTGCGTGCATTGGGACCAGACTCAATCATGATATCGATTTTATAATCTTCCATCGCAGAATACAAATATTCTTCTACCACAGGACTCAATCGATGGATTTCATCAATAAATAAGACATCTCGCTCGTCCAAACCTGTCAACAGACCTGCCAAATCTCCTGGCTTGTCTAATACGGGTCCTGAAGTTACTTTTATCCCCACATTCAATTCGTTTGCCAATATATTCGCCAAGGTTGTTTTACCAAGTCCAGGAGGGCCATGAAAGAGTGTGTGATCCAAGGCTTCTCCTCTTCTATTGGCTGCTTCTACAAATATTTTAAGGTTTTCCAAGGCTTGCTCTTGCCCTGTAAAATCATCAAAAGATAGTGGTCGTAGTTTTTTTTCTACGTCCATTTCTTCGTTGCTCAAATTGGTGTTTTCTGGGTTTAGATTTTCATTCATCGACGGCTAGACTTAAGTACTACGAAGATAGGAAATTTTCGCTTTGAAACGCTTCTCTATTCGCATTGGAAAATACAGATGCCTTTGTCGACATTGTGTTTTGAGAAAATATTCATCTCCACAACTATTATCAGCTAGGGAGGGTCTTTCACGATTGCAAAGGAGCGCGTCTCGAAAAGAACAAAAGGAAAATTGGATTGTAAACAAAAAACCTAGCAGTATTACTGCCAGGTTTTTTGTTTTCTTATAAAAATCTCTAAGACTCTTCTTCTCCTTCTTTTAACGGAACATTTTGCATAACGAAATCCTCGTCATGCCCTGGCTTGCTATAATCATAAGGCCAGCGTTCCACTGTAGGTATTTTTCCTGGCCAGTTTCCGTGTATTGCTTCTACAGGAGTCGTCCACTCCAAGGTAGTGGATCTCCATGGGTTTTGTGTTGCTTTTTTCCCTCTGGTGATACTCATAAAGAAATTCACCAAGAATATAAGCTGTGCAACTCCTCCTAACAAAGCAAATAAAGTCATGACCACATTTACGTCAGCCAAGTCATTGAACAATGGAAATGCTGTGTTTGTATAATACCTACGTGGCAAACCTGCCAGTCCGATAAAGTGCATTGGAAAAAAGACTCCGTAAGCGGCTATTGCCGTAATCCAGAAGTGCCAATATCCCAATGTTTTGTTCATCATTCTACCATACATTTTTGGGAACCAGTGATACACCCCAGCAAACAAACCATAGATAGCAGATATCCCCATTACCAAGTGGAAATGCGCTACTACAAAATAGGTATCATGTACGTTGATGTCCAAAGCACTGTCTCCTAAAACAATCCCAGTCAAACCTCCTGAAATGAATGTAGAAACCAAACCGATTGAAAACAACATAGCTGGGTTCATCTGTAAGTTTCCTTTCCAGAGTGTGGTAATGTAATTAAATACTTTTACTGCAGATGGAATGGCAATCAATAAAGTTGTAAATGTAAACACAGAACCTAGGAAAGGGTTCATTCCTGAAATAAACATGTGGTGCCCCCAAACAATCGTAGATAAAAAGGCAATTGCCATGATAGAACCAATCATCGCACGGTATCCAAAGATTGGCTTCCTTGAGTTTGTTGCAATAACTTCTGAGGTAATTCCTAATGCTGGCAGCAATACGATATACACTTCTGGGTGCCCTAAAAACCAGAACAAATGTTCAAACAATACAGGAGACCCTCCTTGGTAATGCAACACTTCTCCTGAAATAAAAATATCTGACAAAAAGAAAGATGTTCCAAAACTTCTGTCAAAAATCAATAACAATGCTGCAGACAACAATACTGGAAACGATACCACACCAATGATGGCTGTGATGAAAAATGTCCACATTGTCAATGGCAATCGTGTCATTTTCATCCCCTTGGTACGTAAATTTAAAACCGTTACGATATAGTTCAAAGATCCAATCAAAGAGGAGGCCACAAAAATAGCCATAGAAACCAACCAAAGTGTCATTCCCATTCCTGAACCAGGAATTGCTTGCGGCAAAGCACTCAATGGTGGGTAGATGGTCCATCCTGCTGAGGCAGGCCCTGCCTCTACAAAAAGAGAAACAATCATAATTACACTTGAAATAAAGAACAACCAATATGAAATCATATTCATAAATCCAGACGCCATATCACGTGCTCCAATTTGCAATGGAATCAATAAGTTTGAAAATGTTCCACTCAAACCAGCTGTTAACACGAAGAAAACCATGATCGTTCCGTGAATCGTAACGAGGGCCAAATACATATCTGGATCCATCACGCCATCGGTCTGATGACTTCCAAGGAAGGCTTCAACAAGAGTGAAAGAATGGTCTGGCCATGCTAGCTGTAAACGAAACAACAAGGACATAAGAACTCCAATTACCCCCATTATGATACCGGTAATCAAGAATTGCTTCGAAATCATTTTATGATCTTGACTAAAAATATATTTAGTTACAAACGTTTCTTTATGATGATGTTCTGACATAATTTTATATATTATTCTTTAATCTAAATAAATTTATTATTGCACTATTTCTGTGATGGTTGGTTGCTTTTTCAACCAACTGTAAAATGCTGCTTCTTCTTCTACAACAATTTTCATCTGCATGTTGTAATGTGATGCTCCACAAATTTTATTACACAGTAATAGGTAATCAAAAATATAAGGATCTTCTCCTTTTGCTTTTCTTATTTTATTGATTCCATCAACTTTTCGTACAGTTTCATCTTGACGTCTCATTTCTTCTGTGGTAAATTTTGGCGTAAATCCAAATTCTGTAACCATTCCAGGAACGCAGTTCATTTGCGCTCTAAAGTGTGGCATATATGCAGAGTGTAAAACATCTTGTGAACGAAACTTGAAAACGACTTTTCTTCCTTTCGGCAAATGCAATTCACGTACAGGAATATCATCTGCTGAATTCTCATCTGTCATATCAATTCCAATGGTATTGATTCCTTCGATATTTCTTACGTTTCCTCTACCCAAGGTATTGTCAGCGCCGGCATATCTTGCTTCCCATATAAACTGCTTGGCATACAACTCTACTACAATTGGATTGTCAGCGTCAGAAAGATCCATCACTGTATTCCAGGTGTACAAACCATAACCAATCAAACCTGTCAATACGATTGTAGGAATGGTTGTCCAAATCAATTCTAACTTATGACTATCTGCATAAAACAATGCTTTTCGATTTCCTACTCCACGGTATTTGTAGGAGAAGAAGAATAACATCGCCTGTGTTGCAAATTGAACAATTCCAATCAGTACAAAGGAAATCAAAAACAAATTGTCATCATTTTCCCCTTCTACTGATGCAGATTCTGGCAACATGATATCATTTAAAAAAATCAAACAATACGCCATCAATGCGTAAAAAGCAATCAAGAAAGCCAAGAAAAACTTTCCGTGTAAATCATTGTTCTTTTCAGTAGCCAAAGGGTTTTCTTCTGACTGCACAAAAGCAAGAACTTCTTGATTGTTCTCGTCTGTTATTGTTTTTTTTGTGAAACGTAGCAGTTTGTTGACCTGCCAGATCCCAATGGAAAAAGCAACGGCAATAAAAATGTAAAATAAAGCTAGCATATGTTCTATCTATTTTTTTTAATTTATTTTTAGATTTAGTAGTGAAAGGTTTCACTTTCGTGCAAGAAAGGGTTTCCTTTGGCCAATAATGGGGCTTTTGCCAACGTTGTAAATGTTGTGTAAATAAACAAGCCAATGAAAAACAATATGGCTCCTATTTCAGGAACCCCGATAAACCATTCTCCTCCAACCGTAGCTGGCATGATCATTACAAACACGTCCAAATAGTGGCCTAACAATACAACAACTCCCGCTCCAATCACGAAATGAGGGATGCGTTTGTAGTCACTATTGATCAACAACAAAATCGGAAACATAAAATTCATTGGAATCATCCCCAAAAATGGCAATTTGTACTCCTCAAAACGTTGTACGAAATACGTAGTCTCTTCTGGCATATCTGCATACCAGATTAACATAAATTGTGAAAACCATAGGTAGGTCCAAAAAATACTAAATCCAAACATGAATTTTGCCAAATCATGGATATGACTGTCATTCACAAATGCTAAATATCCCTTTGATTGAAGGTATACAGTCACCATTGCAATCACAGTTACGGCAGACACCATAAATGTTGCCAACACATACCAACCAAACAATGTACTGAACCAGTGCGGATCCAATGACATAATCCAATCCCAAGACATCATAGATTCTGTGAATAAGAAAAAAGCTAAGAAAGCAACAGACATTTTAAAATTCTTCTTATAACTCACCAAATTTGTTTCATTGTCTTCGGCCAAAGATGCTTTTCTAGACAAATGTCTGTAAACATTCCATCCTGCAACATACACAATGGCACGAATTGACCAACCCGGTACGTTCAACCACCAGCTTTTTCCTGCAATGATAGCGTCATAATTGTCGCTTGAAGGATCTACCGTTCCTGGTTCCATCCAAACAAATAAATGGTGAACATGCGCCGATCCTAGTAAAAGAAAAACCAATAATAAAATGGTCACAGGTAATAAATTCCCGGTAATTCCTTCCATAACTCTAAATAAAACAATGGACCATCCTGCTTGTGCAACTCTTTGGATTGCGTTGAAAGCCAATACCAACAGTGTGATTCCTACGAAGAAAAACAAGGCGACATAAATCGCAGACCATGGTCTGTTTTTTTGTTGGTGATACACATGCTCAGCGTGGGTATCGTGTGCACTTTCTTCCACGTGCATTTCATCTGACGAATGAGACGACTCCTCTTGATGCGCTTCGTGACCATGATTTGTTGCAACTACAGCATGTGCATCATGAGATCCATGGGCGCTGTGTGCATTGTGCAATTCTTCTTTTACTTCATCAATCGAACTCGGACTACTGATAAAACCTATAGCAATTCCAATAATTCCTACAGCCATTAAGGCGAGTGCGAGTGTTTTTAATTTACCTGAAAACTGATACATTTTTGTTCGTTTTGAGTTCTTGGTTTTTTGGAGTTACAAATTCACAAAAACCTAATTTTATTATTTTAATAGATTGTTTCTTAATGTTTGAACATAGTTCACCACTTGCCATCGTTCTTCTCTAGTCAATTGAGACGAGTGCGAGCCCATTAAATTTTTACCGTACATCAACACGTGGTATATACTTCCTTCGGTAATGTCTCTGTCTTTGTAATTTGGTATTCCTAAAAATTTTTCTCGCTTTACCAAATATCCTTGACCATCTCCTTTCTTACCATGACAAACCACACAATAAATACCATACAGTGATTTTCCTTTTTCACTGCTCAATTCATGCACAGATAATGGAGATTTCAATTTTTTCTTTGCTGCCTCATATCCTTCTATTGAATCCTCATAATCATAAGGCACTTGACCTCTTGCAATCGCCCCAGATACCGGAGCTTGAGAATCCATTCCGTTTGGAAGAACATTGTTCGTTCCATAAGGTTCATATGCTACTGAAGTATACATGTCTGGCATGTATCGAGAAGTTGGCTTTGTTTTGTCATCACTGCACGATGTCAATGCAACTACGAACGTAAGTAAAGTGAATAGCTTGTATATTGTATTTTTCATGCGCTTATTTATTTTCAATTACATTGATTTCTACCGCTCCTGTCTCTTTTAACAACGATTTCAACTCTTTTTCATTATCGTGAATTGAAATTTCCATAAGAAAATGATCATCTGTAGTTCTTACATCTGGATTTTCTGCGGATTTGAAAGGCCAAATTCTACTTCTCATATAAAAGGTGATTACCATTAAGTGAGCCGCGAAAAAAATGGTCAATTCAAATAGAATTGGAACAAATGCTGGCATGTTCGAAAACCAGCTAAAATTCGGTTTCCCTCCAATATCTTGTGGCCAATCTTCAATCATCATATAGTTGGTCATCCAAATAGCAAAAGACAAACCTGTAATTCCGTAAAGGAAGGCGGTAATTGCAATTTTTGTCGGAGCCAATCCCATTGCTTTGTCCAAACCATGGACAGGAAAAGGGGTAAAAACTTCATCGATATGATGATCTGCTGCTTTTACTTTTTTGACAGCATCCATTAAAATATCATCGTCGTTGTATAAGGCGTGTATTACTTTATTACTCATGATTTCCGTCTCTTAATTTTTTATAATTTTCTCCAGATACTTTCATTATGGACTTCACTTCTGCTTGCGCAATTACAGGGAAGGTACGTGCGTACAATAAAAACAAAACTCCAAAGAACCCAATTGTTCCAATAAAAATTCCTACATCTACAAAAGTAGGCTCAAAGCGCGTCCATGTAGATGGCAAATGTCCTTTACTCAATACAATGGCAATAATGTCAAATCGCTCAAACCACATTCCGATATTAATCGCAATCGAAATAATAAAGGAAGCGATAAAGCTTCTTCTAAACTTTCGTATCCACAACAGCTGAGGAATCAAAATATTGAACAAAATCAACGACCAGAATGCCCATCCATAAGGACCTGTAGCAGCTCCGACCGACATGTAGGTAAAATTCTCATAAGGAGAGCCTGTGTACCATGCAATGAAAAACTCAGAGGCGTAAGCCACGGCTACAATACCTCCTGTCAACATGATTACCATATTCATATATTCTACATGCAAACGTGTAATATAGTTTTCTAGGTTCGTCACTTTTCTCATGATCCCCAACAAGGTTTGTACCATTGCAAATCCAGAAAATATGGCTCCAGCAACGAAATACGGTGGAAATATAGTAGAATGCCATCCTGGATTGATTGAAGTCGCAAAGTCCATAGATACAATCGTGTGCACGGAAAGTACAAGTGGCGTTGCCAAACCTGCCAATACCAAGGATACTTCCTCAAAACGTTGCCAGTCTTTTGCTCTTCCTGACCATCCAAAACTTAACAAAGCGTAAATTTTCTTTTGGAATGGCTTGATAGCCCTGTCTCTTAACATTGCAAAATCAGGTAACAAACCTGTCCACCAGAATACCAAAGACACCGACAAATAAGTTGAGATGGCAAATACATCCCACAACAATGGTGAATTAAAGTTTACCCATAACGATCCAAATTGATTCGGAATAGGCAATACCCAATAGGCATCCCAAGGACGTCCCATGTGGATAATTGGAAACAGACCTGCTTGGAATACGGCAAATATGGTCATCGCCTCCGAAGATCTGTTGATGGCCATTCTCCATCTTTGACGGAACAATAAAAGTACAGCTGAAATAAGAGTACCGGCATGACCAATACCTACCCACCATACAAAATTGGTGATATCCCAAGCCCATCCAATGTTTTTGTTCAACCCCCAAGTTCCAATCCCTGTTCCTATGGTGAAGGTAATACAACCCAATCCCCATAAAAAGGCAATCAATGAAATTGTAAATGCTATGTACCAATTTTTATTTGCTTTTCCTTCGATAGGTTTTGCAATATCAACCGTAATATCATGGTAACTTTTATCCCCTAATACTAATGGTTCTCTAATAGGTGCTTCGTAGTGAGACGACATAATTTATATATAGTTTCTTAATTAATTATTTTAAGCTTCTTCTGTATTTCTAACTTTTACTTGGTAGAGGACATTGTTATCTGTTCCGATGGCCTCGAGTAAACGATACATTCTTTTATCTGCTTTCTTTTCAACAATCACTTCTTTTTCTTCGTTTACATCTCCAAAAACCAAGGCTCCCGTAGAACAAGCAGAAGTACAGGCTACTGCATTATTAAATTCACCTGGTGCCACTTTTCTTCCTTCTTTTTTCGCGTTTAATATAACGGCTTGTGTCGATTGAATACAGAAAGAACATTTTTCCATGACTCCTCTCGAACGTACTACTACGTCTGGATTCAATACCATTTTCCCATAGTCATCATTCATATTGAAATCAAACTCACTGTTTTCATTGTATTTGAACCAATTGAAACGACGCACTCTATAAGGACAGTTGTTTGCACAATATCTCGTTCCTACACATCTGTTGTAAGTCATTTGATTTTGACCTTGACGACCGTGCGTTGTTGCTCCAACAGGACATACAGTTTCACAGGGCGCGTGGTTACAATGCTGACACATTACTGGTTGAAAGGCAACCTGTGGATTTTCAGCAGGAACTTCCAATGCATAATAATCGCTGACTGCATCCGATGTTGTGTTTACGTTTTCAGCTCTTTCTTCTGAAGCGGCATCTAATTCTGATGAATAATACCTATCGATACGCAACCAGTGCATATCTCTACCCACACGAACCTCATGCTTTCCAACGACAGGAACATTATTCTCTGCATGACAGGCTACTACACAAGCTCCACATCCTGTACAATCAGACAAATCTATTGATAGATTGAAGTGGTGTCCAATGCTACGATCATGATCATCCCATAAATCGACATCATTGACGCTTACTTCTTCGTGTTTTAAAGATACTTTTGTGACTTGGTTCCAAGATTCTTTTGGATCTAAATTGGTATTGTTGTAGTCTTCTAAAGAGGTTTCCTTCAAAATCTCATACCTACCAGCAATCGTATGTTGCAATTGCTCACAAGCAAATTTATGAGTTCCACCAATATTTTCAATAGCAACTATTTGTGTCAATTTCAAGCCATCGGCTAAAGTATATCCATTCACTCCAACTTGCATTTCAGACTTCATGGCTTTGGTTTTACCATATCCTAAGGCCAAACCTAAAGACCCTTTGGCTTGTCCTGGCTGAATCAATACTGGAACTTCTTTTAAGACCGTTCCATTCAAAGTTACATTTGCATAACTTCCATTGATCGCTCCGTTGTCTTGAACGGGATTCTCAAATCCTAAAGAAGTAGCATCTGCTTGTGAAATTGTCAAATAATTATCCCAAGATGCTCTTGTGATTGGATCTGGTAATTCTTGCAACCATGGGTTGTTTGCTTGTTGACCATCTCCAATTGCAGTAGATGCAAACAAAGTCAATTCAAAATCTCCTGATTTTGTTGCTGATTTCAAGGCACTGGCTGCAGATGAAACGTTGATGGATTTTCCTCTCAACTTCTTTGCTTTTGATCTGTAAAAACCATCGTGCAAAGCTTGATTCCATGAAGTCCCTCCTAAAATAGATGTGTTCCAAGAGTTTTTTAAGAAATCGTAAAAAGATTCAGAGCTATCCGACCAAGAAAGCAAACAGTCTTGAAATTGTTTGGTGTCAAACAATGGGTTCACGGTTGGCTGTGTCAAACTGTAGGTCTCTGCATTGATTTGAGCATCTCCCCAAGCCTCTAGGTAGTGAGGTGTTGGCAATGCATACTGAGCAATACTTGCCGTTTCATCTTCACTTGAAGCAAAGGCAACAGATAATTTAACTTTTTCCAAACCATTTACAAAATCAGCACTATTTGCCAATGTGTATACTGGGTTGGTTTGAAAAGAAATCAAGGCGCCTACTTTTCCAGCATTCATCTCAGCTACTAATTGCTGCACGTCTGCATCGTTTCCTTGTCTCGTATATTTTACATTCACTGTATCAACAACTGAACTTTTTAGCTTTTCGTTCAAAGCCAAAGCAATCAATTGTGCATTTTTATCTTGAATCCCTGTCAACACAACACCTTTGCTACCGGCTGCTTTCAATTGCTTTGCCGCTTTTGCAATGGCTGCATCTTGCGCTGTTTCTTTTGAAGGTAATTTTTCACCCGTCACAGCATTGTACAAATTGATCAAAGCAAACACTTGCTCCGACGGCTTCAATACAATTCTTTTGTCTGCATTTGCTCCAGACAAAGTCATGTTGGCTTCCACTTGAATATGACGCGACATTTTACCAGTCTCTACTTGTCTTCCTGCAGTATAGCTTTTTTCAAAACCTCCACCTTGCCAGTCTCCTAGGAAGTCGGCTCCGATGGCAACGATTGTTTCTGCTTGTGAAAAATCATAATTTGGCAATACTCTTTCCCCATATACCTCTTCGAAAGCATCTAACGACGCTGTCTCTGATATAGCATCGTATTGAACATGCTGTACGTTTCCAGTTGCTTTTGCAAACTTTTTTATCAATTTTAAAGTAGCAGGACTCGCCAAGGTACCCGTCAATATAACAACTTTCTCTCCCGAAACTTTCAATTCGGAAAGGGTCGCTTTTATTTGACGATCTACATCAGACCAAGAAAGATTGTTCCCATTTAATTTTGGAGCTTTCAAACGCAAACTATCATACAAGGAAAGTACAGAAGCCTGAACACGTGCATTGGTGGTGCCATTTACCTCTTTGTTTGGCTTGATAAGAATTGGTCTTCCTTCTCTTGTCTTTACCAAAACATTTGCAAAATCATAACCATCAGCGATGGTTGTTGCATAGTAATTTGCGACACCTGGAATGATATCATCTGGTTTCACCACATAAGGAATGGCCTTTCTAACAGGTCCTTCACAGGCCGCTAAAGAAGCTGCTGCTGTAGAGAATCCAACATATTTTAAAAAGTCACGACGCGAAGTTGAAGATTCTTCTAATGCTTCTTTGTCTCCTAAAAATTCGTCTGTAGCAATATCTGACACAAACTCATTTTGTTCAAGCTTAGCAACAACAGAACTATTTTCGTTTAGTTCTTCAACACTTTTCCAGTATTTTTTCATTGTTTGATTGTTTATTTTATTGAATTGACGCTATAAAAACTCGCAATTCTATAGTATTCTTACTCTTTTGTTAATAGTGACATTTTCCACATTCTTTCCCTCCCATTTGAGCGGCAGTCACTTTGTCTACACCGTACTTTTTCGACAATTCTTCGTGTATGTTTTTGTAGTATCCGTTTCCTTCCATCTTCACTTGGGTCTCTTTATGACAGTCGATACACCAACCCATTGTCAAAGGAGAATATTGGTACACTTCTTCCATCTCTTCCACTGGTCCATGACATTTTTGACATTTCAATCCAGCAACCGTTACGTGCTGTGAGTGGTTGTAATAGGCAAAGTCAGGAAGATTGTGGATACGTATCCATTTGATCGGCTCAGATTCACCGGTATATTCTAAATTCTCAGCATCCCATCCAGCTGCTTTGTACAATTTCTGAATTTCTCCATCGTAAAAGGCTTTGCTGTACTCTGCGGTTGCGGTTTCCTCAGACACTTCTGCAATATTCTTGTGACAATTCATACAGATATTTGTAGAAGGAATCCCTGAGCTTTTACTGTGTTTTGCAGCAGAGTGGCAATACTGACAATCTATTTTATTCTCTCCTGCATGAATTCTGTGGGAAAATGCAATTGGTTGTACCGGCTGATAACCTTGATCAACACCCACTTCCAAGAGCGCTGTAAAACCAAAATAAGCAATGTTCAACAACACAATGATCGTAGCTACTATTTTCAGAAAACCATTGTTGCTTTTGAGATACACCCAAAGAATCAATGCAACTATAATAAACAACACAACGTAGGTTATCCATTCAGAGGATCCTTTCTCTTTTACCTCTTCCATCATCACTACTTGAGCAACACCAGCTTTCTTCACAGGATCTGCATCCATATAAGCTACCAGATTCTCGATATCTGTATCCGACAATTGAGGAAAGGCCGTCATCGGAGATCCTTTGTATTCTTCATAAATAGCAATCGCATCTGCATCTCCTGAAGCACGCAGTGCATTGTTGTCTTTTATCCATGCTTTCAACCATTCCATTTCTCTCCTTTCAGAGATCTTACCCAATGCTGGTCCCACTAGTTTTTTGTCTAGTTTATGACATGCCGCACAGTTCGCGTTGAACAGGCTCTTCCCTGCTTTTGCGTCCGCTTGGGCTGATAAGTTAAAGGTAAAAATGAATAAAAAAGCAAGAGTAGCATATACTAATCTCGAGATTTGACTGTGTTTTTGAACACTTTTCATACGATAAAATCTAAAATTTCTAACCAATTTGAGGTGATTTTTTTTCTTGTCTAAAAAGAAGGTTTTTACCCCTCAAAATCATGCTACAAAAGTACTACATAAAACCAAAAATGTAAATTAATTTGACTAGGCAATATATAATTTATACTCATTCTAAATAGTGTGGATTGGAAATTATTTAAAAACTATAAATTACATTTGTAAAAACATATTCTTTCAATGAAACTGAGACTTCTATTTTTCTTTGTTTGCTTTATTTTTTCGGCTTTCGAAGTTGCTGCGCAAGAAAACGCACATCGTTTGGACAGTCTTATTCACAAGAAAAGAGCCTATAACGCTAGTAAAAATCCTGGCTATTGTATTCAACTTTACAATGGCGATGAAAACACGGCAATTTATAAAATTGAAAAATTTAAAAAGCTTTTTCCGAAAATAGAGATACATCGAATTTACCAAGTTCCAGAGTGGAAAATTCAAACGGGAATCTACAAAACCAGACTAGAAGCCGATCGCGTTTTGAATCTTGTCAAAAGAAAATACCCTGGAGCTAGGGTGCGATGATTCTTAATCAAAAATTCAAATTTATTCCGAACAAACCACTCCTCTTTTGATTTCAAAGGAATCAAAGAACCGAAGGGTTGTGCTATTTGAGACTTCTTTACAACAGAACATTTGCCTGTGCTTCAAACACTTCATTGATTCAAACAAAAAAACCTCTTGCAAATTACAAGAGGTTTTTTTTAATTTTAAAAAGTTGTTTACTTTAATTTTTTCTTTACTTCTACTTCATGGTAAGCCTCGATGATATCTTCAATTTTGATATCGTTGAATCCCTTGATCTGCATTCCACAGTCGTAACCTTTCGCCACTTCTTTGGCGTCGTCTTTGAAACGTTTCAAGGCTGCAAATTCTCCTGTATGAATTACAATACCATCTCGAATCACGCGCAGCATAGCGTCTCTAAATATTTTCCCTGTCAACACCATAGATCCTGCAATATTTCCAACTTTTGAAATTTTGTAAACCTCTCTTATCTCCGCGGTACCTACTATTTCCTCTTTCATATCAGGCGACAACATACCTTCCATGGCATCTTTCAAGTCATTGATGGCGTCGTAGATGATAGAATACATACGGATATCTACTTCTTCGGTATCTGCAATTAATCTCGCATTCCCAGATGGACGCACATTAAATCCAATTACAATGGCATCGGAAGCAGAAGCCAACAATACATCAGATTCTGTAATTGCTCCTACCCCTTTGTGGATGATATTTACTTGAATTTCTTCTGTAGATAGTTTTTGGAAAGAGTCTGTTAAGGCTTCTACAGAACCATCTACATCCCCTTTTAAAATAATATTCAACTCTTTAAAGTCTCCTAAGGCTATTCTTCGCCCTATTTCATCTAAGGTAATATGTTTCTGTGTTCTTACAGACTGTTCTCGTTGCAATTGCGAACGTTTGGTTGCAATTTGCTTCGCTTCTCTTTCATCTTCAAATACATTGAATTTATCACCCGCTTGGGGAGCTCCATCCAATCCTAACATTGAAACTGGCGTTGAAGGTTTTGCTATTTGAATGTTTTGACCTCTCTCGTCAAACATCGCTTTCACTTTTCCACTATGTCTTCCGGCCAATACATAATCTCCAATTTTAAGAGACCCTGCCTGTACCATAATTGTAGATACGTATCCTCTTCCTTTGTCAAGAAGTGCTTCAACAACCGTTCCTGAAGCTCTTTTATTTTGGTTTGCTTTCAAATCCAAAAGCTCCGCTTCTAACAACACTTTTTCCAACAATTCATCAACTCCTTGTCCTGTTTTTGCAGAAATATCGTGTGATTGGATTTTTCCTCCCCAGTCTTCTACTAACAAATCCATAGAGGCTAGCTGTTGTTTTATATTGTCTGGATTTGCAGTTGGTCTGTCTACTTTGTTGATCGCAAATACTATTGGAACTCCTGCCGCTTGGGCATGACTGATTGCTTCTTTCGTTTGTGGCATCACATCATCGTCTGCTGCAATTACAATAATTACCAAATCCGTCACTTGTGCTCCACGAGCTCTCATTGCTGTAAATGCCTCGTGCCCTGGTGTATCCAAAAAGGCAATTCTCTGCCCTCCTGCCAACTCTACAGAGTAGGCTCCGATATGTTGTGTAATTCCACCTGATTCACCAGCAATTACATTGGCTTTACGAACATAATCCAAAAGCGATGTTTTCCCGTGATCTACGTGTCCCATGACTGTAATAATCGGTGCTCTTGAAGTCAGATCTTCCTCTTTGTCTTCTTCCTCTTGGAAGGACTCTTCTACTTCTGCCCCAATAAATTCGACAGTATAATTGAATTCGTCTGCCACAATTGTAAGCGTTTCTGCATCCAAACGCTGATTCATAGTCACCATCATTCCAAGCGTCATACATGCTGAAATAATCTGTGTTGGCGATACGTCCATCATAGTAGCAACCTCTCCTACGGTTACAAACTCTGTAACTTTTAAAATTTTGCTTTCTGCAGCTGCTTGTTCTAAATCCTTGTCCGTTTGTTCACGGTGTAAGTCTCTTTTCTCTCTACGGTACTTAGCTCCTTTATTTTTTGAAGATTTACCTTGCAACCTTTCAAGAGTCTCACGTACTTGTTTTTGTACTTCTGCTTCTGTAGGTTCTTCTTTTTTTACTGCAGGTGCCTGACGGCCTCTTCCTTTTCCTTTGTTAAAACCTCCTCTGTTTCCTCCTTGACGGTTTTGTCCTGGACCGGCTGGCTTTACAATTCTCTTTCGCTTTTTCTTATCTCCAGCTGTACCTTCTTTTTTGGGATCTTCTTTCTTTTTCTTCGGTCTTTCAAACTGTTTCAAATCGATCACAGTTCCTGTCAATTTTGGACCGTCTAATTTTTTGTATTGTGTCTTGAGTCTTTCTGATTCTTCTGGACTTATTTCTGTCTTTGCTTCTTTTGCTTGCGATGCTTGTGGTTTTTCCACATGATCTTGTGCTTCGTCTATGGCCTTGGATGCAATCGGTTTTGGAGTTGCTGGCTTTTCTTTTTTAGCTTTTGGAGAAGTAACTTCCTCTTTCTTCGCTTCCGCAACTACCTTTTCTTCTTTTGTTTTTTGTGGTGTTTCCTCAACAGCCTCTTCGTGAGCTTCTTCTTTTTTGGAGACTCCTGAAATATCTATTTTACCAACCGTTTTTACTTCTAATTTTTCAGCTTTTGCTTTGAGTACTTCTCTGCGTGCTTCTTCTTCGACACGCTTTTTCTCTAACTCAGCTTCTTGAACCAAACGAAGTTCTTCTTTCTCTTTTTTCTTTTCTTCTCCAACCTCTTTAGACGCAGCTTTTTTATTTTTATCCGTCTGAAAACCATCCAACAAAACTTCGTAGACGTCATTGGAAATTTTAGTGGTAGGACGCGCCTCCACTTCTATCCCATTTTTTGAAAGATGCTCCACGGCTCTGTCTAATGAAATATTTAGTTCTCTTAAGACTTTGTTAAGTCGAATTGTTTTGCTTTCAGCCATATCTATGTCTAAACTTAATTTATTTTGTTGAGAATATTGGAATTATGATTCAAATTCTTCTCTTAATACTCTTTGCACGTCTAAAATTGTTTCTTCTTCTAAATCCGTTCTTTTTACAAGCTCATCCACATCTTTGTCCAGCACACTTTTCGCAGTGTCCAATCCAATATTTTTGAACTCTTGAATGATCCAATCTTCAATTTCATCAGAGAACTCTGTCAATTCAACATCTTCATCTTCTACTCCTTCGCGTTGCACGTCGATTTCAAATCCTGTCAGTTCACTTGCCAAACGAATATTGACTCCTCCTCTACCAATTGCTCTGGAGACTTCTTCTGGCTTTAGAAATACATTTACTCTTCCTTTTTTGCCTTCAATAGGTTCCTCTACTATATCCATAGAAACTATTTTCGCAGGACTCAACGCTCTCGCGATAAACAACTGGGTGTTTTTTGTGTAATTGATGACGTCAATATTTTCGTTCCCCAATTCTCGAACAATTCCATGAATTCTAGAACCTTTCATTCCCACACATGCACCAACTGGGTCAATTCTATCATCGTAAGAATCTACTGCTATTTTTGCTTTTTCTCCTGGAATCCTAGCCACACCTTCTATCGTAATCAATCCATCGAATACTTCTGGAATTTCTTGTTCAAACAATTTTGTTAAAAATCCTGGAGCAGTTCTCGAAAGTAAAATCACAGGCTTATTTCCTCTTAATTCTACACTCTTGATAATCCCTCGAACAGATTCTCCTTTTCTAAAAAAATCTGAACGTATTTGTTCGCTTTTCGGCAACACCAGCTCATTCCCTTCATCGTCTAATAAAATAATTGCATTGTGTTTGATATGGTGTACTTCGGCAGAATACAAATCTCCCTCCAGCTCTTTGAAATGCTTGAAGATATTGGTACTGTCGTGTTCGTATATTTTTGAAATCAGATTTTGACGCAACGCTAAAATTGCTCTTCTTCCTAATTGGAATAATTTCACTTCTTCAGAAACATCTTCTCCAATCTCAAAATCAGGCTCAATTTTTCTAGCCTCCGCCAATTCAATTTCTTCGTTGTCATCTTCAGACATTCCATCGGCAACTACCACCCTGTTTCTCCAAATTTCTAAATCTCCTTTGTCAGGGTTTATAATGATGTCAAAATTCTCATCCGATCCGAACTTACGCTTCAATGCAGCTCTAAAAACCTCTTCTAAAATAGACATCAAAGTAACTCTATCGATGCTTTTGTCGTCCTTAAATTCCGAAAACGAATTGATTAAATCTATATTTTCCATGTATTGCTTCCTCTTAAAAAATTAGCTTCACTTTTGCTTCTACTATATTGTTATATGCGATATTCTCTTTTTTCTCAACTGTTACCTTTCCTTTTCCAACAGGCTTCGGTTCTCTCGTTTTCCAAGTCAATAAAATTCCATCGTCTGAAACTTCTTCCAACATTCCTTCGAACTTTTCTTCTTTGGTTTTCACCTTTAAAGTACGCCCCTTATTTTTGGCGTACTGACGCTTTACTTTCAATGGTTTTGTGATGTCCGGAGAACTTACTTCAAGACTAAAATCTTCTTCTTCCCTGTCTAAATTTCCTTCAACCGCCCGACTTACTCGGATACATTCGTTCAAGGGAACTCCCTTGTCTCCATCAATAACAATGGCTATTTTGTTGTCCTGAAGAATTTCTAGATCGATCAAAAACAAGGAAGGATCCTTACTCAAGGCTTCTACTACAAATTGTTCAACTCGTTCTTTCTTCATCTTTAGGATAAAAAAGAGGGGACTTTTGAGTCCCCTTCATTCTTCAGTAATCTTTATTTTTACGGTGCAAATATAGGAACAAATATCCAATTCACAAAAAATCCAACAACATTAAGCTGGACTGAAAAATTAGAAATCTTTTCAAGTTACTATTTCTGAGTTCTTCTTGCTGATGTGTTGATACCATCCCTTCCTGCAAAGTCGATAAAAGCAAACAAACACAAGACAACTAGCTCACCTTAAAACGAATCATCTCGTATTCACCAAAACCACAAACATTTACTATTTAAATCCTTTTGTAAAAACAAGGTAAAGTGCAGCTGCAAGAAAGAAAAAAGTCATCAAAATGTACAAACACAAAAGGGTGGTTTGAAAAATATTCAATCCTTCCGCTTTTTCTTTTAAAAACTCTTTCAAAGAACTCCAAAGATTAGAACTTCTCACCGAAGTTTTATCTGATTTATTTGAATAGTTTTTGGCAACCATAGCTACATGTTTAAAATTAGAATTAAAACAGGGGTAGTAGGGGTTTTGCAATCAAAAGAAGTTCAAGACAATGAACTATGTGTAAAAATACAAAAAATCGTCCTAATATTTGACTTTTTTTTGCAATTAATTATCTCAAATCATTCTTTGATAAACTTCTAAAAAACACTTACTTTTGAGACTTCATTGGAATCTATACAGCAGCATTCTATCCATGTTCTCAACAGCAGAAAAAAAACATTACCAACGCCATCTTATTTTAGATAAAATTGGCATTCTTGGACAGCAGAAGATAAAAAACACGAAAGTATTGGTTATTGGAGCTGGAGGATTGGGGTGTCCAATTCTCCAGTATTTAACCGCTGCAGGCATCGGAACTATTGGGATCGTAGACAATGACCATGTAACTCAAAGCAACCTCCAACGACAGGTCTTATTTTCATATGATGATATTGGAAAACCAAAAGCCACATGTGCTAAAGAAAAACTAAGCAAATTAAACCCACACATCACGATTGAAACGCATGTGTGTTTTCTTACTTCAGAGAATGCAATTGGCTTGTTTCAACAATACGACATCATTGTGGACGGTTCGGATAATTTTCAAACGCGCTACTTGAGCAACGATGCAGCAGTATTGACTCAAAAACCACTGGTTTTCGGAGCCATTTTTAAATTCGAAGGACAAGTGAGTGTCTTCAACTACCTGAATGGGCCAACTTACCGTTGTCTGTTTCCAAATCCCCCTACCCCAAGCAGTATTCCAAATTGCACGGACATTGGTGTTTTGGGAGTATTGCCCGGTATAATTGGTTGTTACCAAGCGAATGAAGTATTGAAAATTGCCTGTAATATTGGGGAAATTTTAAGCGGAAAGCTACTCTCCATAAACAGTTTGAACCTGCAACAAAATACGATAACCTTTACAAAAAACAACACGCTTCAAATTGAAAAGTTGCTCGATTATGACGTCTTTTGTGGCTTGTCAAAAAAATATATGGTCAACATTTCTCCCGAGGACCTCAAACAACTAATTGCCACTGAAAGCCTCTGTTTGGTAGATGTTCGAAAAACGATGGAACGGGAGCATTTTCATATCGGAGGAATACACATTCCTTTGCACGAACTGCCACAACGAATACATGAGCTGAAAGACAAAGAAATCCTTGTTTTTTATTGTCAAGTCGGGCAAAGAAGCAGGTTTGCCACTGAAATCGCAAAAGAAAAATATCCTCAAAAAAACATTCAAAATTTAGCAGGTGGTATAGACGCTTGGCGTTCCGCTTTCAACCTTTCTTAAATAACATTTCCGATGAACCCATTGTTAGACAAATTCGATACTCCTTTTGAAACAGTTCCTTTTTCTAAAATAAGAAACGAACATTTCAAACCAGCTTTTGACGCTGCGATTGCAAAAGCACAAGAGGAAGTCGCACTTATTGTGAACAACCCAAACACTCCAACTTTTGAAAACACCACGGAAGCATTGGAACTTTCAGGCAAATTACTAAGCCGAATATCCAGTGTCTTTTTCAACTTGAATTCTGCTGAAACCAACGAAGAAATTCAAAAAATTGCACAAGAAATTTCTCCCAAACTGTCAAAATTTTCAAATGACATTCGTTTGAACGAAAATCTATTTCAAAAAGTGAAAGCAGTATTCGACCAAAAAGATTCTTTGCAACTTGACGAGGAGCAAATTGTATTGCTAGAAAAACAATACAAAGGCTTTTCGAGAAATGGTGCTAACCTGAACAAAACGGACAAAGATAAATTGAGAGACATTGACATGGAGCTGTCAAAACTTTCCCTGAGTTTTGGAGAAAATGTTTTGGCGGAAACAAACGCCTACGAACTTCATATTACAGATAAGAAAGAACTGCAAGGGCTGCCAGAGGGAGCAAAAGAAGGTGCCGCATTGACTGCCAAACAAAAGAAAAAAGAGGGCTGGATATTCACTTTGGATTATCCGAGTTATATTCCATTTATGACCTACCTAGACTGTCGTGAATTGCGAAAAGAAATGGCCATCGCTTTTGGGAAAAAATCGTTTCAAGGAAACAAACATGACAACCAAGAAATTATTTTAAAAATTGTAACCCTTCGTCATCAAAGAGCGCTATTATTGGGCTACGAAACGCATGCGCATTTTGTATTGGAAGAACGCATGGCGGAAACACCGAAAACTGTCTTTGATTTTTCAAATGAATTGCTGCAAAAAGCAAAACCTGCAGCTGAAAAGGAATTTCGAAAATTGAGTGACTTTGCAAAAAAAGACGGAATTGACACCATACAAAAATGGGACGGTGTCTACTACACTGAGAAATTAAAAAAAGAACTGTTTTCATTTGACGAAGAGGCTTTGAAGCCTTATTTCCAACTTGAAAATGTATTGCATGGCGCTTTTACAATCGCACACAAATTATTTGGCTTGTCCTTTGAACAAGTGTTCGATATCGACGTCTATCATGAAGACGTTACAACGTATAAAGTTCTTGATGAAAATGGGGACTATGTTGCTATTTTTTATGCTGATTTTTTTCCTAGAAAAGGAAAAAGAAATGGTGCTTGGATGACCTCTTTTAAAAATCAATACATTTTAGATGGCGTAAATAGCAGACCCCATATTTCGAATGTTTGCAATTTCACAAAACCCACAGAGACGAAACCTTCTCTACTAACTTTTAACGAAGTGACCACTCTTTTTCACGAATTTGGACATGGCCTGCATGGCATGTTGGCAAACACCAAATACAGCAGTCTTTCCGGAACCAATGTGTCGTGGGATTTTGTTGAATTGCCGAGCCAGGTTTTCGAAAATTGGTGCTACGAAGAAGAGGCTTTAAAATTATTTGCAAAACATTTCAAAACAGGAGAAATGATCCCCATGACATTGGTCCAAAAAATTAAAAAAGCGGCTAGTTTTATGGAGGGCATGCAAACGTTGCGTCAATTGAGTTTCGGTTTGTTGGACATGGCATGGCATGGTGGGGTAGCCCCAGAAAACATAGCTGATGTAAAGTCTTTTGAGCAAGAAGCTTTTTCAGAGACACAACTCTATCCTGATGTCATAGAAAATTGTATGAGCACCTCTTTTTCTCATATTTTTCAGGGAGGCTACTCGGCGGGATATTACTCTTACAAATGGGCAGAGGTTTTAGACGCCGACGCTTTTGAGTATTTTGAAGAAAACGGAATTTTCAACCAAGAAATTGGAGAAAAATTTAAAAATACGATTTTATCAAAAGGGGGCACTGTAAAACCCATGGATTTGTACATCGCTTTTAGAGGCAAAAAACCGTCTTCTAACGCACTGTTGAAAAGAGCAGGATTGTCTTAATTAAAATAACAATATGACGCTCCCAAGAAGGAAATTGGTTCGCTTTGAACATTAGAAAGCTACGAGCTCTTTATTTTTTGTATTTATAGCGATACAAGGCATAGGCCAATAGCCCTACCAATATGTAAGGAAAAATCATGAGGTAGACGATTCCGTCGTTGACGCCTTCGGCCATTCCTTTGTCTCCACTTTCAACCACTGCTTTGCACATGGCACACTGCGCCGTTGCAAGCACAGGAGAAAAGAAAAAAAAGAAGCGCATCGTATTTTTCATATTCACAAGCCTACATTGTATAATAGGGTGAAATCATCCAATACACCACCACACCTGTTACTGCTACATAGAGCCATAAGGGAAAGGTATATTTCGCAATTTTTTTATGCAATTCAATCTGACTTGTTATGGCTCTCACATATGTGATCAAGACAAATGGTATGACGGCAATTGACAGTACAATATGAGAAATTAGTATGAAAAAATACAGGTATTTCAAAACTCCTTCTCCTCCATATTTTGTAGAATCAGATGTCATATGATACAGTACATAGAGCACCAAAAATACCACAGAAAAAACGATCGCCGATTTCATGAATAGTTCGTGTTGTTTGACTTTTCCTTTTTTAACTGAGACCACAGCCAAAATCAAAAGCACTGCTGTCAGCGCGTTGATCGTTGCATAAATGGGTGGTAAAAAGAAAGGCAATTCCAATTCTATTTTTACTCCAAACAAAATAGCTACTGCCAAGGGAATGACAATTGAAAGTGCAATGATCCATTTGTTGTATTTCGTAGTTTCCATAATTTTTAGATTTTAGTGCTTTCGATTCAAATTATTCTTCTAACAAGATGAGAATATCTTCTTTTAGCATGGCAATCATTTTTGAATCCAAACCATCATAAAATTTTATTGGATTGCTATTTTCTCCTACTTGTATTTTTCTAGAACGAATAAAACCTTGTTTGTCGACGAGTGCAAATAAACCGGAATGTTCAAAGCCTCCCGCAACATTTTCATTTTGTGCAGCGTACAAAAGAAAACCTTCGTTTGAAAATTTATAAATTTCTACTTGATCGCCTGTAAGAAAATTCCAATTCTTCATAGTTGCTCCTTTTTCTGCAGCATAGGCTTTCAAGACTTCTGGAGTGTCATTTTCAGGATTGATACTTATGGAAGCAATTCCGAAATGCGGATTTCCATAAAACTTATTTTGTAATAAGACGGTATTCTGGGTCATGATTGGACATATCGTGGGACAGGTCGTAAAGAAAAATTCCACGATATAGACTTTTCCTTCATAATCACTATTTGAAATCGTATCTCCATGTTGATTGACAAATGAGAAATCAGGAACTTTTTCAAATTTTACAAGAGGCTCTACTGAAACCCTTGCCTGCCATTCGTTGACCATCCAAATTCCAAAAACTAAGACGACGAATGAAATCCCAACATAGGAATATTTTTTTGCTGCCATTTAATTCAGTTTAGGTTCTTTTACTACAAATTTGGATTCATAAAACACCACTTTCAAGTCTTCCCTTAATTTATTCTTCAAGGTCGACACTGAGGTCATTTCATAACCAAACAACAAACCGTTGGAAGTGTCTTCATCATCGGTCCGTCCTCTTAAATTCAAAGTTTCATCAATTAAAAAAGCTTTTGACAGGCTCTTGTTTTGTTGCAGTTCAAAAGGAACTTTTAAGGATTGAAACAAGGCTGTTGTGTTTTCCCCTGAGATGGGCACAAAATGCCACTTTTTCAAATCAATTCCTCCTACAAAAGCCAACTCTGAGGTTAGTTTTTTAATACTTTGAGGGTTCTCCTCAACGAGTACCACTACTTGAAACTTATTGTATTTCTCAGTAGACTTATACACCACCTGGTACACATTCAACAATTGCTGCAAACTCCCTACCGAGGTGTCTTCACCTAAAAAAACAAGTACCGAAATTTTATCCAAAAAAGAAACACTTGAGGTTTGAGGAATATTTTCAACGCTTTCCGTCAGAACGGGTAATTTTTCAAAATTAACTTTCCCAGATGCTAAAAACAAAAAGAAAAGCAAAGGAATGATAAAAGTGGCAAACAATACCACAAATTTTTTCGTTTGATTTTTTTGTGTACTCATAACTTGATGTATAATTTATGACAACAACAAAGGGTTTTAATTCTCATTCTTCTAGACAAAAAAAGGTGGACAAACCACCTTCTTTTACTCTTTGTTCTATTTTAGTATGCCCAATTTAAATAGGGAGCCAACGTATCGTGCACATAACCTCCTTCAATAATCAAGAGCGTTGCCAAATAAGGGATTAGAATGACTAGTGGCAGTACTATTGAATACTTGAAATTCTTCTTTTCATCGTCTAAGTGCATGAAATAATAGACAATATAGTAGGCTTTCACAATGGTTAAAATGATAAACAAACTATTTAGAATAGATGTCCCAAGAAATTGTGTTTTGAATAAAAATTCAGGCTTGATAATTCCCAAGACTACTTCTACAATTGTAATTACTGAAAGTATTCCAAATACTTTCCAAATCAATGCTTTGTGTGATGCTCCGTGTCCCATACTATTTTATTTTTCGGTGATACCGTACTTTTTAATTTTTAACTATTAGACTAAGTAGAAGAATGTAAATACAAACACCCATACCAAATCGACAAAGTGCCAGTACAATCCAACTTTTTCTACCATTTCATAATGTCCTCTCTTCTCATAGGTTCCTATGATCACATTGAAGAAGATAATAATATTCAAAACAATTCCTGAAAACACGTGGAAACCGTGGAATCCTGTGATAAAGAAAAAGAAATCTGCAAATTGTGCACTTCCGTACTCATTCACCTCTAAGTTTGCTCCCTCAACTACACGTGCAGATTGCGAAAGGTACTTCAGCCCTTCTTCTCTAGAAACTATTATTTTTTGTTTGGTTTCAGGATTTATTTTTTCAATTCGCAAAAGAACATCTTCATTTGATTTGAAAGCCTCAAACACTTCTTGCACAGTATAATTTGGAATCGTCTCTCCGTCTTCAAACCACAATCCGTTATTTCTTGTGTGTTGTTTTTGTTCGTGTTTGCCCACGACAAAATCTCCCAAAGCAATTTGATGTCCGTCCTTCACAAACTGGACAATTTTACCATCTTTTAACTGAACAGCACCATACGACCCTTGTATAAAATTTTTCCATTCCCAAGCTTGAGAACCCACAAAAATAACACCTCCAATGATGGTTAGGAACATGTAAAACGTTACTTTTTTCTTATTCATTTGATGCCCTGCATCCACAGCTAACACCATGGTTACTGAAGAAAAAATCAATATAAAAGTCATCAATGCAACATAGTACATCGGTGCATGCACTCCATGCATGAATGGGAAGTGAGTAAAAACTTCATCAGCAATTGGCCAAATGTCAATAAATTTAAAACGTGTCAAACCATAAGCGGCGAGAAAACCTGAAAAAGTCAATGCATCTGAAACGATGAAAAACCACATCATCATTTTACCATAACTAGCTCCCATAGGCTTTACAGAACCTCCGTCCCATGTTTTTCCTTCAGATTGATCAGCAATATTTGATCCCATAAAATTCTTTTTGTAATTATACTATCTAATTCGTTGGCAAAAATAACAATTTAAATCAAGTATTGAAATAGAAAAAGCAAAATAAACCGACCCATAACAGATCTAAAAAATGCCAAAATATAGCCCCCAATTCCAATCCCAACATATCATGTTGCACGTACTTTCCTCGAAGATGATTGTAAAGCACTACAAGCAAACAAATTACCCCAATAAAAACATGCAAAACATGTGCAAAAACAATGACCAATAAGAGGGAAGAAGACACTTCGCTTTGAGGTCCTGTAAAAAACAAGCCCATCGCTTTTAATTGCTCAAAACCCTGATATTGCTGCCAAACAAATCCCAAACCGAAAGCAAGGGTGGTCCACAACAAAATGGAAGTCCATCTGCGATTGTTTCTTTGAAGTGCTGTCTTTGACAAAAGCAAGGTCAAGCTACTCATTAAAATAAGCACTGTGCTAACCAAAAATGCCTGTGGGATTTCAAAACTTACCCAGTCTTCACGATTGCTACTAATTACATAGGCACTTGTCAAACCCGCAAACATCATCGTCATACTCACCATAGATATCCACATCATTGGCTTTGCTGTTTTTCTTTTTCCTTCTTTCAATTCTATTTCTAAGGTATTTTCCATTCTTTTCAGTTTTTTTTTAATTTCTTTCTTCAAAAATTAATGTAAAAATTTATCAACCACGTAAACTACTTGAATCATTGTGATGTACAAAACACTTGCCAACATCAACTTTCGGGCCATTACATTGCTAAAATCTTTCAACATTTTTATCGCAAAAAACAGCATGTATCCCCCCAATATTAAAATAAGAACTGCCGTGAATGGAAAAATGTAAAAATCACCTGTCAATTTCAAAACTGGAGCAAGCGATACTATAATCATGATGATCGTGTACAAAATAATTTGTTTGATCGTATTCGTGTCTTTCTTCCCCATAGGCAACATATTGAACCCTGCCTTTTTGTATTCTTCATCCTGCAACCATCCAATTGCCCAAAAATGAGGAAATTGCCAAAAAAATTGAATCAAAAACAAAAATCCTGCCTCAATTCCAAATTGTCCTGTGGCTGCTACCCAGCCCAACATGAATGGGATGGCGCCAGGAAAAGCTCCTACAAAAACTGACAACGGAGTTACTGACTTTAAAGGGGTATAAACGGAGGTATATAAAAAAATAGATACCGCACCAAACAACGCACTTTTTGGATTGATGGAATACAAAATCCCGATTCCAAAAACAGTAAAAACAACAGCAATGGTTCTGGCTAAATTTACCGACATTCTTCCTGTTGGTAGCGGACGATTCATAGTTCGTTTCATGAGCATATCCGTATCTCTCTCAATGATTTGATTGAAAGTATTGGAGGCGCCAACCATAAAAAAACCGCCGATCGCAAGCAAACTCAAAGTGGTCATCGAAATCGTTTCTACCGCCAAGAGGTAACCCGCTACCGACGAGAATACAACGCTCATGGACAAGCCAACTTTGGTCAATTGTTTGAAATCACCTACCAACGTAGAAACCGCTACTTCATTTTCAATTTTTTCTGTGGTGGAACTCATGTCTCAAAATTTTTGACAAAGATATTTCTTTATTAGAACTCCACCAACCAAAATTTACAATTCTGTTGTGTATCTATTTATCAAATATCCTGAATGTCAGACAGGAATACCTCATATTTTTGACTCCCAATAAAAAAGCAAGAAAAAAGAGAAAATAGTTTTGTACGTTCAAATAACCTGTATATTTGCACACGAATTTGCAAAATCAGGTTCACGACGCTCGAGTGGTGGAATTGGTAGACACGCTGGACTTAAAATCCAGTGGACTGTAAGGTCCGTATGGGTTCAAGTCCCATCTCGAGTACTCAATGGGACAAATCCTTTTCTTGGAATTGTCCCTTTTTTGTTTTTTCAATATGCGCTATTGAAATGAGCG
>ERZ1048068.85-NODE-85-length-92767-cov-11.279802_pt1 | contig 92767 bp, 70 predicted proteins | sample MGYA00383098_ERZ1048068 | MGnify/ENA primary metagenome ERZ1048068 (study PRJEB29581, sample SAMEA5548368) | metagenome | biome: marine; feature: coastal; material: water | depth 1 m | study: Short-term variability in the microbial, nano- and picoplankton dynamics...
GTTATTGAAACCTCAAATAGGTTATCACGAGCTGGCCCACCAAGTCGGTCTAGTGTACTTTTAAATCTGTTAATATCAAATGGCACTTATCTATTCCTTATTATTTTTCTTGAGTCCGCCCAAACCTTTTGTTTACCAGCTCCAACAAATTGTTGTAATGGAAGGAATAATGCAATATCCCATTCAGTCGGCGCAACTTTCATAAAACTTGTTTTTACCTGTGGCGCAAGATAATGTTTAACACAAGGAGCAAAAAATTTAAATTTTGATGCTGAATTTAAAATATCGTATGAAATTTTTAACCTTGTACTATCATCATATTTCTTATTTGTCGTAACTGTATAAAGAGCATCCATCATCTGAGCTCTTAATTGAGGTGGCAAATAGTGCATATTCAGCCCTAAAAAGCCCCCTTTTGCTTTATTTATTGGAAAAACCAGTGGAAATTTATCATAATACGGAAGTGTGGCTTTATGTTTTGGGTCATATTGAAAGAGATACATACTTCCTATAACTTGTCTTTGACGACTACGCTTATCAGTTTTTAATTCCTTAATCATATTTCTGCCGGAGACTGCGATTGGGTCGTCGACATCTGCACCAAAAGAACCCCTTGCTGCAAGTTTTGCTTGCTTACGATACCATTCTCTTGCCTTTTCTGTTCTAGCTGGCACTTGACCTTGTCTAATACCTTTAGCCAATACATCGGTAAATAATTTAGCAGCCAATTATCTTGCTCCTGGAATATGTTTTTCTGTCATTATTGTCCATAGCCATCCTCGGTCAGCACAAAAATTCTTTGCTGCCTTCCATTTGGCTTCGTTTATTCCCCAAGTTTTAACCTCATTTAAATATCGCCTTGATACTCTACCCGTCTTAGTTTTATTTCTATTCTTTGGGTCAGGCGGTCTACATTGACTACTTGGTTTAATTTCAATCATAATAGTTTGGGGATTACCATTATCATCTCTTTTATGTACGACCACATCTGGGAAGTATCTATGCATTTTACCATCAATAGGAGACCTATATGGGACAATCACTTCTTCTGATTGCCACCATATCACCTGAGGATGTAAATCAAGCCATTTAAACACTTTAAATTCCCATAAAGACCTATAAATAATCTTTGTGGGATTTCCTTTGTATTTGGCTGGATTTTTGGGGCGAAACCCGCCTCTATAAGCCATAGTCTATTTCCACTTTGTATATAAATAATAATTAAATGTATTCGTAATAGATATTTATCCAAAATGGAAGATTATAAATGGCACAAACGACAAGAAAAGATACTTCACCAGCAGCAGTAATTGCTCGCGCAAAAAGAATAGAAGGTTTTAATTCAGAACTTTCGTTTCCAGTAAGAGCACATTCGCATGGAATACAACTTATTTTTAAACAATATTCGTTTGCTAAGTTAGTTGCGGAAAACTCTGGTAGGGAACTTAATTCTGTACAGTTTGGTACCACAGGATTTGCCGAAAAGAAAGGACAGCAATCTTTTTATCTACCATTCCCAACATCATTACAAGACAGTACAGGACTTACCTACAATAATTTTGAAAGAGATCTTGTTATGTCGGTTGTTGGTGAATCCTTATCTAGTGCTGTAAATTCAGTCGCAAATGACCCAACTGGTGCTGCAGAAGGCGCTAAAAGCGCACAATCAAAATTAGAAAAATTTGGTAGTGATGTTAGTAAAACACTAAGAACAAATCCTGGTATGAAAGGCGTAACAATGCTTGCACAACAATTTAGAGATGGTGTTGGTTCAGGCCTAAAATTAGGTGGGGATTCTGCAAAACTATTTGCAGCGTATTTGGCAAGAAATTTTAATGGTGATATAGGTAAAACCATTGCAATGGATTCTGGTATGGCAATTAATCCATCCGAAACATTGGCCTTCGAGGGTGTTGACCTTAAAAGTTATACCTTTGATTGGGATTTATATCCAGAAAGTAAAGCGGATTCAGATAGAATTAAAGAAATTATTAAATCATTAAAGAGAAGAATATTGCCAACAACATCTGGTGGTGGTTTTGGTGAATCTGCTGAAAGTCTTTTTCCAGAAGGTGCAGCAAGACAAGCAGCGGCCAGTGGTCCACTTCAAAGAATGTTTTTAAGTTATCCAGATGCCGTATATATCAATTTGGTTGGTGTCGATGGCTCACATTTTCCACAATTTAAACCAGCAATGTGTACAGGTATGGATGTTGACTATGGTGCGGCAGGAAGTATGGTTATCGCAAAAGGTGGACGACCAGCTGCTATTAATATTTCCTTACAGTTCTCCGAACTTGTTATTCATACAGCTGAGGATTACGGTGAAGAGGAAGTTGAAATTGCTGGTGCAGAGGAAAAACCAAAAACGTCACGCATCGGAGGACCTAGAGCATAATGAAATATTTTGAAAATTTTCCAACAATAAACTATAATGGTCGTAGGGTAAAAGACATTACCAGACGTAGTGCTTTTTTAACAGCGGTACAAAACAATCCTTATGTGTATTATCCTTACACAGTAAGTAGTAATGAACGTGCTGAGGATGTTGCAAGATTGTATTATGGTTCTGTTGATTATGTTTGGCTTATCTATTTAGCGAACAATATTATGGACCCATACCACGAATGGCCAATGAACGAAAACACATTTAATGATTATCTCGTCGATAAATATGCTGAACAATCTCAGCAAACAGGTGAAGATGTACTTGACTGGATCCGAGATGAAGCAAGAGATGAGAACATTATATATTACATAAAACAGGTATAACAAATGGCAGCTATAGATGATATTATATTGGCACCGGAATCGTTTCAGACGATTTATCTTCGTAAAGAAGACCGTGTTATTATGAGAACGGAACGTGGAGCAAAGATTATTATTAAGCGTATTATTCCAGATGATTGGAAACCTTATAGAATCTATGACTATGAACTTGCTCTTAATGAAAAGAAAAAAGAAATATTCTTATTTGACAAAGCATTTGTAGGACAAATCAGTACCTCATTTCTCAACAGCATAAGCTCGGAATAATAGAACATGGATAAAGGTTTTAATCCATCAGCTTGTCAGATTGACGAAGCGATAATAAGAAAACCTAATGGTGATACTAAGAATATTACCGCATTGATAGCAAAATTTGGTTTTACCCAATCAATCGAAAATGTTTCTTACAGTGGAATATTAGAGATATATGACGGTGTTGGTGTATTGGAAAATTTTGGTTTAAGAGGTGAAGAAGAACTTGCAATTATAGTACGGTGTATGGATTTTAATACCGTGCTTAAACTTAAAACTCAATTATATAAAATTGATGGTATTAACAGAAGTGCCGATGGTGGTTCATTATCATATACCATACACTTTATTTCGCAAACAAGTTATAAGGCAGAATTACAAAAGATCACAGAAGCGTTTAGGGATAAAACTGGTGGTCAGATAGCTCAAGATATATTTAAAAGATATTATAGTAAAATACAGGAAGTAAATCCTAAAGACGATATCAAAAGTGAAAAATTACCAGCAGATTTTAAGGCCAAGAAATTTAAAATAACTGCAGATAAAGGTAGAAGACTTTATACACAAGGCTCGGATGGCAACTTACAGTTAATTGTTCCGAATTATAGACCATCAAAGGCTTTACAATTTGTTGCAAATAAATCATTCAGTAAGCAAAGTGCAAGTAACTCATACAGATTTTTTGAAACTTTTAATGGATATCATTTTGTGACTGACGAATTTCTAATGGAAAAAGCTGCAAGTAATCCGGCACAGGTTGCAGATTTATATTATTTTCCGATTGTATCAAAAAATCCTATTGAAGGTTTTGACCAGACAAAAATTATAGAGAACATGACACAACTTAAAAGAGTACATACTGGTGAAGATTTGTATTCTGGTGGATACGCAAATAAGGTTGTGGAAATTGATTTTCTCCAACATAAGGTAGATTTTAGAACATTTAAATATTCTGATAACGCAGATTATTTTACTGGTGCCGGAAAGGCTGCACTAAAAGATGATGTACATACAGAAGAATTTATTAAGGAAACCTTTACGGAAAAGAACGCAAGACAATTTATGGTGTTCCGTGATTATTCTAGTCCTGGCCATATTGAAACTCCTGCGAAAGATAGGATAGTTCGAGGTGACCAATTTTATTCTGAAATTGTATCTAATAGAATTGCATATAATCACCATTTAAACTCTTCAAAGGTTAGTGCCACAATAAAAGGTAGGCTTGATATTGAGGCTGGAAATGTTGTGGCCGTAATGCTACCAGAAATATCAATATCAGATGATAGAAATTTATTAAATAAACAATTGGGTGGTAAATATCTCGTACATACAGTCACTCATACAGTGGAAGAGAATGTTCTCACAACAGGTATGACTCTTATAAAATATGGAAATACACAATAATGGATACTGCAGGCTTAACTAATCCTCTATTCTTTGTCGGTGTCGTTGAAAACATCGAGGATAAAAGACACGAAGGACGTGTACAAGTTCGTGCGTTTGGCACACACGGTACAAATAAGGAAATCGAAACTCCAGATCTACCTTGGGCAATTTGTGTGCAAGGAAATTATGACCCAAACAATCCACCACCTCCGTTAAATTCTTTTGTTTGGGGTGTGTTTATGGATGGCCGAAATGCTCAACACCCAATGATTTTAGGTTTAATACCTTCGCAATATGTAGAAGAGCATGACCCGGCAACAGCAGGTTGGGGTGTCATTCCAGAAAATAATGGAGAAATCCAAGCAAAAGGAATGACTCCAAAAGACATAGGTTTACCACAACAATCTAGATTGGCAACTGGTGAAAACTTAAACGAAACTTATATTCCCACACAAGAATTAAATAGAGTTCACGACCAAAAGGTTGGAGGTGAATCCGATACCTGGGCAGAACCTGGCTCTGCATACGCTGCCAAATATCCATATAATAGAGTAATAGAAACAGGTACTCATAGTATTGAATTGGATGACTCGCCGGGATCTGAACGAATTATGATTAACCATAAATCTGGTGCATATATTCAAATTGATGCCAAAGGTACAGTAACTGAACGTGCTGCAGCAGATAGATATGAGATTAACATTGGCACAAAGCATGAGTCGTCTGGTCATTCGACAGTTACGGTCAATGGTAACGCGCATGTGTACGTGAAAGGTAATAAGACAGAAGAGATAGAAGGCGACTATCGTATGCTTGTGCATGGTAACGCCGAATTTGGTGTTGGTGGCCAAATGAATCTAAATGGTGGTGAACAAGTTCAAATCCGAGGCGGTGATGTTAAGATTGACGCTAATGTAGGCGTATTAAATCTCTTCGGCAAGGAAAGTATTGTTGCTGACGGGGGTGAGCAAGTTATTGTCACAGGACAAAACGTAAATATCACATCGCTACTTGATATGGAATTATATTCAACCCTTGGTATGAAACTTACATGTATTAATGATTTAACTGCAAGTAGTAATGATGTTAATTTTAATGTTGGTTTTAAAGGCTTTAATATTTGGGGTATTGGTAATACGACAATTGATACACCGTTTGTTAAATCCATTGGTGTAGTGCAGGCTACTGCTGTATCTTCCCTCAGAGGAGATTTTGCAACATTAGGTGCTCCATTACCATTTAGTACATCGCCAGGAAGTCCTTGCGCCCCTGGTCCTGGAAGAACACTTCCATTAAATATACCTTCAGGTTTATTCTTTACTTTACCAGAATTAAATTTTGCGATACCTGCATTATTTGCTGGGTCTCAAACCAGTATGCCGGAACCACCATCCAAATCAACTAATATAATGCCGGGTGGTTATTTTGCAATGGGTTGGGCTGCTGGATATGTTTCTCCTATTGAAGATGATGCAACTGATATTGTGAGTAAAATTAAGGAGATATTGTTCTAATGGCAACCTCGAATTGTATTGACGTAACTGACCAAGTCACGATGAATAGACTCGGCCTTGGACCGGGAGTTAATTTAAATGATAAAGGCGAATATACCTTAAATCAGATTGATGTATTTGCAGCACAATTTATTGAGAATATGGATTCGGATAAAGAAGATAATCCGGTTGGAATTTTATACAATCAATATGGTGATGACCTTTATAAAGCAAATGATTATATTAATACATTACAAAGTACTCTTACGGATGGCGATTATCCTTCTTTAGACAGGAGATGGTCAACTGGTAGTATTACGATTGTTGAATTTGCAGATTTTATAAACTCTTATAATTATACACCAGCTGGTGTTTTAAATGGTGACTTAACAAAACTTACTAGAACATTGGATTCATATTATTCTGATACATTTGATGAGAGTGCGTTGGGTGGTTTCTGTGCATTAATGCCACAAATCTTTGGTCAAATCGATGCCTTCTTTACATTGGTTGGTCAAATACAAGATGCAATATCAGATACATTGGCGTTTATTAGTAAAATTAGATCTTATAAATTCTTTACAAAGGAAGCAGAAAAGAAATTAGTTAAACAACTTATAGAAGAGCTTAAGAAAAAGGTTGAAAAGGTAATTACTGATATTATACAGGAAGTTCAGGACGCAATAGAAAACTTTAGTATTACTGATATAATAGGTGATGTGGAAACATTTTACAATAAAAATATAGCAAAACCTGTAATGACAGCAGCGTCACAATCTTGTGCTTTCTTTACTGATGAAAATAAAAAGACATTTAAGGAAAAGATAATTGCATTAATAGACTATTTTGTCAGTCTATTTGAAAGTCCTAATTTAGAAGCTATCCAAATGATGATTTCTCGTTTCTGTGCCTTGGTTTCTAATGTGGAAGCGTTGGTTCGAGACATTAAAAAGCCTTTAGATGATTACACATTGCGATTTACAACAATTACAAACAGACTTAAAACGATTTCAAACATTAATACATCGACCGCAATAAGAGCAGGAGCCATAAGATATTCTCCAGCTGTTCGGAAAGATAAAATAAATAGATTGGAGGCACGCTGGACTGACCCTGGAGGAAGTAATTTCACACCGTCAGGCAACGCACCTCAAAATGTGCCAGAACCAACAGCTGCTGAATATGCTAATTTACCACCTTGTGGGCAAGTATTTAAGGGTGCTAATGATAAGATAAAACTTGAAGGCGATTGGATGGACGAAAAGGAAGGAGTTGGTATCTACGGATATACAAGAATCGACCTTGATGTTAAAGTTTACCTAATGAGAGTTCAAGAAGAATTAGGTGGCACATTTACTATTAATTATGGTTGGACCAGTAAAGCTTATAATAAGAAATTAAAGGGCAATGAAAATAATGCTCATTTAAGCGGATTGGTTATAGATGTTAAAAAAGACATGGCCGATGTTGATGCATTTATAGATTCGGCACTTAAAAATGGATTTAAATTCGCAAAGGAATATGATAAATCCATTCACTTAGATATAAGAGAGATACCAGGACAATGAGTACAGTAAATGGGTTTACACCTAGAACCAAAAAGGTCAATTTATATTCTGACTTTTATAAAGACATGCGTGTCAGTCCTATATCAAAAGACCTTGCGCTAGTAAAAGATGAAGACGCAGTAAAACAGTCAATTAGAAATCTAATGTTAACTGACCCAGGTGAAAGACTTATGCAACCAAACATAGGTGGTGGTATCAGGGAATTGTTATTTGAACAAATGACTCCTGGTACATTAAAACTTATGGAAGAAAATATTATTGATACCATAGAGATATATGAACCAAGAGCAGAACTTATAGATGTGCGTGTAATCGCAGGATTAGACGATACGCATGTAAATATTACTGTATTATTTTCGGTACGAAACGAAGAACAACCTATTCAGTTAGATGTTATTTTAGACAGGACAAGATAAAAATGGCCAATCCAAAAACCCCAATTACAGAACTTGACTTTGATAGTATTAAAAGTCAGTTAAAAACATATCTGCAAACGCAGACACAATTTAAAGATTACAATTTTGAAGGTAGTAACTTATCAGCCATGCTTGATGTTCTTTCCTTTAACTCGTTTCAAAATAATTTCTATACTAATATGGCAATTAATGAAATGTTTCTTGATTCAGCTGTACTTAAAAATAGTATAGTTTCTCATGCTAAGGAATTAAACTATATTCCAAGGTCTCGTAAATCTGCAAAGGCAACTGTAACAGTAGAAATTACAGACCCAACGCTCGACGATTCCACTATAACGATTCCTCAATATAGTCAATTTACAGCAACATATCAAGGTGAAACATATACATTTGTTACTGACCAAGTATATGTTGCAAAAAGAGTTGGTGTTGGTGAATATACTGCTGAAAATGTAGATATCTACGAAGGTCAAATGTTAACCAGTTTCCAAAGGGAAGGCTTTATTGTAGATGCTGATGGTGTTCTCAGAGTTCAGCTAACAAATAGTGAGGTTGATACCGACAGTATTGTAGTGTTCGTTGATGCGGAAGCCACTGAGGACCAAAATGTGTTTACAAAGGCAACCACAATATTTGGTGTCGGTCCTGATGATTTAGTATTTTATTTAGAACCATACCTTGATGACAGATATGCAATTTATTTTGGTGCAAATAAATTTGGTCTACAACCTGAAGAGCAGGAAGATGTTCGCGTAAGGTATCGTATTTGTTCTGGTGAAGAGGCCAACGATGCTTCATCATTCAGTACATCATTCCTTGAAGGCGCAACAATTAATGTCGTAACTACCAGTCCTGCTGCAGGTGGTGCTGATAGAGAAACAATGGAAAGTATTAGATATTTTGCTCCTAAAGCATTACAGATTCAAGAACGTGCTGTAACGACATCTGATTATGAAATACTATTAAAACAAAGATTCCCTGAAATTACAGCTGTATCTGCATACGGTGGAGAACAATTAGACCCACCTCAATATGGTAAAGTTGCCATATCAGTTTACCTTGCAGACGATACAACACTTATTTCATCTTCACTTTCTGCTGGATATATTAATTATCTTTCCTCAAAATCACCATTAGGTATTGAACCTTTCTTTGTTCAGACCAAATTTATATATGCAGACGTTACTGTTAACTCAACATATTCAACAAAGAGAACTGAGAAATCAGAACCTGAACTTGAAGGTTTAATTAGAGCTCAAGTACAAAGTTATTCAGACACAAATTTAGAAAATTTTGACACAACACTTCGTTTATCAAAACTTAATGCTCAAATTGATTTGCTTGATGAAGGTATTGAAAGTAACAGTATTGAGATTATGCCTATTATTGAATATGCTCCAGTTGCAAATTTTGAAACAAACCCAACATTTAAATTTGATGCAGAATTAATTAAACCATATCCATATAAAAGTACAAACGGTTTTGTAGATTACAAACCTGCTATTAAGAGTAGTGTTTTTGATGATAAATCTGGAACTTGTGTATTTTTACAAGATGATGGTACTGGTATTATGATGACAGTAACAGACGATACCTCAAACCCACAGATTATCAACCCAGCTGCTGGTACAGTAAATTATAAAACTGGTGAAGTCAAACTTACCAAGTTTATTGCAAGTGCATATACTGGTGCAGGAATTAAAATAACTGCAAGGTTAAAAAATAGTGATGTTGTTGCTCCAAAAGGACGAGTGTTTATTATTAGAGACACAGACGTAAAAGTAGTAATGACAAATGAGGCTACTGGATTACCAAACTCAAACAATACAGGAACTGGTGCGACAACATCGGCATCCAGAAATTCTGGTAGTACTGGTGGTTCAAGCTCTGGTTCATCTGGATCCGGTTATTAATTAGGAAAAATTTATGGCAACCCAAGGCGAGATAGAAAAAAATATAGCCTTTTTCATTAAACACCAATTCCCTGGTATTTACAGGGAGGAAGGTTCTGAGCTCGTCCAATTAGTAGAAGATTACTATAAGTTTGCCGAGACACAAACAAATCAACACGTACATATTTCTCGTAGGTATAGTGAATATAGAGATGTAGACACAACACTAGCAAGTATGATTGTGTTCTTCCAAAAGAAATTCCTTTCTGACTTGCCTCTCAAAACAGATGTTATTAAATTTATTGTTAAAAACATCCAAGATCTTTATCGCAGAAAAGGAACACCAGCTGGTATTGAGCTATTCTTTGGTATTTTCTATGAGGAATTTGATGTAGATATTGTCTATCCTGCCAAGAAAATGTTTAAGGCTTCTAATAGTCAATGGAGTCAAGGAACGTATCTTCAATTATATCCAAACTCAGGTATATTCTTTTCAAAGACAAATAAACGATATGAATATAGTGATTTAATTTCTCGTAATATTACTGGTTCGGCTTCTGGTGCAAAGGCAGCTGTAAGTAAAATTAACTTTGTTGTATTAAATGGTATTCAAACTCCTATCATTTATATTGACGAATTAAGAGGCTCGTTTACTCAGTATGACGAATTAATTGTTAACATTGCTGGAGAGGTTATAACGTTTGGTCGAGTAAATGGTTCATTAAGTGCTATTGCAATTGATGATGACTATCCAGGAACGACAGGAAATAAAATTGGTGATGTATTTGATGTAACGTCGGAATTTGGCGGAGGTGGTAAAGCTGTTGTCACAGAACTATCAGATAAAATTACTGGTGAAATTGATTACACACTTGATAATGGTGGTTATGGTTATACTATAGCCAATACAAAACTTTTGGTTTCCAATCAAACCTTGGTTGTGAATAACCCAAATAAAGATTTTGTTATTTACGAAACATTACAAGATAGTGCCGGCAACGAAGGTATTATTATAGGACAAGATGAAAATACTATCGGTGTAAGAATAGACCGTTCGGTAAATGCTTCTGCAGAATTTGATCTGACTCGACCTATAAGCACTATTGACCGTTCAACAAATATAACTCTTAATCCTGCTTTGGTTTCAGCATTTAATGATACCTCACCTGGTGTTTTATTTCCAGATGGAGGTAACGCAAATACCAATGTTATAGTTTCAGGTTTAACAAATACTTCTCAGGCGTATGTAATTACTGACCCAATCGCGCCACATTTAACAACGGTACTTAACGCTGCTGATTTTGAACCACCATCAATGACCGGTACAGCATCACCAGTTAATTTAACTACTCCACTTGAAGATGCATTTAATATACAAACACTTACGATAGGAAAAATTTTAGGCTTTGATAATATTAATGTAGGACAAGATTACACAAATAGTGTATTCGCCAGAGCAAGAGATGAAGTGTTTAAAAACTTCGAGCGAAAGGACCAAATTTTAAGATTTACAGAACCTGGTATTGCTGGTAACTTTAGTGTTGGCGATATTGTCAATGACCCAGATGATGCTGGTTTAGAAGGACAAGTTCTTTCACTTGATACAGAGTTCGGTGCAATTACAGTAAGACCTTTTGATTATTATGGTTTTAATAATACAACTAATATTGCTTTAGTAAATGGTGATTCATATCCTGTTGTTGGTGTTTCAGTTGATTATAGTGCCAGAGATTATGGTGATAACGCAATTATAGATGCTGATACAGAATTTAAAGAAGGTAAGATTAAAGCTGTAGGAATTGAAAATTCAGGTTTAGGTTATGTACATGGCAAAATTGCAAATCTTGTAAATGAGGATCTTGAAATACAAGCTCAAGGAATTCTTGCTGCAAATACACAAGGTGTCACATCCGGTTTCTGGGCTGACCAATCTGGCCATATTAACGGTTATATTGAAAAAGGAACAACGACTACAACAGAAATACTTCCAACACTTGATTTTTCAACTGCATTGGATGTAGTTATAGGTGGCGGTGACCCTGCAGGAAGTGTTGCTGGTTTAACATCGGCGTTTGATACTTGGGTGACGACTACAGCATCAGATGGATTTGCCTTCGGTGATATTAATAAGGACGGTGTAATAGATGCAAGTGACTCTGCAGAATACACTTTATTAGCCAATACCGAAACAGCAGAGGCTGCCTCAAGTACAACACGATGGAATAATATTATAGGACCAAGTTTAAGAGTTCAGCCTTGGTATTCACAGATGGAAAATATTGTCTATAATATTACAGATACAACTACTGTTGTCTCACAAGATTATTTTGAATCTGGCCAACGAATTCAAGACAGTGATTTCTTCCAAGAATATTCATACGAAATTAAAACAAAACTAGGTAGAGAACGCTACGAAAAACTATTAAAAGAAAATGTACATTTGTCTGGCTCAAAAATGTTCGGCAATTTCATTTATAAAGTAAAAACAGACGGCAAAACAAAACAAAGATTCTTCAGGGCGTTTAATGATGATGGATATGGTTCACCATTAGATATAGCTGACCTACAGATTTTGGATGCCGGTATTACAAACTTCACAATCGACACAACATATGTAACAGCTGACCATGTTAAAGGTGGTGGATATAATGGTCCAACAACTACTGACCCAGCAGATATGGCTATTAGTGATGTGAATGGTAATTATCCAAGTACAACAACAATAACGGTAACATAATATGCCAACGATAACTATTACTTCAGACGGTGACCCCTATCCAGCTAAGGCAGGTCGGGCAACGTTAACGAATGACGGCACAACAGCTCGAGAAGGTTTTGGTGGTAATAACCAAATAACTGACCAAAATCATAATTTTGTATTTGAATATAGAGCAGGAACAAATACCTCCAATCCATCTCCTACAACTTTAGGTGCAATGGGTGTTGCAAATAATGGAGCAGTATTATTTAATCCTAGCGCGGCCCCTGGCAATTTACCAGGAGGAAATCAAACTCCAAATTTCGGCTGGACTTTTAATGCTGTTTTTAATGAAGCGTCTTATGGTGTAGATGCTTGTGGAGGCCATCCTGAACAAAATGGTGAATATCATTATCACTCTGGTGCATTTTTAACAAATTGTTGGGACACAAAACTCTCTTCTGGAAATGCATATTATAATGATTCCAATTTTAATGGAGATTACTTTAGACACAACGATGGTCATAGTAAAGTATTGGGTTGGTGTTTTGACGGATATCCTTTATACGGCCCATACGGATATCAAACACCAGATGATACTGAAACATCAGTAGTACAAATGTTATCCAGTTGGAGAACATTATCAGCTGAAGGCTCAAATAGAGGATTTACATATTCACAAATCCCAGCTGGTAGTTTTGTACAAGATCACGAATACGTTTCTAGTTTAGGAACATTAGATGAATACAATGGCAGATTTTGCCTTACCCCAGATTACCCAGGCGGAACTTACGCATACTTTTTAACATTCGCCAGTGGCGATTTTAACACTCCAACATTCCCTTACATATTTGGTTTGAGTACAAAAGAGCAAAGAGATGTCACAGGGGCTTAATATAAATATACAATTAGGGAATTTAATTAGAGGACAACATGGCTAAACAAACAATTAATATCGGCGCATCCGCGAACGACGGGACAGGTGACCCGCTCAGAAATGCGTTTGATAAAGTAAACGATAATTTCAACGAAATATATTTCGGGGCAGGAAGTGGTAGTAGTATTACAAACTTTTTCGATTCAAATGGTAATTTGGATTTAGTAGGCAAGCCTCATAAAATAAGTTTCTTATATAGTCAATATGCGGATTTACCGGCAGCTAGTACATACCACGGCGCGGTCGCACATACTCATGATACTGGGTCATTATATTATGCCCACGGTTCTTGGAGAAGATTACTAGCTGATAATTCCCTTAATGATATCACAAGTTATACTGACCCTCTAAGTAAACACGTCTATTTAGCCAATATCACCAATACCGAAACAGCTGATTACGTCCTCAAAACAAATGCTGATGGTACATATACTTGGGCTGAAGGTGGCTCTGGTGGAGGTGGCGGTGACGTCAACCAAAATGCATTTAGTTCTATCGTAGTTGCTGGTTCATCAGATGTTGTGGCAGATAGTGCAACAGACTCATTTACACTTATTGCTGGCTCAAACGTAACGCTTTCAACCAATGCAACCAACGATGCAATTACAATTAATGCTTCGGCTGGCAGCGGTGGTTCTGGTACAGATTTAAATTCCTTGGCAGGTGGAGACATTGATGTCGCTGCCGATAGTATTGGTTTTGTTGACGCCAATGATAGTAATGCAAGTAAAAAGGAAAGTATTGCTGATTTAGTTTCAGCTATCGCAGGTAGTAATTTAACGGCAAGTAATGGTGTATTAAGTGCATCGGCTGGTAGCTCATATTCAGATTCTGATGCAATTGATGCAGTAACTGGTGCTGACCTTGATATGGCTGGCAATAAAGTATTATTTAATAATGTGTATTCTACAGAAGGTGACTTACCAGACGCTTCAACTTATCACGGTATGTTCGCACACGTACACGGAACAGGTGCTGCATATTTTGCGCACAGTGGTCAATGGGTACAACTTGCTAATAATTCAGACCTCGGTGGTGGAGGTGGCGGTGGTGGTGCATCACGTGTTACTGAAACAGAAACTACATCCTCTATTGCAGATGGTGCAAGTGCTTCTGTTGAATATGCAACATTAGGCAAATCATTCTCATTACAAAAAGTTACTGTTGACAAGCAATGTTGGGTAAGAATATATTCCGATACGTCGGCAAGAACAGCTGATGCAGGTAGAACACAAGGTACTGACCCAGCAGATGGTTCTGGTGTTATTGCAGAATTTATTGCAACAGGCTCTGGCTCTACAGAATTTAAAATTACTCCTGCTATTTCAGGTTGGCTTGATGATAATGAAACAGAGGTCCCTGTGGCGATACAAAATAATAGTGGGTCTGCCGGAACTGTGGAATGCATAATACAAGCACTTAAAATAGAGTCTTAATATATGGACAAACAAATTTATAACTTAGTTCTCCGAGAAGGTACTGATGAAGCATCTTTTATAAGTACGGAAGCAGCTGGTATGGAGGTACATGATAACTTAAATATGTTTGATATGTTGCTCTGTATGAAATTGACAGCTGATGAGGCTGCAATACTAGAGGCAAGTGATAAAGTTTTAGAAATTGGTCCAGAAAGAAAAGTTATTGAGACAATAGCATATCCTACCTCAACTCCAAGATATGAAACATCTGAAATAACATACAGAACTAAATTTAGTCCTAGTGGTGCTGGTGCAGAAAATACAGGTTTAAATATGTATTTTTCAAGTGAATTTAAACCAGCAGATGGTACACCACCATTTGGTTATTTTCAAGGTACTGAATATCAATTTGATGATACTGTCAAAAGTAATTTCCTAGGAGAATATGTAGACATTGTTGCTATTGAGGCAGGAAGTCCATCAGCTTCATATGCAGGTCACCAAGACCATGTTGATTTTGAAGAATGGGATAGTAATGATTCCAAGTTTATTGCAATGGATTGGTCTACTGTAAGTGGTGCTGCAAGTTCTGCAAGAAATAATCAAGTCACTAATGGTTATACCAATACCTTTTCTGCACACGCGATTGGTGTATTAAGTGCGGCCGGTGGCAAATATTGTGGTTGGGGCAAAAAATCAACAATGCGAGTTATGTATTTGTCTGATGGTGTTGCGACAGCATACAATACAGTTCTTGCCTGGCACAATGCTAAATCTGTAAACCCTGATACTGGTGTACCTAACGCAACTGTTGTGACAGGTGCCTGGGGATTCAGTGGTGTTGAACATCAAAAGTTTTTTAAAATAGAAGATATTTCAACCTTCGTAACATACGATAAGGATAGTGGAGCTTCAACAACCCACCAAAGACCAGGTCCTACGAATCTTCCAGTACAAACATTTAATGTTACGGCATCAGCATCCGGCGCCTCCAATTATGAAATGACTGGTGGACATAGAGATGGAAATTGGGTTGGTGCACAACCGGATCCGGCTATTAATTTAGTCGTAGGTGATACGCTTAATATTACAAATAATGCCAATGGTGGTCATCCGATGTACATTAAAACTGCTTCCACTACTGGAACCGGTGACCAAGCATCAGGAGTTACTGGTAACGGAACTGTAAATATATCCTGGACTCCATCATCGGCAGGAACATATTATTACATTTGTGAATTCCATGGAAGTATGGTTGGAACAATTACAGTTGTAGAGCAAGTTGCAGATGGTTGGGAAGATGATTTTTCAGTGTTCGCAGACAATTTAGCAATACCTAGAGTTATTTTAGATACAAACGCGCCAACAATAGACAAATGGATGATTTCCATACCTGACCAAACCAGATATACAACATTTGATACTATAATGTCTAATTACGCTTCTGCTGGTGGCATATATCATTTTAAATCTGCCGGTAATAATTCTCATGTTGGGGTAAGCCCAGAAGATCCAAGGCATAATAATCAGATTACTGTTGAGGCGGGAAGTACATATGTCAGCAATTCAATAGACGGCAGTGGATACAATACTTTTAGTTCAGCAACTCTAGGTTTCAATACAACATATTACGTAAATAGGAATGAGATTGATGGTGGTCCTAACCAATTTACAATTGCTGCCTGCCAACAAGACGATACAAATAGATTATTAGATGATTACAGTAATCGAGGACCTATGTGTGATTTTGCTTCTTATGGTGCATATACATGGACAAGCTATCCGACAGGTACTTATTCAGATGGCGCGTGGGGATATTTCAGTGGAACAAGTTGTGCCGCTCCTGTAGCTGCAGGTTGTGCAACAGTATTTTTAGAATGGTATATCACACATAAAGGTGTTTGGCCAACAATGGCTCAGTTAAAAGACCTAATGGTAAAGTCCGCAAAAGAAAATTTAATAGGAGAGGATTTAATTAATTTCTCTAGTATACCAACAGCTGCAAATATTACCTCAAGTAAATTATATAGTTCTAATGAAGTAAATAGAATTAAAAACGGTGATTCCCAGAACGGCGGTGCAGATTTAACAGAATTATATGGAACTCCACCTTTAAGAGTACATATTCCTTGGGGCATAAGAATGGGAAATGGCAAATATATTGCTGGTGGTACCGAACAAACAAGTTATAAAAGACGACCTACATCAGGCTCAGTTTGGCCTCGAAGAAAAGTATCCTTTTCTTCCTAAAATGGAATACATAAAATGATAATAAATAAACATAACCACTTTGAAATTCAAATGAGCTAACCATGGCAGAAATATTAAGTAATAGTTTAAAAAGCGATACGACCAGGCTATTTTTGTCTGATATAAACAGCAACCAAGATTTTTATATGTTCGTGTCCTCGGTCGATACATTTGACCCTAACGATACTCTTGTATCAAAAATGAGTTTTAAAGAAAAAACATTATTCGGCAAGAAAATTGCATCAAGTGATATACATTTTTGTATTCCTTATTACCCTTGGCAGGTGGGCGCGGTATATACTGAATATGATGATACAGTGGATTTGGAAGGTAAAAACTTTTATGCTGTTGTAGGTCCAACTCAAAATGATACTGGTGATTATAGAGTTTATAAATGTTTAGACAACAATAATAGTTCGACAGTTTCAAACCCACCAAATTATAATTCAACAACAACAAATCAACTATATAAAACAGCTGATGGTTATGTATGGAAATACATGTACAGACTGAGTGATTTGGAATTTGAAGCATATAATGCTTTAGGATTTATTCCTGTTGTTGGTATGACAGCAAACAATGCAGTAATTCAACCAGCTGACGCCGGTGGTTCTACAATTTCAGATGTTATTGTATCGAATCCAACAATTAATAATGGATATACTATTGAAGAAGGAAAATTAAATGCTAGTCCAACAGGTGATAAACTTTCGATTGTAGCTGATTCAGGTTATAATTTTAGTCCAATTACAAATTATTATGCTGGTCAGTATATCTACACAACAAATTCAAATGGTGTTTCAAGATTATTTGAAATCACATATTATTTCTACGATAGCAATACCGATGAAATTGAGATAAGGGTGGGTGCAGACCTTATAACAGGTGCAGCAAACCCAACAGCTGCTGGTGTAAGTAATAATGCAAGTATTACAATCTTTCCAAAAGTTGAAATTAAGGGAGACGGTACTGGTGCAGTAGCTATTCCAAATATTGTAGATGGCCAAATAGTTAATATCACAATTTTACAACAAGGTTCTGGTTATCATAATGTGACAGCACAAATTATTGACCCCGTCTTTGATTTTGACCCTGAAGATAGTACAACAACAGATATCAGAGCTAGTGTAAGAGCAGTAATGTCACCTGATGGTGGACACGGAACTAATCTGATTGACGAATTCAAATGTAAAAACTTTAGTCTGTATGGCTACATTTCGGCTGCAGATAACACAAACATTGGGGCAGTTAATACATACTCTGCAGTAGGAGTTGTAAGAACACCCTCATTTGCAAATACAGCGCCAGATGTTTTTGATAACCGAATCGCGGTGGTCACGAATGACTATGCAAAGGTCACAGCAAATAATACTATAACGCAACTTAATACCGACAACGAAATTATATTCTCTGCGAGGGTTCATGAAGTTGATGAAACAGCAAATACAATTTATTTAGCAGAATATATGGGACCATACCAGAATTATGCCAATACTGGAAACGGAGATATTTCATTGGATATAACTTTACCATTTAGAAATGAAACAGGTCAAGTAATTTCAATAAATACACCTATAGCAGATAATATTACAGTTTCAAATTACATTCAAAGGACAGGCGAAGTGTACTTTATGGAAGATTTCTTTCCACTTGCACGTACAGACCTTTCTAGAGAAGAATTTAAGTTTGTATTGGAATTTTAAGGAAAATAATTAAAGATGCCTATTAACACAAACCTCAATCAAGCTCCATATTTTGATGATTTCGATCAAGAAAATCAATATTATCGCGTTCTGTTTAAGCCAGGATTTGCGGTTCAAGCTCGAGAGCTTACTCAGCTTCAAACTACACTCCAAGACCAGGTGGAACAATTTGGAGATAATATATTTAAGGAAGGTAGTATTGTTAAAGGCTGTAACTTTACAGAACTTGATGACCTTCAATTTGTAAAGCTAATTGATATTGCTGGATTCGACCCAAGAAGTTATATTAGTACAAGAACAACTGAAGAAATTTTAGGTCAAGAAGTAGAACTTGATTATGTTTATGAGATTGTTGGTGGAACATCTGGACTGAAAGCAAATATTATTCAGGCAGCTCAAGGATATCAAACTAATCCACCAGATTTAAATACATTCTTTATTAACTATACAAATACGTCTACAATTTATAAACAGTTCCAATCTGGTGAAGCTTTAACAATTAACCTTTATAAATTTAAGGTTGGTACAACTGAAGCCACTGCTACTATTCCTAATGTCGCCTCAGCTCGAGATGGTATTTCAGGATTAGCTGTTACGTCTCTAGCAAATCATGTTGGAAATTCATTCGGTATTCAATCCTCTCCAGGTATTATATTCCAAAAAGGACATTTCCTATTTGCAAAAGACCAAACAATTGTTGTTTCAAAATATAACAATGTTCCAGATGGTGTATCAATTGGTTATCAGGTCACAGAATCTTTAGTTAATAATCTACAAGATAATACACTATATGATAATGCAAATGGTTCAAATAATGAAAATGCGCCAGGTGCTGATAGACTTAAAATGACACCAAGCTTAGTTGCATTAACAACAAGTACTGGTGATACCGATTCCAATTTCTTTACACTTGTTCGTTTCCAAAATGGTAATTCAGTTACAGTTCGTGATGTTTCTCAATATAATGTTCTAGGTGAAGAAATGGCCAGGAGAACATATGAAGAGTCTGGCAACTATATTTTAAATGATTTCCCTGTACAAACTGATGATAGAATACCAGCTGGTCAAACAGAATCTGCAGTTCATGCATTGGTTGGACAAGGTACGGCCTACGTTAAAGGTTATAGAGTAGAAAATTCAGGCGACCGTGCATTTGAAATCGACCAAATTTCAACAACAGAAGTGGTTAATGCTCAATCCGTATCATTAAATTATGGTGGTTATTTGGGTATTACCTCAGTTCAAGGTGTGGTACCTTTAAATTACACATCCGTAACATTATTAAACTCTGGCAATGCAAGCATTGGTACAGCTACAGTAATAAATGTAACGCCGACAAGAATTTATTTAATTGCGATTAAACTGACTTCAGGTACAGTTTCTGATATCGCTAAAGTTCAAGGTGCATCTGGTAATATTTCGGTTGACCCTTCAAGACTTATTGAGTCAAGAACAAAAGCATTAATTTTTAATACAGGCTTAAAGAGTCTGTTCTCAACAACTGACACATTAATACCAGTAAGAAGCTCAGAGGCTGCAACTCAGACAGGAAACGTAATTACATTAAATGCAGACCCAGGTGAGGATTTTGCATGTACAAATGATGATGTTCTTGTTGTTGATGGCACCAATACTTACATACCAGTATTGTCTACTACCACAACGGTAAACAATAGTGTATTAACTATAAACTTAGACCCGGCCGCGTCGTCTGCGACGAATGTGACTGTGTACTATAACAAAAGGTTAATAGGCTCATTAAATGGTGTTGAACCACATAATAAAATTGCTCATGATACTTATGTTAAAGTGGTATACAATCCTGCCATATCAAAATACAGTTTAGGTTTCCCAGATGTCTATAAACTTGTAAGTGTTGTGGATTCAACTGGTGAAGATTATACAAGTAGTTTCAGATTAAAAACAAACCAAAAAGATACATATTATGATATTTCATATATGGAATCTATTGCTGGCAGACCAGAACCTTCTGGAACACTTACAGTCAATTTAAAAGTTTTTGAAATTTCACAAGCAACAGGCGAATATTTCTTTACTATTAATAGTTATCCAAACACACTTGATAGTTTTGACATCCCAACATATCTATCGGATTCAGGTACCAGATATAATCTTAGAGAATGTTTTGATTTCAGACCACATCATGCTAAGGATGCAGCTGCAGATTATACTGCCACCGAAGGAACAGCTCCAACTATTGGTACAGCTGTAGGTGGTTATACAATTGCTTTCTTTGGTGCTCCTCCATTATTACCAGCTCCAGGCCAAAATATTACAACTGACATTGAATATTACTTGTCACGAGTTGATGTAATCGCATGTGACTCTTATGGTCAAATTAATCTTATTAAAGGACAAGAGGAACGATTTGCAGTTCCACCTCGTTTGGATACTGACCAATTAGCTATTGCCAATGTGACGATACCTGGTTTCCCTGCACTTTCAAGATTAAATGCAGCCAAACAAGGTAAGTTTGAATACGCAATTAAAGCCAAATCAACAGGTATTAAAGCCTTCACAATGAAGGAAATGCATGCCCTTGATAAGAAAATAGATAACCTTTCATATTATATTTCTCTTAACCAATTGGAAGCTGAGACTCAAAACTTGGTTATCACAGACGAAAATGGATTAAACAGATTTAAAAATGGATTTATCGTAGACCCATTTAATGATTTATCTTTATCAAATGTAGAGGATGCCAGCTTTAATGCTGCTATACCATTTAATCAAAGAATATTAACTCCATCAGTTAAAACTTATCCGTTAAATTTAAAATATAAAACTGCTACAGGTTCTACAGTATTCCCATCAACGAGTCTACCAAAAGTTGCAACGGTTGCTAGAGATTCAAGTGTTAATATTATTAATCAACCTTATGCATCTAATTTTAGAAACTGTGTAAGTAATTTCTACAAATATGAAGGCGATGGTGCTATTTCACCACCTTATGATGGAAATTATGACACAACAACTAATCCTGCTAATATTGATATTGACCTATCAAGTCTAACTGAGACAATTCTTGATACAGTTCAAGAATTCATACCAATGACTGATACTAGTCAAACACAAACATTCGAACAAACAGATAGACGTGGTGGTGGAATCGAAACTACAACCTTCACACAAACTTCTAGTGAAATCGTTGTTGAACCAGGCGCAGAGGCTGTAAGCTTTGTTGGTGACTTTATGACCAACTTTGCATTCGAACCATTTATGGCTGGTCGTGATATTAAAATTTATATGGCTGGTTTAAGACCATCAACAAGACATTATTTCTTCTTTGATGGTGTAAATGTAGATACTCATATTATTCCTGGAACACCAGCTGATACAGTGGAAACTGTTGAAAGATATGGTGAAAAGGGTGCTGTTGTAGAAACAGATGCGAATGGTGTTTTAAGAGCAGTATTTGCATTACCAAGAGAAACATTTTATGTTGGAGATAGAGTATTACAAATTGCTGACGTAGACACGCTTGCAAATATTGATTCTGCTTCTACTTCAAAAGGTTTCCTTACATATCGTGCATATAACTTCAGCGTTGAAAAAACAAGTTTAACAACCACAACAAGAACTCCAAATATTGATGTCAATACTACTGTAACGACAAGAAACGTTGCGAGACGAAGACGTGGTCGTGACCCACTTGCTCAGACATTCTTTGTTAAAAAAGGTATGGGTGCTGGATCCAATTCAGTTTACCTATCTGAGGTAGATGTATTCTTTAAACGTGTCAGTACTGTAAATGGTATTTCATTACAAATACGTGAAGTCGTAAATGGATATCCAGATACTGCAATTTTACCTTTCAGTGTAGTACATAAAGTTCCTTCACAACTAACATCAGCTGTAAGTGATGACGCTTCTGTTGCAACAACGTTTGCGTTTGAGGCTCCAGTAAGATTGGATGTTGAAAAGGAATATGCATTTGTATTACAACCAGATGCTTCTGACCCTAATTATCTTGTATACACATCTAAGGTTGGTGGTAGTGATTTAACTCCTGGCGATACTCAAGGTTCAGCAATTGTGCAAGACTGGGGTGATGGTGTTCTATTTACTTCAACAAATAATTCTGCATGGAAATCTTACCAAGATGAAGATGTTAAATTTACTATAAAAAGACAAAATTTTGTAGGGCCAACTGGTGTTGTCACAATGACAAATGCCGACCATGAATTCCTTACAGTTGAAAACTTAAATGGCAGATTTAATCAAGGCGAATTAATATATCAAGAAAAAACATTACAGGGTGCAACTGAAGCGAATGTTGCCATTGTGGCTGCAAGTACAACTGTTACTGGGGTATCATTAGACGATACTTATGCTGTTGGAGATTATATTAAGATCTCTCAACCTGCCCCTGGCGTATTATTTGATGTATTCGAAGTTACTAATGTTGTAAATGCAAATCAGTTAACAGTAAATAAACCTGCTGCTTTCACCTCGAATCCTGCTCCGGCAATTCCAGTTGTGGCTGGTCATTTATCATATTATAATATTAATAATCCATACGAAATGCAACTGGAAGATAGTACAGCTACTTCGACAAGAGGTTTTGCAGCTGCAGGAACAATTACAGGTTTTGATAGTGGAAGAACAGCAACGGTCACTAGTGTTGATAATATTAATTTAAGTTATGTACAACCTATGATTATGAAAACAACTGATTCGGCTTCTAAGACAAGTTTATCTGGAACATTTGTACCACCTGATGCAATAAATACTACATATAATCAACCAATGAAATTTAATGATAATAATCATTTCAGTAAAGATGGTGTAGTTGTTTATAGTAAATCGAACGACCCTGCTGGTGCAAAGGCATTTGATATTAAGGTTAATTTGGATAATGGAAGCAATATTACATCAACACCATTTGTTGATATTGAGGCTTCATCATTAATAGCCTACAGATATAATCTTACAAATACTCCAGCGACAACCTCTAAATATATTGGTAAAACAATCGAATTGGCAGCAGACCTTGACGCTGAAGATTTAGAATTAATCCTAACTGGTTATAGACCAACTGGTACTGATTTTAAAGTCTACATAAAAGCTCAACATGCATTCGATAACGAACCATTTGACTTACTTGATTGGACTGAATTGGAATTATTTGAGGGTGTTGGCTTATTTAGCTCGACAACAAATATTAGGGATTATAGAGAATTTAAATATAGAATACCGGCTGCAAATAAAGTAGGTGGTGTTGCAAGTGGTGCCTTTACATACACAAGTACAGGTGGCACATTTACAGAATATAGAAGATTTGCTATTAGGATAGATCTTCTGTCACCGAACATTCACAATGCACCTACACTGCGAGACTATCGCGGTATTGCAATATCATAAGAAGGATAATATTATGTCGTTTCAAAAAGATGAAAAAACACAGGCAGTACTGAACACAGATGTTGCTGCCTTGAATAAATATAAGATTGAAAGGACATATTATCGTAAGGTAGATAATCTGACTACAGACATTCTTGAAATTAAAAGAAGTTTAATTACTATCTGGGAAAAGATAGAGGAATTGGAAAATAAGTAATGGCTAAACCATCGTTAGGAAATATCGCAACTACTCAGACCTTCCAGAATTGGTTGGATAAAACAAATGAAGTAGTCGATTTAATTAAAACAGATGTTATAACAGCATCTGGTGGAGCTGGTGATACTACTTCCGGTAATGCTACTTTGGCTGGAACATTAACAACCACCAATTCAACTGTTGATACATTATTAAGAACAAATGATATTGCTGCAAGAACTACTTCTTCAATTAATTTTCAAAATGCTATTAACGTTACTAGTGGTGTGGCAGCTGCAGCGACATTCAGTTTTGGTTCTGGTGGTAGAGTCAATTTTACAGACAGTGCTACTACCTGGGAAGCAGGAATGGAATCTTCCAACCCTGCGAACTTTATTATCGACACAGGAACAGGACAGACTAAATTAGAGCTTTCAACAGCTGGTTTATTAACGGTTCCGGCAGCTACTGTCACAGGTACACTTACAGTTGGTTCAATATCCATAGGTGGTGCTGGTGCAGGCTTTACAACTGACCAAGTTACTGAAGGTACATCAAATTTATATTTTACAGTTGAACGTGCTAGAGCAGCAATTAGAGCTGAGGACCTCCCATCAGATATAGATGCTGATACAGTTGATGGTTTAGAGGCAGCACAATTTATTAGAGCTGATGCTGATGATACAGCTTCAGGCGATATAACTTTTAGTGGTACAATAGACATTACAAATAGTGCAACGTCAGCACTTAATGTCACAAATGGTGCAACGTTTGGAAACGACATTGATATTACTGGTGATTTGGATGTTACTGGTGATACTACGATAAAGGGACAATTATTAATTACAAATAGTGCTGATGAAGGCATATTATCATGTGACCCAGCTGGTAATCTTATTGTTGTAGGTGATATCACATCAACGGGTACCATATCAGATGAAAGATTAAAAGAAAATGTAGTTAGGTTAAATAACTCATTGGAAAAAATTACACAAATTAATGGTTATACATTTAATTATAAAGATAGACCAGATGAACCAATGCCAGGTGTACTTGCACAAGAGATTGAAAAAGTACTACCTGAAGTTGTTTATGATTTTGTGCAGGAAGATACAACATATAAAGCAGTTCGTTATGCAAATATTGTACCTCTATTAATTGAGGCAATAAAGGATTTGAAGGAAAAAGTAGATGATTTAGAGGGTCGCGTAAATAGCGACAACAATTAATTGGTCTTATAGATAAGTATATAAGGGATAAAGGAAAGCTAAATGGCAAAAATTTCAGAACTAGGTGCAATATCAGGCGCTAATACCAGGTCAGAAGACTTATTGGTTATCGTTAACCTTGTTCAGGGTGACGACGGCACCAAAAATATTACAAGAAAAGAACTTGTACAGGCAATCCAGTATGAGGAATTTGATCGTATAAACATTACTGGCGGAACTATTTCCGGCGTCGTAATGCGTGACTCGCGAATAGACAACGTAGTAATTGACAATTCAGATATTGAAGATACAGCCTTTGTAAGAGGTAGTATTAGAGATACAGAAATCTTTGATTCCACAGCCAATAATATTAGCATCTCTCAATCTACTTTCACCGATGGTGAGATCTTTAATGGTACTGCAAATAACGTAACTATTACTCAATCCGAATTCCTAAACGGTACTGTAAATAATACAATTATTACAAGTTCAGAATTTAATGATGGAACAATAGCAGATTCCACTGGTAATAATGTTATACTTACAAATTCAGAATTAAATGACAGTACAGCAAACAATGTTGTCATTGAAAACTCAGAGTTCAATAACGGTACAGCCAATACTGTTGTTATGGTTAACTCAGAATTTAATGATGGTATAGTAAATAATTCAGTAATTGTTAATTCAGTAATCAATGATTCTACTGGTAATAATGTTGTACTTACAAATTCAGAACTAAATGACTCTACTGGTAATAATAGTGTATTCACAAGTTCAGAGTTTAATCAAGGAACAATTAATGATTCTGCTTTCCTAGATGGCACAGTTAATAATACAATCATTACAAACTCAGAGTTTAATGATGGCACAGTTAATAACACAATTATTACTGATTCTGAATTTAATGATGGTACTGGAAATAATGTAGTACTAACTAATTCAACCATTGATGATTCTATATTTACAGATGGTGTTATATCTAATACTGATTTCCAAGGTACAATGCAAGATGTTGTAGCTACCGATATGACAATCAGAAGTTCATCTGCTGATGGACTCTCTTCAAATAATTCAAGCTTTGATAATGGTACAATGGCCGGGTCTGTATTCTCTGGCGGTACGATTGATAATTCTAAACTTGTTGACTTTGACATGGAACTCAATAATGAGTTTGAACCACCACTTGATGAAGAAAGTTACTTTGCAATTCGTAACGAAAAGACTGGTGATACTGAACAAATTAATTTTGCTCAACTCTATGATGAAGTTTCTAAAAAGACAGCCCAGGCACTTAAAGTTAATGTAGACGCTGCATCTGGTGATGATGCAAACCCAGGTACAATGTTGCAACCTGTCAGAACATTGGAAAGAGCTTTTGAACTCTGTTTGGAAAAAGCAGGTGGAGATTTAAACAGAAACGCTATTAATAACGCGGTTCATATTTCTGTTGGTCCTGGAACATATTATACAAAAGGTAATCTTATGTTGCCGGATGACTGTTCTTGTACCTCTACTGCTGGTCAGTATGCAACAGTTATTGAATTACTTCCTGGATACGAAAACAATAACGGAATCCTAGTTGGTTCTGGTGGTTATGTTCAAGGATTTGGTTATCAGAACTTTAAAGTTGATAACTTTGATTTCCCAGAAGGTGGATTTGCGATTGCTTATCGACCTGGTGCCAAACTATTACGTTCACCTTACTTAAGAGATAGTACTCAGTTATCTAACTTCTTACGTCAAGATGTTGAACCACCTCTTAATCCTTATAACTCAAAAGGAACACTTGCTGATTTAGGCCGACAATTCTATGTTGACCCATCTTATACTGGCACATTCGCCGTTGATGATGAAATTAAATTTAGTTCTGGTGCTGTAGGTTTTATCACTTATGTTGATAGTCTTGCATCCAATAATGAGATATATGTAAGAAACCTTAAAAACAATCAAGGATTTGCTGTTGGTGATACAATGACAGCAGAATCTGGTGGTATCGCTGTTATAACCGAAATCGGTATTGATGATTTCCCTAACAGACAGGTAGGCCGTGGTGGTGGTTGTGTACTCGCAGACAGAAGAGTACTAGATACTGATTCACTATATACCTACGTATTATGTTTTGGTTTCACACCTCGTACCCAAAATGGTATAGGTTATGTTGCTAGAGACGGAGCTGGTGTTAACGGTATTGGTTCTCTATCCATTTTTGTAAGATGTGCATTCTACGCTTTAAATGGCGGACAAATGACATTGAACAACTCAGGTACTCAGTTCGGTGATATATCAATGAGGGCTAAAGGTTCCACAATCTTTATGCAACCTAGAAATACTACTGCGACAATTATTGGTAATACTGCATTCGCTGATACAATTGATACAAATGCTGATTCAATTATTGATGATATGGTTGATTACCTATCTGCAAATACTGCACAAGGTGGCCTAGACTATACATTATACGATTCAATTAAATGTGAACGTGACAGTGGTATTATTTTAGATGGCGTTGGATACGATATTGCATTAGACACTAACTACTGGTCCAGACTTGCTGGTATTTCATATCGTTCCCCAATAAGTTCTAAGGTTATAGGCGAACAGCTTGATGCAACAATCGGTGCAAATGAATATCTCCAAGGTAGAGTTGAAGCTCTATTTGGTGACTCTAATCCTGATATTGTTGAACGTGCAAATACCTCATTCCAAGAACTTTATAATGTTGTAGAGTATGGTGAAGAAAACATCAATCCTATTATCTGGAGAGACACAGGGAATCAAAACTATACTAACGCTAGAGAGTTATTACAAGACAATAAAGAATTAATCCAAGATGACCTTATAGATTGGATTGAAAACAATGGCGAATTTTATGCTTATAATAGTAAATCTTGCCGAAGAGATGTACAGGATTATATTTTACCAGCTGTTGAAAACGACATGTTACTGGACACAAACTATAATTCAGTTACAGCAGGACGCGCATATTATATGGCTACTGCAAAAACAGTTTTGGAAAATCAAAACAATGAAACTGTTGCTGCATACAGAAGATTAAAAGATCAAACCAATGAACTTGTTGACGGTGATTCATATCTTGCTTCACAAAGACTTGATGAAGGTTTTGATGAAATTTTATCTATCCTTGAAAATAAAGGAACACAATTCACTCCACCAGCTGCCACTTATGACCCTTCAACCGGTTTATCAGTTATCACACTAGGCACAAGTACAAGGTTTACACCAAGTACCGCTACTTATGACCCTGCTACAGGAATTATGGTGGCAACTATTGGAGCTCATGAATTAACAACTGACGACCACATTTGGTTCAAACCAGGTGGAATGACATTCAGTTGTGATACAGGTTCTGGTGTACAAAATCATGCCTCACCTGAAGCTCATCACCCATATTATAATACCCCTTGCCCAATTACAGCTATAACTGAAACTACTATTACGCTGAATGTTGGTAAAGGTGGTCCGACAGGACAACAGGTTCATACCTTTGTATCATCTGTTAAAAATGCACTTGCTTCTGGACACGGTTTAGGAGTTGGTAGAAAAGTATTATTAAAAACTGGTGGTCTTATATTTACATGTGACAGAGATAATAATGTTGCAAAAACTGGATACCCAAGAGCTTCTGACCCAGCTGCTGGTACTCCAATAGATGTAATCGGTGCAAATGAAACTAAGATTACAGTTAATGTTGGTAAATCTGTACTGATAGACGAACATTCATTTGTTGAGGCATTACCAAATTCGGTTTCAGTATTAGGTTCAGCACTAAGATTTAGTGATGACGCCGGTATTGCTGCTGATAATATTAATGCTAGAAAACAATTACAAGCTAATAAAGAGTTTATACAAGAACATATGCTCGGTTATATTGACTATAACTTCTTCAGATATGATTCTGATAAGTGTCGTAGAGATGTGACGAAATATATTCTTCCTGCAGTCGAAAGAGATATATTGACAGGAACAAATTATAATGCAATCCAAACAGGTCTTGCTTATAGAAGTGGAACAACTCTAGCTGATAACGTAATTAATGACCAGTTGGTAGAAACTTCTGGCGCAATTACAGAATTAAAAACAAGAGTTAATCTCAATAATACAGAATCTGGTTTTACAGTAACAGATGCTACCTATGATCCTGCAACAGGACGATTTGAGGCCACAATCGGCGCTCATACAATGGCGGTAGGTGATTACATAAAATTTGCAGATGAAGGTATTACAATGAGTTGTGATATGGGAAGTGGTCAACAGAACCACACTTCACCACAAGCTCACCACCCTTATTATAGAAAACCTTGTCCAATTACAAGTGTAACTGATACGACTATTGTAATGAATGTTGGTGATGGCGGAACTGGTCAATATCCACATACATTTGTTTCAGCTGTTGCTAATGCAATCACTCCTGAAAAAGGTATCGGTTTAAGTTATACTCCAACAACTGCTAGTTATGACCCAGTCACTGGTAAATTTACTGCTGAAATTGGACCACATACACTTGAACCAGGCGATATGTTAAGATTCACTGCTGGTGGTGTCACATTTAGTTGTGATACAGGAAGTGGAGTTCAAAATGACTCTGTTCCAGCTGTTGGACATCCATATTACAACCACCCATGTCCTATTGAATCAGTAACAAGAACCTCAGTTTCAATGTTTGTTGGAACCGGTGGAACTAATCCTCATACATTTGTATCTGCCTTGGATGATTCACTAACTCACATGGTAAGTATTGACGATAACGCTTCAGGCTTTAGAAGTAATGAGTCGTTTGACGAAATACTTACAATTATGAATGACAGAAATAAGTCATACTCAACAACAGATGCTACTTATGACCCATCTGGTGGTATGACAGAATTAACAATCGGCACGCATGATTTCCAAATTGGAGACCAAATATTAATTGCAGCTGATAGTTTAACATTTACCTGTGCGACCGATGGTAACGCAACACAGCATACATACCCAACCACAACAATAAGTACTTTCTCTCCGACAGGGGCGACTTATGTACCATCTACTGGTGTGTTTACAGCAACAATCGGAACTCATAAATTACAAATTGGTGATTTAGTAGAAATTGCTCCATACTCATTTGCATTTACTTGTGAAATGGACGACAATGCTACTGAACATCTAGCGCCTGAACCACATCACCCATTCTATAAAAAGAAGGTTGCTATAACAGGTATTACCAATAACACAATTACAATGAATGTTGGTGCTGTTGTAAATGGTGGCGGAGTACATACATTTGTATCTGCACTAGCTAATAGTATTGAAGGTGAAAGACAACACCCTGCTTATAAGAAACCAGTTACGATTGCTTCAAAAACAGCAACAACAATTTCTGTTAATGTAGGACCTTCAACTGACACATCAGTTCACACATATGTAAGTTCAACAGCTGACAATATTAAACCAGCTAAATATACATCTGCATATACACCAACAACTGCTACTTATGACCCTGCAACTGGTGTCTTTGTTGCAACAATTGGTAATGGCCATAATCTTGTGGCTGGTGATTATGTAGAAATTAAACCTGAATCTGTTGTATTTACTTGTGCAATGGATGGTAATGCTACAGAACATGCTGTCCCACAATCACATCACCCATTCTATAGAGTACCGGTAATGATTAGTAGTGTCACTGCTGATACAATTACAATGAACGTTGGTGCTGGACCTGGTGGAGCTCACACATTTGTAAGTGCAAGTGTTGGTGCAATTGATTCTGATGCTCTTGTCTTTACGGATCCGGCTTCATATGTAAGTTACTTTACACCAACGACTGCCACATTTGTACCGGCAACTGGCGACAGTGTCATTACATTACCTGCAGGACATGGTTTAACAACAAATGATTATATTGAGTTCGCTCCATATTCATTTACGTTTACTTGTGCTCAAGATGGTGACGCAACAGAACATTCATATCCAAGAAAAGGTGACGTAAATTACAGAACGCCTATGGCAATTACTAATGTAAATGGTAATGACGTAACTGTTAACCTAGGTGCTTCAACTGGTGGTCTACACACATTTGTAAGTGTTGAAAAAGATGCTGTATCTAAAGTCACTTATAATTCTCAAGGCCAATACGCTAGAGAACAATTACAGAAAAACAAAACATTCCTACAAGAGGAAGTCACATCTTACTTAGACAGTCAATACTTTGTATTTAATGGTGAAAAGTGTAGCAGAGACACAGGCTTTATATTAGATGCAGTACGCAGAGATGTTGCAACTGGTTCTAATTATAATTCAGTCTTTATGGGTCTAGGATATCGCATTGGAACTAAAGGTTCAAATGAGGTTATCACAAACCAATTAACAGAAACTGTAGGTGCAATTAACTACCTTAAAGGTCGTGTTGCTGCTGAGGCAAGTGTCACAGGAACTGCACTAACTCGTGCAAATGCTGCGTTTGATGAAATCGTTGACATTATGTCAAATGGTACTGCAAATGCTGATGCTCTTGTTTACGGAACAGATGCAAGTGTAAGTATTAATCACACTATAGGTTCAAATGCTTTAATTAATAACAGGGCATTTATTGTTGCTGAAGTTACAGCTTACATTGCTGACACATTCCCAACATTAACATATAACGTTGCAAGTTGTGAAAGAGATACAGGTTATCTTATAGATGCAATTGTTTGGGATTTAAGATTCGGTTCAAATACTGCTGCAATTAACTTTGCAAGACTATACTTTGAAAATGCAATTTCTACATTGCCAGAGGACCAAAAACTTCCAACAGCTAAGACTTGGGAACATATTGCAAATGTTGCATATGATATCGTAAGAGATGTAGCTGTTACTCCTACAACAGGAAATGGTGTATCACAAGATGTATCATTAACAGATGCTGGTGTTGAAGTTGGTGAGGCTGCAAGAGCAGGTATTAACGTTACTACTCAAATTATTAGAGATGACAACTTACAATCACTTCCTGCAATTAATGAAGGTAATGTTGAAGCTGCAATGGCTGGTGCTGTTACTACCATTGATGGTATAACTGAAGGTTTACAATCAGGTGTCATTGACCATCTTAAAGAAGAGTACAATGGATTACCTTATGCGGTTGAGACATGTAAACGTGATGTTGGCCTTATGGTTGATGCAGTATCTCGTGATATTGAATATGGTGGTAATGAGAATACATTAGAAGTGTTTGATTACTACTTCAGAAGATTCAATTCTCAATCAGCTGATTATGAACAACAGCGTTCAATCAACGTATTGCCACTCGAAGTAAAAGGACAGTTCAGAACACTATCTGATTACGACGATAACGCCAATGTTTCTGGTTTAAGAGAAGCAATTAATGTTCTTCCTTATGACCAACGTGGCCCAACCAGAGATGCATTTGCTCATTTGGCTGATGTCGCTGAAAAGGTTGTTAAAGAAGTTAATCATTCAACTAGTTTCAATAAATTTACTCCAACAAATGCTACTTATGACCCTGCAACTGGTGTGTTCACGGCAACAATCGGTACACACGACCTTGTAAAAGGCGACAGTGTTTGGTTAAAACCTGAAGGATTTGTATTTAGTTGTGATATGGGTGGCGGTGCTGCTAACCATACTTCACCTCAAGCTCATCATCCGTTCTATAATAAGGCGGTGACGATTACTGAAACAACAGCTACTGTTATTACAATGAATGTTGGTGGCGGTGGTTCTGGTCAATATCCACATACATTTGTTTCAGCTGACGCTCAATCAATTAGTGAAGGACCATATCAGAATGTTGATGGAACAGCTGCAGATGCTACAACAGGTACAACAGTTCATGATTTATTAGATCTCATTGCCAACCTGGTTGATGATGTTAATATAGAAACTGCTCAATTGCCAACATTAACTAAGGCTTCATTCGATCCAAATAGAACTCTTGCTAGAAAACAGCTACAAAGAAACAGAGACTTTATCATTGAAGAAGTTCAAGGTTATATTAAGGACAGATATTATGTCTTTGATGGTGACAAATGTAAGGCTGACCTAGGATTTATCCTTGACGCAGTTAAAACTGATGTGCTAACAGGTTCTAATTATAATTCCATATACGCAGGACTTGCTTATAATATTGGAACTACTAATACAACTAGAGTATTAACTGAACAATTAACAGAAACAGTTTCTGGTATTAATTATGCTAAGAAACTTTGTATTGAAGCTGTAACTGACGGTAGTGCAAAATTAAAAGTAGAACAAAGTTTTGATGAAATCATAGATATTATGACTAATGGTAGAGGGGCTGCTGATGTAATTAATTACACTCCAACTGCCTCAAATAATACTAGAATTAGTGGTAGATCTCAATTACAAAACAACAAGGCATTCTTACAGGCTGAAATAACAGCTTGGCTTGCTGCAAACAGACCTTCACATTCCTACGATATAGCAAAATGTGAAAGAGATACAGGTTATATGATTGATGCAATATCATTTGATACTCAGCATCAAGGTAATTTTGCAACTATAAACTTTGCTAAATTGTATTTTGAAAATGCAATATTGGTTGGTTTACCTGCGGATCAAGTTGAACCGACAGTAGCTGCATATTTACACTTAGGTAATTGTGCAAACCTTATCGTTACTGATACAGATATTGGTGGATTAAAATCCGCTGGTAATGCTGCATCTCAGGACTTTAGTGCTGCCTCTGCTGGTGGCCCTGTAGGTATTGAGGTTAGAGAATTATTTAATATTGTTGCTGATGCAATTGAAGCTGGAACAATGTTATTAAGTCCTCCAGTTGCTATGCCAACTCTTACTACATATTCTGCAGAAAATCAAGCTTCATTCGGTGAAATTGAAAATACTAAATCTGTAGCTCAAAATGGTGTGTTATCTCACCTTGCTAAATACTTTGAGGTATTACCATACAGTGAAGAGAAGTGCAGAAGAGATACTGGCTACATTGTTGATGCCATATCACACGATATCCAATATGGTGGTAATGCGGCAACAGTACAAACAGCTGGTATGTATTTTGAAAATGCTGTAAATACTGGTTTACAAATTGAACAAAGAATGGGTTCAAGAGATGCATTCCTCCACATGGCAAAATTGGTCGAACATGTTGTAGGTGGTAAATCAATCACAACCACAATGTTCCCAAGAACTGGAAAATATTACACAGGTGATATAGTAACGAAATACGAATATTGGAATGGATTACATTCTTATCAATCAACTGAAGCTCAGGATATGCAAGTACATGGTGCGAATCCTAGAACCTCAATTGCTGCAAGAAAACTTGCTGAAATTGTTGCCAATGCTGTTGATGATAATATTGAGGTCGGTACAACAATTCCAGAAATGATTGATGTTGACCAAACATGGCAAGGTCAAAACTATGTGGTTGCTAAAGAAATAATCGAAAAAGGTAAAGTACATATATCTGAGAAGATAATTAGCTACCTTTCAAATGTACATAATGGATTATCATTTAGAGATGCCAAGTGTAGACGTGATATCGGTTATCTTATTGATGCTGTTTCACACGATATTCAATATGGAACAAACTTTGCTACAAGACAATCTGCAGGCATTTATTTTGAAAATGGAATATCTGTTCTACCGATTGACACAAGAGCTCAAACCGCAACAATTTACGACTACCTAGGTACCGTGATGAGTAATGTGGTTCAAGAAATTGATTCTGCAAATACTACATATTCAATATTCCCACAAGATACAAATGGTACTGCTGCAACTGCTACTGAAGGTGCAAGAGTTGATGTATTAATGGGTTATATCGAAAATGTTATTAGAGCTAATGATACTGATGAATTACCTGCGATTGAGGCTCCAACAACAACTTGGGTCGCTGCTCCACTTGTTAGTGCAAAAACTAAGATTATGGATAATTCAGAAATACTTGCTACTGACATAACAGATTTCATTAACTCTAGCTATACTGTTCTTGATTACGATAGAGTAAAATGTAGACGAGATACTGAATACTTAATTGATGCATTCAGCTTCGACTTAAACTTTGGTGGAAACACTGCTTCAAGATGGAACGCAGATTTCTACTTCTGGAATTCAGTTTACAGATTGCCTGAAGATCAGAGAATACCAACTGCTAAATCATACCGTCATTTAGGTAGAATTGTTAAAGATATAGTAATCGGTGAATATCCAGGTCAGAAGGTCCTTGGTGGAATTGCTTCAGAAGTTGAGTCTACTAAGGTTCAAGGTCTTGCAGATATGTTCTATAAAACACAACTGTATGATGATACGAAATATCTACAGGTTAAAACAGAACCAACATACACTAATCCTACGTTTAAGGATGCTTCGGACATCATTGGTCAAAATAGAATTGCATTAAGTAAAGATACTGTGAGATATGTTGGTGCAACTTATAAATATATAGATGACGCTTTAACCAGAAGAGATGCAAGAAACCTTCTAACAGCTGTCCAAAATGACTTTAAATATGAAAATGTAAATGTTCCTGCACCAAGTTATCAAACAAACGGTAACTCAAATGCTACAATGACATATACTACTTCATTCTTTAACTTTGATGGACGACATGTATTCCCGGTATTTAATGCGCAAAGAGCTGAATTGAAATATCAGGGCAGTATACAAGGACCTGTTTCAAATGGAGCCCTTGCAAGTATAACTGGTATGAAACCAAATCATGCTTATATTGTTGCTGATGATATGAACGTAAGTCATTACACTGGAACTATATACTATTGGGATGGTAGTGCTTGGCAATTAGATGGGCCAAATAATACTGACCTATTGGATGCATTTACTGGGGCTTGGGATAGAATGAAGACAAATATTGTCAATAATTACTCTCCAAACTCAGAACATAGCTTGATGATTGAAGGTTTATTTAATGATTGTATTAAGGGCAATATATTAAGACCTAGTACTCTGGTATTCGGTTCATTGGTTGAGTCAATTGCTCACCAGTTTAACGGTGCTTCGGCAGGTGTTAACAGAAATGCATTGCCTCTGAACTTTAGAAACTTAGGTTCTGCAATATCGGCTATCGCTTCTGTCCTAAATGAGGATGGTGGTAGAATTAGATGGTCGGGTGCTGACGAATTGAATAACCAGTATTTTGCAAGAGGATTGAAAATTAATGGTCGAACAGGAAGAATTGAAGGACGACCATTTACATCATCTGTAAGAAAACTTGCAAGAAGAGCCTCAAATAGTAGAGCTAATATTTAAAAATAGGATAAAAGAAAATGTCAATAGTAACAATTACAACCTCCCAAGCGCCGGACGCTAAACCGGTTGCGGTAAATCTAGTTCTATCAACGAACTGGCAGGAAATTATTAATGTACCAAATTATGAAGTTCCTGAATTGGTATTTGGTGGTAGTACAACAGTAGAGCCTGGTGTAGGTGAGGTTATCTCTCCTTTGGTTCTTTGTAATACATCGGCAAATACTGTAAACGTAGATGTACAAATATATAGATATGATGATAACTTAAATTATTATATTATCAGAAATATGCCTGTACCTTCATATGATACAATTCCAATTCCACTGAATGGTCAATTCCTAAAAAGTGGGGATATACTTGAGGCAAAAGCTTCAGCAGATTTAGCAGTACACAGTACACTATCATTTACCCTCGGTCAGTCCGAAGAAGATGATGTTGTCTAAAAAACATAAATAAGATATATTAATGATGACTATGAACCCAGGAGAAACTTTAAATGTCAAGTAGATTTGGAACCCTTTCAGGTAAGAACCTTGTTATCGGTCACGGTATTCCGCAGACGTTTCCTATTCAGTTGGACCCAGCTCCGTTTGAAGGTGCTTTGGTTTATGCCGATAACGGAGAATTAAGATATTCCGACGGTACAAACTGGCTCACAACTGGAACAGGACCACAAGGTCTCCAAGGTACAACTGGTTCCCAAGGAACGCAAGGTCTCCAAGGTGATTATGGACCTGGTTTTACAATTATTGGTGCTGTGCCAGATGTTAATGTCGATCCACCAAATGACGAACAACTTACTCTTAATAATGCCTTCCCTGCAGCAGTTGTGGGCGATGGTGTTATTGATAATACAGATGATGAGTTGTGGATTTATGATGGTGCGACTTGGGTAAATATTGGCTCATTTAGAGGTGTTCAAGGTTTTACTGGTATACAAGGTACTCAAGGTGTTCAAGGAACAATTGGTAACGAAGGTATCCAGGGCGAAAGAGGTTTTAGAGGTTTCCAAGGAGAAGCTGGCCCACAAGGTACTCAAGGTGTACAGGGTAATTTAGGTATTCAAGGTTTACAAGGCCGAAGAGGACCACAAGGTGTTCAAGGCGTACAGGGCGATTTCGGTATTCAAGGTTTACAAGGTCGTGAAGGTCCTCAAGGAATTCAAGGCACAACTGGTATCCAAGGCGATACTGGTATTCAAGGTTTACAAGGTTTTAACGGTGATGATTCTGGTCACGTTGTAGAATTTAGAATTGATGAAGACATTACAGAATCAGACCCAGGTACAGGTAACTTAATTCTTAACAGCTCGAATAGTCCAACAGATGACTTTTCAGGTGTTACTAAAATGTGGATTGATAATGAAGCATTTTACAGTGTAAACTTAGAAGGTTTATACACACTCATTTCTCAGTCAACTGGCGCCAACAGAGGATTTATGAAAATCACTCTACGTGGTGGACCAGACCATTACATGATTTTCTCAATCCAAAATGCTGTTGACCAAACAGGTTATTGGGAATTTGATTTAACATTTGTATCAGGTACTGGCCAACGTGGCGACTTTATTTTAGAAAATACTCCAAGCCCAGGTGTGACAACTACTTTACCAGTATTGGTTGCATTTAGTTTATCTGGCGATAAAGGTATACAGGGTGTTCAAGGCACAACTGGTATCCAAGGTTTACAAGGACCACAAGGTTTACAGGGAGTTCAGGGACCACAAGGGCCGCAAGGAACAACAGGTATTCAAGGTGAAACTGGAACTCAGGGAACTCAAGGTCTACAAGGCTTACAAGGCGAAATAGGACCACAAGGTGTTCAAGGTATGCAAGGGGTACAAGGTTTCCGTGGAGCCTTTGGTGGAATCACATATGATTATACCTATAATACCACTACAGCAAATACAGCTCCAGGTAATGGTAATTTAAACTTTGATAATACTTCCTTTGCTGGTGCAACAGAATTATACATCGCTGATAGAGATGATGGTAATGTCCAAGTTATGGATGGCATTATGGCCGAGCTCGATAATGTTGAAGGTGCCATTAAAGGGTACTTTAAACTTACAGAAGCTAATAATATCTATAACCAAGCAACATTTAGAATAGATGGTGTTGATAATAGATCTGACCATTGGGTAGCTGATGTAGTATTAGTTAATGGCGTAACAGCTATGACCGATGCCTTAGATGTTCGTATTTCTTTTGTTAGAAATGGCGACCAAGGTATTCAAGGCGTCCAAGGCGTACAGGGTGTTCAAGGTGATTTCGGTATCCAAGGAACACAAGGACTTCAAGGCGGAACTGGTGTTCAAGGTCTGCAGGGTGTGCAGGGACTTCAGGGTATCCAAGGTGAATCCATACAAGGTACTCAGGGTGTTCAAGGCGAAACTGGTATTCAAGGTTTACAAGGTCTACAAGGAAGTTCAGGTGCAACCGGTTCTCAGGGTATTCAAGGAATTACTGGTATTCAAGGTGATGTAGGTATTCAAGGTATTCAAGGTCATGTCGGCCAATATGGTGGTTTGACTTGGATATGGAACTTTGATGATAACACAATTGGTGGTACTGACCCAGGCACAAATAATTTTAAATTTAATAATTCTAATCCACAAAACGCAACATTAATTACACTTGATGATGTTCCTTTTGACCAATATAACCAAGAGATTGATGATTGGTTTGACTTTATTGCCAATCAACCTGGAACAGTAAAAGGTTATCTAAAAATACAAGAAGGTAATTATGATGGTGGTGCTGGCCCTGCTGGACATCACTGGTTGGTTTATGAAATTACAGATTTCACTTGGAATGGTGCTTCACAAACTTATGGTTATTTTGATGTCAACTTTGTTGACGGTACATCAGATGATTGGGACGACGATGTTGCTACACCACACGGCCCAGAAACATTAATTACATTTATTCCAAGAGGACCTGCTGGTATTCAAGGTGCTCAGGGAACTCAAGGTTTACAAGGTCTACAAGGCCAAACTGGTGCTGGTACACAGGGTGTTCAAGGTCTACAAGGTAATTTCGGTATTCAAGGTGCTGAAGGTTCATTTGGTGGTATAACATTTGATTATACCTGGAAAACAGATACAGTTAACAACGACCCATCACCTGGTTATTTAAAAATTAATAATTCAACATATTCAAGTGCTACAGCATTATATATTGACGACAGAGATGATAACTTTGTTGACATATCACCATTCTTAAGAACAATTGATGATTCAACTACTCCTATTAAAGGTCACTTTAAAATTACCAAAAAATCTCAACCAGAGATTTTCCAAATCTTTACAATTTCTGCTCTTGCAGAGATTTCTTCATATTTCAATATTACCTGTGCCTTTGTAAGTGGTAATGGAACATTTGCTGCAGATGAAGATATTACAATTACATTTGCCAGAACTGGTGATATTGGTGCTGATGGTGCCGCAGGTGTTCAGGGTATTCAAGGTCTACAAGGCTTTGATGGTGTCCAAGGTTTACAAGGTCTTGATGGTACTGGTGCCCAAGGAACAAAAGGAGAGACTGGTGCTCAAGGAACACAAGGTCTCCAAGGAACAACTGGTGGTTTAGGACTTCAAGGAACACAGGGTCTACAAGGTGCTGATGGTTCTCAGGGTGCTGGAGGCTTGCAAGGTTCTGATGGTGTAGGTACTCAAGGTTTACAAGGTTTACAGGGTGGTCAAGGAACACAAGGAATCGGTGGTACTGGTTCAGATGGATTCCAGGGTACTCAAGGTATTCAGGGTGCTGATGGAGGCCCAGGTTCTCAAGGTTTACAAGGTGCCGATGGTCTTCCTGGTCAACCAGGAGGTGCTGGTTCTCAAGGTATTCAAGGTTCTTTCGGACCACAGGGTGTTCAAGGTTTACAAGGTCTTGATGGTGCTGGTGGTTCTGGTTCTCAAGGATTACAAGGCGTAAGAGGTAATCAGGGTATACAGGGTGCTGACGGCGAAGGTTCTGATGGTATTCAAGGACCGGAAGGTCCTCAAGGTATTCAGGGTACTGATGGTTCTGCCGGTGGTGGTACACAGGGTATTCAAGGTATCCAAGGTGATATAGGTATCCAAGGAGCCCTAGGTATTGGTGGTGAAGGTGCTCAGGGTGCTTTCGGACCTCAAGGTGTTCAAGGTGTTCAAGGTGGTGCCGGACCAGGTACTCAAGGTTTCCAAGGTATCCAAGGTGACTTGGGTGTTCAAGGTTTCCAAGGTCTTGCTGGTGCTGGTGGTGGAGATGGTATCCAGGGTGCTGCAGGTGCTCAGGGTGGATTAGGTTTCCAAGGTCCTGGTGGCCCTTCAGGTACACTAGGAACTCAGGGTCCTGCTGGACCGCAGGGTGAGCAAGGATTAGACGGAACTGGTCCTCAAGGTATTCAAGGACCTCAAGGTACGCCTGGTGCTGGTGGTTCTGGACCTCAAGGTATTCAGGGTATCACAGGTGACCCAGGCCCAGGTGGTGGTGACGGTATACAAGGACTTAGCGGTAATCAAGGTGTTCAAGGTACTACTGGTGTAGTTGGTGACACAGGTCTCCAAGGTATTCAAGGTTTACAAGGTCCTGCTGGATCCGGAAATGCTACCCAAATATCAACAAACACAATTCATGGTTCTTCATTGGATTCCAGTCCAATGTTTATCACATTTGTACAAGATAGCTCAACAGCTAGACCATTATATGCTACAACTTCTCCGAACCCAGGTGGCCAAGAGAACTTCTACTATACCAATAATATTGATGAATTAAATTTAGAAAATATTACAATTGGTGGTTCAGCTACACTTGGCGGTTCAACGATTACATCATGGCCATCAGGTGGCAGTACTCAAAACTTATTTGATAAGGTTGCTGTATCTGGTCAAACGACTCTTGCTGCAGATAGTACTACTGATACATTAACATTTGTTGCTGGTAATAATATAACAATTACTACCGATGCAACAACTGACTCAGTAACTATTAATGGTCAGGCAGGTGGTGCAGGTGGTGATGTTAACCAAAACGCATTTAGTAATATTGCGGTTTCTGGTCAAACAACTGTTGCAGCAGATAGTACTACTGATACATTTACTCTTGTAGCTGGAACGAACGTTACACTTACTACTGATGCCACAACTGATAGCATAACTATTAACTCTAGTGGTGGAGGCGGTGGTGGTCTAAGTGATGTTGTATCAGATACTACTCCTCAGTTAGGTGGTAATTTAGACCTAAATGCAAAAACTATCAATGGTACAGGTACTATAAGCTTTACTGGTGATTGTTCTGCAACCAACTTTAATTCAACATCTGATGTGTCACTTAAAACAAATGTGACGACCATTGAAAACGCGCTTGATAAAGTGGATTCTATGAGAGGTGTTAATTTTAACTGGGTCGAAAATAGCCAACCTGGTACTGGTGTAATTGCACAGGAAATTGAAAAAATACTACCTGAAGTTGTTATGGAAAATGACGAAGGTATAAAACAAGTTCAATATGGTAATATAATCGGTACATTAATTGAGGCAATCAAAGAACTTAAAACAGAAATTGACGAATTAAAAAATAAATAATTTGGATTGTATATTATGAGAGAAAATTGCTCTAAATCGCAATAAGATATGAGGGGCATGTAAATGCCCTTTGTGTTTTATAGGGCAAAATTAATAAATAGAACAATAATAGAAAGAAAAGGGTTTCATCGCCATGGCATCAAGAGCAAATATTTACATAGACAAAGGTATGGACTTCAGAACGAGCTTAGACTTGTTTGATGAAGACGACCAAGAGTTGGTGATATCTACCTATAGTTTCTACAGCGGTATTAAGAAATTATATTCCACCGCTAATAACTTAGTTAACTTTACAATCGAAACCGCAAACAACGACGTAACATTAGTTCTTACAGACCAACAAACTGATACACTCAAACCGGGTAAATATCAATACGATGTAGTAATGGAAAAGACAACAGGAGAATTATCTAAAATAGTTTCAGGCTTAGCGATTGTAGTTGACACTATCACGGAGGTCTCATAGAGTGTCCATTAAGGTTAAGGTAAACGCCTCACAGAGTATTAGGGCGGTACCGAAACAACATACTACAACTCCAATAGTTGCACCAGCAGAACGTAAACCGACGATTGTTCCAAATTCGGTTGTTCTTGGTATTGACACTATTGGCGCGTATGTGCAGGACATAGATGCTGGCCCTGGTATTATTATCACTCCAGAAGCTGATACTGAGCTTTCTAATGTAGTCGTTTCACACGCAAATACCACAACAGAAATAAGTTCAAATAATGATGTTCTTGCTTTTACAAGAAATGTCGATATTGACCAATTCGGTCATATAACCAGTTTTTACAATACAAGTTTAACTTCTTTAAACTTTTCAGCCAATGGTACAATCATTCAAGCAAATGATTTTACTCTAGGAAATACATCTCTTACAATTGGTGAGTCTACAGGTCAAATTATAGGGCTGACTACGGTTGGAGTTGGTGAGCTTACATTAACACAAGATGGTATTTTAGGTACTGACGATATCAGAATCGTACCTGGTGAGGTTGGAGATACTCTTAATCTTACAGACCATAGGATTTCAGGCCTTGCAAATCCAATTAACGAACAAGATGCTGTATCCAAAATTTATTTGGAACAAGAACTAGGTGCAGTCGGTGACCCGATTGACCCAGACGATATAGCAAACAAACGATATGTTGATAAAATCGGAAGGAAATATTCCGAAAGACAAAGAGTTTTAGCAGCAACAACACAAGATTTAAGTGCTTATGGAAGTGTATTTGCCAGTGGTAATACAACCTTTGCAAGTACTATAACACTTTCACCAGCAGCAACTATTGATGTTGACGGTGTTTTAGACTGGGAGTTAGGCGATGGACTCTTAGTTAAAGACCAGACGAACCAAGAAGAAAATGGTCGTTATGAACTAGTCCAAGTCGGAGCTCTTTCTGACAACTGGATATTCCAAAGATCTCTATTTGATGATGAAACCTCAGAGTATGGACTTACTCTAGAAGAGATTGCGGGTTCATTTGTATTTGTCTCTGACGGTACAATACACGGCCAAACTGGTTGGGTCGCTACAGTTGCTGATGCTGAAACTTATGATGTAGATACTGATGCTGTAGTATTTAAACAATTCCAAGGACAAGGAATTGATGGTAGAGGTATTACTCTTACCGATGGTACACAATTTGATCTAGATTATACCCAAACATTCACAGATATTATTGGTAAAGACGATAGTCTTATTATAACATCAAATGTGGTGGATGTCAACACTTCCGGCGGATTTATTTTGCCTGATGGTACATCTGCTCAAAGACCTACTGCTCAGAGAGGTATGATTCGTTTTAATACGAGTGATACACAATTTGAAGGATATGATGGAAATGCTTGGAAGGGTCTTGGTGGTGTAATTGATGTTGACCAAGATACAAAGATTCTGGCAGAAAATACTCCAGGCTCGGATAATGACCAATTAAAATTCTTTACTGGTGGGACTGAACGATATAGACTTGATACTGATGGCGATTTCCAGTATGGTGCTAGCCTTAACAAATTTACAATTGATTGGCAGACCGGTGATACTAACATCGCTGGTAATACCGATATTCAGGGCACACTGAATGTAGTTGGTGACACAACAATAACCGGTGATATTGACTTTACTGGTGCTCTCGAAGTAGATAGTCTCAACGTAACAGACCTCACAAATAATAGAGTATTGATTGCTGGTCCTAGTGGCGAAGTTGAGGATGATGCCAACTTTACCTTTAATGGTACAATACTTAATCTTACTGGTGACCAGAATATAATTGGTAATTTAGATGTATCGGTTGCAGCGACTCTTGCAAGTGCAAAAATTGAAGACCTTACTCAGAATAGAGTGGTATTTGTAGGTACTGGTGGTGAGTTAATAGACAGTAATGCTTTACGATTTGATGGCTCTACATTATCCATTGATGGTGATACAGACATTACTGGTAATATTAATATTGGTGGTAATATACGAATTGGTGATGCTGATGTTGACACAGTAAATGTTGTCGCTGATTTCACCTCCGATTTAATACCAGATGTGGATGTCACTTTTGACCTAGGTATGATTGGTAAACAATGGGGCAGAATTTTTGTTCCAACTATTAAATCAGATTCTGGTGTAGTGACCTTTGATACAACTGGTGCAATAAAACTTCCAATAGGTGGAACGACAGACAGACCTAGTGCTGAAACCGGCATGATTCGTTATAATACTACGGATGTAAGATTTGAAGGTTATGATGGAACACAATGGGCTGGACTTGCTGGTTCTGTAGTTGATATTGACCAAGATACAAAAATTGTTGCCGAATCAAGTCCTGGTGCTGATAATGACGAATTAGAATTTTACACTGCTGGTGTACAAAGATTCTTTATTTCAAATAATGGTGTAATTTCAACAGCTGCAAATACAGACCTCACATTTGATATTGGTGGTGTATTAAGTGTTGGTAATACTATTATAACAGGTTTAGGTGCTCCTGTCAACCCCTCTGACGCAGTTAATTTAGGTTTTATTAATGATAATTTCAGTTCAAATCTAGATATACAAGATGGGTCAAATAGTGCTGTTATTGATATTCTTTCAACTCCAACTTTCCATATTGGAACAGGTTTAGAACTTGGTGCGAATACAGCAATTGCTAATAACGCGTTTGAAATTGGCCTAGATGATACTGGTGTATCGGCTGACCTATATGGTACTGATGGATTTACTCCTAGAATTAGAGTTGATGCTCAAGGTCGTATTACATTCGCGACAGAAATTCCAGTAGAATTACAAGCTAACGCGATTCCTGACTTTACAGAAACAACTCACGATCTCGTTGGTGAGATGGTAAGAAACAATACCGAACTAGGTATTTCTGTCACTCATGATGACCCTCTCGATAAAATTAATTTCAGAACAGATGACTTTACCATTGCCTTAACTGGCGGTGTTACTGGTACAGGAACTGTTGTACATAACTCAAATGTGGCAATTGCCACAACATTTGATTTTTCAACTTTAGACCCAAGATACATTAATACAATTGGAGATACAGCCACAGGAGCTATAAACGCTCCAAGATTTGGTGATTCTTCAAATACAAGTATGTATATTGAACCAGATGATGTATCACATATTGACGGTCTTGTTGTAGGTTATGGCCAAGGTGCAGGTAGATTACAAATTGAAAATGCCCCTGGTCAAACAATGTCGCTATACGCAGTTGGTGATACTATTGGTTTCCTTGCACCAAACTTTAACTTTGGTGCTTCTTATGACAAGTCAAATGGTTCTTGGACAGTACCAGGAGATATTATAGGTCGCAGATTTGTAGACCAAAATAACAGCTCATATCTTATTGACCCTGCTACACCAAATGTTTCAAAAATTACAGATATACAAATTGATGATGATATTAACATTAATAGTAATTTCCTCATCAGTGACTCTACACTTGCAACACAGATTGGTGATATTGTACTTAATGCAGCCTTTGGAAGTAATCAGGTAGATGTAAGTCAATCTAGAATTCAAAATGTTGGAAACCCTGTTAATAATCAGGACGCAGTAAACAAACAATTTTTAGAAACACAGATAGGTAATATAACAACAGGTGGTATCTCTATATCAGCTGAGTCTGGCAACACAGATGTAGTTGCTCTGGGCGAAACTATTGCCTTTGCTGCTGGTGAAGGTATAAACACAACGGTCAGTAATAATCAAATATTAATTGCTGGTGAATTGGCGACAGATTCCAATATTGGAGTTGCCTCGTTTAACATAAATAACTTTACAGTCACAGGTGGCGATGTTGCCGTGACAACCCTCGATGGAGGAACTTTTTAACTGGCCTACATAGGCGTGAGGAAAGGACATACATATGTCGACATTGATTAAGCTAAGACGAAGTGCCGTATCTGGACGCGTCCCGACTACAGCTCAATTAGAGCTGGGCGAATTAGCGATTAATACAAATGACGGTAAAATCTTTATTAAACAAGATGAACCTTCAGTCACACCAAATTTAAGCTTTACAATTACTGCCGCCGTCGCAGATGCAAATACTGCTGGTGATTACGCTATTTCAGGCGATGATAGGACAGGCTCAATTAATGGCAATGATATTGATGTTGCATTATATACTGGTGATACAATTACCTTCTTGGAAGGGTTTCCATATTCAGGTGGACACCCTTTATACATAAAAACTGCTCAAGGTGCTGGAACTGGTGACCAGGTCACTGGCGCATCAGGTCAAGGGACCTCTACTGTTCAGTGGACACCGAGTACTCCTGGAACATATTATTACCAATGTGCTAACCATGCCAGTATGGTGGGTACAATTACTGTAACTGCATTACCCAGAATAGAATCCATTGTCGAGTTTAGTGCAGACCCAAATGACCTTTTAGAATTAATTAAAACTGTTGATGGCGCAAATAGTGGACTTGATGCAGATTTACTTGATGGATTTGAAGGTTCACAATATTTAAGATCTGACGTTGATGATACATTCGATGCCAGTCTAGTTATTACTGGTGACCTAACAGTTTCTGGTAATACAACATATGTTAATACTGAAACAATTCAGTTATCAGATAACATTATTACTCTTAACGCGAACCATGTTGGTGCTCCAACACAAAATGCTGGACTTGAGGTTGAGCGTGGCGATGAGAGCAATGTAATAATACAATGGAACGAAACAAACGATTATTGGGAAATTGCTTCTGGTGGTGTTGTTGGACGTATACTTACTACTGGTGATGAAGGCTCTGGAAATGGAATTGATGCTGATACACTTGATGGTGAGGAAGGAACATATTATTTAGATTATAACAATTTTACAAATGTACCAGCTGCAAGCCTAGATTTTTCTCTAACTGGTAAAGTTACGGGAACAGCATTCTCTAATACTGGAGTAATGACAGTCGTAACGGAACTTGCAAATACTGCTGTTACGCCTGGTACCTACGGTTCAAGTTCTCAAATACCTGTATTTACAGTTGATGAAGATGGCCGTTTAACAGCTGCTAGCAATACTGCTGTTGCTGGTGTAGATTCAACTGATTGGTATTCTGCAAATAATACTTTTGCTATTGAAACAGGTGATGGAAGTACCTTTAATACTATTATATCAGACTTTGATTTAAATGTCAACTTTGGTGCTGGTATTGACGTAACAGGTAATGTCACAGTTACAGGTACGGTCGACGGACGTGATGTTGCTGCAGATGGTTCTAAACTTGATGGGATAGAATCAGGCGCGACCGCCGACCAAACCGCCTCAGAAATACTTTCATTAGTTAAAACAGTTGATGGAACTACCTCAGGTTTAGATTCAGATTTATTAGATGGTCAGGAAGGAACTTATTATTTAGATTATAATAACTTTACAAATGTTCCACCAGCCACACTTGATTTAACACTCAATGGTAAAGTAACTGGTAACGCCTTCAGTAATACTGGCGTAATGACTCTTACTACCGAACTTGCAAATACTGCTGTTACTGCCGGCACTTATGGTAGCTCGTCACAAATTCCAATCTTTACAGTTGATGAAGATGGCCGACTTACTGCTGCAAGTAATACAGCTGTTGCTGGTGTTGAGGATTTTGATTGGTATAATGCCAATAATACTTTACAGCTAGAAACCGGTGATGGTAGCACATATAATGTAGTAATAGACACATTCTCTGATATTATTATCAATGGTAATGTTTCTGTTTCCGGTACAGTTGATGGCCGAGACATCTCGGTTGATGGTGCAAAGCTTGATGGAATAGAGGCTGGCTCTACTGGCGATATGACAGCTGCAGAAATACTTGCAGAATTAATTACGGTTGATGGAACTGGCACACAACTTGATGCTGATTTATTAGACGGTTTACATGCCCAGGATATTTTAAACCAATCAGCCAATAATGCAGCTAGTAATGTAGGAGATGGAACACTTACAGTTTCAGGTAATAATGGACTTATTGGTGTAGGTACATTTAGTGCAAACCAATTTGCAAATGGTTCGATTACGATTGAACATGCTGATACAAGTTCACAGGCAAGTGTTTTAGGTTCTGGTGGTCAGGTTATACAGGATGTTGTACTTGATACTTATGGTCACGTTACTGGTTTAGACCAAGTAGATTTTGATAATAGATATTACACAGAAACAGAATTAGACGCTGGTCAGTTAGACAACAGATATTATACCGAGACTGAAACAGACGCATTTTTACTTCTTAAAACAGATAAAGTCACAAATGTAATTGCTGGTGCTGGACTTGCTGGTGGTGGTGCCTTAAGTGCCAACGTTACACTTGAACACGCAGACACAAGTAGTGTATCGAATACTGGTCAATTAGATGTAGCAAACGCTCAGGTTATTGACAGTATTGAATTTGATACCTACGGTCACGTTACAGCCATTACAACAGATTTTCTACCCATTCTGACAATTGCAGAAGGTGACCTTCGTTATGTAAATGTTGATGGCGATACAATGACAGGCGATTTAACTGTTAATGCAGATATTGACCAAGAGCATGTAAGTAGACAAGACAATTCAACAACAGCAGCGACATTTTTCTCAACAACTATTTTCTCATTCGATGGGACCATATATAATAGTGGAGAAATTATTATTACAGCCACATCAGGTTCCAATAGACATATAACAAAACTTTTAATTGTACATAATGGAACTACAGCTATGGCTACAGAATTTGGTGAAATTATAACAAATACAACATTAGGAACCTATGATGTTTCCTACGCAGGTGGAACAGTCAGTTTAAATGTTGCGCCGGCAAGTAATGCTTCAACAACATATAAAGTTGCAGCTACACTTATTAAAGATTAGATAAATATAGAATAACATTGATTAACATAAATCGCCTATCTGGGGAGAGTGAACCGAATGGCAAATGACAAAAAATTTATAGTCAAGAATGGCCTCTTGACACCGCAGAATGTCGTTATTGGTAGTACAACCGATACCGGCGAAAAACTGCAAGTAACAGGATCTTCGCTTTTAACTGGCGCAGTAGAAATTACACAAAGCACGGCCTCAACACCATCTCTAGATGTACGAAATTCAGCTGGTTATTTACAAAGTTCAATCGTTGCAAATTTCCGAGGCGATTCAGATTCACTCCAAATCATCAATGAAAGTCAAGGCGACTACACACTTAAAAACTCTCAACAAGATAATGGTATTACCTTCCATGATGGTACAGCTGGTTTATCATTAAAATACAATGGGTCTGCTAGATTAGATATTAACTCAGGTGGAAATGAGTTTACAGGATTAGCCACAACTACAATTGAAGGTAATAGAATTATTACTACGGCTGACGAAGGACCGGGTAATAATTTTGATGCAGATACAGTTGATGGATTAGAAGGTTCACAACTCGTAAGATCTGATGTCGATGACATTATGGCTGGTAATTATACCATTCAACAAGATCTCACAATTCAAGGTGACCTTACAGTTTCAGGTAATACAACCACTGTTAATACAGAAGAAATTTTACTTGCTGATAATATTATCACTCTTAATAGTAATTACACAGGTTCAGCTCCAACAGAAAATAGTGGTATTGAAATTGAGCGTGGTACACTTGATAATCCAAAAATTCTTTGGGACGAAAGCAGCGATTATTGGAAACTTGTAAATGGTTCACTCGCTGACTTAGGTCGTATCATAACAACAGCTGATGAAGGTCCTGGTAATGGATTTGATGCTGATACTGTTGACGGTTTAGAAGGTTCACAATTCCTTAGGTCCGATGTTGATGATACAGCAAATGGAAACATTACTATTCTCGGAAATATTATCGTTGGTGATAATGTCGGAGGAGCAGAAATTGTATTTGATGGTGTAGGACAAGACAGACGCATATATTCACAAAATGGTGATATAGGTTTCCTTAATGCTGGATTTAACTATGCTGCTAAATCAGACTCTGATGATAATTTTATAGTTGGTAATGATGTATCTGCTGGTGCAAATGTTCATGCTACAGATACAGTTATTGCTGGAAATGATATTATTGCAAACACAGGTAGTGTCTCAGCAGCGACAACAGTTACTGCAGGTACTGATGTAATAGGACAAAGATTTGTAGATGCAGATAATAATTCTTATTTTGTAAATCCAAACGCTGACTCTACAATGCACTCTATTGGATTAGACGATGATTTATTCCATAATGGAGACCCAGATACAAAGGTTTCATTTACTACAGATGATATTAGTTTACAAACTGGTGGTTCAGAAAGATTAGGTATTCAGAATGGAAGTGTTTCTGCAACAGTAGATATATACGCTCCAAACATAGTAGTTAATGACGCAGTAATTCATAATAATGATACTAATACAAAAGTAGGTTTTGCCACAGATACAATTACTTTAGAAACTGGTGGTTCAGTAAGACTTACAGCAAATAATACTGGCGTTCACATTGATGATTTAACTGCTGGTACTGTAATTGGTGATAACGCTTACTTTAATCGCTATTATGATCGAGGGGATAATACATATTATGGTGACTTTGCTGGTACATCAGTATTAAACAATCTTGGAATTAATGATTACATATACCATAATGGTGATTTAAATACATATTTTGGTTTTGACTCAAACGATAATATTAAATTCTTTACAGATGGCACTGAACGATTAGAGATTAATGATACCTTTATTACAGGTGCTGTTGATGGTTATTTCCCAAATTTATATGCAGGTAAATATTACGATAGTGGTAACGCTACCTATTACGGTGATTTTGCAAGTACATCTCGTGTAAATGATATCAGTTTAGTCGGTGAGATTATTGCTGATGGTGATACTAATACTTACATACAATTCCATGCAGCTGACCAATTTAGAGTAGTTACGGGTGGTGTTGAAAGATTAGAAGTTAGTACATTTACAAAAATGTCTGGGTCTGCTCGTTCACCACTCTTTTATGATTTAGATAATACAGCGTACTACGGCAACTTTGCCGGTCAATCTGAAATGAATTCAATTAATATTGATTCATATATTAGACATCGTGGCGATACAAATAATTACTTAGGTTTTGATGCTGCTGACAGTCAGACATTTGTTACTGGCGGTGTTGAAAGATTAAATATCACAAATGCTTTATCCACATTCTTTACTCCAGTCACTGTTCAAGGTGATGTACAGGCAAACAGATTTGTCGATAGACAATCAACTGGATATTTCTTAAATCCTGCAGATGCAAGTTTATCAGCAACTTTAAACGGTGCTGTAAGAGTTGGAAATATAACAAACAATTCAAGATGGGGTGACAACAGTGGTACTGGTGGTATTGCTCTTGTAACTGATGGAGACGTAGGTACCAATAGTACAACATTGGCAATCAGTGGTAATTATTCTGGTGGATACGCATTACAATATCTAAACAGAATTGACCCATCATCAAATCCAACTAATAACGGAAATAGATATATTCACTTCTACCATGATGGCGTTGCAGGTGGTAGTATTAGAGGTGATAGTTCTGGTAATTTATATCAAGTATTGCACACAGGAACTAATTGGGGATTCTGGACATCGGGCTATAGTGAAGCATTAATCGTTGACGATAGCGGTAATGTTATGGTCAATAATTCTACTGCTCCAACATACACAGTAAATGATAACACTCCATTAGTTGGCTCAAATACAAACAATAAATTACATGTCAGTGGTTCAATTCAATTAGCAAGTAATGATGATGCGATTGTATTTGGACGTGGTACTTCAACATTCCTTAAAGATGAAGAATTAGGATTTGGCTGGGGTGGCGGTTGGTACATGACCGATGGAACATATTTACGTGCCAGAAATAATAAAACAATTTATACGACTGGTGATATTTGGGCAAGCAGATATTACGCTGCGGCTGATACAGCATACTATGTTGACCCAGATGGTGACTCACAATTAAATGAAGTTCATATTAATGATTGGTTAAGACATCGCGGAGATACAAATACCTATATTGGATTCCCGGCAAATGACCAAATTAGACTGGCAACAAATGGTGCTGCCAGAATTAATATTACCAATTCTTCTGTAAGAGTTAGAAATGCTTTAGAAGTTTACGGTTCCGGTATTACATTACAAAAACAAAGTAATGGTGGCGGTGTTGGTATAACAGTCACAGATAATAATACTGCTGAAATGACTTATACTCAGTCTGGCTCTATTAAATTCTACCATAGTGATGATTCCGTACTTCCTGGTGGTGACGCATTCTGGTACTTCAATTCAACTGAAGTTGATACCTGGTACGCATTTGGTTCTGCAAATGGTGCTGATGGTGGTACATTAGTTCCTATAGTTAATAATACTGGTGAACTTGGTACTGCTGCATATCGTTGGGCTTCAATACACGCTCAGACTGGTAACTATAGTGGTAATGTAACAGCTGGCAACATGTACGCTGCACGTTTCTATGACTCTAATGATTCAAATTACTACGGTGACTTTGCTTCTACTTCTCAAATGAATCGTATTGATATTAACGACTATATCAGACATAGAGGCGACACAAATAACTACATAGGTTTCCCATCAGCCGATAGCCAAACATTCGTTACGGGTGGAGTTGAGCGACTAGAGATTGATAATTCAGAGGTCACCGCGCCTGGTAAACTGGGTTCTGCAACAGAAGTTAACGCTCCAATTTTCTATGATAGAAATGATAGAAATTACTACGGAAACTTTAATGGAACGTCTGTGATGAATAATATTCATCTAGGTTCCACTGCTAATTTCCCAGATGGTGCTGACCCAGATCTTTCAACATCTACAATTTTTGCAACAGGTAAAGTTGTCACTCCTAAACTTGTATTCTTAAATGATGCTGCCGGCGATGATAACTATATCACATCTACAGACACTAATACAGCATATACAATTGCAGGCCAAAATGACTTTGGTGCATTTTATACATTTGTTGGTGATAAGAGAACAGCAACTGCTCCAGCTGTACACAATAGTTCTTCTGGTGTTGTTGCTTCTGGTTTCCTTGCTAGATGGGGACAGTTTAATACACAGATTAGAACTCCAATCATATATGATTTAGATAATACTGGATATTATGTAAACCCTGCAAGTAGTACAAGATTAAATACAATTCAAGCATTAAGATACTATTTCAACCACGCGACAACATATTATGCTGATGTCGCTTCTGGTAACTACGGTTCAATAGAAGTTGGTGGAAAGAAAGGTGGTTGGGCTGGTTATTCTATTGCTGGTAATTACAACTTTATGTCAAGTGGTGCCAGTGAAGTAGGTATCTACAATGACGTTGATAATGAATGGATGTTATATGCTGCACGTAATGCAGGTCTTGACCTTTATTACAACGGAGGTAAACAAGCTGAAACAGAAAATGGTTATTTCCTTGCAACGAATCAAATGCGAGCTCCAATTTATTATGATTCACAAAATACTGCTTATTACTTAAATCCTGCAGCTGGTAATACATCTCTAGCTCTTAAGATTAATGGTAGAATTTACCGTGATGGTTTTGATACATCAGGTAATGGTGATACAAACAAGGTAATAACAGCTCAAGATTATTCACATTGGATATGGAACACTGCTACTAACTGGGGTACATTCTGGGCCGGTAATACTAATGCTGCCTATAAACACTTTAGTAATTCTAATCCTAATGAATATGTATTTGTAGGTTCAGGTAATGTAAGGGCAAGTATTGACCTTGATAATGGTAATGCATATTTCCAAGGTGATGTTTCTGCTTCAGATTTCCTACTCAGTGGTGGTAATGAAAATATCTCATTAAATCCTGCCTATGGTTCTGGTGGTGCTGACCTCGTATTATTTGATGCTACAGAATATTTTGAAAAACGTGTTACGGTACCTTTAAGGGGTATAGAAGATTCAATTACCACAACTACATCTGAATATGTTAAATCAGATGGTCCATTTGCCGGTAATTATGTATTAAGATCATCTGCATACAGAACATTCTATTCAGATTATATTCCAGTAGTTCCCGGTGAGGAAGTATATGGTGAGATTTCTACAAGACGTATTTCAGGTTCTGGTGGTTTATTATACTACGGTATTGAGAGATTTGATAAAGATAAGAAACCAATCGCAGGTAATACAGGTACAACATATTTCGTAGTTGGTGGTTCAAACAGAACAAGTACTTCTTGGGAAACATTAAGAAATCATACAACAATTCCAACAACTCACACAGTTTACAATGGTTCAGATGGTGGCGGTTGCCATTATGTAAGAATTAGAATATTACTTAACTATAACAGTGGCGGTGCCTTAAGAGAGTACGGCGGTATTATGTTGAAAAGACGTAATGCAGAATCCAGTTTAACTGTTGATGATTTAAAAGTATTAGATGATATTACCGTAGGCGGAGACGCTACAATTACCGGTGATTTACTTGTTGATGATATTACTGCTGACATTATTGATGCAAATAGATTTAGAGACCGCGCAAATACAGCTCGTTACATGGACCCAGCTAGTGGTGGTAATGTTGCTGGAACTTGGAATTGGAATAATGGTTCAATTACCAACCTAAACAATTTAACATTTAATGACCCAGGCGTAAACGAAGGTATTAAATGGAACGGTGGTAATCAATGGCAGATTTATGAATCTCCAAATAACCAAACAAATGCAGGCGGTAATTTACAATTTACTTCTGGTAGTGGAAACGGAACAAGAAACTTCTGGATAGAACCCGGCGGCGTAACATTCTCTCGTGTCTCGTCTCGTGCTCCAGTATTTTACGACTCTGATAACGCTGGATATTATGGTAATTTTGCTTCTACATCACGTATGAATGCAATTAACTATAATAATATTTCTGCTGTAGGTGGTGGTACTGCATATTGGTATACTGGTGCTGGTAATCTTCGTGGTTATATGCAGGCAACAGATACAAATGATGCTCATTTAATTATCGCAACATCAGGTAATGAGGATATTTCATTCCGTGATGGTGGTCTTGGTGGTGATTGGAATGTAATCATGCGAGGCAATGGTCAAACATTGTTTAGAAGTAGAACTGATTCACCAATTTATTACGATAGAGATAATGCTGCCTATTATATGAATCCGGCCGGTAATTCTAATATTTCTACAATGGACTTTGATAGACTTGATGGTCCTTCAAACTCTACTCGTGACAAGATCCGTGTATATGATAGTTCATCCTATGCAATAGGTATGCAATCAGGCATTAATTTTGGTGGTCTCGGCGACTGGGCAATGACATTCCAGTTTAACAATGATGACAATAGAGGCTACTGGTGGGGTGATACATCACATAATACATCTCAAGGTGCCATGTCACTTACGACAAATGGTAGACTTGTTGTTGCTCGATCATTACGTGTAGGCTTTGGTGAAGGAGATACTTCTGCCCCTAATTATGTACTTGATATAAGTGGTACTCTACATACTACTGGTAACATATATGCCGACAGATACTATGACAGAAATAATAGTTTCTATTATGGTGATTTTGCAAGTACTTCTAGATTCAATGTCGTTGAACATTATGGTAAGGCTTACTTCTATGCCAGAACAACTGACAGTGGAGGTTCTTCATCATATGTAACTAGTGGTAAAGTAGACGAATACATGAACAATGTTGCTGCAGAATTCCATTCAGGTAATGATGCTCCAGTAACAATATATTTCCGTTCAGGTGTAAACGCACCTTCCGACTTTGGTTATATTACATACGATCCGGATTACGATAACTCTGGTGAAAATGGCATGATGGTCATAGGTTCCGAAAATGATGGAACAGGCTCATCAGACGGTATTCGCTTACAGGGTAGAACAATTGTAGACAGTGACCTTGTTTCTTCAGATTCCACAACAATTATGGATTGGAGATATCGAAACACGACTTATGGTCGTATCAATACAGACTATTTGGACCATACCTCTGATATCCGTGCTCCAATATTCTATGATAGACTTAATACTGGCTACTATTTAAATGCCGATGGCAACTCGCAATTAAGAGCAGTATATGCTAATGATTGGTTCCGTGCCCAAGGCGCTACTGGATTATACTTCCAGGATTACGGATATGGTATTCGTTCTGCTCATTCAGAAGGCAACTCATACGGCAACGTTTCAACATACGGAACAGGGCGTAACGGTTGGTCAGGATACGGCATTGATAGAAAATGGTGTATCATGTCATCTGGTACTGGTAACAGTAACAACTTCGGTATTCACAACAATGACAGCAGCTGGTTATGGTATTGGAATGGTTCTTACACAAATACTAGATTAGGTTATCTCAATAACGAATCAAGTATGAGAGCTCCTATCTTCTACGATACTAACAATACTGCTTACTACTTCAATGGTGCTTCAGATAATAGTACTCGAATGAGAGGTATTAGTAATGAGGCTATGGCTTTCCAGGCTTTACCAGGACACACAAGAAACTCAGGAGAATATTACAGGGCAAGACCTCGTATAACAGGTGATACCAACTATTGGACTGGTGCAATGGGTTGGGGTCGTCAGGACATGAACGTTGTTGGTACTTGGGGCTCAGGCTTTATTGATTCTTGGAGTAATCCACCTAATCAGCCATCAGGTACATCTCACTGGGTTGGTGTTCAGTCATATCACTATAGAAGTAGTAATACTCGTGGTTATGGTTGGCAGATGGTTGGTGGGCCAATTACCAACTTAAGATTCAGAAGTTCATGGAGTGGTTGGAGAACTTGGAGAACAATTCCGGTCCTTGATGAAAACAGTGGTAATGGCGGAGCAATGTATGCCGGCATTTACTATGATTCCAATAATACTGGTTACTACATGAATCCAGCAAGTACTTCCTACTGGAGTACTTCACAACAGAATGGTTATCATACATTCCTTAATTATGGTGTTGGTGTAACTGGTACATATACATCTACAAGATTACAGTTAGTATTCGCAATGGGTTCCTCTTATAGACCGAACTCTGCTGGTACTTCTGCTGCAAATATGTATGGTATTGGTTGGTCACATCCAAATGCTGGTGGATTAGGTGGTGCTAATCAGCTGAACGACCATGGTATGTTGATTATCAACAATGGTTCATTTAGAGCTGCGATGTCAAGTAGAGCGGTATTTAGTTCAGATGTTCGTACTCCAATATTCTATGATTGGAATAGTACTGGATATTATTTAGATCCTGCAAGTACTAGTAACTCTGCTCTTAGAATTAGAGGTGGTGCATTACATGGACCTAACCCAACTTGGGGCGCATACTTGTATGTTGGCTCAAATGGTAGACCTAATTCTTGGGCTTCAGTTGTCGCAACAAATGGTAATTTACACTTAGATTGCCAAAACGGTAGAGCAATGTATCTGAACTATTACTCAGGTAATATCATTTACGCTACAGATATTAGACCATACATTATGTATGATAGAAATAATACTGGTTATTATTCTGACCCTGCTTCTACTTCTAGACTTAATCAGTTAACTGTCAACAGAATTAACACACCATACGCTGGTGGTAACTCTGGTATAACAAGGGCAAGTTCACCATACTCATTCGGATTCCAGGAATCTGGTGGTTGGGGTTATCCTTACCCAGACTTGGTACTTCAATACCATACTGGTATGTCATTTGCAGGTAATCCATCATACGGTGGTATGAGATTCTTTAATGACTACAATAGTGGTACTGTAAGATTCCAAATCAATGGTGGTTCAAGTTATACATATGCAAATACTTGGTTAAACATTGGTGGTGGCGGTGTTGGTATCTATGATAACTATAACGGTGCTCACTTCTTCCCTAACAATCAGACTTCGTATACTTCATGGAACATATACGGAAGCAGAGGCGGTTACTACGGTATAGCACTTAGCCAAGCTGGTTACGATCCTCACTTTATGTGGGATGGCAGTGGTAACGGTGGTACGTATTTACAAGGAATAGGACGTTGGGTAACTTATCATAACAGAGCTAGAAATTGTTTAGGTATAGGTTCATCAAGTACAGTTTCCGGCTACCAAATGAGAGTCAATGGTTCTCTTTATTGTAACGGTAACATTGTTGCTTATTCTGATGAACGTAAGAAAAAGAATATCGTAACTATTGACGGTGCACTGGATAAAGTATTACAACTACGTGGCGTATACTACGAAAGAAAAGATGATGTTTCTACAGACGAAACAGATAAAATGTTTGGTGGTAGACAGGTTGGTATGATTGCTCAAGAAGTTGAGAAGGTCATTCCAGAAGTTGTATCATACTCTGTTGAAACAGACGAATATGGACTTGATTATCCTAAGATGGTCGGTCTGCTTGTTGAGGCTCATAAAGACCAACAAAAATTAATAAATAGTCAACAAGAAAAGATTGACAAACTTGAAGAAATGTTATATAATATAATGAATAAAATGGAGAACAAATAATGGCACTAATACAGTCATACGAAGTACCTGGCACAGGATTATCTGCACCCGATGCATATTTTGTAGTCACAGATGTTAAGGTACAAAAAAGAATGCAAGATATTCCGCTACCGCCGGATAGTACACAACCTACTGGGTTAACCAACAACGGTGTGAGAGATGATGATATGGAAGTTCATTGGCAAGCTGGTTACATAGCAGAATGTTTCGTAACTATCTGGGCTACTAAAGCAGCTCGAGAGTCGAACAATAAACCAATCGGATTTGCTGGTGTAAATGCCACGGAAGTTGAAGCTGAATTAAGCATCGGAACAAGAGGATTGGACCATAGATGTAAATTCTTTGTAGACATGGATTCTGCAGATAGTCATATTGTTCAAGCTTACACACACTTGAAATCTTTAGACTATTTTGCCGAGGCAACAGAAGATTAATAAATAACTATTATATCCAATACCAAATATTTAACGGAGAAAATTAAAAATGGCAATGACATATACTTGGAAAATAACCGGACTTCAGAAGAAGGACCAGGTTAATAGTGAGGGTGCAACCCTCGAAGGTGCAGTGGTTCAAACCTACTGGGAAATGGAAGGTACTGATGAACAAGGCGATACAGCTAAATTCTCAGGCGCAACTCCTTTTAGTGCAGCTAATGTTCCTGCTGGTTCATTTGTAGACTTTGAAAGTTTGACTGAGGCTAATGTTTTAGCTTGGGTTCAAAACATTGTAAATAATGACAGCGTTTACTTAGAGCACATTGAAGATAGAATCAGAAATGAGATTGATAAATCATCAATCAGTGATATTGCACAAACATCACTACCATGGTCTGATGGAGAAGAGGTAACGCCTGCTTTACCAGCCGACTCACCTGCTGACCCAGAATAAGCTGAGGATTAACCAATGACTTATTCTTGGACTATAATTAGCTTTGAAACTAGAGATGTAGTGAATAACGCTGCTGCGTCTCTAGCGGATGCTGTTGTTTCTATAAAATGGCAACGTAATGGTGTAGACTCAGACGGAACTGTAGGTTCGGTTCTAGGCTATTCAGTACTTTCAGCCGAAGGAACTTCAGAATCTGATTTTGTTTCCTTTGCCTCTCTTACTGAGGAAAAGGTAATAGGTTGGGTCGAAGCGGCCGAATCATCTAAAATAGCTGATTATAACACATCAATACAGGCAAAAATCAACAAACAAACAGGTACAAAAAGAACCCCACCTTGGGCTTAATATTTGGTTGACATTTGTTCTAAATAGTGTTATAATACATTACACTTAAATTTTTATAATATGGATTTTATTATGGAGGAATTATGCATGACTTGCGCCGACACGGCCTAGTACACTACGCCCTAAAAAGAGGCGGAAGTATCCATCCGATTACACTACCAAAAGAATTAACAGGCGAAACAGGGATTATGAATCCCTCCATTTTTGTACATGAGGGTAAACTCCTCCTAAATGTACGCCATGTTAACTATACTCTTTACCATTCAGAAGGTAAAAAGTTTCCACATGTTTGGGGACCTCTCCAATACATTCACCCAGAAAATGATGTATGTTTAGCTACACATAATGTTTTATGTGAACTAGATAGCAACATGCAAATGTTAAACGCCGGCCGTATAAAAATGAATTTGGATACTGGCACACCAACATGGAACTTCCATGGTTTGGAAGATGGTAGATTATTTTCCTGGGACGACAGATTATTTTTATGTGGAGTTCGCAGAGATGCTTACGACGAAAATGGAAAGGGTCGTATGGAAATGTGTGAGGTAGAATTCATTGACGGCCTATGGCAAGAAATCGGAAGACACCCTATTCCTGCTCCAGGCGATAATGGTTCTTATTGTGAAAAGAATTGGATGCCAGTTATTGATATGCCTTGGCATTTTGTAAAATGGTGTAATCCAACTCAGGTTGTAAAATATGACGATGTAACGAGAACAACCGAAACTGCTCATTTAGACGAATCTAAAACATATCAATTCCAAAGAGACCTACGAGGCGGAACACAAGTTGTACCTATAGGTGATGGTCGTCATCTTTGTCTTACGCATGAGGTAGATCTTTTAAAGGACTATTTCCATAGAAAAGATGGTCATTATAACCACAGAGTAATTGTATGGGACGAAAATTGGGAAATTGTACACCACACAAAGGACTTCCATTTTATGGGAACACAGGTGGACCCAACTACAGGTTATGAATATAATATTGAATTTGCTACAGGAATGACATTCTTTGAAGGCAATGTGTTAATCAGTTTTGGTTATCAAGATAATGGTACATTTATTTTGAGTATGCCCGAGGCTGTATTTTTTGATTTTGTGGGGAGAGCATAATGTTGCAAAAACTTTTAAATGACCATGTAATGGAACCAAAAAATCCGGATAAACTCTTTAAATTAGCTCGTGAATACGATAAATTAGAACAAGGAGCTATGGCTGTATCATTATATTTAAAAACTGCAGACCTTTCCGATAATGCATTATTACAATATAAATCCTTAATTGGTATTGCTAATTGTTATTGGAGACAAGGAAATAGATCTTATACAGTTGAAAGTGCTCTATTGGATGCCACGGCTCTTATGCCAGAGCGACCAGAGGCACATTATCTGATTTCGGAACTCTACGCACAACAACAAAAATGGAAATCTTCTTATTTACATGCAAAGCTTGGTTTGTTAATATATTATGGAGGTCCAGAAACTGACATCGGTGTTGAATTCCCTGGCAGAAAAGCTCTTGCTTGGCAAAAAGCTCGAGGAAAATGGCAAATCGCTGGAACACAGGAAGGTAAACATGAACTTTTTGACCTTAAATTCAAAACAATATTAGATGACAAACACAAACAACTTGTAAATGATCTTTTAGGTTCGATTTATTACCCAGATACAATTCCATATTCAGTATTAGATAAAGGAAGATTTAAATTTCCTTTCCCAGACTTTGACCAAATAGGAAAAAATTACTCCAAACATTTCCAAGATTTATTTGTTTTATCTATATTTAAAGGTAAAAGAAAAGGTACCTATTTAGAGATTGGTTCTGGAGACCCATTTATACATAACAATACAGCACTACTAGAAGAGTTTGGTTGGAAAGGAATATCGGTTGACAACTCTGAATCTTTGTGTTATAATTTTAAAGAAAATAGAAATAATACAGTTATTTGTGCAGACGCAAACGATATCGGCTGGGTAGACTTATTTAATAAACATTGTCTGGACCCAGTTATTGATTATTTGCAAATTGATTGTGACGAGGCTTCTCTTGGAATTTTGGAACAGCTCCCACTTAAAGGTTATAAATTTGGAGTGATTACTTTTGAACATGATATGTATAGACTTGGAACAGAAACAAGAGATAAGGCTAGAGCGTTATTGCAAAAGCATGGGTATGTTTTAGTTGTAAACGATGCGGCCTTTACAGAGCAAGCATCCTACGAGGATTGGTATGTACATCCGGATGTTGTAGAGATACCGCCCGAAATGAAAACCAATAAATCCATTAACTTTATTTGGGACTATTTTATGGAACCATTAACAGAAGAGAATCAGAGGCAGATATGATTACCGTATTGGCTACGGGTGGATTTGACCCGATACATTCAGGCCATATTGAATATTTAAAAGACGCGAATTTATGTGGCACACAATTGGTGGTCGGAGTAAATTCAGACGAATGGCTTGTACGAAAAAAAGGTAGAGCTTTTATGCCTTGGGAAGAACGAGCTGCAATTGTACAAGAACTTTCTTGTGTTGACCAGGTTATTTCTTTTGATGACTCTGACGATACTGCAATAAATGCCTTAGAAAAAGTTAAACTTTTATATCCGAACGATACCATTATATTTGTAAATGGTGGTGATAGAACATCGGATAATATTCCAGAAATGGCAGTCGAAGGTGTTGACTTTGAATTTGGTATTGGTGGAAATAACAAGGCCAATAGTAGTAGCTGGATATTAAAAGAATGGGCTCAACCTACGACTCAGCGTAAATGGGGAACCTATAAAATATTAGATTCCAATGGAGATTGGCAGGTAAAGGAATTAAGCTTTGATGTTGGCCAATCATTAAGTGACCAAAGACATAAATATAGATCTGAACATTGGCATATTGTAAGTGGTTCCGTTTTAATGGAACTTGACAGAGGAGACGGAATGCCAGGTTCAAAACATGTTAAAATTTACCATGCAGGAATGAGTGTTGATATTCCAAAGGAAGTTTGGCATAAAGCAACTAACGTTGGAAAAGAACCTGCTAAAGTTATTGAAGTATGGCTAGGTCCTGTATTAAAAGAATCTGATATAGAAAGAAGAGATTAGTATAAATAATACTAAATAAAATAAAGGTTAATTTATGATTATTACATCACCAGATGTGTATTACTTATCAAATGGGGAAGTGTCAATCGGCACTTTAACCGCTGATGTGGAATCCGTTACTTGGTCAATTAGTGGCGATGAAATACAAATTGTTGATTCAGTTATGAGTTTCATTGAGGCTACAGACAATACAGTAAAAAGTCAATACAACGAAATAATAACAGCTACTAAGGATGGTGAGACAACAGTACAATTTCCTATAGCAATAAATATAATTATAATTTAGACAATAACCGCTAATAGTTGGAGAAACGAAGATGGCGATTAAACAGCAAACCACGACCATAATAGATGACACTCGAAAAGTTGATACAACTTGGGGAGAGGCTGGCTATGGGTTCCCAGCTGGAATAAAAGGAAAATTTTCCGACCTTCACCCAAAACAAGTAGATACAATTACCACAGCCATTGATTTTAATAAATCAGTTCTAAAAATAGCAATGACTGGTGCTGTAACTTTTACATACAGTAATGCAGCAGCTGGCAGAATGGTTATATTAAATATAGATACTAGTACTTCTGGTCATACACCAACATTTCCTTCAACAGTAAAATTCCCAACAACACCGACATGGTCAAATAATAGACATTGGCAAGTACATTTAACTGCAATGTCTGCTACTGAGCTAAGAGCTACAGCATTTGGTTTTGATGAACCAGGAAGTGTCTCATCATCGTTTGCAAACTTCAGTTTATCTGGTGCGACATTATGGGATACAGCTAATTATCATTGGGCCAATTTTGGATGGCCTGAATCCTGGTGCTATCTTCTGTTTATACATGAATCTGGTAATAATAGAGTAAAAATTACATACGCGTGGGGTGATTCTGGTGCACCTGGCAATTATCCGGTTCAATACGCAGACTATACAGGACTAACAGGAATTACATCTGTTGAAGCACAATATAATGTTCAATCTCAATCTTGTTCTGGTGATTGTAGTGCAGGTAATTATAGCTGGGGCCCATTGCCAACAAATGATGGGTATGCCTCTGGTACATACTACACTGTTCCAACCTCTGGAGGATTAAGATTTGGCTGGATGGCGATGGCAAATCCGAACGATCCTGGTGGTGCCGGGAATTCACTAACGCAGGCAGCTATGAATTCCTCAAATCCGGATTTTAGGATTAAAATTGTATGCAACGAAGGCACTTTTTATTCAACAGCCGAATCGACCAACATCGAAATGAGAGCTACGCATGGATCTACCGCGGAACCATTTTAATAGGTAAAAAAATATGGCAATTAAAATAGCTGGAACAGAAGTAATAGGGAGTTTAAGGCATCCTACAAATATAACCGATACGATTGGTTTATATACTAGATTATCAGCAGGGATTTACACATCTGGTACAACTATTGGAAACCCCAGTGGACAGACTAACATGCAAATAAATATGAATGACACCCACCGACCTATCTCAGATTATATGACGAATGGTGGTATGATGGCAGGTACTGTAAACTGGAACTTAGCTGGTGCGGAACCTGGTGTTCAGAAGATTTTATTGGTCGACGCGACCACATCCGGCTTTGACCAGAGCTTTTCCTGGGCGTCACTTAGCGGAACTGGTGGAGGAACAATAAGATATCCAAATGATACAGAACCAGACTATACACTTGCAAGATATTGGATGCATTGTATTACAGTTTGGAACAATAGTGAACTTAGTATCGTCTCAACAAGTTGGAGTGCGTAACAATGGCTAAAACTGGAAATACAAAACAAATAAAGGTTCAAGTTTTTAATGCCGAAGCAAATACAACTGTTCTAGGGTATTATACTGTTGATGAATATGATTCTGCCGAGGAAAATGCACAAGCAGTTGATAAGTTATTGTTAAAATTAGCAGATAAAAATAGGTTAGGTGAGTCATAATGGCTATTAAAATATCAAATACAGATGTAATAAACAATTCGCGAAATCTGGTAAATATTACCGACATGGATGCACATTATAACTCGTTTTCTGCTAAGGCGGAAATAATTACATCTACAATTAATTTTACTACTCCTTTTATGACAACGACAATGACGGCCGCGACAACATATGGTGTCAGTGGAGAGGCTGAAGGCAAATCAGCAATACTTATTTTAGATACAACTACAAATCCTTACGCTCCCACATTCCCATCAGCAATTAATTGGGAAGATAATACTGAACCAACTTGGGCTAATTATAGGAAATGGCAAATTCATTTTCATGTAATTAGTGGAACCAGAATTGATGCTACTGCAATTGGATTTGATGCACTATCTTCGACACCAACAGAGGCGATAGGTTTATCTGGTACTTCCGGCACACCTATAACATTCATGGACCAAGGTAGTGGTGTTCAAGATTTGGTAATGGGTTGGGTTTTTGATGCAGATGGAAATATTTACAAATATGAATCTGTATACAATGTCGGTGGCCAAGGTAAATACCTTTATAGCTCATCTCAATGGAATAATATTACACCATCAACAACATACTATATTAAATTTTCTAACCACTCTGGTAATACAATGAGTACATCCCCAAGCTCTGATACATCAGGCGTTGGTATATGGATGTCATTAGCCACGGATAAAAAATTCTATTTTAGAGATTCCAGAGATATTACTAGTTATGCCGATGAGGATGGTACAGTAAAGGTAGAAATATCAACTACCTCAAATGGCTCAAATATTGTCGCTACTGGCTATTATGAATGCAAATGGGCAGGAACCGCATAAGGAGAAATTATGGCAAGTCATATATTTAATGTTATAGCTGGAGGTAAATATCCTAAACAAGCCGGCGGCCTTGATGCAGGAACTGTAACTACAGATTATCTCCGAGAAACAGGCGGTTTCGCGGTCGCTAACCGCATAAACGTTCTTTCTAATGCACCAGGTGGCACTAGTGCTGAAAATGATTTTCAACTAGTCTTTGGTGCCACAGCTAGTACAGCAACAATTAAGGCACAGGATAATGCTTCAGGCTCAGGAGACTTTGTGACCATTACCGCGGAGGCTACAGGACCTGATGGTACTTTGGATTATGAGGGAGCAACCGGTGCGTATGGTTCAGCAACATACTCAAGTGGAGTAACTGAATGGTACGTAGAATATCAATCACCAGATGGTGAAGGTTTTTATGAATCGTACTTGACTATTAAATGGAATGGTAGTACCGTATATGGTCCAGCTCTATATTCTTCCCAAACCACCCAAGGTCTTTATAAAAGAGGAACATATATAACAGGAAATGGTGGAACTCCAGGTAATGGATTTACTACACAATATTATTCTGTACAACAAATGCAATCAGCCAAAACTGTTTTTGCAAAAACTGGCCTCACTGTTACGGATTATAAGGTTGTATGGACAACAACAGGCTTTACTAATGCCAGTGGTGAAACAGTACCGATTCGTACATTAAATGGGTCTGCACTAAATGGGTCTGGAGATACCGATAGCGGTTGGATAGCTCATGCCGCCTCTGACATAGAGCTTGATATTGACCAGTATTCATCACGCTCACCTGCGACTACACCGTTTAGTGGTTTAGTTCATTCCACAACAGGTACTATAAAATTTTACACTAGAAATGGGTCTGGAGATAGTGGGACGCTGCATAAAACATTTACCGTGTGGGTAAATAACATCAGTGAATCATCATAAATATCATAAAAGGTTAAAGAGAAACTAAAATGGCACAACCAACAACAAGAGACGAATTTAAGGATTGGATTCTAAGAAAACTTGGAGCTCCTGTCATACAAATTAATGTAGCTGACGAGCAGGTTGATGATCGCGTAGATGAAGCGATTGATTATTGGAGAGATTATCATTATAACGGAAGCCAATTAGTTTATTTAAAGCATCAAATTACACAAGATGACATCGATAATGGTTATATAACTTTACCCACACAGCTTCTAGGTATATCCGGTATCTTTAATTTAAACACAAGTATTTCCACAGGAAGTGGTATATTTAATGTTCAATATCAATTTGTATTAAACAATCTTGAAGATATCACAGGTTATAACATTACAAATTATTATATGGCAATGCAACATATGGAATTCTTACAGGAAATGCTTGTAGGTAAACCAATGATTCGTTATAATAAACACGTAAATAAATTGTTTATTGATGGCTCAACTGCTATGACCGTGGATAATTACATTATTATCGAGGCGTATGATGTCATAGATGCAGATACATATTCAGATGTATGGTCCGACAGATGGCTACAAAATTATGCCTCTGCCCTTGTTCGTGAACAATGGGGACTTAATCTAACAAAATTTTCTGGAATGCAATTAGTTGGTGGCGTTGCATTTAATGGAGAACAAATTCTTGCAGAGGCTAGAGAAGATAGATTGCGTATGGAAGAAGAAGCAGTAACTAGTTTACAACCTCTCAACTATAATTATATTGGGTAAAGCATGGCAACTAATGTATTTTTTGATAACTACTCAAATTTTAACGAGCAACAACTGGTTGAAGATTTAGTTATTGAAAGCATTAAAATGTACGGCGTTGATGTAATCTATATTACTCGCGTTGACGGTGCAGTAGATAAAGTATTTAATGAAGATGATTTACCATTATATAATGAAACATTTGAATTTGAAACCTATGTTAAAAATGTGGATGGTTTTGAAGGCGAAGGTGATTTCCTATCCAAATTTGGATTACAAATTAGAGACCAAATGACACTTACTGTTGCAAATAGAACATTTGAACAACATGTCACCAGAGAGGAAAGTACAGTCATTCGACCAAAGGAAGGTGATTTAATTTATTTCCCATTATCAGAAAACATCTTTGAGATTAAATTTGTTGAAGATGAAAGCTTGTTTTATCAATCAGGAGCCTTACAGGTTTATGATATGGTTTGTGAATTGGCTGAATACACAGGTCAAAGAATGCAAACTGGCCGTGATAATATTGATAATTACTTTAGTAGATTTAATAGAGAAATACTTACATCAAATACAGCAACACTTAATGCTGTTGCTCAACTGGATCCGATTTCGCGAAACCTCACATTCGAACAAGAAGGCGATGCTATTATTGATTTCTCTGAAATAGACCCATTCAGTGAAAGTATTAATATCAACGATAACTAGGTAAACCATGGCAATCGCAAATTATTTTTACAATTCCACACTACGCAAATACGTTGCATTATTTGGTACATACTTTAATCAGCTAAAAATACAAAGAGTTGATAATAATGATGTGTTGGTTCAGGATATGATTGTTCCAATATCATATGCACCGTTTCAGAAAATATTAGCTCGTGTCACTCAGGACCCTGCATTTCTAAAAGGCGTTGCAATTAATCTACCGAGAATGTCTTTTGAAATGACCAATATGTCATATGACCCTGAAAGAAAAGTTGCACCAACAAGAAAATTAAGAAAAACTGGTGTCGATGTAGATGGTGGTAATAGACGATATGTATATGCTGGGGTCCCATACAATTTAGATTTTTCACTATACATTATGGCTAAATATAATGAAGACGCTGTTAAGTTATTGGAACAAATATTACCATTTTTCAATCCCGAGTTTACAAGTACGGTTCGACTAGTTGATGGTCTGGAACCAATGGATATACCTTTAATTTTAAATGACGTATCATTCGAGGACCTTTACGAAGGCGATTTTGAGGAACGAAGAAGTGTTTTATATACACTCAACTTTACAATGAAAGGTTGGTTCTTTGGACCAGAAAGAGATAAGGCTACAATTAAATTTGTTGATGTTCGTTACGCAACCGATACACTTGCAAATACATCATTTGAAGAGTTTTATTCTGTCTCGCCTGGAATGACAGCAAATAATGAACCGACAACAGATAGAGAAATGAGTATTGATTACAGTTTAATAGAGTTTGATGATAATTGGGATTACGCAGAGGTTACGGCAAATACTGCTCCAAGTTAATGGTTGACATTTCACACGAGATGTGTTATAATGGTTTATAAGTAATTTGAAAAGATGGAATATTATGATAAAAGTTGGATTTACGGCAAGTACATTTGATTTGCTACATGCAGGTCATGTACAAATGTTAAGAGAAGCAAAGGAACAGTGTGATTATTTAATGGTCGGTTTACAAATGGACCCAAGTGGGGACAGACCAGAGAAGAATGGACCTATTCAAACAGTAGTGGAAAGATATACTCAACTTAAAGCAGTAAGCTATGTTGATGAAATTATACCTTATTCATCTGAACAAGATTTAGAAGATATCCTGGAAATGTACACTATTCATGTTCGTATCCTAGGAGAGGAATATCGTGATAAAGACTTTACAGGCAAAGACATATGTCGCAAACGAGATATTGACCTGTACTTTAATAGACGAGACCACAGATTTAGTAGCAGTGGTTTAAGAAAACGTGTAGCTTTTGGCGAAAATAAATAAAGAGAATGATATGAGTGATGATACAATTGCACAACATCTAGGTATGAAACCACTAGAGGAAGCCGTGAAGGAAGAAAAAGAAATTATAGGTGATACTGAAGATAAATTACCCGACCTTCCTGTTAATGCCTTTTCAACAAACGAAGAGGCTGAATTATTGCCTGCCGTAAAAGAAGAAACACCTTTAGCTGTAATACCTGATGATAAAAATGCCGAAGAAAATTTAAGGGATATTGAACTTGCAAGAAAAAATATTGAAAGTATCATTAATCTAGGCGATGATTCAGTAAAGGAAATGGTTGAAATTGCAAAACAATCTGAATCGCCCAGAGCGTTTGAGGTTGTATCTCAATTAATGAAAACCTTACTTGATGCCAACAAAGATTATGTTGAAATGTCAACTAAGAAAAGATATGCAAAAGAAGAATCAGGTCCATCAACGAATGTGACCAATAATAATTTGATAGTGTCAACCGCAGATTTGCTTAAAATGATAAAGGATGATTCCAACAATGCTTGATGGATATAAAGGTTATCTAGGAAATTCGTTTCTTAAAAAATCTGGTGAGGAAGTAGAATGGACTCCGGATATGCTGAAGGAATACCTAAAGTGTTCTAAGGATCCGGTTTATTTTGCTGAAAACTATATTAAAATTGTACATGTAGACCACGGATTAATTCCAATGGATATGTATGATTACCAAAAAGATATTACAAGAAAGATTACTGATGAAAGACGTGTTGCTGTATTAACATCAAGACAGGCAGGTAAAACAACAACTGCTGTTGCTGTTATATTGCATTACATTTTATTTAATGAGTTTAAAACTGTTGCAATTCTTGCTAATAAGGGAGACGCAGCCCGTGAGGTATTAGGTAGAGTTCAACTTGCATATGAAGCTTTACCAAAATGGATGCAACAAGGTGTTGAGGAATGGAATAAAGGTAATATTACTTTAGAGAATGGTTGTAAAATATATGCTGGTACTACCACATCATCGGCCATTCGTGGTAAGTCAATCTCATTCTTGTACCTAGACGAGGTTGCATTTATCGAAGGCTTTGATGAATTTTTTGCCTCGGTATATCCAACAATCTCATCAGGTCAAAGTACAAAGTTATTAATGACATCAACACCAAATGGATTAAACCATTTCTGGAAGACATGTAAGGGTGCTAAGGAAGGTACCAATGGTTATGAATATGTTGAGGTTATGTGGGACGCAGTGCCTGGTAGAGACGAGGCCTGGAGAAAAGAAACAATGGAGGCACTTGACCATGATGAACAAAAATTTGCACAAGAATATTGTTGTGAATTTGTTGGAAGTTCTGGTACTTTAATTAGTGGTGCTAAATTAAAACAATTATTACATTCACAACCATTAGTGGAGAGAGATAATTTAAGTCAATATGAAGCTCCGATAGAAGATCATTCATATGTAATTACAGTTGATGTATCTCGAGGCAAAGGCCTTGACTATTCAACATTTACAGTGTTTGATGTATCGGAAATGCCTTATAAACAGGTGTGTGTATACAGGGATAACTATATTAGTCCTGTTGATTTCGCTTCAATTATATATAGAATAGGCCTCATGTATAATGAAGGCGCAGTACTCATCGAAATCAACGATATCGGTGAACAGGTATCATCTGTGCTCTTAATGGACTACGGCTATGAAAATCTTCTATTCACAGAATCCGCCGGCAGAGCTGGTAAAAGGATATCAGGTGGATTCGGCAGAGGTAATGATAATGGAATACGAACAACAAAAAGTGTTAAACAAAAAGGTTGTTCGATACTAAAAATGCTGATTGAACAGAATCAGATGATTATAGTAGATTATAACACGATACAGGAGTTATCACGCTTTTCTAAGAAAGGATATTCCTACGAGGCTGAGGCTGGTTTTCATGATGATCTAGTTATGAATTTAGTTATCTTTGCATGGCTAACAGATGATAGATTTTTCAGAGAACTCACAGACATAAATACCTTGGCTTCCTTAAGAGAGAAAACCGAGGAACAGCTAAATGAAGAACTACTACCATTTGGGTTTATTGACACAGGTGAAGATATAGGTGATGGAGACGGCTGGACATCAGCTGGGTCCGGTTCATTTGAGGTGTAGACTTTATTTTTTATAAATAAAAGGTGATAACAAATTATTAAAAAAGTTTTTTTAAAATAGATATATTAAAGGAGAAATAATATGGCTTTTTCCGTAAGTCCTTCCGTAATTGTTCGAGAAGTCGACGCATCAGCAGCGGTACCGGCCATCGCAACACCGCCTGCAGCAATCGCGGGTGTTTTTAGATGGGGTCCTGTAGGCGAAACTGTTCTTGTTTCTTCAGAGAATGAATTAGTAAGTAGATTTGGTGAACCAACCAATGATAACTTTGAAACATTCTTTGTAGCAGCAGATTACCTTTCATACTCAAGTGCATTATATGTAGCTAGAGTTGATAATGGTGCAGTCGCAGCCTCTGCTAGCGATACTTCAAATGCAAATACACAACTACATACATTTGGTAGTTTTGACGCATTGTATCCTGGCGCATTAGGAAACTCACTAGATGTTGCGTATGTTAAGGATTCAGATTTTTCTGATACCTTAATTGATGTAGCCGATATAACCGCATCAAGAATAACTGGTAATACTCAGATTTCGCAGACAATTACCTTCAACACTGCTAATACAACTTTTGAAGTTGCACCAAGCAGCAGAATAACACTCGCAGACGTAACTGTTGGTGATTTAATCAGAATTGGTAATGATTCAGTAGGATATCAGGAGTTATCATTAACTTCTATAACTGAACAATCACTAGATACTAACGGTGATGTAACCGCTAACTCTTCTTTGATTACTTCATACGACTACTCGCTCGAGTTCGCAACAAATTACTTACTACCTGAAACAGACTTGAGTAAACTTTCACTTGAAAGAAAGTGGAAATATGCTGGTTTATTTGGTAAGGCACCACAAACTGGTAACTATCACATCGCTGTTATTGACAATGATGGTTCTATTACTGGTGATGCTGGTGAAAGTATTGAGTTGTATAACGATGTTTCAACATCAACAACCTCTAAGTTATCAGACGGTACTACAAATTATTATAAAGATGTAGTTCATGCTGGTTCTTCTTGGGTTAAGGTTGCTAATACTTCTCATTTTGAGGCACAAACACTCAAATATGAAACACTTGCAAATGGTACTGATGGCACAACTGAAAGTGCTACTGGTCTAGGTGCTCTTGCTGCAGGATATGATTTATTCAAATCCTCAAACGAGATTGATGTTTCATTTATTCTTCAGGGTAAAGGTGATAATTCAGGTAATCTTGCAAATTACATTATTTCTAATATCGCAGATTATAGAAAGGATGCTGTTGCATTTATCTCACCTTCTAAAGAAGCAGTAGTTGATGAACTCAAAACAAACGCTAAACTTACTAAAGTAGTTGCATACAGAAACCTATTACAGAACAGTTCTTACTGGTTTATGGATTCTGGTTACAAGTACAGATACGATAAGTACAATGATGTATACAGATATACTCCTTTAAATGGAGATTCTGCAGGTCTTGCTTCTCGTGTTGAACCTTATGAGTCACCAGCTGGTTTCCGTAAGGGTGTGATTAAAAATGTTGTTAAATTGGCATTTAATCCTAACAAAACACAAAGAGACGAACTCTATAGTGCAGACGTTAACCCAGTAATGAGTCAGGTAGGACAAGGAATTGTCTTATTCGGTGATAAAACTGGTTTAGGTCTAACAACAGCATTCTCACAAATTAATGTAAGAAGATTGTTCATCGCTGTAGAAAAAGTCATTGCAAATACTGCTCAATCATTCCTATTTGAATTGAATGATGAATTCTCTCAAACACAGTTCAAGAATATTGTTGAACCATTCTTAAGAGACATTCAAGGAAGAAGAGGAATCATAGACTTTAGAGTTGTATCAGATAGTACTGTTAACACACCAGCTGTGGTTGACCAGGGTAAATTTAGAGCTAATATCTTTATCAAACCTGCACGCTCAATTAATGTTATTGAATTGACATTTGTTGCTACTCGTGCCGGAATTGAGTTTGAAGAAATTGTTGGTTCTCTATAAGAGATAAATAATTAGAAATAATAGGAGAAACGAGAATGGCATTTAATATTAACGAGTTTAAATCACAATTAACAGGTGGTGGTGCTCGTCCAACTCTTTTCCAAGTGCAAATACTTAACCCTGTAGCCCCTGAAGCTGACTTCAAAGTACCATTTATGGTACGTGCGGCAGGTATTCCTGGTTCGACCTTAGGGTCTTATGAGGTACCATATTTTGGTAGAAATATTAAATATGCAGGTGATAGAACATTTGAAGATTGGACAGTAACTTGTATTAACGATGAGGATTTCATTGTAAGAAATGGCATGGAAGCATGGATGAACGCTATCAATACACATGATAGTAATCTACGTGCTTTACCCCAGGATTACAAATCCAACGCGGTAATAACACAATACAGTAAAGATGGCGACGCCATCAGGTCATACGTGTTCGAAGGCATGTACCCTACTACAGTAGACCAGATCGAAATGGATTGGGGAACTGTGGATACTGTTGAGGAATTCGGTGTGACCTTCCAGTATGATTTCTGGAGAGTAGAAGGTACCACTGGAATACCTACTTCGTAAATAATAATTATATAATATAATAAGGTGATATTTTGAAAATTTTTGGCTTTGAGATAAAGAGGCCGGAACTGGAGGACATTAATGCTCCAGTTTCGTTTGCCGAGCCTCTTAATGATGATGGTGCTATTACAGTTGGTAATGCACTCGGTGGATTTTATAATACGATTTTGGATATGGAAGGCTCTGCGAAAACAGAGTCTGAACTTATAACTAAGTATCGTCACATGGCGATGCAACCTGAGATATCTCAGGCGGTTGATGATATCGTTAATGAAGCAATAAGTATTGACACAAATGAACAGGCGGTTGAAATTTCACTAGGTGAAACTGACCTCCCAGAAAAAGTCAAGAAAAAAATTGCTAGTGAATTTGATAACATATTGTCTTTGTTTGATTTTACAAACAATGCATATGATATGTTCTACAAGTTTTATGTTGACGGTAGATTAAACTATCATATTATTATAGATAACAATGATACGAAAAAGGGTATTGTAGAATTAAGATATGTTGACCCACGAAAGATTAAATTAATTCGTGAAGTTGACAAAAAAGGAAAGGACCAACACTCGGGCGTACCAACAAAACGAGTGAAAAATGAATACTATATGTATTCAGATAATGGCTTCCAAAATTCAAGTACAGGTGGAGCAAGCTCTCCTGTTGCTGGTGGAACAACCGGCTTTAAAATTGCAAAGGACTCTGTTGGTAGAGTTACTTCGGGTTTAATGAATGAGAATAATAGTTTAGTACTATCTCATTTACACCCATCAATTAAAGCTTTAAACCAGCTTAGAATGTTAGAGGATGCGACAGTCATTTATACATTGACTAGAGCTCCTGAAAGAAGAATTTTTTATATTGATGTAGGTAATTTACCGAAGAATAAGGCGGAACAATATCTCAGAGATATGATGGCTCGCCATAAAAATAAACTTCAGTATAATTCGGCAACAGGCGAGATGACAGATGCTCGTAAGATGCTGACAATGACAGAGGACTTTTGGTTCCCTCGTAGAGGTGGTGAAAGATCCACAGAGGTTGATACACTTGCAGGTGGTAACGCCCAAGGTTTAACTTCTGACGAAAATTTAATGTACTTCCAACGTAAATTATATAAAGCGTTGAAAGTGCCTTTAACACGTTTAGAACCAGAAACAATGGCAAGTTTCGGTAGAACATCCGAAATAACCAGAGACGAATTGAAGTTTGGTAAATTTATTCGTAGGGTAAGAACAAGATTTTCTTGGCTATTTAACATAGTACTTGAGAAACAATTGGTATTAAAAGGAATTTTGACACCAGAAGAATTTAACGAAATTCGTAACCAAGTAAGGTATGAGTTTGTTAAAGATAACTATTTCGAGGAACTTAAAGAAGCTGAGATTTTAAGAGAAAGATTAACAACGTTGAGAGATGTAACTGAATATACAGGTAAATATTTCTCTCATCAGTGGATTGTCAAGAACGTGTTGCAGATGTCTGACGAAAAGGCTCGTGAAATGGAAGAAGAGATTGAACAAGAAAGAGCAGCTGGGGCGTTTGATGATGACAGTGATACAAGTTTTTAATAAATAGTTAAATAGATTAAATAGGACTCAATATGAAATATTTTAAAGACATTCTCTCCGAGGTAAGCCAACCAAAGGCTCCCGAAGAAAAAAGATTTAAGGACCAACATGAGATTGAAACAATCGATCATCCCGTTGCTCTAGATAGTCAGTTTTCTGGTGACATAGAAGGTCTAACTTCTAAAAAGCGTGAAGCCGATTACGATAAAGGCGAAGACCAAAAGGCTTATGATAAAGCTTATAAAAAGAAAGTTTCCCAAACTTTGCCTAAGCGTGGAACCACAATTACTACTGACCAAGAAGATGTACTGGAAGACATAGATCTCGACGCTCTCCTTGATTTCAACGAAGGTGAAATGACAGTTGAAGAACTCGATGAAGTAATTGGTACCATTAAAAAAGTTGCTAACAGATTTACAACTTCAGGTCGTGCAGATGCAGCTGAAAGAAAAGTTGGCAAAATGGTGAAAAAGGATAAGGATAAGGCAAGACTTGCTAAGGCAAAAGAAAGACTTAAAAAAGCAAAGGATGCCAAAATTGCAAGACAAAAAGCTTCAATGCAAAAGATAAAAGATACTTTTAAATCTGCTACATCAAAGTTAAGAACAGCAGATACAGAAGTTGATGCTACCAATATGGTAAAAGAGGCAACATTAACAGTAAATGATTTTACTGGTAAAACCGACGATGGAAACAATTCAGATTCAGTTAACGAACCTAGTTCCAAAAAAGGTGGACTCAGAAGCCGAATTAAAATTAAAACTATTGGCAGTGGCCGATTCGGTGGTGATAAAGTGCAAATGACAGGTTCAGAAGAGGACCTTATCAGTTATGCAAAAAGACACTTAGGTGGCGAAGGTGATACCTTGGCTCAAATATCCTCAAGTATAGGAGAATCAGTCGGGCCAGTATCAGAACAAGCTAATTATGTCTTTGATACATATAAAGGTGCAAAGGACTTTGGAAAGAAAGTAAATGGCATGCCGACGAACATCGTAAAAGTTGGAAATAGCAAAGTTTATATGGTAGAATTAAGACCTGGTACATCACAAAAAGACCAAGAAAAGGCAGCCAAAATTGCAGTTTCTATAGGTTTAAGTGAATCAGTTGAAAACTTAGACGAAGCTTCTCCTACTGCATGGACAAACTTACGTAATGACCAACGAGACAGAGTTAGACAAGAATATCAAAAGCTTAAAGCAGAGTATGAAAAGGCTCAGGAAAAACATGATTATCACTATAATGATATAGAAGGTGATGAAAGAACAGCTGATAGAATGATGGACCGAATGGAAATGATTAAGGACAAACAAGATAAATTAGTCCAAAAATATGGCCGTGGTGTTTATAAAGCTGTTGGATTTAGAACTGGCAACAGAGCTAATGAAGAGATGTCTATTACAGAAATTCTAGGTTTTAAAAACAAAACAAAAGAAGATGACGAGGAAGGCAAACTGAATCGAGACAAGGATGTTGAAGAAGATGTTTGTACAAATTGTAAAGACCCACATTGCAAAGATGGTAAGTGTGAAGAAGATATTATAGAGGACGATTCTGAGAAAGCTAAGGATGATTCTGTAGACACTAATACTTCATCATTAGAAGACCAACCAAAAGAAGCTCCAAAAGTTAAGGCTCCAAAACCTTCTCCAACATCAGTAAATATAAAAGCTGGTGGTAAGAACATTCAATTAACATTTAAAGAAATGCTAGATAAAGTAAGCTCAGAGGATGAGCTTCTTGAGAGTCCTCAGGAAGAAATCCCAATGATGTTGAAACAACTACAGTTCATATGTTACGCTTCAGAAGAAATATCAGAATATTTACAATCAGGTGTTGACCCAGAGGAATGGTGGCAGAATAAATTAGCTGGTGTATTCAGTAATGTTAAATCATTATATGCATGGAGTAAAGGTGACCAATTGGTAAACAAACCATTGAGTGCAGCTGCCATGTTTGATAAGGCAGGAATGAAAATGCATTTTGAAGAAACCGAAGAGGAATTATATGAGTCTCCGGTCAAAATGTCTGGTCGTAATGTTAAGGTCAGAGCTGGAATGTTAAAGACAGCTGATGGTAAAAGAGTTAAAATCAATAAAGACGAAGCTAAGTTACTGACCGATTTCTTTAAAAACGTTAAAAATGTTAATAATAAAAAAGAGATGATTGACCAACTATCACAATCAGAAGGTGGTTATAAGGAAGTATTAACATTTGCTGAATTATCTTAAAGGAATAAATAAATAATATATAAAAGGTACGATTATGAAACTTATTAGCGAATATACAGAAGATTGCGAAATAATCACAGAAGCTGCTGAGGATGGAAAGAAAACTCATTTCATCGAAGGCATCTTTATGCAAGGTGATTTAAAGAATCGTAACGGAAGAATTTATCCAAGTGAAACTTTGGAAAACGAAATGTCTCGTTACCAAAAAGATTTCATTGACACTAAACGTGCGCTTGGAGAACTAGGACATCCAGATGGTCCTCAAATTAACGGAGATCGTGTTTCACACTTAATTACTGAAATGAAACGCGACGGAAACAATTTTTATGGTAAGGCAAAGGTCCTATCAACTCCTATGGGAGAAATTGTCAAAACGTTCATAGACGAAGGTGTCAAGATTGGAGTTTCTACTCGTGGTCTTGGTTCAGTAAAACAACTTAAGGACGGCGTAATGCAGGTTCAGAACGACTTTCACTTATCTACAGTGGATATCGTAACTGACCCCTCTGCTCCAGATGCATTTGTAAATGGTATCATGGAAAACAGAGATTATTACTACGATATTGCCTCAGGAAATTGGAGAGCCACACAAATGGTTGAAGAAATTGTTGAGGAAGTAGAAAAGAAAATTAATCGTGTAGTACGTAGAATTGATGAAGGTGATGCATCTAGAATGTTTGAAGCCTTTATCCGTACTTTAAGAAATTAAATTTTTATAAATAAGAATAGAAAATATTTTTAAATTAAATTGTTAATACAATTCAAAGGAGAAAAAAATGGCAGACGACAAAAATAACTTCGTTGCTGATGATGGTATCTCAAGTGTACCTAGTGCTGTAACCCCTGAAGGTGGTGAAGGTAAAAAGGACAAGCTTAAGAAAACAGCTGAAGACAAGCCTGAAACATCCCCTACTGCTGATGGTAAGAAAATAGTGCCTGGTCAAACAGACGCTGGAAAACCTGTACCAACAGCTGAAGAAGTAGAAACTGTTGAAGAAATCGTAATTGAATCTTCAATCGAATCTATTATCGAAGGTGAGGATCTTTCAGAAGAGTTCAAGGGTAAAATTGCTCTTGTATTTGAAGCAGCATTATCAGAAGAAGTTGCAAAAAGAACAGTATCCATTAAAGAAGAATTAGAACAGACTCTAGAAACTGAACTATCAGAAGCAGTAGAAACCCGTATGGGCGAAATTGTTGAAAACGTAGATAAGTATCTTGACTATGTTGTATCTGAATGGACAAAGGAAAACGAAATCGCAATCGAATCCGGCATTAAAGTTGAAATGGCAGAATCCCTAATGGGTGGCCTAAGGTCTCTTTTCACAGAGCACAACATTAGTGTTGAAGAGGAAAGCGTTGACGTTATCTCAACTCTCGAAACAAAAGTTTCAGACTTGGAAGTAAGTGCTAATGAACTCGTATCAGAGAACATTGACCTACAGAGAGAAATCTCTTCTTTCAAAGCTGGACACATATTTGACGAACTCTCAGAAGGACTATCTGATAACCAGGTAGAACGTTTGAAAGTATTGTCTGAAAAGCTTGATGTTGAAGATTTAGAGTCTTACTCTGAAAATCTTCAAGTAATTAAGGAGTCCTTCTTCAGCGACAAACCTTTGACTGAAAGTCAAGGCGATGTTCAAGAGGAAAGCGACGAAATTATTCTAGAAGAACAGGAAGCGACTAAACCAACTTCTGATTACACTTCTATTAATGCTCTCGTAGAGGCATTTAACACTAGAAAGAATAATTAATATTAACTTGGTTTTTAACTAAAAAATTAAATTAAATTAATTTTAAATTAAAGGAGATAAACTGATGTCACAATCAAACTATCAACAACTAGTGGAAAAGTGGGGCCCTGTACTAGAGCACGAATCTTTTTCACCAATTAGTGATTCCCATAAAAGAGCTGTAACGGCTACTGTTTTGGAAAACACTGAAAGAGCATTAATGGAATCTGGTGATTTATCAGCTAATATGACTTCATTGTTGTCAGAAGCTTCACCTACTAATGACGCCGGAACTGGCGGATTTGGTGGTGGTTCTACAGCAAGTGGACCTACAGCTGGTTATGACCCAATCTTAATCTCTCTCGTAAGAAGAGCTGTTCCTAACCTAATCGCTTATGACATTTGTGGTGTGCAACCAATGACTGGACCAACAGGTCTGATCTTTGCAATGCGTGCTAGATATGGCTCACAAGCTGGAACTGAAGCTTTATTTAATGAAGCTGATACAGACTTTGGTGGAACTGGAACTCACGCTAATACATTACCAAATGCTAACACAACACTAATCACGACTGGAACAGGTCTTGATACAGGTGATGCTGAAGCTCTAGGTGACGGTGTTGGTGCTGGATATGCTGAAATGGCCTTCTCAATTGAGAAAGTAACTGTTTCTGCTAAGACTCGTGCCCTAAAGGCTGAGTACACAACTGAACTTGCTCAGGATCTTAAAGCTGTGCATGGACTAGACGCTGAGACTGAATTGGCTAACATTCTTCAAACTGAAATCTTAACAGAAATCAATAGAGAAGTTGTTAGAACAATTTACACAACCTCAGTTGCTGGTGCGACAAATACAGCTTCTGCTGGCGTATTCGACTTAGATGTTGACGCTAACGGCAGATGGTCTGTTGAGAAGTTCAAAGGCTTAATGTTCCAAATTGAACAAGAAGCTAACGCTATTGCTAAAGATACACGTAGAGGGAAAGGTAACGTAGTTATTTGTTCTTCTGACGTTGCATCTGCATTGCAAATGGCTGGTGTACTTGACTATACTCCTGCATTGAACTCTAACACATTGGAAGTTGACGACACAGGCAATACATTTGCTGGTGTTCTTAACGGAAGATTCAGAGTCTATGTTGATCCGTTTGCTGGCGGAAACTACCTAGTAGTTGGATATAAAGGAAGTTCTGCATTTGATGCTGGACTATTCTATTGTCCTTACGTACCATTACAAATGGTCCGTGCCGTTGGTGAGAATAGCTTCCAACCAAAAATTGGTTTCAAAACCCGTTATGGAATGGTTGCTAATCCTTTTGCTCAAGGCGACGCAAGTTCACAAGGACTTGGTGCATTGACTCAAGACACTAACAAGTATTACAGAAAAGTAAGAATCTCTAACTTATTCTAATACTAAGAGTTTAGTTCACTAAACCATTTAAAAATTTCTTAGGAAATATTTGGGGACCTCTTCGGAGGTCCCTTTTTTTATGCGCTTAATAAAGTATAAGGCTCATAGCAACCGGAGATACCGATTGCAGAATTGTCACATCCTCTTCCGTCCATCCAGATTTCTAACTTAATGTCGTCGAATGAATTTTCGTGAAGATTTATAATTTGGAAAGTTGTATCTAAATTGTTTTCATAGATATCTTTGTAATTGGTTCTACTAATTGGCTTAACCATCAGATAGTCATTACCGACTTCCTTGATAATTGCTGTGTAGTCAAAACCATCTTTTTGGAATTTGCAGGTGTCCATATTCACCTCTATGTAGTTATCAAACAATCTTTTCATAATAATCCTTTTTCCTTAATATATGTCTATTATACTATAACGAGCAACAAATGTCAACACGTTAGCGTAAAATAATTAAGATTTTTTGTCGTAGTGTCGGCGGACAAAATATACACGGATATATGCCAAAACTGTCATTACAGCAGTGATTAGAACGCTTAAGGTAAATGGGTCGGTTATTTCCATAATGGTTATAAACAAATACAAGAAGAACAGATTTAGCGGATAGTTAATAACCAAACCAGTACCTACTGTCATTATAACTTCTTTATGTCTTTGCTTTACTACACTGTTCATATTAATGCCTCTCCTAGCTTAAGACCAATTTGTCTATAATCTTCAATAGGGCCAGCGAGGAATTTAATTTTATCTGTTTCAAAATTCTTTCCTACCATTCTAATTTCTTGGCCATCAATGTCAGTTAGACAACCTATCGGAGTATTACAATCCCCATCTATTGCTTCCAACATGGCTTTTTCTGCCATAGCTATAGTCCAGGTATCGATATGATTTACAGCCCAACAATAAGCTGTTAGGTCCTCATCTTCTCTTGTGTTTGGAATACGAGTTTGGACTGCAATAATACCTTGGCCTGGAGCTGGTAATAATTCTGATGTGCCAAATACCTTTGTTATTTTATCATGATATTTAAGTGCATGAACACCAGCTGCAGCTAATACAATGGCGTCATATTCACCATCTTCTACCTTTCGTATTCTGGAATCAATATTACCTCTGATAGGTACTATTTCTGCGTTGGGATATATTTCTTGTAATTGTGCAATTCTTCTCGGGCTACTTGTCCCTATTGTTTCTGGATTGGAATGACCTATTAAAACATCTCGTGGGTCATTTCTTTTTAACACGCAAGGAACTTGTAAAAATTCGTCATTGTCTCTTGTTAAATCTTTAAAGGCATGAACTGCAAGGTCTATATTACCATAATAAAGAGCTTCTTCTATTGATTTACTAAATGCACCTTTCCCACCCATATCTTCGATTGCCATTTCTGGCTTGAGGTCGGCCTCAGAATCAATATATTTTATTTTTGTTTGGAAGGGAAGAATGGACTTTGCTGATTGTGTATATTCTTTGGCTAATATACTTTTTCTGGAACCTATTTTATAAATCATTTAATGCCTTGTTATAAAAAAATGGGGAACCATTGCGATTCCCCAACTTTGGAAACTTGTTAACGTAATTCGTTTTATAATGTGGAATTGTCAATCGCGTTTCCAAAACTAAAATAGTGTCGACTGGCTGGCCTCGGCCTTACATCGTACTCGTTAATATCAGTTTTCCAAGTAGGGGTAGCAATTAAGCCTCCTAAATTTCATAAAGATAAAAGATCCTGAACCGCTAAGTTCTTGTGTCGTTATAAGGCGCAAACCTAGTAACCTATCCCTTTCCGACTGCGGGGTTTTTCTCCCTCTTTGGTATTAAGCGTTTCTTCATACCCGAGCTCGCCTCAGTCTATATTGATTCGTTCTGTCCCACCATATTATCCCATTTCCTGGGCGGCCTTCCTCAAGCTGCCGTGTGGGTTATCCACCTTTAATCTTGCCTCTGAACGATTGATAAAGTCGTCATCTTGTGCAAACTGTCTCCGTGATATCTACCATACGTTTTGGTAGTTTCTCTTATCGCCGGGGGTGTTTCCCTCAATATGATACCATTATACACTAACGTGAAACAAATGTCAACACGCTAGCGTAAAAAAGTTTATTTATTTTGCAACCACGAACTCATTCAATTCAGCTGCTACAGTTATAACATCTTGAGCTGTAAAGTTTTGTGATGGCAACGACTTCTTATCATCAGGGTGATTATCGTTGTGAAAATACACAGCGTTAATCTTTCTTTCTAAGTTATCGTATAATATGGACTGGGCCATACTGAGTAAATCGGCACGAATCTCGTACCCGCTTTTTGAATTTGACATAATTCCTCCTTTGTGTGTGTGTTTATGTCTTTGGCGTAATGCCAGGTCGCCTTAGCAACCCTTTAAAATGAGGTTTATCCTCATAATAATTATTTATAAGGCTTATAAGCCTCATTAAATCTCTGAATATGTCTATACCAAAACTATGTAAACGACGCTGGTAGCGATGCTATATGCGTAGAGTTATGTATGAACTGACTTCCTGCCCCTAGGAAACACATCTTCACCAAATGTTTTGTCCTCATAGGTATTGTCAGTACCAAACTCTCGCATGAGTTTCATACCATAGTTATCGGCTTTATTAATAATCTTTGAGTCCTTTTTAAGTATAGGGACATTTTGTCTGGCTGGTAAACCATCAGCTCTTTTTATTGCATTCAGATCAACAAAGTGATGAACTCTTCCATATCGTTCTCCAATTGTCACACAATCCGGATGCATTTCTTTTAACATTTGTGATTTGGTCATAGCTGAATCATCAGCATAGTTATTATAAATTTCGGCTGTGTTTCCACCCTTTACTGTTCCAGTTCTAAGTTTACCACATAGGAATGAATATATTAACATTGTACATAAACCACGTTTTAAAACTCTAATGCTTAAATCAACATCTTCATTATATTTGCCTCTCCATTTTTCTGGGCAATCATTGTCTATTAAAAAGCAGGACATAATTCTTGTGTTTAAAACATAGGGTGGGTAATCAGTATCATCAACTACAAAGAATTTATACTGAAGTCCTGCAAGGGCAACGTTTTCATATCTGTCAACAAAATCCTCGGTAGCTCTAAAAATTGCTGAACCCTTTTCAACTCGGTATCTTTTGTTTTTGTGTACTCTCCAAAATTCGGATATGTTATCGTCCATTAACCAATGTCGTTTGAAACCATTTGCCTGAGAATGTTCCCAGCACCAATTTCGAGCAGGGCCAGAACCTTTACCATGATTACTGAATGGGAGTTTTAAGACAGTTCCAAGTGGTCCAATTACTTCTTTGTAATTATCGTATTCTTGTGGCTCTACAGCTATAAAATAAGGAACGCCTAGTTTTTCTAATGCTTTAGGAGTGTATCGGCTTTCCCAGCGTCCTTTACTAATAATATAAATTGGATAACGATTAGTCTTCAATGTATCTACTCATTGTATTTTTTTCTGAATTTTTATGTGGGTACCAAACAACGTTTGTTTTATCTGTGACTTTATAACCCATAGCCTCACCAAAATAAGCTCGGTCTTCTTTTGAACGAAATTTTAAGACAAGTTGTTTCCAAGGTTCTGAATTTTGAGAAATAAAGGATGGCATGCCTGCTGCGTACCATTGAATATAAGGATTTCTCCATTCCTCTTGTAATTCTTCTAAATTGTCAACTTTATTAAATGCCATATTTTTATTTAGACCGGATTAAGAATAGAAATCATTGATAAAATTAAATGCCAAATCAGCAGTCATATTACCATCATCGATAGAATAGATTTCCCTTGCGCCAGTTTTTGTAAGTTTGTCTTGGTCGATATCAAACGCCTCGCAGAATTGCTCTAGCTGTTTTAATCTCATCTGAAGTTGTTCATCTCTGCAGTGTACAGCAACAGTTAAACTTACATCGCCATCTGTTGTAATACCAATGGTCGGTTGCATTTGTTGACGAGTACTAAACTCCATTAAGTGGTTTCCACTTTTAATTACAATAACATTTAAACGACCAGCAAATTTCTCATAATTATTGGTATACCAATCAGGCATAGCCTCAAAATTATCATGTTGGTCTTTTTTAAACTCTTCAAAAAGTTCGCTAAACTTTGCCATAATAAAACACTCCTTATAGTGCCCAGCGACAGAGTTGTCGCGTGGATTGTTTTTTGAAATAAGAAAAGATTCTAAAAGAAAAGACTGAATATCTTTCTTTTCGGTTTTAAATTTGTCGAGGTTTTTTGCAATGATATAGAGATTATCTGTATCGTATTCTTTGGAGTCGATGTGTGACAGTGCACGATTACCGTTTCCTTTTCCGATATAGACAAATTCACCATTCTCTTTGTACCCGTATACATACTGGCCTAAGGTTTCCCAAAAGGTATATGGTACGGATTCAAAATCCTTGTCAAACATAATATAAATTCCTATTCATAAGCAACCATTATATAATACTTTATGTCGCTTGTCAACCCCTTTTATGCATAAAATTCCAGGAATTGGTTCATTATATCAGCATTGTCGTTTGGAGCAGTGACGATTGTGCCAATACCTAATTGTTCATTTCTATCGAGTAAGGCTTTAATCTCACGCGCACGGAGTAAACCTTTATTGGTTTGTTTAAATGATGTGGGATTTATTTCAGTAACTTGGAGTAGAGTAAAATCAGTTATTTTCATCATACGGAAGAATTTCCATGTCGTCACCAGTACCTCTGGTTTTGATAAACCCAGTTCTGATTAACTCATCAATTGTTTCGGTAATAATAAGCTGTCTTTGTGAGCACCAACCCATGTAAAAACCAAAACCTGTATAAACTAATGCCGTAATTAAAAACATAAGAAAATTTAGGTCCATTAATCACCACCATGTCTTTGTAAGATTTTTTCAATGATTCTTTCACCAGCAGATAGGTCACCAAAATGGATTCTTTCTTCTCTAAGATCGTCTTGGTCAGGACTAATAAATCCTTCATTAATAGACATCTCAAAGATTTGGTCGTCAGTCATATATTGAAAACAAGCTTCAATCAGCTGAGTTTTACGGACGCGTCCAGAACGGACATCTTCCATTAATTGTTTTTCGATACCTTCTACCGATTTTTTAAAGTCATTAGACATACAGTATTACTCCTAATCATTATTTATATACTTATCAGGCTGAAACCTGAACTCCCGTGTACCCAGTCCACCAATTCGGCGCTGGGCGTTTCCATTCCCATTTGGCAAAAGGTTTTGCTTCGTGGTAATAGTTTCTGTAAGCCTGCACAGGGTCACCTTCTACCTTACAAGTAGGGTAATGGCTCATCGCCTGTGCGAACTCAGTGAGTCCTTTATTGGGAATATTCTTTGGGGTATTTGCCAAAAGATTTCCAAGTTTCCTGTAAGTGGCATGAACACGGTTACGTCTGTATTCATATTCGTCTGCCATTGCTACAAAATGTTTGTAGTGCCACTCGTAATTCTGTTTGCTTTCTAGGGTCCATGTCGTGCATGGGTGATACTTGTGCACAGCCGCGTAGTAGAGTTCATCTCGACTGTCACCAAATGTATAATACTGTTGCATTGTTTTGCCTGATTTGCTCGGCCTACGCTCTGGGATTCCGTCAAGCATACGGTGAGCTGTAGATAACATTTGACCTGATTCTACAATCATTTTAGGTACATGTTTATCGCACAAGTTTTGGGCGGATATTACCGGGCACATATCAGTTACAAAAATATTCATAAATTATCTCTTAATATGGTTGTCATTATAACATACCAAGCTATAAATGTCAACCATTATTATGCAAATTCTTTTAATACAGTAATAATTATTTTGCCGTACTTTGTAAAGAATCCTTCTTCTTCATATAGGGCCAACTCGGGCACAAGTAATCTTGCGCTCTCTGTATCGAGTAGTGCTCCAACCACGATTGCGAATCCAATTGTGCTTAATAACATAATCGACCTATCGTGTGCCATAATGCTGTATACAATAAACAGTACAATGCCTGTAAAACATAATCCCAAACTAGCGATAACAATATCTGCGCTAGCACTAGTTGATAATTGCATACTTAATCCAAATGCAAGTAGAATAGTCGCGAACCATTTGACAGATGAAGTACACCCGTCAAATAGTTGTTGTCTTTGTTTCCTACTCATTAGGCAGCTGTAAGCATTGAAGCCGGAACTTTCCAGGTTCCTTCATCAGTTTTAACGTGTTGGTATTTTGGATTCTTTTTAACAAGCATTCCGGTTATCACATCACCATTTTTTCTAGTGAAAGTAACTGTTTGACCAACTCTGAAAGTAGCCTTGTTTTTTGCTCCCATCCAGTTGTAGGCAGATTTAACTCTACTGACTACATTTGAATAGTCTTCAGATGATTCCATTTTTGACAATAGAGTATCCAATTTTTGTAGATCTGATTTTGATAATGACATATTTTTTTCCTTTTCCTATTTAATATACAACCATTATACCATAATTGCGCGTTAATGTCAACACGTAGATGAAAATTAGTTGAATTAATTTGTATAAATAACTCTGAAGTGACTATACCCACAGCAAACGAGGTTTATTATGGAAGAGATATTTCAACTAATTAGTGATGTCGGCCTTCCAATTGCTGGCGCGTTGACTATGGGCTTCTTTATTTTTATCATCATTAAACAAATTTTCGAAGGTATCGTTGATAATATAAGGACTCTAACAATGTTTTGCGAATCATTGGAGAATAGGGCACGGACAATGAGTAATGAAATGGTCAAAATTGACCTTCTCGTGAGTAGTGCGTTAGGTCTGAATCCAGACATTGAACGAATAGCTCGTGCAGAAAATTTCATTGAAGATGGTAAACTTGATGTAAGGAGAGATTAGGAATGATGTATGTGGATTATAAATTTGAAATAACAGAAGATGGTTTGTTAATGATGGATAAGCCGATTCCAGACGAAACCCACATGGTACGAATTGACAGGACCTCATTTGAACCTGGCGATACATTCACTTTAGAACTTGACGAATTTAAACGTATGTTCTTTAGAAAAAATAACGTACAGTTGAGTCTTGACCTATAACTAAATGGATATTGCACAATTAGTCAATGAATACGGATTCCCGGTCGTTATGGTCGTGGGTCTAGGCTACTTTGTGTATTTTGTGTGGAAATTTATTAATGAGCAAATTCAGCCAGAAATAGACAAACAACACATGCAATTAATTAAGGTTATCGACCGAATGAGAATGTTGGACCAAGATCTGATTAGGCTCCAACAGAAAGTAGATGTTGTACTGAGATTAAAGGAGACTGCTGAATTGAAGGCAGAAGGAAAGAAGGAAATTAAAGATGAAGATTAATATAGGCACGACATTGGGAATTATTCTTATAATTTTATTTTTTTCTGTTCAGATTGCATACGCCGAACCTATAGTACACAAATTTAAAAATCCCAGTTTCAGTGGTATTGGAACTGGTGCACATTATTTGACTATTGAAAACCAAGAACACAGCAGAAAAAAGACTATTGAGGACGCGTTGGAAGCAGCTGAAAGAGCAGCGCAAAGAGAATTAGATAACTCAACGTTATCAAAATTTATTAGAAATTTAGAAAGTAGAATATATGCTCAATTGGCAAAACAGCTTGTTGATAATATGTTCAGTAATGATAATCCAGTTAGGTTTGGTTCTTTTGTTTTAGAAGGCTCAACCGTAACTTACGAAGTCATAACAAATGCAGACGGAACCGAATTTATTAAAATGACAATTATAGGTGACGATGGCACAACAACAGTCATTGAAATACCTATTGGAAGTGGTAATTTTGGGGGTGGCGATGATACGACTGACGGCGGTTAGTGTACTAGCAATATTCCTTACGGGTTGTGCTTCGTTTTCACAAGTTCCAATATGGAGCGAGGACCCAGGTCAATGTTCATACGAGAATGGTAAGTGGAATGATTGGTCAGAAGAAAAATATATAGCAGATAAGGTTTATCAGGGTACAAGAAAGTTCTTTGGACAGGGCTTGATTTGTGCTGAAAGACCTTCGGTAGTTAAATTACCATCTTATATAGAATTATTAGAGTTACCGCCAGCAAAAAATAAGCCGGTGGTTGCAGTATATAGATTTGAAGATAAAACTGGCCAGAGAAAAGATTCTCAAACTGGTCAAAGTTTCTCTACTGCTGTAACGCAGGGAGGAACAGAATTATTAATAGACGCCTTAAAAACAGCAGGTGGTGGCACTTGGTTTAGGGTAGTTGAAAGACAAGGGATTGATGCTCTTGTTAGGGAAAGACAAATTATCCGTTCAGGTAGAGATGAAGCTGCCAAAAAATTGAACGAAGAAAGCCCTGGTGTTGGTCCATTGTTATTCGCCGGAATGATAATGGAAGGAGGGATTATAGGTTATGATACGAATATAAAAACAGGTGGTAGAGGGGCAAGAACATTAGGCATAGGAATAACTAGACAATATAGACAAGATTTAGTTACAGTTTCAATCCGTGCCGTTTCTGTATTAACTGGCGAAATATTATTGAATGTCCAAACGAAAAAGACGATTTTGAGTTATGGTTCTGGAGGAGACGTTTTCCGATTTGTGGACCAGGCAACTCAATTAGTCGAGTATGAGGACGGAGTGGGAAATAATGAATCGGTGACATACGCGGTACGAACAGCTATAGAGGCTGCCGTGCTAGAAATAGTATACCAGGGACACGATAGAGGTTTCTGGGAAATAAAAGAGGAAGAAAATGACTAAACTAAATTTAGGCCTAACTTTGTTATGTTTGTTATCTTTCAATAATGTATTGTTTGCTCAGGCTACTGACGACAATGAAATTAATATTACTCAAACTGGTGACACTTTTACTGTGTATATTGACCAGTATGGATATGGTAATAAAATTGGTGGAGATGATTTTTCAAGCGCATCTGCAGCAATGGCCATTACAGGTAGTACTTTAAATTTCAATATAGACCAAATAGGTAATCAAAATTTACTTTATGGTGTGTTGGTGTCAGATAGCTCTACATACAATTTGCTTTTCACAGGCGACAGTAATGATTGGGATTGGAATATAGGATATGTTGGTTCAGCTGATAGTACAACAATGGATGTTGATATTACAGGTGATTCAAATACTATGGACTTTGACCAAGGTTATAACGCAAGTGCTGAAAGGTTGGATATGGACTTGACTGTAATAGGTTCAAGTAATATATTTGATGTAGATATAGATGTTGATGATGCTATCTGGAATTTTGATATTACAGGTGGTTCAAATAACATTAATACAGTACAGAAAGATGGCGGAGAACATGAAATTAATTTGACACATGATGGCTCATCAGCGGATATTGATATTATCCAAATGAGTGGAACTTGCGCTCAAGGCGTAACAACCTGTAATGGTATTATTACACTAGATGTGAACTCAGAAAATGCAGTTATTCAGATTAATCAGAAAGATAGCGCTGGCGACAGCTAATCTCGTTTTATTGGCTCTGCCAATAGTATTTTCATTTAATACTATTGCCAGTCCAATAGGCGAAATTATTGAACATAAAGGCAGTGGCCAGATTGTTAGAGAAGCAGGAGAAATCCTAGACCTTCAAGACATTCCGGCCATTGAACTTAATGATACGGCTGAAACCACGAATGGTAGAATGCTTATTGAGTTCTTAGACGAAGCCGAACTCTCACTAACAGAACACACAAAAGTTTATATCGACAAGGTATATTACGACCCCGACCCAAGTAAATCCAAAATGGCTATGAGAATGGCTATGGGTACAGCACGATTTGCGTCAGGTCGGTTAGGAATGGTTAATAAAGCAAATATTGACATTCAAACTCCCACGGCCTCAATCGCAGTTCGTGGAACAGATTTCACAACAACAATAGATGAATTAGGAAGATCTCTCGTCATTTTGCTACCGGACCAATATGGAAACCCATCAGGGGAAATTACAGTATCAAATAATGGTGGCACAATTGTTTTAAATGAGGTCTTTGCAGCGACCATGGTATCGTCATTAGATACGCCACCAACGACGCAAATTACAATGAATGGTATTACCACATCTATGATTGATAATATGTTTATTGTATCACCCCCACCAGAGGTTAAACAAGCGCTCGATGAACAAATTCAAGATGACGCAAATGACGACCAAGGATTACTCGACATAGATTTTTTAGAGTTCGATGGTTTGGATATTGATTATCTTGAAGATGATGCTTTAGAATTTACCGAGCTTGACATCGATTTTTTAGATGTTGATTTTCTTGTAGATTTATTAGACGTGGTTGAGGAATTGGTCCGAACCACAGCCTCATTGGATGACTCCGCAATCAGTGGCTCATCATTAGGTGCAGAATTAAAGGGTGCTTCATTTGGACTCAATGCAGATTCTCAATATAACATATATGAATCAGAAGGAAAAATATATTTCTTTAGAATGGTAAATGGTGTTATTAATATTGCAGTGGCAGTTGACGCGTCAGCCACAATTGTCACCGACGTTGATGGTTATCAAGGAACAATTCTATTAAATGGTGGAAACGACTCACTTTACATACTTAAACAAGGTGGATAAATAATGTATAGATATAATAATTATCAACGATTTTTAAAGCTTCGATATGGGTGGAATATTCACCCAGGTCAAATTATAGATATTTACGTATGAAAACAGAAAATGAAAAAAGAGCTTGGGAGATGTTTAGGAAATCAGTAGGTCCTAACATTTGGTCAGGTAAAGATATATTCCATGCATATATGTTTGGCGTAATCTGTGGTCTATTATTTCTTGCTCCACTGGCGATGGCTGATAACGAAATTAATATCGAGCAGACTGGCGATAACCTACAATTAGGTGTTGACCAAATCGGTTATGATAATAAAATACAAATGTTAGATATTAATTCATATATTACTGCATCAAGTTTAGATATGTATTTGGTT
>ERZ1048068.86-NODE-86-length-92453-cov-11.654289_pt1 | contig 92453 bp, 159 predicted proteins | sample MGYA00383098_ERZ1048068 | MGnify/ENA primary metagenome ERZ1048068 (study PRJEB29581, sample SAMEA5548368) | metagenome | biome: marine; feature: coastal; material: water | depth 1 m | study: Short-term variability in the microbial, nano- and picoplankton dynamics...
TGGTGTCAACTGCAGCTACAGGATTTGTAGTACAAAATAATTTTGAAGTAACAAGAAACGCGAGAAATAATCCTCGCTGTAATAAAAGATAAGAAATAGGCCTTTATTAAAGAAAAGACCTTAAAACTTTTTTACAGTAAAGTACTCAGGCTATAGAACATCATTCCCATAAACACTGTTACTAATAGACACTCAATACAAATTTCTGTAGTATGACCAGCGCTGGTCGCGTTGGTTTTGTTCTTCATATGAATCACTCCTTACGTGATGTGATTGCATCTTCTGTTCATTTCACTTTCTGCATGCCAAGGCTGAACCCACCATCTCCAAAAGAAACTTAAGAATTTAGACATTAACATTTACCGCCAGTAATGATATACAGAAAATACAAGTCAAAGTTAATATTTCCAATTTTTCTTTGATATTAGTTATTTTCATTTTACTATCCGTTAATGTACGATGTTATTAACAGTAATAGGGATATACTTCCTAAGAAGAGTAGCCCTACCCCTGCCGCTGTTATGATAATATTGACTGGTGTTATCTTAAAATCTTGTTCTTCCTTTCCCAGGCCGAACAACAGCTTAAAAATATACACTGTTTAATGCCATTACAGCAAACATCATTGTTAAACACAAGAATTGAATTACAGCAGGCACTGCAACAAAAAGTTTCATAACATCGAAATCACCTTTCATAAAAAAGTCATTCGAATGCCATTCAGCAACCTCTTCTGGAGTTGCTTCCCTTGGTTTGTTGAAGTGTAATTCTTGCTGGTCGTTCATATTCTTCTCATAAAAGTGGGCGTCCCTGCCCACAATGGTATATATACAAAATTTTTATAATATATTATAATATTCATAAAAAATGTAAATTTTTTTACAGAGTTTCCTCTGCTGTTTGTTTTGTGTGAAAGTTCATTAGTTCTTTTAAAGATGTGGAAATTTCCGATGGCAGAACACCACCGGATTTTTCCATTACTCGAACGAGTTCTCGCGATAACCGAAGCTCGGTTGCGGTGCCTTCTGGATGAACTTCAAATTTAGAATCCATTAAATCGATTCCATTAAGGCCTCAATATCCTCAACCTCTCCTACGACCTGAGCCATATTTTGTTGGTAATAAATCCTTGCGGCCTTTGCAAGAATCTTTTTAGGAATATCAACGTCCTCTGAAAGAGCTTCAATAGCTTCCTTGATAAAAGACCTTTCAGCTGCCTGGCGAGTGTACGAATTACTGATTTCGTCCATACAGTCCCTGATACGCTTCTTGTCTTTGTCGTTGGTTGGTAATATAAAACTACTCATGATATAATTTCTCCTTAAAGCTCGGTTATGTTTATAGTCCAAGTGTCGAGCAATACTCGGACCCTTTAATTATTTCTCTAGGAATGACTCGAGTGCGTCACCACCAACACGGTTGATAACCTCTGCACCAGCCCACATATATTTTATAATATAATATGTAATAGTCCAAACAACAGCTGGTACGATAACCACTAAAACCTTACCAAAGTATTTCCAATTTAAATCAATAATATCGTAATACACATTCGAGATTTTGTTTCGTATGTTATCCAACATGTTTGCATTTTCCTCTAAAAGTAAATCCTGGGCAACTGCACTTTCCATTAGTGATTGTATACACATTGCCATTACTACCCTTGACCGTCCTCACATCGTTTGGAAGATCTGAATCAGGGTATTCTGAAATCAGTTCAAATTTGCGTCTTGCCTTAGAAAATTGTTTCATAGGAGCTTTGAATTTTTTGAGGTCACCACCAGGTGCCTGATACGCTACCAAAAACCCATATGAATTGAGATGGTATTGACCATTTGCAATTGGGGTATCTCCCCAATCAGTAATCTCTTGCATAACCTGAATCATTTAGATTTCCTGTTTAATAAGTTATAAAGGATTCCACCTTTTTCCCAAATTAAGGGAATGCCCTTTCCGGCATCTTTCTCAGCTGCCATATGAATACCGATGTAGGTAAAGATTCCACAACCGATAAGTAATATCCACGCAAAAATTTGGTTTATTAATTCTTCCATTATGCCACCTCTAATTTTAGAAATTCTGAAAGCTGTTCGCCATTCAGCATGGACCCATCTTCCATTAAGAAGACAGCTGTGTAATTCTTCCTCTGAGTGACCGACTCGTCACAAGCATTCCAAGTCTCGATCTTTTCTACAATCTCTTTTCTCATGTAGCCCATGTCACCATTCTTAGTGACTTTCATAAAGGTAAGATCGCCACCCATGAAAGTGAACTCGGTCACAGTTTCCCAGTCTTCGCAGACCTTCTCGTCGATATCGCCAATGTGTGCGCCGACGATGTATTCCTCGCAACCACCGTTCGACTTAACCAAGTCAGTAGTGATATAAGGCTTGACCTTCGCCACAGTAGTAGCAAGCTCGTTGCTGTCCATATCGCCACAGTTCGGCAATACATAAGTGGAACCACCCTTAAACTTCATGTAAGGTTCCTCTGAAGAACCATAGTTCTCCAGGTATTGTGTTTGTATGATTAATTTATTCATTATAGTGCCTCCCTAGCAAATACATTTGAAATGGCATTATTAACGCCCATTTTGAACATTGATAACTCAGTCTCGCAGAGCTCAATTTGTCCTTTAAAGAATTGTTCAGCACTTTTGGCACCGATTGTATCTCTTAAAGCACTTCTGAAAACTGCACCTCTATCGGATGAACCGAAACCACAGCCCTCTGGCCAATCTGAACAGATGAACTCAGCTGCATTTTCACAGTTGCCCATTACAAAAGCCGGGCCTTTTTCAAATAAATTTATCATAAATGTCTCCTTTTCCTTAATTTATACAACCATTATAACATGGTTGCTTGTTAAAGTCAACACGCTAGGGCAAAATAATTGAATTATTTTTACGCCTCTTTTGAAGGGTCCCATATCGTTAGGTTCTTCTTTTTAAGCCTATTAGCCACAATCGAATATCGCGATTGTTCCTCTTTCCATTCCTTTAACCACTTGTGTCCGTCTCTTTCAGCGTCAACAAATATGGCATTTGTGAATGCTAAGGGCAATAATATTGCGATGTGAATAACGATACTCACGACCGTGTTATACCCAAAGAATCCTAGGTAGTTCGCCGCAAGGAAACCAAAAAATACGCTCCATACAGTAAACAATACCAACATAAAATAGGTTTGCAGACTTGGGTCTGGGATATATTTTAATGGATTATATCGCACATCCATCACTCTTCGCCAGCCACTTACCAAGGACATTACGGTCCTTCTAAAAAGACTGGGTTTTTTGATACTTGGTTCAATCATCTTTTTCTCCATATCTAATAAATTCTTTAATTACATGCATTCCTACAGCGGCCCATGTAACGACCACGAGACTCCAGAAGAGTATCTCAATCATCGTATTCCTCAGAAGCATTTTGTCTAATTCTGTCAGCGATTTCAATTAACTCACTAATCTCTTGTGAGTCTCTTTCGGTATCTAATTCGATTTCAATTTTGATTTTCACGAAGCACTCCTAGTAGGTCTTGTGTAGATATAAGCGTCAATCATACCAGCATTGGCAATTCCACCAACGATGTCTCCGAACCTTGAATAACCATATTCGTTACCAGTTCTCGGATTGATTCTTTTTTCAACAGGTTTTCTACCCTTACATTCAACTCTATATCTAACAGGGTGGCCAAGTCTATTGACAACGCCAGATTCCTTAAGGAGTTTGTTCATGTATTTTACTGTATCCTTGAATTTCTCAAGTTCCAGCATATCACCTGAACAGTTAACGTCAAATCTGCCTACCCACGCATCAGATCTTTGTTTACCATTTGAGTCAGTTTTAACCACGACATCGTCAATAGTTAAAAGTCCATTTTTATCATATTTCATAATTTATCTCCTTTTACCTCAAAATATACTACCATTATAATACATTAAAAGGCAAAAGTCAACCCCTCTTTTGAAGAGATTGACTTTTGAAAGAAGTGACTTACGCCACCTCCGCCATTTCAATTGCAAGATCGAGAGCGTCTAGCTTTCTCTTTGCATTATGACCGAACCAGGCAGCTGCAGCTCTATAATCTGCATTTCTTCCTAATTCATGGTCTGTCATGTATGTCACTGCATTATATGCATTCCACCATGTACCTCTGGCAAAATCTGCCCCAGGTTGTGTATCGACAACTTCCACGGCTCGTTGAGCTGTTGGGCTAAGATTTAGACCAGTAGAACTGAGCTGTCTCTTATCGTTGGTAGATGTACCAAATACCTTTGCCATGAACGCCTCAAAGCTTTGAGGTGTGTATCTTTTTGAACCAAGAAACTCTGCAGCTTCCTTAAATTGTCCAATTCTGGTATGTGAAATACCTAACAATTCCTTGACCTTTTCAGCGTCAAACTCATTCCTATGTGATACTCTCACAGCGGGTTGTCCGTTCTCAGCGAGGGCCATGGTTAATGTATTATTACATACCACCCTAGTCATTACAAACTTAACGTCGATAGCTCTACCATATAAGTGAGGATTAGAGAATAAAAGAAAACCTTTTACTTCGTCTCCACCGAATAATTCAAACCCTTCGTTGACATCAGCTGTTGCAAAGACGATTTGACCGTCCTTCAGCGAACCAGCTGTATCCATAGACATATCACCGGCTGATACGAAATCATTAAAGAAATCAAAAGCCTCCGAGTTTTGGACCGGATTCCATTTACCGCCAACATTGGTAAGAATTTTACCATCTGTTTCCCTTACTAGGGACTGTTGACCTGTTGGAACCTTTTTTCCGTCAAGTTCTACAAAAGCTTCTACCTTTTTGACTTTCCAGTCAAGTCCAGCTGCTGTTTGCATTTCCCTTGGCGTCATGTCATCTTCGACCGGAACTCCAAGACCGTGCCAGGGGACCCCAGCAGATAGACGATACGCCATTTGAGCTTCGCCATTTACCATTTCTAATTCATGCATTTCTTTTCTCCATTTCTACATTACTAAAATTGTCAGCCCAAGCTTGAAACGCCTCGACTGACTCACTTTTTGTTAACCCAAAAGCTTCTCTCAAAACTTGTGGGGCTCCAAACATATTGATCTGACCACTTTCGCGGAGAGAATCTAAAAATTTAAATATAGCTACATTATTCATAATTAAGCTACCTTTTTAAAACCGAAACCTGCAACGATGAACTGGTCACCGGTTTCATTATCCATTACAATGTCACCAACTGATGTTGAGTGACCAGTTTCATAAGAGTGAACCGCGTCAGGCTCATCCCATAAATTGGTAATTTTGAATACGTGTTCCAGGTCGTTAGCCTGAACTAAATAAGTGTCCTTGTAAAATACAAGAGAGGCAGGGTCAAATTCAAAAGAATCCCCGATGTGCATTGTTTGCAATTTAGCTTTCCAAGCTGGTGATTTTTCTTCAGCACCACCCCAACCGTATTGGTTCGGATAATCCTTTTCAGCCTCTGGGACCTTGATTTGTTTAACTGTAAAATATTTCATATTTTTTTCCTTTTCCTATTTAATATGAGTACATTATACCATAATTGCTTGTTAATGTCAACACGCTAACTGAATTCTTTTTAAAAGTTTTAAAGAATCGCCAGGCCTGCTTCATGCTCATACAATCCGGTATCCATAAAACAATGAGCGGCCTTGGCTTGGGGAACCATCATATAGAGTTCGTCGAAACCATAAAGAACATATCCGTCCATTGGGTCAGTACCTTTTTCGTATTCAACAAGGTCCCAACCAGCAGGGCAATCGCCTTGATAGGTATTGATATCTTCGATAAGGATTGTTTCCATTGTTTCTAGATTCATTGTTTGTTGCCTTTTTCAATTATTGAATGTATATTATACGCCATTTGCGTGTTAAAGTCAACAACTATTTTCGATTCTTTTAGACTATTTGGTTATAACGATATAACCTTTTGATATAACGAAAGTTATCTTTTGTGAGGTTCGACCCAGTTCTCTTCTAGGATCTGAGAGGCCTGAGTCAATAGCTGAGGGTCAGCTAGTGTGAGCACTTTTAAGAGATATTGTTTCTCGTGTTTAAATGCTTTGTGAAAGAATTTTTGGTCGTGCTTGATAATAGATTCAGCGTTGTGAATTAAATCAGCGACCTTGATTGTTTGAGACTCTTTTGGTCCCAAAGCGAAATGGTCTGCGTCCATCTTCTTACGAAACGCACGGTTTCCGTCCACCTTATCGGAGACGTTTGTGCAATAATGGACTAGTTCGGCGACCACTGGACCGAATTGTTCTTTGAGCTCTCTAAATGTCACATCTGTATCTTCTACAACGTCGTGTAGCAAGGCAGCTGCAATCATTTCTGGCGTATGTGAAACGGTTTCGACAATCTTTGAAACGCCGACAGGGTGCAATACATAAGGCTCTCCTGTGTATTTGCGTCTCTGCTCACCGTGGGCCTTTACAGCTACCATTAGAGCGTCATTAATTAATTTTGATTTTTCCATAGTTTGTATAATAACACGTTAACTTGTAAAAGTCAACCTTTTTAGTGAATTGTTTGTGGCCCTTCAGCAAACATTGTATCTAACATGTCGCCACAGTGTTCACTATATCCTGCCTTGATTATTTCCACTACTGTGGGAAATTCTGTTTGTGTATTAACCGGTAATGATTCCAATTCCAAATGTTTTCTATGTGGAAACATATCCTTAATAAAATGTTCGGCGGCCTTTTGAGATTTAAATGAACACGCTGTGGTTAATCCAAATGGATTGTTCTCAGCAAAACATGCATACATTCGGTCATCATCTTTTCCTAGCTGATGCCCATCATATGTTCCTAAAAATACGCCCATATTATTATCAATTATTATGTACCGCTTTTTGCTCATGTATTTCCCTATATTTTTCCCTTACTGCTTTAAAGTGTTCTAAATATTCAGAGGTATCGAATTTGAACACTTGTGGTTCACTACCATCGACACCTATTAAAATAACGCCTTGTTCTACTTTTACACCAGTTCTTTCCTCGAAGGCTTTGGCATAAAACGAACACTGCATAAAATAATTCGTAATCCATTCTACCTTTTTTGGTTTCCTGGAAGTTTTAAAATCTATAATTGAAAGTTTTCCTTCGTATTCGCCTATAACATCTACCTGTCCGGCTGTTTCAAGCTCATCACAGTAGAGGAAAGCCTCCTGGAACCATATATTATTTATATTCTTATCAATTATAGTTCTCATTTCGTCAAACATAAACAAATTTGAAGGTTGCTGACCTTCTCTATAATCTTCTTTATTATCAAGATAATTTTCACAAATTTTGTGAACAGCTGTACCTCGGCGTGCTGCTTGAGATGAAATTTTATTTGCCTCAGCATGACCGATTCTGTCTCGCCAGGCTTTAATTGATTCTTTACTGAGTATTCCCAATACAGTAGTTACTGACGGGTATGCTTCACCAGTAGGAGTAAAATATCTCCTTCCTGCTTCTGTTGTTTTTCTTGTTATTTCGGGAAGATCTATCCCGTGCGTTGCGTGTTCAAATATCATAATATATCCTATTCTGTTAATAAAAGAGGCCAGTCACCTGACCTCTTTTGTAATATCTCCTTAAGCTGTAGCTGTCAAAATGTGGTGGTGTGATAAATCTCTCACAACCGGTCTATTTCGTTCTTGTCTGTCCTTCGCGATAATGTATTCCTTTACGAGGCCTGAGCGAACAATATCCTCGATACCAAAACTTACTGTTTTAAATGAAGGAATTCGATTCAGAACTTTTATAAATGTTTTTAAACCACTTATATCATTCCTATTACGAGAACTTTCCAAGTCATCTTGTCTTGTATCTCCGCAGAAAATAATCTTTGAAGATTCTCCTACACGAGTAATAATACTGTCTAACTCGTGATAGGTCATTGATTGACATTCATCTACAATTATAATCGAATTATCAAAAGTTAATCCTCTTACAAAAGATGATGTCATAAATTTAATTTGTCGTTTTTGTTTCATGATTTCCCATGCATCTCCACGACCAAATAAATTGTTAACAATATCGGCGTAAGGTACTGAATAAACTGCCTCCTTTTGGGCCTGTGAACCAGGCATAAAACCTTGTTCCCTTGTTTGTACAGCGGATCGAACAATAATCATTTGTTCATATTCATCGTCTTGAAGAATATCCATTAAACCCATGTATAATGCGCACATTGTCTTACCTGTGCCTGCCGTGCCAATCGCGGCGATATTATACCCTGCCTTATAGTTATCGAACATATCCTTTTGAGTATCGGTAATCGGTTTGATAGGCTTCATACTAAATTTGGAATTTTGAGTTCCATTCTTATCCTGTCTAGATTTCCTCTTCTCTTTTTGTGATATACGACTTCTTGGCATATGCGACCTCCTTTTATACGAAACAATCAACGCATGAAGATAAAGGTTATTTCCAGTCGTTTATTTTGTTCCCTGTGTATGATTTATTTTGTTTCATCGATGTAAGTAAATCACGAAAACCTTGGTCGGGCTTTGCCCTTCCTAACCGCGCGCTATCAATCAATGGCGCGGAGCCGGTTATTATTTGCTGTAGATTTGGATTGTCTGCGAGAAAGGATTCTCTTTCGGCTAGTTTGAGCATCTTGTCAAACTCTTCGCCAGTTTCTGTATCTTTAAATGAATAGATAGGCATTTAATATATTGTCCAATGAATCATAGTTTTATTTATAAGAATTTAAACGATTTCTTCGTAAATCTCTTTCCACTTTGAGACTCTTTGAATGTCAGGATTGACATAATTTTCATTAAATTTGTGGTTAATAAGAATTGATTGAAGTCCCATTTTAAGGCCACATTCAGCGTTTAAAGGCTTATCTTCCACCCATATACAACCACTGTCTTTATAGGGTAATAATCCTTCGTCCTTATCAGCACCGCAATCAAGACAAATAACTTTCTCAAATACATCTTTTCCAAAGAGTCTTTCGAGGTTTTCTTCTCTTAATTTACCGGCGTAGTAATCAGTACTGAGGCTAGTAATACAATGAAAAACGTAGCCCTCATCATGTAATTTTTTAACATATTTTATAGAGTCCCTTAACCCAGGTAGGAAACCAATCCTAGCTGATTCATTAAATTGTCTAACCAATTGTTTTGCATGTGGTCTGGATAAATCAAAAGTGGTAGCGACATCGTAAACATCTGGAACCTTAATTTCATATCCGTTTTCTGCCATATACTTATAGAAGGCATACTTCCAATCCAATAAGACCCCGTCACAATCGACAAGGATTAATTTTTCACTTCTAATATCCGTCATTTTTTCTCCTTTTTCCATATTAAGTGTATATTATAACACACCTTGTATGAAATGTCAACACGCTATAACCCGTATTTTTCTTTAAGTCTGCGTTTTCTTTTGGATTTGAACTTTTTGTTTCTCTGTTCACGTCGGCGTTTTTCGTCAGCCTTTACGTTTTCCCATTCTTCCGATTTAGGTGTTTCCCTAATTCGCTTGGCCACTTCATAACTTCCTTATCGCATATCCATTGGGCTAGTAAAGATGCCCGGAAAGGCTTCTTCTAGTGTCTTAGCTGTAAGTCCTTTACAGGGAGTGTGGGATATCATATGTTTCACCAGTAAATCGGCGTCTGCATTTTCAATATCTTCCAGGAGACCGATGAAAAGACCTTCACGCTTTATTTGGTTGAGGTCATCATACCCACCACCTTTAATAAAGATTTTGAGTCGACGAGCTTCTCTATAAAGCATAGTATGTGCATCGGTATGTTTATTGTAATTCCACGGCGGGGCGGAATCAGGTACTAGAAACTCAATCTCTTTATCATAGATAAGTCTTAATACTGTTCTGAAGGCTGGGTTGTCATGTTCTTGTAGATGAGCAATCTTACCAGCTTTGGTTTTTATTTTTGAGATCTGGTTAAGGACCTCTGCCATTGATAATTTAATAGCCATAATTTAAAAATCCTGTATATCTGTAATCAAATTTTTCAATTTCATTTTGACAAAGAAGTTAAATAGTTTTTCACGACCAACTTCTTTCTCTTTGTTAAATTCTTGTAGAATCTGGTTTGTATATTTTTCTGGAATCATTGATAGGTCAATCATTTGTTTATTACGATTAAACCTAAGTTTTGTTTCCTCGTCCATATTATCCGGCGATTCTGTTAAAGCAGTGATTCTTTTCTTGGTCATTGGACTTTGTCTCTGTCCAACTGCCAAACAATTATCAGCACTTAATACATTGGGAACTCCGTCACCAACATCACCTTTTAAAATATGTTCCTCTAAGTATTTATCCGGGTTTGGATTCCTTACCCATTTCTTCATTACTGGATTATACTGCGAGACATTTGCGTATGTGTGTAATTGAATAAAGTCCTTATCACCAGAAAGAATAAGAATCTTTTCACTTCCGGTATTCATTACAGTTCCACATTCATGCACGACTGTTGCGATAATATCGTCAGCCTCACATCTGTCTACCTGAATAACCTTATAAGGGAAAAACTCTTCGATCTCTTCTCTAATTTGACCAATCACTTCAAAGAGCTTTGGCCAATCCAAATCAGAATCATCACGATTCTTTTTACGATTTGCTTTATAATATGGAAAGTAATCTCTACGCCATACGTCTCTCGTATCCACACAAAGAACAATCTCACCAAATTCCTCGGTGAACTTTTTCCTGTTAAAACGAATACTGTTTAGGAACATGTGACGAAGTAGGTTTTCGTCTAATTCCACATTGTGGTGGTTGCCAATACTCGCGAAGAGCGAGGCCAGCATCACTTGGTTGTAATCAACTAATATCATAATTTAAGTCCAATTTTATTTTATATGGTATATTTTAATCCATTTCTGGGTCAAAGTCAACCCCTAAATCGAAATCTTTTCCAAAACCACCTTGCATAACGCCTGGCTCTGTCTGTTCCGTCATTACATTCTCTTCAGCAAACTGGTGTAGAGGGTGGTTAACATCAAGTGACAGAAGGTGTAATGCCTTAATGGCTTCATATACCAGAACCATACTTGAAAAATATTTTTCTATATCTGTATCGAAATCGCAACCTGCTCGGTCCATTTCCCCTAGAACATTCTGCCAAATAATTTCAGATAGTTCTGATGAATAGCTTTCCTTATAGGCCAATAATTTGTCCTGAATTGATTCAGGTGATATTGTAGGATTTTGCAATCCATAATTGGGAAATTGAAGGATATTATCCTTGTCCTTGTTTTTCGACATTTTCTATTACACTCCTTAAAGCTGCATTCCACATATTTACAAAAGATGGAATGTTATTTCTTGCAAGATTAAACCTATCGGAATAAGTAAAACCATTAAAATAGTTTTCGTCCTTTTGCATGTGTTGTAGAATTTGTCTAGTTACGACAAAGGCATAGTTAGCATGTTTTTGTGGGTCTTCGATATAATCATACATAATTGTTGCGTTCGCTGCTGTCTCTGGCAGAGCTGCAAAATTTGGGTGAATACAAATACATTGGCTTTTAATAGCTTCAATAAGTGCAATACACGATGTTTCAGGCCATGTATTTGGGTATAGGAAAATATGTGATTCCTGTAATGCTGACAATACTTCCTCATTACTTTTTACACCGTGATATGTCATCTGAGGATGTGCTTCGATACTTGAATATAATCCTTTATAAGCTTCATCACGTTGAGGCCAGCCATAAATGTCAAACCCTGAATATACATCTAAATGGATATTATCAAATTCTTTTGAAAGTGCATCAAATACTGGAACCAATAATTCCAAACCTCTATGCGGTGTTGTGTGATAAACAAATCTAATTTTATCTGTAGACATTGTCACAGGTTTATATTCTTTTTCTACCGCGTTATGAATAACTGAACATTTTGAATAAGGCATACCAAATCGTACTATGTACTGGTCTCTCTGCCATGATGTCACGAATATAAAATGGTCGAATTTCTCCCAACCACCATCATTCAATACTCTGTTTTCTGGGTCAACCGCTAGGTCGTGACACCATAGAATATTTGGAACATCTTCATATAGTTCTCTAGGTCTTGATAAGTGTACAGCAACCTTTGATAGCAATTCTGCATCGCAATTATCGACAAGGCGTTGCCTCATCATTTCTGTTCCACCTTTTGAATCTTTTGACAAATCAGTGTCAATTATTTCGCCTTTGTATACAACGCTCATTTTATTTCTCCATTATTAATCATAGTTTAATTCTCCGTAAATCTTATCTGGTTCTCGTGCATTATCAAATATACCATCTAATGATAACCACGCACCTTTTGTTTCCCACCAATCCTTTAAAAATTCGTAAGAGTAAAAGGCTGATTTTGCTTGTTCATTGTAATAATATATATTCTTTGAACGAAAATCTTGCACGTTGTGATTAAATAATGGAAAGGTTATAACCAAACCAAAACCGTGCAGTAAATTGTTTTCTGTTGTGACTGGACTACCTAATGGCATACGATAATGGATATTACCCTTTCCAAAATCGTCAAAATAATAATCTATAATATTCTTTGCATATTCACGTTTCATTATATATGCCTGTAAACCATGGTCCCACATTTGCCTCATACGAGGAACCATTGGAATATATTCATTGTTTACATCGTAAGGATATTCAAACACATTACACAAATGCAATGCGCCCCAGTCCCATTTATTACACTTTTCAATAAATTCCTGTAGTGTAAAATTCCAATTTCTTACTGTGCCATAATCTAAATCATCTTCAAAAAATATTCCATATTCCTCATCTGTGTTTTCATACCACCATTTGATGGTTAGCAGATGTGATGAAGTGACACCTTTCGTAGTGGTAGCACAAGCATGTGCATCACCGACAAATTTTATTGATTTGCCTTCTTCGTATCTATCATATGAATGTACCTTAATATCATGTACATCCATTAGCGCAAATTCTTCTCTTGTGTAATCCTTGCGGTCTACACATTCTTTGAGATTAATTATATTGGGCTTTGAAATGTTTTTTAGCTTGTCAGCTAATCCTATCATAATAAAAAATTACCTTATTCTGAAACTAGCTCATTATGAATTGTTTCTAGTATATTATGGAAAGACCTAACTGAGCCATTATTATGAACTCTATAGGTTTTAATATTTAATTCTTCTTTTAACATGTAAGCTTTGTCAATTTTTGTAGCTTCACCAATTGTAAATTCTTTATATAAATTACCATTAAAGTATCTACGTGAATCAGTGGAATAATCATGTCCTTCTCTTGTTAATTGAACAATGACAACATTTTCAGCACCTACTTTTTCAATAATAGGTTCTAATTCCTCAACGAATCCGCCATCAGCCAATGCATAATTTTCGCCTACCTCAATCTCTTTAGCTACTTTCCAACCAAAGAATGATTTACCATTTCTAGGTTTAATAATATCTTCTGAAACGTGAATCATTGCTTCTCTACGAGAATAGTTTTTTAAAGCAAATTCTTTAATCTCTTTACGCTCTCTGTTGTCATAGCCTTCCATGAACCACTCTTTGTCTACACCAAAATGTGCAATCGTTTCCTTAAAGAGCTGATGTTTAAAAGACAGATTTCCGAAACCAAACTTTTCTTTATATAAACTAGCTGCCTCATCTTTACCTGAAGCTGGTGGTCCGTTAAATATTACTATCATCTTTTTCCTCGTTATATTGTGTGAAACCATATTTGCAAATATAATATGCATCTACTATATCTGTAATAGGGTTCCAGCTATTAGTCATTATACCACATCTAGCGCGAATGTCAACCCCTGTTTCTGCTTCAAAGGCTTGTATCATCATCTCTTTATTCGCGTTTCCTTTACCACAACCAAATTTTTTAATCATCGTCGGTGGGTAAACATCGTAAGGTATTTCTCTTTCCCATAGTTTATGTTTAAATAAACCACAGTTTTCTGCAATTTGAAATACTCGTCCTACAGCACCAAATGCGTATCCTTCAATTCCAACAAAGTCACATTCAAAACATTTAGCCTGTGACCATGAACCAATAATGTCATATCTTTCCTGGTCGTTAAACCAGTTGTCGGGATACATGGTCGCATTATATTGACCATTTTCTCCAATTAATAATTTCTTTTGTTTTACGTAATAGTAAAAAGTGCAATTATTATAATCCCATTCCTCACCTTCATGTACACAAATTGCTGGACTACTTAAACTGTAATCCACACCAGCAACTTTCATAATATACTCCATATTTAATTATATGGTATTATTTATTTAGTCTGCACGATAGAAAATGTGAGAACCAATTGTTCCTACCTGATGTAATGTTGGAGCCCAAAACGGTGTAATGTATTCTGCATGATAATGTGTGGAACCCTCAGTCAGTCCTATATATAATCCTTGTCTTAATATTTGTGTGGCGATAAGTAATGAATTTGCCCAAGCGTCTCCGTCCATCGGTTCATCTTTTAAACCATCACAAAACCAACTGAATTGACATTTATCTCTTACAGGTACTTCTTTTCCTTGGGATAACCACCATTCTGAAAGTTCTGCCTGTCGTATAACATCGCAAACACTACCCGGATAATTTCTATGGTTTACTCTGTTTAAAACTACATCACCAACCGCGAATTGTCCAGCCATACTTTCTGACCTTGCTTCGTGGTATATGTTAAGTGCCATACAATATTCATCTTCTGTTATTACTGTATCGTAATTTAATGCTTTAATTTCACTAGAGAATAACATTAAAAATCCAAATGCAGCTGCAAACCAAAACGGTAAAAAGTTTTTATCAAAATTTCTCATAATTTTAACTTCCGGATCTTGAAAATGCATCCAATAATGCAGCACCGGTCAATCTCTCACCGAAGGTATGAATCAGTTCACCACCATGATATCGCATAATCACGCCATCATTAAACTCGTGGTCAGTAACTGTTTTACCATTCTCAGTATCCTGAGGTCTGTCGTCATAAAACATTGAGCTTATTGAATGCGCGTGTATGGATTTGGTTTCCTTAGCCCATGTCTCTGCCGCAATTATTTGTCTTTGTTTACTGACTGTTGCATCATATTGTGTCATAGTTTCTCTCCTGGCTCAAAGCCTCTGAACGTTTTAAATCTTGGGAACCTTAAACTGTATGTGTCGGAATCATCTGCCAATGACACGGAGTCAGCTCTTATTTCTACCAACTGACCTATTACTTGTTCCTTATTTGACCAGATGTCTTTTCTATTATCATCAGTCAAACCACTGCCAACCTTAACATTAAAGTTTTTACCCTCGTCTGTGCCTTCACAAACCAGAGCCCCTAATAAACCTTCATTCTTTCCTGTACCCTCTTCTAAATCGACTACAGTAAGCGTAACCTCGATATAAGGTTTCATTTTCAACCAGGCATATGTTCTTTTACATTCGTAAATGCCGTCAATAGGTTTAATCATTACACCTTCGTAGCCTTTTTCAATAGCCTGTTTATTTAAATCTGCAAAGAGTTCTTTACCTTCGTCGGTATCAAAGTCTAACTGCCAATAGTCAACAACTCTAATTGGTCCACCATCTGCGTATTTTAATAATTGTAATTTTCTGTCAAGTTGAGATACAGTACCAACACCAGCCTCAAATTCTGTTAATGGAATTAAATCGAATAAGGCAAGAAAAGCATCTTGTGTCTGTGCGCCTTCCTTACGATTTACTTGTTTCATAAGTGTTTGGAAATCCTCTGACATAATTTCGCCATCGAATACCATACCTTCGTTTTCAGGTTTGATTAATGCGTTTTCGATATGTGGGAAATTACTTAGGACTTTACCATTACGTGAATATATGGTACAAGCTTGATTTTTAACAATTGCGATACATCTGACCCCGTCATATTTGTATTCAATAACACATTGACCTTTAATTCTTTTTGGATTATTATCGCCACTGTTTGCTAGCATACAACCGAACACTGGAACGACCGGGTCATGTCCAGCCTTTTTGGCCATCTTATTCACGGTTCGTTCACTAAACCCAGCTCTCATATCCTTGATTAGGATTCTTCGATACCAGTCGTTCCATTCTTCGGACGTAGCTTTATTCATTGTACTTTCAATTGCATCTTTCGCTGCATTACCTGAAAGTACTCTGTCAGCCAAATCTGAGGTAAGAGATTCAAATTCAGATAGAGCAAGACCTGGACCATCCTCTGTTGAGATGGGAATGTCTTTTACTCCAAATGTTATCATGGAATCTAAACCAACTCTTAATCCCCACAGGAATTCTCTATTGGTTAAATGTTCTGATACCACCTGCTCTTTGAACAGGCGACTATTATCAGATTCCAATTGTTGGATTATATTCCAAGGTTTTGTATCTGTTATCAACTGAATGTCCTCCTGAAAGCTCTATTAAAATTAGCTGTTAAATTGGCATTCATTTGGAGTCTCTCTGCGACTCTGGACCTAGCCAATTCCCAATCAACTTTTTTTGGATTGGTTTTATATTTAAATAGCTGATTTGCTATTTCGTCATTACTCATTCTATTGACTTTATTCAGTATTCCGTTTGATATTTCCATAATATATTTTCCTCATTATGGTACCATTATAACATACTACGAGCAAAAGTCAACCTTTTTTTCGCTTATGACGGGTAATGTATCATCGGAAAAGTCCGTACCTGCGGTAATCCTACAAGGTAGAAACTCTGTATCGGCAATTACTTGTTTGATTTTTTGGTCACAAAGTTCACCGTCGGTTAACAATGCATTGTCATAGTCAAACTCAACTACCAGAGTTGCTCTAATCTTTCGGGTTTTCGATATCATCTTTTATTTCGTCCAAAGCCTTTTCAATATCTTTTAATCTAACTTCTTTTAAATGAGGATAACGAGTATAGGCTGGATGGGAAAATTTTTCCCTTTCGTCCTCACCATATCTGCCTCGTTCTCTATTACCATCACCATTTAATTCGGTCATGTCCTGCTGCTTTTCCTTAAAGTCCTTTGTGTCCATTTCTTTATCCTTCTTGCCAAAAATAGCATCCCATCCGTCGGCATACTTTTTCTGGTCTCCAGTTTTACTTTTTATGGAATCACCTGTAATATCATTCTTTGATACCATTTTATTTCCCCATTTTGGATATGTCCTCAGCCTGTTCTTGGCTGATTACTGGCACCGCATTGGATTTATGCATGGTCGCAATGCCTTTTACTAGTGTTCCCGTGTATATCGGTCTCTCCTTGAGTGGAGTTGGATTGAGTCGTGCCGTATTTGCTGGTTGCGTCCATGATGGATAATTCGGCACTTCTCTCTGGTAGGTCTGCGGTTCGTGTTTAAAAGGCACAAACTCTCGTTTTACCTTTTTTCTACCAAACGCATAATCTATATATTCTTCCAAGGTATCATAACGTAGGTCATGCATACCTTTTCTTTTCATATGTTTATTATGTACTCGCCATTCGACTTCCAATTCCTGAAGTCTCCTTTTGGTAATTTTTGTTTTTTTCTTTTTGCCAAGGACTTGAACGCCTTGTATTAAGTGCATAGTCATAGTATAAATCTCAAAAAGAAGAGTTATCTTCTTCGTGTTCTTGGAAATTGTCCTCTTAATTCCATAGAGGTTTTCTTTTGTGCCCTTTTTCTCCCCTCAGCCTTAAGTCTTTTCTTTTTAGCTGTAGGTTTTTCGTAAAATTCTCTTTTACGTACTTCTTGGATAATACCGGCTTTTTCACAAGCCTTCTTCCACTTTCTGAGTGCAATGTCAAATGGCATTGCTGAAGGTGGTCTTTTATCCTTGGGGTGTCTAGGTCTAGGTGTCAAGTCGACTGACCTGCCACTGAATTCGTTTTTATTGTTATATTTCATGTTGCCTATTATAACAGGTTATTATTAAAATGTCAACACTTTTATGAAACTATTTTAAAACTTTTTGGATTAGGAATATTTGCCCGTGTTCCATAGCTTGTCATAAGCTTTTTGGTCAACAAGTCCTTCCTTTAATATGCGTTTTCTGTTCTTCAGATGAGCTGCATCTACATCAGCCTTTGCGCCACCATGATATTCTACAGCATGACCTTCGTCAATTAAATATGATGTGACAAATTTATCATCGACAATAAAATCACCAAGGATTCTGCCGAATTTACCTTTCATATCTTCACCATCTCTAGCTGCGAATGTCTTAAGGATTGGTTTTCCTGTTAGAATTTGCTTGAGTCTTTTTGAGGCTGCCTTTCCAAATAATTTTTCTACTTTATTACTTGTTCTTGATTCTGGAGTATCAATACCCATAATACGCACACGTTCTTTTCTCAACCAAACGCCGAAGCCTAGGTCAATATCTACATCAACAGTATCACCGTCAATAACTTTAATTAATTTACATTTATACTCGTACATTTTACTTTCCTGTTAATGTTTTTATAAAGTGTTATTTATTATTTTCGTTGGCCGGTAAACTTCAGCCACCATTTAAACCATCGACGACCTTCACCATAAGCTGCCGAGCGCAGTCTATCGTATCTCATCTACCTTGGCCGTTGTATCTCTTGGCACATCTTTTCTTGCCTTTATTCATAGTAGACATCGCGATTTTAACTTTGCGACCTCTACCACCTTTACCAATTGATGTGACCTTTTTACCCGTACCATTAATGAGTGATTTATTTACTTTTCTTCTACTTGCTTTTGCCATTTTTAATCTGTTGGAACATTTTTACTTATTATATAACTTTTAAGATCTGCGTATGTTCCAATGTATCGCGCAGATTCTTGTTTCATATGAAACCAAATGTGAGGTTGTATGGTCATATTGACTTTATAACCTAATAATTCCTCATAGTGTTTTGTGTAGGTGACATCCTTATATTCTACTTTTTCATAATATCGTTCAGCCAGTTCTCTTGCCTTTGTACAATTTGGGCAATTTGCTGTGCCAAAAATTACCACCTTATCAACGGTGACGCGCATTTCGTTCATTATTTTGTGACTGCTTTCCAGTTACGAATAGTAGAAAGTCTACGAGACATTGGGATATCTGTTTCGGTCACGTTTGGATTATCTTTCTGCCACAGTGCCAATACTTCCTCTTCTTCCAACACAGTACTATCTAGAACTTGTTCACCAATCCATTTTTGAGAAAACTCATTTACTTCCTCTCCTTGTACTGCTTCGTGAACCCATTGCTCTGATAATTTATCTGTCGCCTTAATTTCCTCGTTCCATTTTTGGACTTCGGAAACAGGTACGACATATCTTTGTCTGAAACTACTGACCGCTGTTACTACAACATATCTATCCTTCATTTTTCACCTTTTTACTGTCTTTAACTAATTTTCTTGTGGAAATTGGAGCTCCACTTTCTCTCACATATACTGTTTTGCCTTTATCAGGACTTTCAAAAATCTTTGTCATTAAGATTCCTCCTTTGTATTTTCCAGATTAAATGGTCTGCCTCTGGGTATGAATCCATGTCAGCTACTGTATCATCAATTAAAGCTAACAGTTCCATTTCCTCCGCAAGTTGAGCGATTTTGTATCTACGTTCTAATGCCTGTAAGGCTCTGTAGAAATCATGGGCACTCATTCCATCTGGAATCATTATTTAAATAATCCTATTTTTTCTCCAGCCTTAATACGTCGATCGTATTCTTCTGGTGAGTTAGGATATCTCCACCCCCATAATGCGCCGAGGGCCATAAATGTACCTGAATAAGCTACTGCCTTCCAGTTCCCTGTCGTCACAATCATTAGGATTAAAGCGAATGTCATAAAACCTAACATCGCGTATTTTGCTTTTTGTGGAAATACTTTTTTGGTTTCCCAATTTGTTAGGAATGGACCAAATAATTTGTGGTTGTATAACCAATTATGCATTCTGTCTGAACTCTTTGCAAAACAATAAGCTGCAAATACAGCTGGAATACTAAATGGAATTCCTGGTAAAATAACACCAATATAGGCTACGCCTAAACTTAGAAATCCTAATCCGCCCCACAATAATTTTTTCATATTCATTACATTACCGCCTTAACATATTCTGCACTTATCATCACTGCGTCTTGTCCGTTAATTCGTACCGGAAGTGATTTCGTCCATTCTAAATAAATTGTTGCACCTTGCACAATAGGTTCTTTTACGTCTGGCCCAACTGCCAATACTACACCCGGCTCTGATGCTGTTGTTTTTACATCTGCCGATAGAATAATTCCACCAGCTGTTGTTTGTTCTTTAGGAGCAGCAGCAACTAATATTTGCTCTCCAATCATTTTTATACTCATATTTTCCTTCTATTAATTGTAGAGGTTAACCCACTACGTTTTTCCTCAACCTCCATATTCATTATTTGGCTTTTATCAATTAATGGTTTAGAAGGAGTTTCACGTTCACGTTTAAATGCTGCAGTACTCACGATTAAAAGCATTATGGCCAATGGGTCGAATACAAATATAATAATTAATATTACCCATCGCACTGCCTCGTCATAAAATGAGGCTGCTTCATCACCGTAAATCATATCAGCAATGTATTTAATTGGACCTAATTCTGCTTCCTGGTCCAATTGTAATTTTTGTATTGGCATTTTCTGTTCATTTAAAGCTACAATATCATCAACCAATATATCTATATCTGCGTTAATATTATTACGTTCTTCTGTCTGAACCTTGTTTACATAATTTCGGTCTTTTGGTTGACTTGTTTGTAAAACATAATCCAAATTTTCCAAGCGACCAGTCAAATTATCCAACTGTAATTGTTTACCGTCGAGTCGTTTGTCTATTATGCTTGCTTCAAGAGAATAAGAATCACCAACCAATGCCGAATCAATATGTGCCTTGGAAAGGAATCCAAATATACCCATTGAAGTAATAAACATTAATACTACAACAGCTGTAGTAAAATATGCCCTTACTAAGTTATTTATTCGATCCCATTCATAATGCAACCATGCTGCAGATACAAGTTTTCCGAACTCTAAAACACTGGCCATAACCAATACTGAAACAGCAGCGCCAGAGAAAATGGTCATTAACCCTACAATACTAAAATAAGCAGCTGTAGTGGCGAGGGTGAGCGATGTGGCAAGTGTTAACCATTTCATATCGAATACTTCCAATTTACATCACTGTGTTTTTGTTCATCTGCACGAACCTTTTTTATCATATCTGACAATAATGCTTTCTTTGGTAGTTTATAATAATCAATTGCAAGCTGAGGTGCAGAAACATTTTCTACCTCTCCATTCTCTACCATAGCCAAATAATCTGTATAACTTCTTACTGCTTCTTCTTCGAAGTAATGAACCATACGATGAGCTGTCTTTGGGAAAAGAACATACATTAGAAAATAAAAATTCCAAAAGATTCCTTGTGCCAATAATATAAGCCATCTTTCAAATGCATTTGGTTTGGCGATTTCAATAAAGAACATTAAATGCATTCTTTCATTTTCAGCCTCTTCAAGTAATTCACGAATCATCGGTCCGTGTCCTGTTTGCATTTGTCTTAAACTTTTTAAATGGACCCACATACCTGCGACCATACCTGGTACACCTGCTATGGTTTCCAGAACAACTGCTCTGTGACCATATCGTTTGGCAAAGAATGTATCGGCAAAAAACCGGAAAAACTTTGTCATACTTTTAGCGACAATATCCTTCATAACAGTTCTTTAAATGTTTGTTTGAGAGCCATAACTAAATCTTCCATCATTCCATTAGTATGAAGTGGTGTCGGTGTAATTCTAAGTCGCTCTGTACCCACATCAACTGTTGGATAATTAATTGGCTGAATATATATTCCATGTTCGTTTAACAACCTATCTGACATTGTTTTTGTTTTATGCGCGTCTCTTACCATTACTGGTAAAATGTGTGTACATGCATCTTCATGAACTTCGATATTATTTTCTTGTAATAAGCCTTTAAGTGTATGAGCTCTTTCCTGATGTTTTTCTCTTAATTCATTGTGTTCCATTAAATAACGAATTGAGGCAATTGAACCTGCACACATTACTGGACTTAGGGACGTTGTAAAAATGAATCCACTAGCGACTGAACGTATAGCATCGAGAATAATATTATCGCCAACAATATAACCACCGTGACCACCAAAAGCCTTTCCAAGCGTTCCATTTAAAATATCCACCCTATCTTGTAAGCCTAATTTTTCGCAAACACCTGCACCAGTTTCACCGTATAAACCAACACCGTGTACTTCATCAATGTAAGTGATTGCATTATATTTGTCTGCCAAATCACAAATTGTTTCAATGGGAGCAACATCGCCATCCATACTATAAACACTTTCAAAAACAATACAAGGAACCATTCCTTCGGACTCACATTTTTGTAATGCAAGTTCAAGCTGTTCCATATCATTATGTTCCCATATGATTTTATCAGCTCTACTATGTTTAATGCCCATAATTAATGAGGCATGATTTTTGTTATCTGATACGAAACAGATATTAGGAATAATTCTTTTGAGTGCGATTAGAGTCCATTCGTTTGCAACATAGGCAGATGTATATAATAGCCCACGTTCCTTTTTATGTAATTCTGCCAATACAGTTTCCAAAGTTACGTGGTAATGAGATGTGCCTCCAATATTACGAGTCCCTCCACTACCTGAACCGGTTTTTTCTAACGCGGTCTGCATTGCGTCAATAACATATTTGTTTTGACCCATACACAAATAGTCATTTGAACACCAGTTAACAATGCTTTTTGGAGAATATGGGGAATACCAAGTTGCCTTTGGAAAATTCCCACGTTCTCTTACGATATCATTAAATATCCTGTATTTGCCATCTTCTTTTAATCCATCGACGACTTCTTGGAATAGCTTTTTATCGATCATGTGCCTTTGCCTAATTAGGTTGCGTAAGCGTTGTCCCAGCTACCTGATAAACCTGCAACCTCATATTCGGTCACACGATTTTCAAAGAAGTTTGTATGGTCTGCACCATTCAAAACCCATTCCAACCAAGGTAAAGGATTTTCCTTCACTTTGAAATTTGGTTTCATACCTAGCTGAAGCAATCTTCTGTCTGTAATATATCTTATATATTCTTTTACTTCAGATTTTTCCAAGCCTTCGATATTACCCATTTCATAAGCAAGGTCCACAAATTTATCTTCGAGGTCGACAATATTTCTACTGATTTGATAAATGTCCTTTTTAAACTCTTCATCAACTACACGAGAATGTTCTTTGACAAATGCTTTAAATAATTTTGAGTTTCCTTCGACATGAATACTTTCATCACGAATTGACCATTCGACCACTTTACCCATACCTTTCATTTTACCGTAACGTTGAAAGTTTAAAAGCATTACGAAGGATGCAAATAAAGCAACGCCTTCATTAAAGACTGATTTGGCTAGAGCCAGACCTACGCCACGTAATGTGTTCGTATCTGATTTCATCATGTAATCAATTTTATCTGCCATTTCTGAATATTCTAAGAACGCGTGATATTCGGAATCAGGTAAACCTAATGTTTCATTTAATAGTGCATAAGCCCTTTGATGAATACCTTCTCTTGCAGCGAACGAACCTAACATATTACGAATTTCATTATTCTTAAACTTAGGAATAAATTGGTCGTAATAGTTTTGGCCGACGGCGACATCGGACTGAGTGAATAATCTTAAAATGTTTGTGATATAATCTTTTTCTACTTGAGTGACCTTACCACCTTTCCAATCAGATACATCATCTGACAAGTCTAGTTCATCCTCAATCCAATGAGCTTTTTCATGTCTTGTTGTAATTTCAACAGCCCAAGGATAGTGGAATGGTTTATATGTTTCTGAGAACTCCATTAACCCACCTGCTTTTTTGACCAATGTATCAGCAATGGCCATTAGGTCATTATATGTTCCAATGTGTTTGTCATCAATAAAGATTTGTGGCACAGAACGAATCTCTCTGCCATTACTATGTTTCTGATAAAAGGCAAGTCTTTGCTCTTCGTCATCTAGTACTATTTGTGTAAAATTATATCCGTGCTGTGTGAACCAAGCCTTTGCTTTTTCACAAAAAGGACAATCCGATTTTGTATATATTGTTATTTGCATTTTTATTCCTAATTTTTTATTAGCCTTCGCAAGCCACGCACTCATCTTGGTTATCCTCTTGATTGGGTGAACTGAATTTTACTGCGTTTGGATTGATTATATCGTCTAATTTTTCTCTTTTAATTTTTAAAGCAACATTCTCAGCTTTGTTGCTTGTTTCTGTTCTCAGATAATAAAGTCCTTTACAACCTTGGGCCCATGCTTGATAGTGAACCTGATGTAAAATTGCCTTATCTGCTCCAGCAGGGAAAAAGACATTAAGTGATTGTCCCTGGCACAGATATTTTTGTCTGTCGCCAGCAAGACGAATCAACGAAAGTTGGTCCAATTCTATTGCTGTTTTAAATACCTCTTTAATTGATGCGTCTAAAAAGTCCAGATGCTGAACAGACCCACCATTAGTAATTATCATACTCCAAACTTCGTCGGTATTTTTGCCGATTTTTTCTAGTTCGGTTTCAAGGTATGGATTTTTATTTAGGTGACTACCGACTCTGGTCCTAGAAGTAAATGCATTTGCTTTCCAAGGTTCAATACTTGGGGATGTATTTACAATCATGGAACTATTTGCGTTTGGTGCAATCGCTAACATATGTGCATTACGCCTACCAGTTCCTTCCATGTCTGGGCATTCGCCTCTTTGTTTACCCATAGTTAATGTAGCTGATACACTTTCCTCTTTGATAAACTTAAAAATTTCTTCGTTTAGTCTTGTCGCTTCATCACTATCGAAAGGGACAAGATGTTTCTGTAAATATGAATGAAAGCCCATAGCTCCAAGTCCTAATGACCTTTCTTGTTGTGCAGAATATTTGGCTCTACTGATTTCATCACCAGCATTATCTATAAAACTTTGGAGAACATTATCCAAAAATACAATGAGATCTTTAATCATTGATGTATTTTTCCATTCGTCATATTGCTCAACATTAACTGATGATAAACAACAAACTGCCGTACGCTCTTCATTCGTCACAAGGTGTATCTCATTACAAAGATTGGAACCCCTAATAGTCATACCCTTTGCTTTTTGCGATTCTGGTAACGCTCTATTTGCAGTGTCAATAAAGTTGAGATAAGGTTCACCAGTACGATATCTGGTTTCAAGAATTGTTTCCCATAAGGTACGAGCCTTAATAGTGTCACGAATTGTACCGTCACTTGGGTCGAGTAAATTCCAATCAAGTCCTAAACCTACTGCTTCCATAAATTTATCTGTAATATTTACAGCGTGGTGTAGATTAAGACATTTACGATTTACATCACCAGTTGGAATTCTCATGTTTAGGAATTCAACGATATCAGGGTGTGAAACATCCATATATGCAGCGTAGGAACCTTTTCTTGTTCTACCTTGTCTATAAGCCACCATATCAGCATCTACTGTATGGAGAAATGGCATAGGTCCTGGGGCTTTTTTGGATACAGCTCTAACATCTGACCAATGACCACCAACTCCACCACCCTTAACTGATAACCATCTCAATTCTGCTGAATGGTCAATAAGTCCGTCTAATGTGTCAGGCACATAGGTAAGAAAACATGATATTGGTAATGCCTTTACCTTTTCACCTTTTAAAGGAGCGTTGGATAGAACAGGGCTAGAATACATAAACCAACCTTGAGAAACGTAATCATAAATCCGTTGTGCCAATTTCATATTGCCATTACAATACGCCACTGCTGACCTTGCGAAGGCCATTTGTGGACTTTTTTCATCATCGCGACAATAATAATCCTTTAATAATTTAAAAGATTGTTCACTTAAAATTTTGTCTCTTGTTTTGTTTATTTCTATACCCAAATGCTGCATTATTTTTCTCCTATTCTTTTGCAATATATTGTTCTGATAAAGGGAATATTTTCGCAATAACTTTTGCAACAGCTAGGGCCAAATCGGCATGTTCTTGTTGTGTTCCATTTCCACTGCGGAGTTCAATATAATGAATCCAGCTGCGTAATGTTCCGTTGACATACAACCTTGAGATTGTATTACCTTCGGGTAAGATTGCTCGGGCTTGTTCTTTTGCGATACCTTTATCAAGTGCCCAATTATATAATTCTTTAATTTCACGAATCAGTTTAAGTTGTTTCATTCTCCACTCTTCATTGATTCGTCTATGTGTTTCGTCGTCCTCATTAACAGGTATACTATTTTGCCTGTTCTTAGGGTCTTGTAATCTTGCTTCTCTGGCTTCAAATTCCAAATCCTTTGTCGGGTCTGCATATCTTTGACTAAATTCTTGGAATGAGAAACTACGATGTCTTAACAATTGACGTGCTATGTCTCTTGTTGTTTCTACTTCTAAACATACTGATACCATTTCAAATGGTGACCAGTGTTTATATCTGGCTAGATAATTTAAAAGTTTTTCTGAGGTTTCTTTATTGTTTTGGTTTTCTGGATTACTTACTCTTGCACAATAAGCAATTAAATCTTGTGCCGATTCATTATAATCTGGCGATTGACTGTGACTAATTAACTTAACCTTCATAGTCTAAACTTTTCTCCACTCTGTTAATTTAAGTTCTGCCTCAAGTCCTTTAAATGTGTTTTGGCGAAGGATTGTTCCTTCCACATCTTTCGTACCATTGAGAACCATTTCGTTTATATCCTTTCCATTCATATTATCTGGCCAGATTACAATTCTATAACCGGACTTGATAATTTTTTCCATTCGTTTATGAATCTCTTTATTACGAGGTTCAGCATCGAATACAAAAATAGCGTTTTCAGGGCGTCTTAATCCCTTAACACTACCATCTGCACCAGCCATGGCCACTGCGTTTGATAAAAACATGCTGTCCAATGCACCCTCGCAGACATAATAGTCACGATTGAAATTCACTTTGTCTAAACCAAAGACCTTAGGTTTATCATCAAACATGATTGTAATGTATCGTAAATTAGAATCTGGTTTAAAACTTCTAGCAGATACACCGAACAAATTTTTGTTTTCATCTAGAAAGGGTATTAATAACCTTGGCTCATCTTTATCCAGATTATCAAACTTGTCTGGAATGTATTCGTTTACCCAAGCCTTAAATTGTCTTACCAAATAAAGCCGATAATGATGTGCAGAAGGAATACGCCTCTTATCTATATATGCCTTCACGGGATGATTCCAGTCAAGTTGACTGATTTTTTTTAATTTTTTTAACGGCTCGTTGGAAGCAAAAGATGGAGCATCTTGTTTGAATTGTTCCATTGGTTGAATCTTTGCCTTATCATTTTTCTTTATGAATTTTTCGGCAATATAGTCGTTGTATGCTAGGGGGTCGATTACTTTGAGAAAGTTGGAAAAGGAATGACTCTCACTACAATTGTGACAATAGAAGTAAAAGTTATTTTCTTTCTCTAGTAACCAACCACGTGACTTGGTTCGTGACTTCTGTGAGTCTCCACAGAGAGGACAACGAAAGTTGATTTTATAAGGGTTAGTATTGCGAATGCGATAATTTTCAAGCCTGCCGGCAAGGTGCTGTGCGTACTGTATATCAACAAAATCAATCATAATAAAAATCCTTGTTATTTAATAAGCCATTATAACCTATCTAGTAACAAATGTCAACCCATAAGTGCAGATATATCAACATTATGTGCAACAAATGAACCTATCGCGATAGCTCCTAAAAGCCACCATTTTAAATTCTCTATACTTCGCAGCCTTGTTTCTTGGTCTGCAATTTTATCACCCACATCTTTAGCAATGTTCTCAATTGCGGCACGGAGTCTTGCATGTCGCTCGTCATTTTCTTTCCGTGTTTGAACAGCAATATTTACGTGTTGTTCCTTTGCTACTTCCATAGTCGCCAGCATGGTTTCCTTAAATGTTTCCTTGTGGTCATCGAGTTCTTCTTTCAGTGCTAGTCTTCCTTCCAGATTATGTCTAGATGATACTTCTAATTTTTCGTCAAAAAAACTAAGCTTCTCTTGGAAGTTTTTAACGATTTGATGCTGTACAGCAAGGCTCTGAGTTATATCAGCCATACCGTCAACAGCACTATCAACTTTTCCGAAGAATCGTTCGATTTGCTTTATGTCTTTTTTAATAAGTGCGACATCTATCTTGATGTCTGAATTTTCTTCTTGTTGAGACAAGTGAAATTCCTCCTGGTATAAGTTATTATATCACCAGATTCATGATTTGTCAACCAATATTTATAGGAATTATTTGCCCAGAACAGGGCATTATGAACTTATTTTAAATCTTTTTGTTTCGGGCCGGTGACTTCTCTGTAGTAAATTACCACCTCGCCTAGTTCCCTGATGTACCTACGTAGCTCTTGAAAGTTCGCAGTCATTAATTCATAATCTTTTACTGTCGAAGCCACATATACTATGTCTCCGCTATTGAGTGCTTTCATATCATCTTCAAATCTATCAAGGTATGTATAGCCGACCGGCCAGTCAGGATTATCCCTTTCAGATAATTCGCAGGTTTTAGGTCGTTTGAGTTTTTCTTCACCCTTGTCATCAAACCTTTTGGGTTCAAATGATATTGTTCTTTTACAGGGATTAGTAATTACTGCTTCTGATACTACATAAAATTGAGGTTGTTGTAGATTTAAAGGCCGAGGTAATACAGGTTGAATAATCTCAATCTCTATTGGCTTCGCGTCTATTTCAATAGTTTTAGTTGGTAATAGTGAACAACCACTAATCGCTAGGATTGTCGTTAAGAGCATCAAGCTTCTTGCTATCATTCTCTATCTCCTCAAATACGGCCTTTGTTCCATTATTAATTCTGGTTTCAATAAGACCTGGTTTCAGTAGTGCCAACTTATTTAGATTGTGTCTATTAAAAATATCCAAATATCTATCTTTTTCAGCTTCAATTTGAGCGTTGGCCCTTTGCATATTGCTCAGGGCAGCGCCTTGTTTTTCAAACGATTCTTTAATTGCTGCGGTTACAGCTTTCTGTTCTTCAACAGCAGATTCGAGTTTAAAATTATTCTCTTTAAGAGTTTGGTTATCATTGTAGAGGTACCATGTACTGAGACCTAAAACTAAAATGATTGTTCCGAATACCTGGTACATTTAGACTTCGTCTGTCTCGGCAGGTGTTTCAGTTTCTTCCACAGTCTGGCCTGAGTGAACATCAATTTCTTCCACTTCGTCAGTTACTGTTTCAGCTGCTTCTGCATCTGCTGTCATACTTTGGTATTTTGTGTTTAAAGCCGTGCGTACTCGATCTTTCATTTCATCTTCAAATGCACCTTGCACTTTTAGTGGGTTGTTATCGATTGCATGCTTAATAATGTCATTTACTGGCATTTTATATTCTCCATTGTTATAATATAGTATTATTTATTCCTGTTCTATTCTATAGTGTAAACCATTATTAGAACGTATTGTCACTTTCTTATCATCTTTATCAGTAAAAGATAATTCTTTCCAATTTTGTTTTGTGAGTTTTGAGGCACTTTTGTATATGATATCATCTTTGTTTCCAAATTTTGAGTCATACGAAACTGTTATTTTATATCTTGGTCCTCTGAACCATTCTAAAATCAAAGCCCACATATTCATTCCTCTATACTGGTATCGAACTGATATCAGCGATTGATACACCTGCAAATTGTAATTCATCAGCCAACATTACGTCGACCGCAGGTTTAATTTTTGTATTGTAATATTCATCACCACCGACTTCGTTCCAAGCCCAGTTGATGATATCGGTTTGTGTTAATGCTGCGTTTGCAGTTGTGATATAATTTTCTGTTTGAAGATCTGTGTCACTTAGGATTGCCTGAACAGGCCAACTGATAAATGTACCAGGACCAATATTATCATCATATGTTTTAATGTCTAATGTGACCTTTTTAATCGCATTATTAGCACTAGGTAATGTAAGCACTTCTCCTAGCGACTTTGTATACACATTCGCCATAATATAAACTCAGTATTAAACTTCTTCCATGCGTACCATAAGACGTTCTGCCCTATTGGTCACTTGTTTATGCCATCTGGAATCTCTTCCTTCAACAGCTGCACGTTTCCAATCGTGATCTAGTAAAGCAGCAGTAAAGTTTTTAAATTTACTGAGTCTTGTACGACCCATATTGAACATCATATTAACCAAGATTTCCTGGACCTCTCCTGGGAAGTCTCCGAATTCCCCTTCTCCGTATAGAGCGTGACACTCGGAGATGGATATATCAAGGTCTCTGTCAAAACAGTCCCTGACACGTTCTTCACTAATCGGTGTTCCAAGTTCCCCTCCGAATTCTGCATCCGACTCGAGGATAAGATGACCGACTCCAAAGGTTGGGTACCCAAGATGGTCGTGATAGATTTCATACACTACTCCTTCATCCACTTTTAATTGTTCAAATACGTTATCTTTATTTTCTTGTTTCATTATTTGTCCTGTACATCTTTTAAAAATTGTGAGAATACTTTTTTAACACTTGTATTCTTCTTTTTGTGTTTTTTACGAGCCCCTATTGGAACTCCTGGTTCACCATCAGGTCCTACACCAAGTCCTGCAATTTGACCTCCACCAACATTTACAGTCGGCGCGTCTTCATTACGCTGTTGCCAATCAAGACTTGTAGTGTCGTTATCAATCGGTCCACCTTTTGCCCATGTCATACATGATCTGGCACTATGACATTTAAAATTATGCATCCAACAGTAACCTAGTTCACCATCATCGTCCGATGTTTCACCTGGCATACAATCTTTCATGCGAGGAGAAATATCAAATGCAACACAATTACTGCAATTGCTCTTCTTGGCTGCCTCTACTGACGTGTCCCAATAATCTGCTATTTTATCCCAATAATCACCAGGGACACCTACATTTAAAGGACCATAACTATGATTCTTAATTGTTGCGTCTCTGTTTTTAGTATTAAGCTTAATATCACCAGTTGCTTTGGGGCAAGCTGCTGCCTCATTTAAAATCTCTTCATTAGTCTCTAAGAATTGATTTAAAGAAGTCTCTATTATATCATTAATATGGGCTTCTGTCAACACGCCTTCTGATAATAATTTGTCTGTTTTATCAAATCGTTCGTTTTCTTTAATGAGCCATAGAGCTGCAGCATAAGATGCGATACGTGTTGTACCACCTGGAAGTTTTTCCAATAATTTTTTGAGATTAAGAATGAGTTGATCGAAAAGACCAAATGCCTTTTTCTGATTGTTTTTATTAAAGTCCTTACGGCTAATCAGTATATTGCCTTTTTCATCAATGATACCTTCCTTATAAGCAGCCCACTTTCTAAATGGCGTAACAAGCCTTTTAATAAAACTGAATACTAAATATAAATCTACTACCATCCTAGATGTTCCTTAATGTTTCCTCAATGAGGCTGTCAGATTGAATACTCTTACTATTAAGTACACAACCATCATATAACAATATACCGGGCATAAAGTTTAAATATTCCACGAATGGTTTTAAATATTCATGGTAATCATGCAATCGCATGAATAGCATATTCGTTGCTTCTGCACCAAAAACATTGTACAGCACAATTAAATGATTCAGAATCAACCTTTCCTTTAAGTCTTGGTCCTGACGGTACCTGCTAAATAGCTTCCGAAGATACTGAAACCTCTTCATATCCTCGTCGAACTCTGACATCTCAGTACACTGAGGATTGTCATAGTGTTTCATTGCGTATAGCAGAAAAGTTGACTCTGTCAATATCATAATGTAATAAAGATTTTAATTAAGTTTAGCTATCAGCTACAACTGCATCATCACCTGTTCCTGATACACCTAAGTCACCAGCATCGCCTGAAGAAACCTTCATCGGTACTAGACACTCTGTTTTATGACGAGTTGCGCCATTGGCATCAGTGTAAGTGTGATACAAATTCCAACCAGGTGTTTTAAGACCTTTCGCTCTGTTAGCTGCAACACCTGCTTCTGTAGTATCTACAAAAACTGCTAAATCTTCATCATGAGATTTATTAGTGTTATTAGCGTCAGTTTCGAGCCACTTCGGTACGGATGCTGCCGCGTCTGTTTTTCCCCATAGTGCCATTGTTATCTCCTTGTTTATGTTAAATTATATAACAAAAATTATTTTATTTCAGCGTTGAACACTTCATCAACAAGGGCAGATTTTTTCTGTCTCTTGTCTAGTTCAATGCCTAGTTCGCGACCTTTAACTTCAAGCTGTGCTTTAGTCAATTTGTTTAAAGAAGCTTTAGTAGCTTTCTTTGGTCCTTTTGCAACAACTTTCTTTGTCACAGGCTCTTTGCGAACAGTTTCCTTTTTAGCTGGTTTTGCTTCCACAATACCAAAAAACTTTTTTAGCCATTCAATTAATACTTTCATAATATTCTCCTATAATATATTAATTATATAAAATTCAAGAAAAAGATTTTAACTGCAGTTTGAAGCTGCTAAGTCTTTTTTCTTTTTCTCACCATTTGGCACGAGTGTATCTGCTGCTGCAGTATCTTCGGCCTGTTCATTATCGCCTTCCCAATTGGCATCAATGTATTCAAAAAATTCTTTCTTCTTGTCATCAGACAATTCATCTGGTGATTCTACACCAAACTTGGATAATACACCTTTAAAAAATTCTTGGTATTCACCCTCTTCGTTGTAAGTAGCGTGAAGTTTTTTACCCTTTTTATAAGAAGCATGGACTGAACCACATGAACCTTCTTCAATATATTGTTCAACCTTCTGGTTAACTTTTGATGTCCAATCAAATGAATCACCAAAACTAGATGGCCCAGCAACTTCTCTTGCAACATCACTTAATTTATCACCTTCTTCAGCACCTAGATATCGTCTAGCATATTTCAGTAGTGCTTCTTCGGTACCAGACATTACAACGTTATTACCAGGATTAGCTGCACTAACCACTTTAATTTTAATTCCTAGTTTCTCAGCAGTTTTATTGCCTTCCACTTTTCCAGTAAACATACCAACCTTTAGGGTAGCTTCGTTTATTAATTCTGACATAATTGTCTCCTTCTGTTTATCATGTTTTATATATTTATAAAACTTTAGTTATTTTTATTTTTAAATTGTTAATACCTTTAATTAAGCGATGATACTCGTTTTTAAGTATCTTCAACCTTGTTCCAGGTTTTAACAAATAAGGTAATGAATTTTGTGGTTGAAATTGCCAACCATCGCCTTCCAATACCTCAATTAATCTATCTTCCTTATCTCTGTGCCAAACATATTCCTTTTGATCATCTGCGACATTGAATAATCTAATATCACCTGAATCAATATATGGCTTACCAGAAATAGGAACCGCCTCCGGTGAGTCCAAGCTCTTTTGCATATTTTGGTAATCTACATGCCCAATATCCAGGCGTTAATTTATCTGTTTTAGTATCACAGTTATGACGAGCAGCAAAAGATTTTGCAGCACCTTTATCATTAATCTTTGATGTTAAACCACCTTTTTCATCACCGAATTCTATTTTCTTAGTGTTCCCAGTTTTTGGGTTTCGTACATATACAACATACTTTTTATCACCACTAGATCTTTTTGGACTATTTAATTCTGGTTCTTTTTCTGCTGCCAATAAACCCATAGAACTATCAAATTCTACCATAGGGGTTTCAAGCGGTACAACAGTACCTTCATATAATCCAAATGATTCTGATAAAAGTTTCATGTTATCTTTAATCCAGTATTTCCAGGGTTGTTAACGTTTGGTTGTTCAGAAGCTCTATCTGCTTTTACTTGGTCATTCATATCGTCGACATTTTCTTCACCAGTTTTTTCGTGGTCAAATGTATATGCCTTACCAGCGTCACCAGTTACCCATTCGCCATCCATATATCTTGGTTGGTCCTTTTGCATTGGGTAATCAGGTAGTGTAAATGCTTCTAAAAATGTCTTAAATGATTTCATTATCCTACTTCAATATCGCCGTCATACTTGCCATCTTCAACATCAATCATATGGTCATAACATGCATTTTCTACTGCTGTTAGCGCATCATATATTTTATGAGGCCCTAATACTGAACCTGGGTATTGCCATTTGTCCATATCCTTTGCAAGTTTATTAACCATAGTAATAACTTTTTTAATGTTTCTGACTTCTGTTTGCTGATTAAAAGTTTTACCGGCAAATTTAGTTTTACCAGCTGTCTTAATTCTTTCATTTAATTCTGTTGATTCGCTTATGCTTGAAGCTACTTGAGCCAAGGTATCACCTTCACCACCTAAGTGTCTTTTCGCGTAGGAAATGAGATCTTCTTCTGAACCTGTCATTTGCACTTTATCACCACCGAAGTTGCCAGCACCAATAACCTTAATTTTAATTCGGCTTCTTAGTGAACCCTTCTCGTGACTAGGCTCATTAGGTGAATCAGCATTACTGCCATCATCAGTTTTACCAGTAAAATCATTTACTGTTAGTGTCGCCTCAGCGAGAGGTTGTTGCTCTCTATTATAATTAGCAACTTGTTTTAGTGCTTCGTAAATTGAACCTTTTGAATCCTTCATTATAATTCCTTATTTGTTGACAATTTTTAAGATACGCTTTAGACCAGCTGAATCCTTACTTATCATTGTTTGATATTTTTCCTTATCCTGTGGCTTTTTCATTGAGTCAAAACCACGTAAAAGAGCGTCAGCTTCCTTTTTGGATATTCTTAATTTCTTGTTATTTAAAAATTCCATTTGGCCTCTGCCTTGGTCGGAAATTTTTCTTAATTGTTGTATAGGATTCTTTTTGGCAAGTTTCATATCAGCTGTTGTTGCTCTGATATCAACATCTTTAACCTGTTTAAAATCTCTATCATTTTTGATAGCTCTTAATGCGTCTTCCTTAGCACCTTCAGAGTATGATTTAAATGATTCCTTCTTGGAATATAGTTTTTTATTTTTATTTTGGTCCACATACCTGTCTTGCGCCTTTCTAGCACCAGTCTCACCACCACGTTCATATCCCATAAGGTATGCGTTAGCGTGGCCTTTGGCTGCATCTGGAGTTTTCCAAGACATACTACCAAGATACATTACTGAACCTTTTTCTTTATGTACAACCTTACCTCTATGACCATTATTAAACTGTGATTTTTCTGAGTCTAGTTTGTAATCATTTGAATCGATAGCTTCATTAACTTCACCCAAGCTACCACCTTTCTTAAATCTTGTTTTTGGAGCCTTTTTTCTCTTTCCAATTCTTAAATCAGATACGTCAACAATTTCGTTAACCTCAACCTCTTCGTATTTTCCACCAAGAATATGTTTACATGCTGAGTATATTTCTTCTCTGGTCATAGTATCACCATAACCAAATTGATGATTAATATTATTATAAACCCATTGCGTTAATGATGTATATAATCCATCAGGGTTGCCTTTAAAGTTTCCTGTTCCAACCAATCTTTTTAATTCTGTGTTTATAGCATCATTGGCATCTCTAACTGCCTTTTCATTGGCGTTATTGTTAGGTATCAATGCGAAATAATAATCACCATCTCTAACCGGATAACTTATTGCAGTCCAGCCTTTTCTGTTGCCGATTTTTAATGGGCTAAACTTACTCATATAATCTTCAGCTTCATTATCGTCTATAAATGAATATTTTTTTCTAAGTTTGGCAAGTTCGCCTTTAGAGAATGCTTTTGAATATGCTTCATTTATATATGATTCCCTCTTATATTTGCCCATTCGTAAACCAAGAACGAAATCATCAAGTTCATCAGGGTCATCAGTTTTTATTGCATCTGAACCTTGATAGGCATATAATGCATCTAAAGCTGCTTGTGATAATTCGCCGTCACCGTCTTGGAATCTAATTATTTCTTTAGCATATTTCTTTTTAATATCGTCTAAATCATCTAATGGAGTATCATCATCTTTATCAACTCCAGCATCTTTAAGAACCTTATCTGCTTGACCATCATCATATCCAAATCCAATATCAGACTTATCAGATAACCATTTCCTTATTTGTGCTTTTGAACCAGTTACGGATACTTTGCCTTCATCTTCGTCGTAATCATCTACACTAATGCCAAATTTATCTTCTAGATCGCCTTGAAGACTAGCATCAAATTGACCATCAAAAGGAATCTTAGCAGAAACATCTTTTTCATTAATCAATATCCAGTTTTCCACTGCGTCCATTAAATCTGTAGGTTCAACACCTGCTTCATTTGCGTTTTTAATAAACGCCATTAATTCCTCTGATTGTGTATGTCCTAAACGATTTGCTCTTTGTCTTGCAGTTTCACCAGATCTACCAACACCTGCTCTTTTTGCAGCTGCCTCTCTGTCCTTTTTGACCTGGTCATATTTTGTAATGGAATCACGGGCTGATTTATTCATGCGTTTTGCATGAGCGTCATGTTGACTTTTTGTTTTATCTCTTTGTTGTTGGGCAAGTGTCGTTTCTGCTACAGTTTCTTCTTTATCTTCTCTGTAAGGAGCTTTACCTTTTAATGATCTTTCATACTCATCGTCGTGTTTATTTGTTTTCTTTGTCAGGAAGCCTTTTTCAACTTTTTTCCAACCCTTTTTTTCGTATTCGGGCAATTTGTCTTTTGTAATATAATGAGTTTTTCTTTGAAGTTTGTTAACAACCTTAATCGTATCTTCATCTTCAGAAACATCTTCTTTACGATCGTCATTTGCATTTTTCATCATATCAGCAATACGAGCCAATGTATCTCTATCTCTATTAGATAGTGAATCGATTTGTTTGTCCATCGCAATTTTCTTTAATGAAGCAGCATAAGCAGCATCTGATTCTGTGCGAACTATTTCAGTCTTTTCGTTAGAGGATATTGTTCCTTCTAATATTTGTCTAAACTTTTTCATCCTTTTATTTCCCGTTTTTCTTTATTTTTGGTTCGAATTTGGTTGTTATTATATATTTTCTATTAGGGTTAACCATTACATTCATTGTGTTCATAAAATTACGATTTAAAAGCACTGCACTAGTTCTGTTGGTTCTGTCATCTAATAAAAACTCATAGTCTTTATATTTGTTTCCATTAAATTCAAAATCTAATCTAATGGCGTATCTGTCTTCTCTATAATCCTGTAAACCACCCTTTTCAACACTTACAACCTTTCGGATAGTATGAGTCATTGTAGTTCCATGATGTGTCCACGTAACATTTTTTCCTTTAACAGAAATGTCTGTCGCATGAATACTTGGTGATACTGAACCATTGCCTGTATCAAACTTAGCTGTCATAGGACCAAGTGGACCAATGTCGACCATTTCAATATAACCTACCAAAGTTGGTACAGGCCAGTGAAATAGGTCTTGTTTAAAATGTTCTATAATCTTATTTATTAATGGACGGGTTTTGTTTGCTTTGTCTTGACTACCGGCCATTGCGGTTTCGATACCTTTTGTGCCTGGGCTGTGATTTACCTCTAATATGTAAGGTGGTTCTTTTTCACGGTTTTTTGAAGGAATAAAATCAACAGCAGACCATCTTGCATCCACAGCCTTTGCTGCCAATAGACATTGTTCTATTTCTAATTCTGTAAGTTTGACCTCGGTACCTTCAGCACCCTGTGTAATATTGGAACGGAAATCACCTTTTGGTTTACCTCTTGTCATTGAACCAATGACCTTACCATCTAGAACATGTACACGATAATCCTCGTCCATTTCAAGGTATTCTTGAATTAATAATGCAGTTGAAGGTTCTTGCTTCATAATTAATTGGATAAATGATTTGAGTGCGGATTGGTCGTCAATTTTTACAACTCCAACACCTTCTGAACCTTCGATTGTTTTCATTATGACAGGAAATTCCCTATCAAGATCTTTAACTGCTTGTTCGATACCCTCATCTTCTTCGTTAGGTATTAATACAGTTTTAGGTTGGCTCAATCCAAATTCTTGTAAACGCAAATAAGTTAGATATTTGTCATTACACATTTCAAGTACAGCACGAGTATTACACATTGTACAACCTGCACGCTCTATCTGTGAAACTTTATCCAACCATGATTTATTATGTCTGACATTACCTCGGACTACACAAAGTGTATTCTTACCAATAACAAAAGGCTTTTCAGATTCTCTATTGAGAACAATATAACTCTTAAGTTTTTCGTCCCAACGGATTTGACCTCGTTCAACCTCAAAATTAAAGAATGGAAGTTTTTGTGCCTCACATTCTTTTCTTAGATATGCTGCAGTTCTGAAATGTTCATTTTCTCCTTCTGGAGTCGACGACATAACAACAACGCGAAAATTATCTGCGAGTTCGGTTTTATCTTCTTTTAAATATGAGGAGAAGCCTTTCATTTATTTTGTGTATCCTTTTGCGACCATCCAATTAGTCATTGAATCCATTAATTCTTGATGTGGCATATCTGTGCCGCTTGCAGTTTTGAGTAAATCCATTAATTCTTCTGTATGCTCTTTGGTCATTCTTTCATTATATGGAAACCCTTTTAAAGGATTGTCAATCTTTGAAATGTCTAATAGCTTAGGAAATTGAGCTTGAAGGTTTTTCTGCTTTTTATAAGCAAGTTTGGCAACCTTTTCTCTAAATTCTTTTGTTCTGCCGTCTATTGATTTTTGGAAGTTTTTTGTATACTTAATTTTATCTTTTTCATTAAGGCCTTCCCTGGCAACCAATTTCCATCCGTCCTTTTTCATTTTATCGGCAGTTGTTCCATCAACCTTACGCTGATATGTTCCCTTTTTCATAATGTATACTTCGGCACCTTCTACAACATCAACTTCCTCTGAAACTGCTTCTGCCCAACCACCACCGTGGTCCTCTGCAGTTTTAAGTTTACCTAGTTCAATGTATAAAGGTTGTAAGTCTACACCTCTGTCATAGTCATCTGTTTTACTATAAGTTTTGTCAATCATAAGACCGACTTTGTATGCACTTGAACCTTCTTCGGGTGTTGAGTAAACTGGTTTTTGTTTGATTTTATTTGCTTTACAATAAGCATCAATCATTTTAACAGCCTTATTAAAGTCCTTTTTATTCTCTGGCGAAGTGATTCTATCACCTTTACCGCCTCTAAATTGAACGTAAAAGTCAACACAACGAGGATATTTTCTATCGGAATATGGTTTAAATCTTTCTAGTTTTGTTTTTTTCATTTCAGTTTCCCGTTTAATGTTTTGGCCTGGTGTGTCGGACTGCAGTTTATCGCGAGCCTTATCTGTGCCCCAATCGCCTGCCCCACTCATAGTGATTCAGTATGTATATATGACTCTACCTTGGCTGCAAGATCTTTATCTGCCTTACCCCAAGTACCTTTTGATTTTGTTGCAAAACTATTGACTCTAGCCAGACCCCACTGAACTGGAGTAGTTCCTGGTCTGTGACCTGTTTTCCATGCAGCAACACCTCGGTCAAATACTTTCCTTAAAATTCCTAATGGCATACCTGTAGCTTTAGCCTTTTTCTTTAATGACTTTTCAGGATTACCATTTTCAAAAATAAAGTCTACAGCATCTGCAAGGTCAGTAACTTCCTTAACGCAATTTGGTACTTGATTTCCTTTACGACCTTTCTTCATACCAACCTGTTTATAGCCATCCCAACAAGGATCTGATTCCTTTTTAATTATGGCAGCGATTTCAGCTCTTTGGGCTTCCAATTCTTTTGTTTTTCGTTCTTCGTCTCTTGCCTGAGCATACATTTTAAAACGATAATCAAAATTAACTGCCTTATCTGCTCTTAATAGTTGATGTGGTCGTTTGAGATAAGCCTTTTCATAATTGGCCTCACCAAACATTGCTTTAAACTTATTTGTGTGTTTTGATGTTTTGGTTTTTGCAGTTGCGTCACCAGGTGCAGGTTTATATGCCTTCGGGTCATCATCTGCCATTTTAGTTTGTTTTGCAAATTGTGCGTGTCTTTTGGCTGATGTACTTTTTGAGAGTTTACCATCAGGGGAATCATCTTTATAATAACCACTCTTTGCTCTTTTATCAGCAACAGTCATTTTATCCTCTGATTGTAATCTTTGTACAAATGAGGACGATGTGTATAATTGGTGGTTTGTTGATTCGTTTGCGTGAGTTAATGCTTTTTGGACCTCAGGATGTTTTGATAAATTTTTCTTTATTTTATCTATTTCCTTTTTGGCATAATTCATATTACCAGCTAAGTCTAATGCAAGTTCGATACCCAATTTGACTTCTTGTTTCTTAGAGGCCTGTTTAGCTTTAGGGTTGGATTTATAATATTGTGCAACCTCTCTGCCTGTGAGTTTTGATTTACCCATTGGAGATAAAGGATCGACCTTACCATTTACAACACGTTCAGCCAACCATTCCTCAACTTTATTATCTAATGATTCAGACATACCCATGCCATCTCTTACATCATCAAACAATTGTTGGGCTATTCTTTTATTATTTCCAGGAACACCTCTTGCGAATGATTTAAAATCATCATCGGCTGCTGCAGCCCGCATTTTACTAGCGGACATTCCCTTTACGCCATCATCATCTGGGTCTCTATCACCAGCAGATATTACTTCGAGAGTTTTATATGTGTAATCCCTACCATTATATTTGTTAAGTAATTTATCAAACTCTCTCAGTCTATCGGAACCAACCACAACAACTAAATTATCATAATTCTGTAATTCTTTTGCTACATCTATAATGGTTCTGGATTTTGATTTAATAATATATTTACGACCAAAGAAGGATTGCGCATATTTGAGTTTTTGGTCATAAGAGAGTGGGTTTTTGTCGGAGTCTTGTGTTTTTGAAAGATACACAAGAGGAACTCCACCACGACTAATAGCTTCATTAATCACTTTGTTTACGAGTTTTTCATGTCCTACAGTAGGAGGGTTCATTCTGCCAAAAGCAATTACAGCTGTGTCTTTCGCTGCTTCGGAAATTGTTGGTTCAAGTTCAATATATTGTGTACCATCGACACGGCCTTTTTCACTTTTTTTAAGCAGCGACCCTTTGTTTTTCCTTTCGGAATTTTTATCCTGGTCCGTATTGTTTTTCTTTTTTGACTTAGCACCTTTGGTAGGTTCTAGGTTATCCTTTTGAGGACCGTCATCAATTTCGGTTTCAGGTCTATTTTTATCTGGATCCATTTATTATAATCCTATATTTGTAAAGCTCTATTTGTTTATTTATAATACTCTGCGAATGACGGTATAAAACTATAATTCCGTGCCGCACTTACATTCCATATAGTAGATTCTCTCAACCAACCTAAAGCAGGAGTTGGGCTAGCAATGGCCAATGGCACTGCTGTTCTTCGCTGTTTGTATATAAAATATGCATTATCAACTGCGCCGAGTGTACCTCGTGCTTCTATTTCCTCTACAAGAAATTTTGCAGTCTTTTTTGTCATTGCATAGGCATGCGCGCCTTCATGTCCGGTAATATTTATTAAATCTTTTGGTTTACCAGCCGATTTATGGTCATACCTTGTTGGGTCGGTCACTTTATAACCTAATGTCACTATTAAATTGTCTGGTATATGTAATTCGTTTATTGGCTGAAGCATAATTGCGTCATGTTCCAATACAATTCCTACCTCATCTGGGCCTTCTGCAATCTTTTTCCATATTGCCCCATGTCCTGCTGAACATGCATTTGCCTTTTGTTCCATGGTAGGGTTGTCAAGTAATAAAGCTGGTTCGTGATATTTCATTTTAATACCTGTCATACACCAAGCGGCACGACCAGTGATATTCTGAAACCCATTAAAATATTCCCATTTTAAGCCAACCTCGTCACAAGAACTGGCACAAATTTGTGCGTATTCATTACTAATAGGAGTGTCAATTTTAAGAATATATGCTTTCATTATGTAAGTTTATAATATAATTCAAAATCATCTTTAAAACGAGTTTGTAAGTCTATTAGGTCTTGCCCTACAATTTCAATTTCGTTCTCTCTGGTTTTTCTTGTATCTGTTTTGTGTCTTGGTAATTCATGTTTAAAATCTGATTGGCCAATACTATGCATAAACGTCATTAATCTATCCGCCAGGTTTTCATATAACCAATAATCCCCTATGGATTCTCCTCGTATTTTTAATAGGTCTGCCTGTACGATGGCTGCATTCGGGTCATTATTAAAAGCTCCATTCGTCACCCAATTCCTATATTCCTCAATCGAAGGTTGTGTCCAGGAAGACCTAAACTTTTTATAAAAATAATAAAAGCTTTTCTGTCTATCAATAGGATTTCTTAAAAGAGCGAATGTATAATATTCACGAGCCTGTTCTTCTGTAAGTACACCCTCATTAATTAATTGTTGTACTGTAAAATGATAAAATGCATACGGCCTGTAACGAGAAACAATCTCTTCAGATAATGTACCTACTAGGCCGGAATCCTCAACCTCAGTATAAATTGCATCTGGGTCATCAATATTACGAATGAAAAAATCCGATAAGCTACTAGAGGCTGTTTTTGGAGTTCTGAGGAATAAAAATTTATATTTGTGCGAAAGATACATTATTCAACTCCTTGTGAATAGTCAACACAATTAAATCCCATACCAGTAGAGCCCCATTTATGGTCAGCAAATACCTTATCAGGTCCATCATATCGTTTTGCACCATTAATATAAAATTGTGGAATAAAGTAATGTGAAGGCCAAATTGTTAATATATCTCTATATTGTGAAACAAATTGAGCCAGGAATTCATTACCAGTTGATTTGTGAGGTTGTCGGTGTAAATCACCAGGTCGTAATAATCTTAATGAATCGATTACTGCTTTAACAAGTTCGTTGCCCGGATTACATGCAAAAATAGGTTGCACAAAATTAGGTCTTCCCTTTTCGTTTTCAAAACATGTATATGCATGTTCTGCTGGGCTGTCAAAAAGTTCGTCTGTATTTTCTAAACAAATCATATCTGCCTCGGCGATAAACCCACCTTGTTCATATAATAACTCATAGCGAATTAAATCAGAAACACCACACCAAGCTTTTGCCCTATAATAATGTTCAATAAGGTCTTGGTTAATCCAGCGTCTATGCTTTAACATCGCATCATCAAAAATAGAGTATTCCCATTCAGGGTGTTTATCCCTCCAGGTATACATCCATTTAAGAGGAGCAGGGTTTGGCCCTATCCATATATGACTAAGTTTCTTTTCTATATTAATGTCCATGTATGTTTACCAATTTTAAATAAGCTTGTGATGCCGGGTCGTCTCCTTCCAATAATGTATATTTAATATCCAAAATATTAAACTGATTCAGTATCGCTTTATCAATATCTACACTTTGTTCCTCATCTTGTGCACGACCATCAATTTCAAAGCCTTTTGGTCGAGTCAACAAAAAGTTAATGTTATCATACATATTATAACACTCCAAGGCCATTTTGTCAATCAAATCCGAATATAAAGGACCATCATATAGTTCTCTATAAATCGGTGATAATAATACAGGGCTATCTGTAATGACATAATCTACTTGACCTTTCAGTCTTAAAATTTTACGATGTTGGTGAGCAAGGACCCACAATTGGTCCTTTAACATAGGAACATTTCCTTCCCATACACACTCTTTGGCAAATTCGTCGGTCAGCTCTACACTATATCCCAACATTTTCATCTTATAAAATAATCCGGCAGCAGCTGTGCTCTTACCGGAAGATGGACCGCCATAAAAATTAATTACTCGGGTCATTTTCATTATTATATTTCCTTATTGCTTTTCAACAAACCACAAAAAGTCATCTTCAACAAAATAACCATCTTCTCCATATAATTCTACCACTGCTTCTTTAACAGTTGGGAAATGTATATCATGTCCAATAATCATTCCACCCTTTCGTACTTTTGGAGCCCAAGCTTGTACATCTCTCATTACACCATTATAACTATGGTCAGCATCAATAAACACAAAATCTAAACTTTCATCATCAATTGTTTTTGCTGCTTCGGTAGTATAATCTTTAATAATTACTGCTCTTTCCGGATATTGTCCACAAAAGGCCACTAAATCATTATAATATCTTTGATGGTCCCAAGCATGACCGTTTTCACCAGCTGTCCACTGTTCTGGTCCATCATAACCAGGTTGCGCCTCATAAAGGTCAACACCAACAAGATGTAAATCATGGCATGTTCTTACCAAATGTTTAAATGTTTCTCCAAGCCATACTCCAAGTTCAGCACCCTTTGTCCAGCCATTTTTTCTGACATATTTTTCAATGGTCTGCCATCTCCATATATTACCACCATCGTGGCCTCTGTCATTAATTCTACCCATTTTAATCTCCTATTAAATTAAATCTTTCTTGAGAAAAGAATTTATTTTTGCAATATTCTTCCTCAAATGCATAATCGTGTCTGTAAAAAGAATCCCATCTCTTAGCATCTACAGATGTTAAACTATGATGAAATGTTTTGGTCTTTTTAAAATCAAACCCGTATACATTTATCACCGATGGATTCAGTTCGTTCAGTAGATACAGACACATCAAACCAGCCGATGGATTGCCTGTTTCCTTTCTACATCTTTGTTTTATATCTGAACCAAATTTATTATCCATAAAGATAAAGGGACTTTCCTTTGAACCCATATTAAGATCTAGTTTTAAATAGTTTTCACTATCCTCAAACTTTATCATTCGGTCCGGTTTAGTATTTGTCATGCTAGTTGCGTGACGAAGCCAATCCCAAAAGGCCCAGATATCTATTTTGGTTCCTACTGAATGTCGACGAGAATTGTCGTTGTAGAAGATAGCAGAATTATTAATTCGGATTACTACCTGATGATTGTCAATTTCACTACCATGTTGTGAGTCAAATAAAGACTCTGCATTCCCTACTAGGGCAACAGATTTATTTTTAACATAGTTTTCCATTCATTACAAACCATAATATTATACTAATTATTTATTATAACACAACCAACTGTGTTTGTCAACCAAATTATGGTGTTCCTTGGCTGTTTCTATAATCGTAAAAGTCTTTGTTAATTTCACCATTAATCAGGGTCTTGCCTGGCTTTCTGCATTTAATATAAGTTTGTGTTGTTTTTCCAGCTGGTGTTGTAAAAGATCTTACACCCGCCGTTACGGTTCCTGGAGAATCTACATATGTATCTGCCGCAGTTGCTGCGTTGTCATATTCCCACGTTCCGTTGCTTCCTGGTACCGTTACAAATGCCATTATTTTTGCCACCCTTTAATATATTCTGTACTGAAGTTTGCTTTACTAAATTCCAACCTATCTACAATTTTAAGTGTATTCTGCCCAATATGGTCAATTGCCACAAAGCCTTCCTGACCTGTGACCTCAAACCCTTTGGCAGTTTTAAGAAGAGTTGTAATACCTTCAACTTGATTAAGTTTATCTATAATTAAATGTTTGGCATCTACTAAAAGGTTATATAATTCAAATATATTTGCAATATCTTTTATATCTCTCCTATCAAAATACATTAATAGGTCCTTACCTTTTTGTATTTTTGCATCCTTCGTCTTTTGTTGTTTGACTTTATCAGCCTCTTTTTTCGCGGCGTCTTCAATGTATCTTTGTATACCAATAATAAATGCCTTAACATTTGTGATACGAGTTCCTTCGCGAACCTTTTGATTAATAAATGTATTAACACGAGCATTGAGCTCTGTGTTTGTACTCAATTCGTTGAGTTTATTAGCTTTAATTTTTCTGAATAATGACCCAGCAGCTGATAGTTTGGCTGTCAATGTATCTGTTTCTGCTTTTGTCATTGTTGCGTTTCCAGATTTATCCTGGAATACTGCGTCTATCGACCATACGCTGTTAACTTTCTTTTGCTTTGTTGCAATCGCCTTTCCAAAACTTGCAGACATTCCTTCAAGACTTGTTCCTCTGTATGTTGTGTGCCAAACCACACCGATTTTGGATTTTGATATTGTTTTGCCGAGGTCGCTGCTTTTAGGAACCGCGTAAACAATGGTATTAGGATGGAAAGTAACACACGGTACTCCATCAATGTTTTCTGTTTTAAGATCTGATTGCGTATATAATAAATCACCTTGCACTACTCCTTCAATTCCGAGTTTACTAAACTCTTTAAGTGCAATTTTAAACTTTACTGCTAAATCACCACTTAATTCATCATTAATTTCATTTTCTGTTTTGTATAATTTAGGTGTTTTATTAAACACACCTTTTTTGGCAACAAAGAATTGCTTATCTGCTGGATCGACACCAGCGAATATAGCAGGAGCTCCGTCCCATTTTGTAGTCAAACTTACAGGAGCAGAAGAATTACCAGATAACATATCACGAATAGCTCGTAAATAGTTAATAACGTTTCTTGTTCCTGTCACACCACCATCAAGCACAGCATCTTCCAAATGCGTCATATGAAGGTTTTTGCCTGCAGCTTCTGTAATGTATTGTTTAAACTTTTGCATTATCGTTTCCTTTTCATGGCAAACATAGTGCCACTACTACTTGTGTCTGTGTCGATTGAATATTTACTTCCCACATTTTTTTGGAGAAGCCTTTTATATAATCTTTCTCTACCTTGTACCGGATTCTTTGTTTTGGATCTTTTGTCCTTTGCAGCCGATACACTCATGTATTTTGGTTTTTCCTTTTTAACGAAATCTTTAATAAGTTTCATTACTGTGGCAAATATTCTTAAAGCATCACCTTCACCTGTAACTGATTGGTCACCGTTACGCTGAAAGTTTATCTCCCAATCCAAATGGTCATAATCATCAATATGTTCGTCGCCATTTATATCCAGATTTAACTCACCCCCGTCGTCAAGTTTAAATGTAGCTCTATACTCATCGCTCTTAATTTTTTGTAATACAGCTGGGTATGGTCTATTTAAAGCCTCTGTAAAAAATTTAAGTGATATCATTTATCTTTTACCCGAACATAACCTTTATGTTTAAAATCCTTTTCGATTGTCTTTTTAACCAATTTGGCAATGTTATCCGCGTTTTTAAAATTGTTTCTCTTTATTTCCTTCATTAACTTATCTTTTAAATCTTTTAAAAGGTAATCCAAACCATCTGAGGTATTCGTGGCCAAATCAGCTGCCTCATTACGTGCATTACGTATACTTGAATAACCGACCTTGTCTGCCTGGGCAGCTTTAATCCATTTCTTTGCCTTAGGGTTTGCAATTTTCTTTTTTGCAAATTTTGTAGCCCATTTAAATCCTTCCATAGTACTCTTATTATAATCCATTTTGTCTGAATTGTCAATAACTATAAAGTTTTCTTTAAATAATCTTTGAAATTTACCAATATTATTTTGCACATCCTTCCACATACTTTCGACTTTGTCATCAGGTAATTGTCGAGGTCTTGCTTTATTTCTAGCTAGTGCAGTTTCCAAATCAGTATTAACATACATCATTGCCACATCATAACCAGCTGACCTGGCATCGGCCACTAATTTAGCAATTTTAGAATAATCTCTACCAGTGCCATCAATAGTAAGACCTAATCTTCCTTTGATATATCTGTCCATTTGTCGTTGGGTCAAATTCTTTGCATTGTCTCTGATGGCTTGTCCTTGAGTACTCATAATGGTGTCGCCATCCATTTCCAGACCTGCAGCTGTCATTGCCCTTTCATATGCTGTATCTGAATTTATATTTTTAAAGCCTAAGGTATGTAATGCAGTTCTACCTGTAATAAATGTTTTACCAGAACCAGGACCACCTGCTAAAAAGATTGCTTTAAATATTGCTGGGTCGTTTGGTCCTTCTTCAAGATGTGCCTTAAAACTTATCATAAGGAAACCTCTCCTGGAATACCATTTACATAATCAATATCTATTCCAAAGAATTGGAGTAATTTTGCAAATAGGTTTTTACCCATACTTTGAATTTTCTTTAATGACTTTTTAATACCAGCCATAATATTATTTAAAATATTCTTAAATTTACCAATAGCATTTTTGCCGAGTCGTTTTAAATCACCACCAATCCTACGAAGCATATCCATAGGACCTTCTGCGATAAAGTCTTCGGTTAACATTGTAGACAATGCACTATGTTGAGCCAATTCATTTATTACAATACTATGGAATGAGTCAAAACTTTCATTCGATTTGGAAAGTCCAAGTCTAAATGTAGCATAAGCAGGTGACGCTGCACTTCCCTTTTTAAAAGCAACATAAGGTTTAACATTTTTTGCGTATTTGGCAATGAGTGGTGAGTTGATACTATCAATACTTTGAATATCAACAGAACCAGTTGGGCTGAATTTACCTAGAAGGTTTGCTGCAGCCTTACTTGATGGTGAACCAAATTTATGGTTGCCCGTCGCTGCCTCAAATACAACATGTTTTGCGAATAATGAATTTACTGCTGAGTCTTGGTTAATATAAGACTCGAGCATTTTGGTCAATTCTTTATTCTGTGCATCCTTCTTTTGAAAGTCTAATACTTCTGGAGCCTTTGAACCCTTTTTAACTTCTTGCTTTAAATGAGTCGTAGTCTCTTTTGTAATAAGGACTTCCATTTTTGTTTCCATTGCGGATATAATGTTCTTTGCAAAACCAGCATCAGAACCAACTTCCTGCATTGCAGATTTAATAATCGCGATACCTTCTGCTGGGGAAGCAGATGCAAGTTGTGAGCCACCGGCCATTTTAAGGGATATCTTTTCTGAAAAGTCAGCAGAGGCAATGTCTGTTTTGGGAGTTTTATTTGCTCTTGGAAAGTTCCAATTTGGTCCGAGTGTGACACTACCTATACCACGGCCGGTCTGGACCAATTTTTTGGATTTAATTTTTGAATTGAAATTTTTGGCAATTGTCATTGCAGCGTCTTCATATAGACTCCAAAATTTCATAGCAACTTCGGTTGTTTCTGAGTCGGTATCTTTATTGTTTATCTTGTTATAAGCATATACAATTATATCTTCCCATTCAGCACCAGTAGGAGCTTTATTTGCAGTAGCCATGTGAGTAAAATTACCAGATTTGGCACCCTTACCACCAGATATTGCATAGACTTTTCCATCTGGAGCCTTAAAGTGTTTTGTAAACTCTCCACCTTGTGGGCCAGCGTCTATGGCATTTTTATTAAATGCAACGACTTCAAAGACATCATCTTTCTTATAACCAGCATCTTTGAGTTCTTTAAACCCATTGCCTTTATATACAAATTTGTGCCCTATTACATACTTCGGGTCCAATATGGACCCTTCTGTAATATAATTGCGAAATCGTTTCATTAAAAAACCTACTGTTAAAAACTAATATAGTCTTATTTATAAGTTTACTACCTAAAGTCTATTGCATCGCTGAATACACTTCTCTTTTTATTGCTACCAAGTCTCTGCCCAATATCTGTCTTGTCAAATACAGGACCATCGTCCTCATAGCTCTTTTTTCCGGATCTCGAGTCACCTCCAGGCCCATCAAGATTTATGTTAGATTGTGCTGATTCCTCTAGTTCATAGATTTTCATTTTTGCACGTTCGATACCAACAAGGAACCTACGATAGTGGCTGATATCACCCCAGCGATTTTTCAACTGTTTAATCATCAACTGATTCATCTCATCTAGATATTCAGAACTGACCAAACCAAATATAGCATCAGCAGTATGTGTAATACCCATTGATTCCGATGTATTGGTAAGATCGACATCACTATTTCCATAGCCATCTCTGTTAAACTGTGATGATGTGACAATGGCACAATTATATTCCATTGCAAGACCACGCACTTCCTCAGCAATAGATTTTACCAAAGTATAACTATTTGCTGCAGCAGCGCCTCGAACTCTTGATGATGCACATATATTAAGATAATCCAAATATATGACATCAGGCTCAAAGCCTTTTTTCATTCTCAATTCATTTAACAAGTGACGGAAGTGACCAGAGTGTACACTGCCAGTTGGAAATTCTTTAATGACAAGTTTACCAGTTGTTTTGGATTTATATCTTGCAATTCGTTTATCGTAAACCTCTCTAGGAATCTCATTCACCTCATCGAGTGTAATATCCATAATATTAGCATCGATACGTCTACCAATTTCCTCTTCAGCCATTTCCATAGTAATATAAAGAACATTTTTACCATACATCAGATGATTAGCTGCCATGTGACATTTAATAAGTGATTTACCACCACCAGTTGTCGCCAATAACACCGTCATAGATTTACGAGGTAGTCCGCCTTTAGTTATTTTATTGAATATATCAATGTCGAATGGAATACGCTCTTCCTTTCTGTGGTAATGCTCATATCGGTCATCATGGTCTTCCAGGAAGTCGTGACCAACTGATTGGTCAAAACTGATACCTAGTGAATCAGATAGAATTTTTGGAATTTCTCCCTTGCTGACATCACCTTCGTTACCGTCCAGAATGTTAATACTTCTACGAATTGAATTATAAAGGTCCTTATCCTGGCAGAATTTTTCTGTTTCAGATAATAGGAACTCTACATTGGTAGATGTATCTAGTTCGAGACTTGAAATAAGTTCAGATGTTTGGTTAAAGATATCTTCGTTGAGGTCTGTCCTATGGTCAAGAGCAATACGCAGGGCCTCCCTTGAAGGAGGCTCTTTGTATTTTTCTACATAGTCAACAGCTGTGGAAAACAATTTCCGGAAAGCAATATCATCAAAGTAATCTTCTTTTAAATATGGAAAAACCTTACGGCTGTATTCCTCATTCAGTATCAGATTCGATAGTATTGTCTTCTCGATCATTGTGTCCCTCCACATTCGTTAACTTATATTTATGCTCGACAAACAGTTTGAAGGATTCGTCCTTCATTAAGTTCTCGAAAAACTCATCATCAGATTCGATGTCTTTTGACCTGCGTTTGCTGCCAAGGACCTCACCTGTTGATTTATCGACCACATTATACCACCCTTGCGTGGCCACTGACAACCATCCACCTTCAAGTGCAAGGTCAAACAGACTGGAATATTTTTGTATTCCTGAATCATATAAAACCTTAAATGGTAATTTTGCCTTTTCCTTTACGTATCTTGATTTTTCAATGTTAATAGTAAATTTAAAGCCAGACAAGTCCTTACCATCTTTTTCCTGTGCTTTGGAAATGATAAAGATTTGGTTAGCAGAATAATAGATACCAGTACCACCTGATACAATATTCTTAGGAAATAATCCAATTTCCTTATAAGTGTGGTTTACAGCAATACATGGAATGTCTTTGCCGGTAAGTTTAGGTGTGACAATACGGAACAATGATTTTAATTGTTTCGCACGAGACATATCAGCAACTGATTTTTCATTTTCAGCATCCTCTACCTCTTTACGTGAAGCAAGGTTGCCGATTGAGTCAATCATTACAAATACACGGTCGCCTTTGTCAACCTCATTAAGCCTTTTGGTGATGTCAAATTTTAATTGTTCGACATCCTCAATTGGAATGTGTACGACACGGTTAATGTCGATATTATAACTCTCCAAATACTCGGGAGTGATACCATATTCTGAATCATATAGTAGTGCAACACCGTCCTTATATTTGTTGAGATAGGCCTTCATGCAATAAAGACCGAGTAGGGTTTTAAAACTCTTTGATTCCCCAGCAACAACTGTCAAGCCAGGAATAAGTCCACCATCGAGAGAGCCACTGAATGCAATATTTACAATCGGTAGTTCTGTTTGAATGGGATCTTTTTCCTGAAAGAAAGCTGATTTGGATAGAATAGCAGAGGATTTTACTGACCCTGATTTGAGCATTTTATCAAGCAAACTCATAATTTATTCTCCGGTTAAGATTTGTTGTAATTTATCAGCGAAAGCATCAAGCTTTGCATAACGATCTGGCCAATAGATATAGTCCTTTTCTGGATTCGCCTTAAGGTTATTCAGTAAAGGAGTAATCGCGTTATATAAGAGTTGAGCCTTTTCAGCCTCAGATTGTGCAGTTGCCGAAGCAGTTTCTGCAACAGTCCGTGAATCTTGTACAACGGTTAGTTCGTCTTCGGTCATAGCTGTGAAGCCAAAATCGAAGTCTAGTATAGTTTCTGTCTTATCAGACATAATTATCTCCTAAAAGGTGGAGACCAGGACCCGCGCTGTACGTGTAAACACGAGCGCTTTTGAAGGCCAAGGTCTCCATAATCATATTATTAGCTTCTTGCAAGCTCTTTAAAGATTGATAAATCATCATCGTCGTCTGAAGAGACAGAAGCCTCAGCAGTCGGCGCAACCGGAGCAGATTCTGATTTTGATAGATTACTCAAATCCAAATCATCACTGTCTGTCTCAGCAGCTGTCTCAAAAGGTGCCGCGGCACTTTGCTCATTCGTTTCGTTAGATAAATCCAAAACTCTATTGAGTTTAGTTTTTAACTCGGAGTAAGACTTAAAGTTTTTTGGGTCAACCATGTCTTGTAGAGAATGCTCTTCGTTCCAAACTCTTTCCATTTCTGCGTCATCATCAAATAATGCCTCAGATGGGTCAAATTCAGATTTGTCATAGTTAGGGTAGCCTTCGAACTGACGAATTTTCAGTCTAAAGTTAGCACCTTCCCATAGGTCAAAAGGATTCACTGCTGATTCATCTTCGAAAGATGGATTCATCAGATCATTTAGTTTATCAAAGATTTTCTTACCGAATTGGTACATGAAAACCTTACCTTCGTTTTCTGGATTCGCTGAATCCTTGACGATATAAACATTAGCAATATACTTCAGCCTACGCTTCTGTTTTCTTGCTTGTTCCTTATCAGCCTCAACACCCGTATTCCAAAGTTTGGAATTGTACTCGGAAACCGGGTCGTCCTGGTTTAGAGTAGTTAGGGAGTTTTCGATATACCACAACCCTGTAGGTCCTTGGAAACCATGGTCCCAAATCCTTACAAAAGGCATTTCTTCACCTACTGGAGCTGGAAGGAATCGAATGACTGCGAAGCCATTACCTGCCTTATCTCTTGTAGGTTTCCACATCTTGCCAGCATTTGGATCTTGATAGGATTTTGTGGTGATTTTCTCAAGTTGAGAGTTCAACTTTTCGAGAGTATTTTTTCTGTTCTTCTTTAATGAAGAAAAGTCTTGTAGTGCCATAATAGTTCTCCTGTATGTATAGCGTTATATTGCGTTATATTGCGATTAGAAGAAAAATTCGCGGACAATGTCCTTGAACCTCTTTTCATCATATGCCAAGAAAGGTTTATATTTCTTGACAAGTCTTATTATATCATAAGCTACAATTTTGTCAACCACTTTTTTGTCCCAATAGGAAAAAATGTTAGCTGAATGAGCCAAGATGGTCAACGTTTCCAAACTAATTTCCCTTTGCAGGTATTTAGTCATTATATAAGGGTGTTGCCCATCATATGATATAAAATTTTGTTGGTAGTCCTCATAGAGTTTTCCCAAGTCACTTTTGAAGTTGTAGCCTAAGGCTTCAATTTTCTTCTTCCATAGTATATATCTTTCTTCGGCCTCCTCATCGAGAAGGTCTCTGACCCAGATATCGGGTTTTACCAAAACATTGGCTAGTATGAGTCCTTGATTGTCCTCACGCTTTCCAAGTTTAGCAAAGCTGTAAGCATCATTACGAGACTGAAAGGTGTTAATATTTGCCCTTACCTTCCCGTTATACTTAAAATAATCATAGTTATCGGTAGTAAAATGTCGTTTAATTGCCAGAAACCTGACATACGTATCAAATGATTTATCACTTGCAATGGTCTGTGATATCTGGTTCATTATCTGATTCTACCATCCTTAATCCTACTGCCTCTGTGCGAATTTTCTCTTTTAATATAGAAGATTTTTTCACAATCTGTGCGACAGTTTCAATTTCAATTTCGTTCTTTTCTGCAAAGTCCACTAGAGCTTCAATATAAGGTACACCTCGTGAGATGTGCCTGCTTATTTCGTGGTGAATTTTATCTGGTGTTAGTGCAACAACAGTGTTCGTAGGTTCTTCTAGTGGTAAGTCTTTAGTCATTGTGTATATTATATCCTAAAATGCTTCCAATGTCAACCATTATTTTGCATTTGTTTTTTGTTTGATTATGGTGACCATTATAACACGTATTAGTGTGTTTGTCAACCGTTATTATAAAAAGTTTGGTGCCGGCACCAAGAGTCGAACTCGGGACCTACTGATTACAAATCAGTTGCTCTACCAACTGAGCTATACCGGCAATAGTGTACATTATAACAGGTTTAGGGTCTGATGTCAACCAATTTCTTCAAATAATACATCATTGACGTATTGTTCCTTTCGCTCTTCAGTAATCCCCATTGCAAGGATTGAGCCGTGCAACATTTTATTCATCTTCTGATTAATGCAATATTTGTTTTGTGCGTCAGTAGTATTAATGTCTTTGTTATTTGTATAAACTTGGTTGAGGTACCTTAGATAAAATGACTGAAGTTTTATTGCTGTATCACATAATTGGTCCAATTCCTCACCAACCTTAACTGTACCAGCTGCCATCATATCAGTTGAAAATATTTCCTGAGCCCAAGGAGGTAATTCCCTTTCGCGTTTCCAACTTAAATCTTTGACTGTTTGGTGAAAGTATTTCTGATAAGTGTCAGTAACTATACCATCATGAATTTTACTATAATCACAGAAAACACCACTGACCTTAGCAGGGGTAGCTACTATGTCTAATCCAAAAATCGGTAAATCAATATGTGTATGTGGAAATACATTAATATGCATCAGCCACATTTTATTCTTTCCAACCGGTTCAATGGTTTTTAAATGAGCTTTTCTAATATGGTTTGATTCCCAGAACCAATCTGACCAACCATCCAAATCTGCTGTATGTTTGGGGTTATCAATTCTTGTGAGATATTCATCAAACGTTGATGTGAGCTCTGCCGACAGGTCTCTTAATCTTGTAAACAACTCACTCATCGTAGTCGTCTTCGCCATTTGCTTTTGCAAGTAAAAATTCTTCAGACAGATATTCCTCTGGGCTTTCTAAATATTTTTCCATTAATTCCTGGAAGAGTCTCTCAGCATATTCAAAACAAATTTTGGCCTCATTTTCCATGCCATCATGTAGTAATTCTCTTACTGATTTAATTAATCCAGCACGGTCCTCAAATTCATACATGAGTCCTTGGCCTGGAATATTTTTCTTAATGATTTGGCCACCATGCGCGTCACCAAAATGTCGAACATATAAATGAGCCAAAAGGTCATCAGATTTTCCATCTTCAAGCAATGTTTGTATGTGATGATTATATTCTATTACGGATTGAAAATTATCTTCTACCTCATCTAAATCATATAGAATTTCTAATTCATTTAAATCATCTTCCATTAAGGTAGATCTAAAAATTGGTTCAAGCTCTGGTGGAACTTCTACAGCAGATTCCAAAACCATATAGTTCTGTAATTGTGCATGTAAATATTCTTGGTATAGTTTTGGCTTGATGTTTCCAGATAAGAGCATATCTGCAAATTCTGTTCTTTCAGCACTATCATGATGTGCTCTGGTAAGTTCTTTTAAGTTATTTGACATTCATTTCACCTCGATTAAGTATTATAGTCATTATATATCATTAACTATTTATAAATAGCTTAAAGATTCATATTTGGGAGAATTATGATGATAGGTTTTTTACTAAAAATTATACAGAGTATTGTGGTAAAACTGGCTATGACTGGAGCGTTAAGCTTCATGAAGCCGTGGTTATTAAAGGCTGATAAATGGGCCGAAGACAAATTAGGCATAGACATAGTAAAACAGGATAAGAAATTCCATCAAGCATGGCCTTTGGTTTCAAAGCGTTTAGCAGAATTGGAAAAAGATTCACATCCGCCTATCGAAAAGGGTGGTGCAACAGAATTAAAAGCTGAAATCATTGCCTTAATAAAGAGACTTGATGAATTAGAAAAAAAATATAAAAAATGATAGAACTCACAGATGAAGCAATATCTAAAGCGATTGAGAGAACGGCAATTCCTAATCCAAATAATATCAGACTTGGTGTTACTGGTGGTGGTTGTGCTGGTCACGAGTATGTTATTCAGTACGCTGAAACTATTAACGATGACGATACACTAATAGACTATGGCAAATTTAAAATAGCTATTAATGAAATGTCTAAGGAATATTTGGAAGGCAGTACATTAGATTGGGTTAAAGAAGGTATTAATGAATATTTTAGAATCATTAATCCTAAAGAAGAATCCGTTTGTGGTTGTGGGATATCAGTAAATTTTAAGGTTTAAAGAAAATGATTGACGGTGTAATATTAGGTATGGCGATGGTCGCTGCTTTTTGGTGTGTAATAGGTTTACTAGTACAAACAGAAGGTAGCAAAGGAATTACCAAGCCATATCAAACTAAATCAGGTGTTCGTCGCACTGCAAAAAGTATCAGATCAGACTATATTGTTTAACTGATACGTAAAGGAGAATATATGTTAAATTTCGATTTAATTAAAGTATATGTAACGCTAGGAAAAGACTGGATATTATCACGCTTGGGAGAAAGAACTTCTCTTGATGGTGGTGTTCTGGTTGGAATCTGTGGAGCATACTTATTGTTAGGTGGATTAATTGATATAGTGGCATGGGGTGGTTTACTCTATGGTGCATGGACACTTTGGAAAGCAGAGGTAAAATAAAATGGCTGAAGTAGAAAAAGGATATGTAGAGAAACATCACCCAGCTGATACAAATGGCGACGGTAAGGTTTCAAAAGTAGAACATGATATGTTCCTTGAGTTCAAAAGAAAAGAACTTGAGGATGCAGATGCAATGCGAGATGCCCAGCGTAAAATGGCTTGGTTCTCTTTATATGGAATGTTAGCATATCCAGTTATGGTAATTGGTGCTAATGTAGTAGGTCTTGAAAAAGGGGCTGATATATTGGGCGATATGGCAGGAGTATATTTTATTGCTGTTGCTGGTATTGTTGCAGCATTCTTTGGTGCACAGGCAATGACCAAAAAGTAAATAATGTGTTTGAGAAAAGGGACCTTCGGGTCCCTTTTTTATAATGTGTTTTTAAATAAGATATAAAGCTCTCTGCCTACAACGGCAACTGTTACTGCTATTATAAGAAATAAAAATTCCATTACTCGGAGGTTGGGCTCAGGACTGTTACTGTGACTGTGTCGTTATAGTCTCCATTTCTGAAATCTCTAACTGATACTTCTTTGTGAAGTTTTCCATCAATCATTTTATAATTAATTATTTCCTTGCGAAATACACCTTCCATTTTGTCTAACACGGTCTTAAAAGGACCTGTTGATTGAGCGTCATAAGGTTCTGACTCTGCCTTGTTTATTCTATCCACCATTGCCAATTTGGCTGGGGTTAATGTTTCAATAGTTTGTTTCATAATATATCCTATAGTTCGTAGTGAGCGTATCCGTTCACCATTGTTTTTGTAAAACCTGCATTACTCATTTGTTCTTCCAAATAAGTGTCTCGTTCGTGGTCAGAAATCATTTCCCAACTTGAGGAAGTGAGTCCTGGGTTATCTCCCAACCATGCCAATTTGGCTTTTTCCATACATTCCAATACAGTTGGTTCTGTTGGGTCTACTGTTTCATAATCAGGAGTTAAGATGTGTACATCAATACCAGATGACATTGTTATAATGTTACTGGGCTCCATTGGAGTTGTTGGTTCTGGGGTCGGTAAGTTTTCTGGTAATTCTTCTGTCATAATAGTTTTAATGCTCCATAGTTTACTTGGTAATAACCATTTGAATTCATGACTACAGCCTCGGGCATATATTCCATAACTTCTTGTGCGATAACACCTGTTGTAGGACCTGAAACATTAAGAGATTTTGCCAATTCGTTCCAAGACCATGTATAGGTCCTGTGACCATTATTAGTTCCAAGGTAGTGTATATTTGTTTTTAATCTGTGGTCCGAAGCTCTCCAATAATAAGGAAGAATTGCTCTATAACCACTTACGCCATTTTGAGCTTGTAAAAAGTAATATCTTGTTCCACCTGACCATCTGAAAATGTTTGATGTTGACCAAACACCACTAAATTGTGATGGGTAACTAGCTGATGTACTATTTCCATAATAATACATATCATCGCCTATAGAATACCTATAATCTGTTGTTCCACGCTGAGAGGGAGTCGGATTAAATCTGAGATACCAGCCTCTAGAATAGAACCAAAACTGTAATCGTTCATAACCAGGTCCTGGTAGGAATACTGGTCGGCCTCGAACTCTATGTGAATTACTATCTGACATAGTACCCCAAGCCCATGAACCATCACGGCCACGATATTCCGAATTATAGATTGGATTGTTTCTGGGACCATAATAAAAATCCAGTTCTGAATAGTACTGAGGATTTCCTGACCTTGTTGATGCCATTACGGTGTGACCTCTATTATTAATGGATAGAATTTAGGCGAATCAATACCAACAGTTGCTGGACATGTCACATCAAGGGAAGTCGTATGAGCGACCTTTTGAGAATTGACATGAATATACGTATCGGTATTTTCTGGTATATTGGAGATAGTTACGACCGTGCCAATGGGCACTGTAATCGTATCGTTATCATTTAATAATACCTTATTTGGTTCGTCTGGATAATCTACTCTGCCGATTGTAACTGCCTCACCGGTAATTGGGTCAACAATTCCAGGCACAACTGTTTGTGCAAAAAATTCTTTTGTTACTGCCGGATGAGAATATGTTAACGAAAGTTCTGTTTTTTCTACAACTGTATTTGCTGTATGGTCATACCATTTTGTATCTTGCGTATCTAGGTTTTCACCATCATCAAAATCGCAGACAAAAAGATCCGTGTTGGCAATATCTCTATTACCAAAATCGACTATATTTTCATCTGTCATACCTTCTGCTTCAGCAATAATTCTGCCAGAAACAGTATTGGCTACATAATACTTTTTCATTTAAAATACCAATTGTTTAAGTCTATTTATTAATCAATCAACAATTGCATTAAGCCAGAGTTCCAGTTTTCAACTACATCAGTTGCAAACTTTTTACTTTTTCCAGGTAATTCTCTTGTCTGTACCAATTGATTATTCTCAAATAAATCAACTACAAACATTGAATCTGGACCATTACTTCCACTGTCATTATTGCCCTGTGTCATAACGGTTCGTATTTCTGCATTTCTACTCATTTTCTTCCTCCAAATCTGAACGATAGATAGGTAAGCCGTGATGGCTATATCCTACTATCTCATCTTGCGTTTCCACCCAACTAAGGAGTGCTGCTAAAGCAAGACATATTATTGCCAAGACAGTTAAAGGACCCAATATAGGTCCTGTGTGTCTTTTTGTTCTAGATAACTGCTGTTGTCTTTTCATCAGTTCTATTAAAAACCACTCCACCTCTTCTGACTAACTCATTTTTAATTTTTTGTCTGTCTTTAGGTCTTGTGTTTGTTGCGTTAAACTTTTCAATTAAAGCAGTTGTGCTTTTGGTTTTAATATAATCGTGTTCATAATTAAAGCCTTGCTTTGCTGCTCCACGTGTTGTTTTTCTTGTTGATTTTCCTAATTTAATCGGCATTCAATTTCTCCATTGCTATGTGAAGCGCATCGACCTGCGGGTCATTTACATGGCCATATATGCCAATGTCTCCACTAAATTTTTCTTTAAACATATCCTCTTCTAAAATATTAATAGGAGGCGTTACAAAATCCTGGGTTTCTTTATCCATAAAAGCTACTTCCCAGAGGTTTGCTCTATGTCCATATGAACCTGTAAATTGCACAACTGACATGATGTAATCATCATAATCAAATTGCATTCTGACACCATCGTGCCAAGGTTGTTTTTCAGGCCAATTAGACATTATAGTACTTCCCAACCTTCTACTGTTGAAAGTCTAAATGAACGCCATGCATCCTTGTCTAACGCCCAAGCTACAAAGTGGTCACTATCTGGGGTCATACTATCAACCTTAATAGGCACATCATTTGCTTTTAACACAGCCTCGTTGAGTGTGCAAGGCATAACACGAATCTCATCCGTATTAATTTTACGAAAGGTAACGGTAACACTTCCTTTCTTTAATGCTTCCATCAGTTTTGTTTTTTCATTAATATTCATAATCAATCCTTTAAGTTGGCCTCCTCTGAGAGATTCGAACTCCCGACCCTCGGTTTCGTAGACCGATGCTCTATCCAGCTGAGCTAAGAAGAGGTGTTTGTTTCATATTGTATATTATAACAGGTTGCTCCAAAAAGTCAACCACCAATTTCCATGGTCACGAACAATACCTATCATAAGTGCAGTGACACCAGCACCATTTAATAGAATTAATGCTCTATCTTCCCATAGTAATGCGACCCATAACCAAAGACCGATACCGACTGCACTAAAATACAAATCAGCAATATGCCATTGTGGTCCTGCAGACCTTAAAATAATAGCGGTCATTACAAATAAGGACGCTGCCCATTTTATGTACCAATCTAATTTCTTTTCGCCTTTGTCAGATCTTATCATTAACTTATGGGTTCACTTGTTATAATGTTAACCGTGGGTACATCAATTATGTAGCCATCAATTCGACGAATATATGTTGTATCGCCTTCTATTTTTTCTTCCTTACCTACGACTTCCAGAGTCACGCCTTCCTTAGTTGTATGGCTGTAAGTATATTTAATTCTACCTTCAGTACTCATTTAATAATCCTCTTGTTTGTTCCCAACCAGATACATTATAAACAGTACCTAATTTTGATAATCTTATGGTTTCAGCAATTGGGAAATCATTACCACCATATTCACATTTGTCTCCAAAGAAATCAAAGTTTGTATAACCTTCATTCATTAAATCTTGAACGACCTGTGCTTTGTTTTTCCCTACCGGATATATATCAATGCTGATTTGTCCACCAACAGATGCCGTAAATTTAGGAAAGGCTTTCATTATTCTGTCAGCAAAACGAATTCGTTCTTCACTTTTCTTATCCCATTCATAATATTCATTTCGTTGTTCACGAGAACAATTTCTGCCGATTGTACTTACGTTGCACATACCAGTTCTAAATTCACAATGGTTTCCAGTTTTAATAGGATATGTACTACGATTAAGTTCATTTTGTAAAAAATGTTTAAAGTCATAATCTGGTTTAAAATCACTTTTAGATACCATACGACCATTGACCCACTTTTCGTTACCGTTACATTGATACACACTTTTACATGATTCGTATACAGCAACACCAGTCTGTTCAACTGTTTTAGGTCTATCACTACCCGTGACAAGAAACACATCATGTTTCTCAGCAAATGCTATAAACTCAGATCTGAAATCTGAATCCATGGTATCTCTTGAAGCCGATAATGTTCCATCGACATCAAATAGAATTGCTTTTTTCATGCCAGTTGTATCTCCACTAATTTTTTGACCTTATCTAGATTATACCAAATGCCACTGTACATTTGAATACGACCACTTTCCCATTCCACAAAATACCTTTTATATCCATAGGTTCGTTCTGATAAAATCTTTACGTTGCCGTAATTAAATTCAACCAATCTCATCTTGCAAGCCTTTTGTATAAACTATACTTTTCACTGACTTCCTGCTTTACAGCATCTTCCAGTAATTTGACTTCAGCTTGGAGTCGTTTAATTTCTTGTTTATTTTCCAGGATAATTTTTTCTAATCCTTCAATTGTTTTGTTCTTCATTTTTCTCTTGTTTGTGTTTGACATAGCCTTTTTTGGCCGCTTTTTTTCTATCGGTTTGGGTTGCTGGCTTATTGAACTTATTCATATTCTTTGCCACTGGATTTCGCTTGTTCCTTTCCATATTTCCTAAACCTTTTATTGTATTGTCTTTTAATCCTTTTGACAATACCGCTTCTATTTAAATACTTATACCATTTACGCGCTTCAAAGGCGTCAACCTCGTCTCCACCTTTTAATGGTATTTTCTTATCAGTCATTAAAACGCTCTTCCATCATTTGAAGAATTCGTTCTGATTGCTCTTCCAAGGCTTTCGCCTGGTTTAAAATATCTAATGTTTGAGATTCCAACTCAAACGATTGTTGGTCTACCCTGTCTGAAAAGAAATCAAATGCCTTTGGGCTAAGTTGGATTCTGTCCATTGGGAATTGAATTACATTACTCATTTATGTCTCCTTGACATTATTTAAAATATTGGCCTCCCGAGCAGGAGTCGAACCTGCAACCTACGGCTTAGAAGGCCGTTGCTCTATCCAGTTGAGCTATCGGGAGATGATTCTTTTAAGAATATTTGTTTTCGAAACTATTCACTAGTTTCTTTTGCAGCCTCCTGGCTTCTTTCTCCCAAGGTTGGTCCCAATAATCAGCATTGGTATAATCCCTAGTTTTCCATCTGGATAGTGTAGGGTTTAATTCACCTCTACAAAATTGTTTTACATGAACTAATTCATGGGCAAGTGTTGACAACCAGTTGCCATATAAGGCAACATCAATTATAAAATTTCGTTGGTCCACCGACTCGCATAAGCCTTCACAGTGGGAGTTGTCAACATATAGTTTGTGGTGAAAGCGAACCTCGAGATTGGTTTTCAATCGGCTAATGTTTAACTCTTTAGCAAAGTGTTTTATTGCCAAAGACGCATATGCCTTTAAACCTATGTCGAGTTGTCCGCCGCGTGGACCTCCGAAAATAACCATCATAATCTTTTACCTAAATTACCATGTAAAGTATTAATAAAATACAAAATATGAATAGAGCATTTTCCCAAGTAAATTTAATGATTCCCCAAGTGATTTGAATTATCGCAAAGGAAACCAAAATTAACATGAAAATACCTAAAGCAAATTCCATACCTTATTCGTAATAACTTGTGTTGAGACTATAACCCATCTCAATCTGTGGGTCGAAATCATCAGCCGAAGATGTATATAATACAAAATCAGATGATTTCATTTTTGCAAGCCTTTTATTAGACTTTGTGTTTTTGAGTTCGTCCATTGCAACAGACACTTCGTCCTCAAAATCCTTTCCAGTATATCTACTCATTACGCTGCCACCTTCTGATTAAAAAATTCTTGGATATAAGACGTATCCATAATTGAAGTCCCACCAATATGCCATTTGTATTCTTGGTTTGACCTTGCCTCGAACCCACCGTCATAATCTTTCCAATTATAAATGGTCACAGGTTTGATAGAGTTAAAATCATAATCCTCAACGACAAGTTCCCATTCGATGTCAACTTTTCCATCGCCTGAGGTATCTGTACATTGTGGTTCACCAAAAACTTTGACAAGTTCGGCGTAAGAGGCTGTAATATAGCCTTGTAGACAAGTCGAGACAAAATTTGTCCTCGGCTTGATTTTGTAGTTTTCTGAATTCATAACAACTCCCATTGATTTATTCATTAATTTATAGTACCATTATAACACGTTACCAGCAAATGTCAACCATTTCCTTATAATATTTTGTCATAACGATATAACTTTTTGGTATATCACTTGTTCCTATTCAGCATGTCTCTGGAAAGACCACCAAATAGATAAGTAAAATATCCGAAGAATGGAACGGCCAGGATAAGCCTGACATGGTCCTTAGTCATATTGATTGCTTCACCTAAGAAAAACAATGTCGTAATGACCAAGGCAATCATTCCTATAATACCAACGCCGTAAGCGAGGTCGGTAGCGATTTCTTTATAATCCCTCATTATTACACTCCGTGGGTCATATGACCGTAGCTGTCGTCACATTCGTTTAGCTTATCGCCACAAATGCATAATTCCTCATCTTCGATTGAAGGTGCGCCTACCATAGACCTAATTTGGTCCTCGGTGAATCTCTGTTCGCCATCTCTGACTGAACTCATTGCTAGTATTCTAGCTGTTTCATTTGATATAGTCATTTTTTCTCCTTATATTGACCTTGCGTCCCATCTCTGGTCAGCAATGATTTGTAAAATTTCATCTCTATCGTCGTCTGCATGCAACCTATGTTCAATACAAACATCAAATATTTCAGGCTCAAGTAGCCCTTCTCTGTCCTCGTTCTCGAGGTCCTCCTGGATTTGTTCCCAGGCCATATCGTTTTCTAAACAACTCATATTTCTCCTTTTCCTATTTAATATACAACCATTATACCACAATTGCTTGTTAATGTCAACACGTTGGGTAAAAATAATTGTAAATCGTAAGTTTTCATTTCTTTTATATAGTACCATACCTGGAGGTATATGTCAACACGTTGAACGAAAAAAATAATTAAAATAATGGTTGACATTTAGCTTTTAACCTGTTATAATGGTACCTGAAATGAGGAATTGCACTTTATGAGCGAACAATTTAGAATATTAACAGCAAGACAACACGTCCGTGAAAGGATAGGCATGTATATGGGGTCTAGTTCCCGTGAAGACATCGAGCGTTTTGTTCTTGGAGAATGGAAAAAGGCACAATACGTCCCTGCCTTATCTAAAATGGTGGACGAAATACTTGACAATTCGATTGATGAAGCAATCCGAACAAACTTCAAGTACTCTAATAAAATAAATGTATCTATTGATGGTGATAAAATTACCGTGACCGATAATGGTCGAGGTATACCACAAGATAAGATATATGACGAAGCCTCAAAAGAGGAAATATTAAGACCAGTAGCTGCATGGACCAAAGTCAATGCGGGTACTTCGTTTGACGACGAAAGAGTGACAATCGGTACCAACGGTGTCGGTTCGGCCGCAACCAATTTCCTTTCAGAGAAATTTATAGGTCGTACATGGTCCAATGGAAAGTCAATCGAAGTTCATTGTAAAAATGGAGCTGATACTCTTAATATAAAGAAGGGTGCGAAGGCCGGATCCGGAACTGAGGTTTCATTTATACCAGACTTTGAATTATTTGAGGTCAGTACTCTAGCTGAATTGGATACTGTGTCATTAATAGAGGATAGATTAATCTCTCTCCAAATGGCATTCCCTGAAATTAAGTTTCATTTTAACAAGCGTCGTATACAGGTTACTGACCTGAAAAAATATGCAGCTCTATTTAATGACACTACTATTATAGAAAAGAGTGAAAACCTTTCAATGTTCTTTGCCACATCTGAGGACGGATTCCGTTCCAACAGTTTTATAAATGGTGTGAATACAAGACAGGGTGGTAATTATGTAGATTATATTACAAATGGTATCGCTGATGAACTGGCTGTAATGATTAAACGTAAACACAAAATTGAGGTTGTCAAGGCCACTATTAAAGGTGGGTTAACCTTTGTAATGTTTGCACGTAACTTTGTGAATCCTAAATTTGATTCTCAAACAAAGGAACGTTTGACCAATCCAATGTCTAATATTAAAGAACATGTGGAAGCTTCAGAGATTAAGGATTTTCAGGCTCTTGCTAGAAAGATCTTAAACACAGAAGAAATTATTGACCCTATTATAGAGGCTCAATTGGCCAAGAAACTTGCTGCTGATAAACGTGCAGCTACATTGGCTCAGAAAAAATTAAGAAAAGTAAAGGTTGCAAAACATATCGCTGCCAATAAAGATGATGCGACACTTAAAATTGTGGAAGGTGATTCTGCAATGGGTTTCCTATTAAAGGTGAGAGACCCAGATAAGGTTGGTGCATTTCCTTTACGTGGTGTGATTATGAATACCTGGGATATGAAACCAGCTGATGTATTAAAGAATAAGGAATTGAGTGAATTGGTCGCTGTATTAGGACTTGACATTAATAATCCTAATTCGGTTGATGATATGACATATCAATATGTCGCAACGCTTACAGACGCTGACCATGATGGTATCGGTCACATAAGTCCATTGCTTATTGCATTCTTTTACAAATTTTGGCCTCGACTTTTAACTGAACAGAGAGTAATGATTACAAGAACTCCAATTATGATTAGTTCAAAGGGCGATGAAATTAAATGGTTTTATACCTACGAAGAGGCCATTGCATTTAAAGACAAAGAAAAGAATTACAAACACAGATACATTAAAGGGCTAGGTTCATTGACAGAAGATGAATATAGTACTATTATTAATTTACCGAAATACGATGTCGTCACTGTTGATGATGCTGATATGTTTCAAATGATGTTTGGTAAAGATTCAAGTCTACGAAAGGAGTTTATGTTCAAATGAGTGATTTAACTATGTTTACAAGTGAGAATAACTTAGGTACGGCCTATCCGATTTCAAAGGTTGCATTAAATGAATGGAAATCATTCGCAATGTATACAGTTGAATCTAGGGCGATACCGAATATGATTGATGGTCTGAAACCAGTCCAGAGATTTTATCTTTATTCCTCAATACTCAATTCAAAGAAAGATTTTAAAAAGGTATCAGCTGTGTCTGGTATCATTTCCGATTATGGTTATAACCATGGAGAGGCTTCGGCAGCTGGTGCAGGTCAGTTGATGGCAGCGACATGGAATAATAATATATGTTTGGTCGAAGGCCGAGGTTCATTTGGTACTCGACTGGTCCAGGAAGCTGGGGCGGCAAGGTATGTCTATACACGTCTCCATGATAACTTTAACAAATATGTAAAAGATTTGGATTTATCACCAGTTCATGATGACCCAGAACATGAACCACCAGCATTTTATCTGCCAGCCATTCCTTTGGTCCTTATTAATGGAACGAAAGGTATCGCGACAGGATTTGCTACCAATATTCTACCTCATTGTCCTGATAGTGTGACTGAGGCTTGTATTGAATATTTGGAAACATCAGAAATAAAAGAACCAATTAATCTCAAATTTCCAGAGTTTAATGGAACAATAGAACAGAACAAGGAAGACCCTAAAAAGTATATCTCGTATGGCACTTACAACAAGCGTTCTAAAACGCAACTCCTTATTTCAGAAGTGCCATACGGATTCGATAGAGAATCATATGTTAAGGTACTAGACAATTTGGAAGACGAAGGTGATATTGTCTCATATGAAGATCTCTGTGATAAACAAGGCTTTAGGTTCGAGGTTAAATTAAAGCAGAACATCTCTGCAAAATGGACTCGGTCTAAAATAATCAGTAAGTTTAAATTGTCAAAACCATTTGCTCAAAATCTTACTGTAATTGATTACGAAGGAAAACTTCGTGAATATGATGATGCTAGACAGCTGATTAAAGATTTTTGTGATTACCGATTAGGTATATTAAAACAAAGAATCGATGCTAGGAAAGCAGAGTATGAGGAAGAGGTTCGTTGGCTGAATGTCAAAATGGAATTTGTTCAGGCAAATGTTGATGGTCGTATTGTGTTTAAGGATAATACTAGAACGCAGGTCATTAAACAGATAATGCAAGAGACATCGGGCACTGGAGGTGACACAAACCGATTGCTCGCATTAAGTATCTTAAACCTTACAAAAGAAGAGATTGTAAAACTTAAGAAACAAATTGCAGAGTCCAAACGAACCTTAAACTTTTGGAAAAAGACCTCACCAATTAACCAATTTAAAACAGACCTTGAAACCTTATGAATAAAGAAGAATATAAAGTCACAGAATCCGAAAGTCGAGCTAGAAAATTAGCAAAGGACCTATCTGATGAACGAAAAAGATTAAGGCAAGAACTTGCAGAATTACAACAAGAGAATGAAGAACTCACCCCCACCACACCTACTGGGACACTGGATTGGTATGTTAAATGGGTAGCCACAATGTTGGCTGTAGGTGGTGTTTTTCTTATTAGTGCTGGCCTTCCTCAATATGGAAACATATCGTATTTGTTTTCTACAATATGTTGGGTATATGTCGGCATGGCTTGGAGTGATAGGGCTATTATGATTGGGTCCTCCATATCGGGAACAGCAGTCGCAATGAATTTAGTAACAGGAGTAGTATGATGAATAAATCAACAAAAGGGAATAGAAACTTTGACAAGGAAGCAAAGGAATTATTAATTGGTCTTTCCGAAAGGCAATTATATAGATTATTTGATATAGTCCATAAAGAGATGAAAGGACCTATGACAGAGGAAAGGAAACTTGAACTGCAAGCTGTAAAGCGTGCAATCAGATCTCATCCTTATACTGAAGCCTATAAAATTGACAGACTTATTAATGGTTATCAATCAGAAATGGCTAGAACTGGTCGACCTAAAGACGGACAAAAAACTTTAAGGTAAAAGTGTCATACCAAAGTGTCATACTGTGTTGTTATGTCGACATCGTCGACACATTACATTTATATGTACGAAAAAGTCCGTTTTGTCGACATAAAAGTGTCATACAAAAGTGTCATACTACCAATTTGTAATATAAACCATAAATTCTTTTGGCAATAATCGCATGTGGTCATTGTCAAATAATTTTTCCCTTAATGATTCATCCATAAATCTCAATCGATTTGTATCATTAAAGGCTTTTAAAATCTTATGTCTAAACTTATGGAATTTTTCAGCTGACCCATACTGGGCATCGATATGAACATTAATTGCACAATGTCGAACATGGGCTGAAAGATAATCAACATGGTCCAAAAGAAAATTCAATTCAGCTCCCTCAGCATCAACCTTTAAAAAATCAACGTGATCTAAATCATATTTGTCAATCAATTCTCTGAATGACATTAACCTACATTCTTCCTCTTCGTCCCTATATTCTGGGAACTTATAAATGTTGCCTCTATCAATATCAGTCTTACCAATCGCTGCGTTTATCGCGTGAACTTTTGGTGTTGCCGTATCCATATAATAGTCACCAACATTTTTAATTGCGGTCTTTAATAGTCTTTTATTGGGTTCAACCATAAGAACTTTTTCAGCACCAAGATCTAGAGCTCTTGCAGAGAACATTCCATTTCCTGCTCCAATATCAATAACAGTATCTCCTGGAAGTACATCGTACCACCATTCATATTTCTTGGTTTCAAAAAAGGTGTTGTAAAGTCGAGCGACCTCATTGATGGGAAGACCATCAGTGTCCATCTCATACGAAAAGCTTTTTGTTCTCATGTTAAATTCCTCAATTTGGATAAATAGTATAAAGCAATATATACTTATTTATAGGATTTGTAATGCCCGAAATTATTAACAATTATCTTTCTCCAGCTTCGTTCACTATCAGTATTGATAGGATGCCAAATGTTGAATTTTTTACACAGACCATTTCAATACCAGGTGTAAGTGGTTCACCAGTAGAATTTGCGACTCCGCTGAGAACAATGTATCAGCCTCAAGACCAACTCAATTATGATGATATTAGTCTATCATTTATAGTTGACGAACAGATGAACAATTATAAAGAGATTTTAAATTGGATGGAAGGACTAGGTTCTCCGGAAACATCAAAACAATATGCTGATTATAAAAAGGATAATGCACAAATTGGTATTACTTCGGACCTAAGTGTTATTATAACAAATAGCCATAAAAATCCAAATATTAAATTTACTTTTAAGGAAGCATTCCCAGTAGCATTAGGTGGGATTGAGCTGAATGTGAATACACAAGATATTGCATATGCAACTTGTGATGTCACTTTGAGATACGAATCGTTTATATTTGAAACCATTTAAACGGTTGACATTACATTCTTTTCGTGATATAATGGTACTAAAATAGTACAACAGGACTCTATATAATGAACACAGATGATATATCAAAAATATGGGCAACAGATTCGTCAATAGACGAGACCAATCTAGTTGCAGAAAGCAAAAAGATTCCACAGCTCCACAGTAAATATTACAATCTCTATTATAGGGAAGTACTTCGCGTTAAGAAGCTCAAAGCAGAATACAAAGAACTTGAAATGGAGAAACGTCATTATTATGATGGCTCTATGGACGAACAAACTCTAAAAGAACATGGCTGGAAACCTTTTCAGTTAAAAGTATTGCGTAACGATATTGACAAATATATCCAGGCGGATAAGGACATTATTAAAATGAGTCTTACTGTGGATTACCATTCAGCAAATGCAAATTATTTAGAGGATATAATAAGAACAATACACAGTAGGAACTTCATCATTAAAAACATGATTGACATATTAAAGTTCCAAGCAGGAGATTATTAATGTGGGATAAATTTATAGAGTGGGGGTTTAGACAAGAAGCTGATAAACAAAATGCGGAGACCCAAAGAAAAATTGATATGATGGCAGACGATGTCGACCCAAACGAGGTTACGATTGAAAACGCTTATAAAACAAGATGGATTTGGTATCATACAATTTTAGCAATTGGTATTTTCTTTACCAATATCTTATTGACAGCAATTTTGGTAATATTAGCAATTAAATTATGAGTGATATAATTACAGTTGAAGAAATTGATGCAGTTTATATGCGCGTCGTTGCTGAGGCCAGTGTAAAGACAGAACTGGCAGACCACTTCAGTTTCAGACCAGAAGGTTATCAATTTAATCCAAGATTCAAAGCACGAGTATGGGATGGCATTATTAGAATGTTTAGTCCTTTTAAACCAGTTTTATATGTTGGTCTTTTACCACACTTACAAAAATTTTGTCACGATAGAGGCTATCAGTGTAATATACCAGAAAAATGGAAGGATGAACCAGTTGAATCCAATTACGTAACTGACCTTGCAAAAGAAATTAATTGTAAATTCATTCCTCGTGATTATCAGATTGAATATGTAGAAAACGCTATTGCTAAAAGGCGTTCATTATCACTCAGCCCAACATCATCTGGTAAAAGTTTAATTATCTATTTACTACAGCAACACTATTTCCAAACATTCGGACATCGTACCCTTATTATTGTACCTACGATTGGTTTGGTTCATCAGATGGCTGGTGATTTTGTAGATTATGGTTGCGATGAGTCTATTATATACAAAATACAAGGCGGTGTAGATAAAAATACTGCTGCGCCTATAGTTATATCAACATGGCAATCACTTGTCAAACAACCAAAAAGTTGGTTTGCTCAATTTAGAGTTGTGATGGGAGACGAAGCTCATCTATTCCAGGCGAAATCTCTCACATCAATTATGCATAAATTAACTGATTGTGATTATAGACACGGCTTTACTGGAACATTAAAATCAGCTGAGAGTAAAACACACAGATTAGTTTTGGAAGGTTGTTTTGGTAAAGTGAAGAAGCTTGTGACAACAAAGAAATTAATGGATGAAGGAACTGTTGCGAATTTTAAAGTAAAGGCAATTGTTCTATCACACGACAATAAAGCTCGTAAGGCATTTAAGGATGCGATGGGCAGATTAGACAAACTAAAGAAATGGCCGGCCGAACGTGAGTATATCACCAACCATTCAAAACGCAATATGTTTATAAGGAATCTTCTTTGGTCGCTCAAGGACCAGAATAATCTTGTGTTATTTGATTTGGTAGAAAAACATGGAAAAGTCTTAGAACCTTTGCTGCGCAAAGAAGGAAGAGAGTTGCATTTTATCTATGGTGGAACATCTGGTGAGGAACGTGAGCGAATACGACATTTGGTTGAGAATGACCCAGTGAAGAAGCATGATATCTTGGCTTCATATGGAGTATTCAGTACGGGGGTGAACCTCAAAAGATTGGACAATGTAATTTTTGCCTCTGGTTCTAAATCAGAGATTAAAGTATTACAAAGTATAGGAAGGACATTGAGGAAGGCTAAGGATTCCGAACAAGCTGTGTTATATGATATTACTGATGACTTATCAGTCGGAAGTTTTGAAAATTACACGCTGAAACATTTTAAAAAGAGAATAGAGATTTATAGTTCTGAGCAATTCTCATTCAAGATCCACACTATTGACATCAATCCTTCATAGGTATAACTTAAAGCCGATAAGCTTATTATAACATGATCTAAGCGAATGTCAACACTTTTTTTAAAAAAAATGAAAACTTTTTAACTTTATTGACTAAACGGTTGACAATGGTTAAAAATTGTATTATAATACACACTATTACTAAATTATGATAGTTTACTAGGAGAGCCAAAATGGCAAGAAAAAAGAACTATGTAAACAATAAAGATCTATTACAAGCTCTAATTGATTACAAAAAATTGGTGGCTGAGGCTGAGGAATCAGGCGAACGCAACCCCATAGTCCCAGACTATATTGGTAAATGCATCTTGTTAATCGCAACAAGACTTGCAACAAAACCAAACTTCTCTGGATATACATATAAAGAAGAGATGATTTCAGATGGAATTGAAAACTGCCTGCAGTACATTCATAATTTTAATCCAGACAAATCACAAAACCCTTTCGCATATTTCACACAAATCATTTGGTACGCATTTTTAAGACGCATCGCTAAAGAGAAAAAGCAGATGTATATTAAATTCAAGGCCTCACAACAAATGAACCACGAGAATATGATTCTAAATAGTTCTGGCGACTACGTCCCACAAAATGAACTACCGGAATACATTAATGAGTTCGTAGAGGAATTCGAAGCGAAACACAAAAAGAAAAAAGAAGATTCAAAAGCAAATAAAGAAAAGAAGGCAGCAAAGTAATGGAACACGCAATACTTACTAATCAAATGGAATTAGGTTTATTGATTGGAGTAGCATGTATAATGTTAACGCCAATGATTGCCGGCGGTATCACTGCCATTCTTAGTTTAAAATTGGAAAACAAGGACAGTAAATGAAAGTATTGGTTTTTGGCCTTCCCGGCTCAGGGAAGAGTACACTAGCAGAACCTTTGGCAGAAGCTGTTGAAGGTGTTTGGATAAATGCCGACGCTGTTAGAGAAAGATATGATGATTGGGACTTCAGTAATGAAGGCCGAATGAGACAAGCAATGAGAATGAGACTCTTATCAGATGGTGTATCCATGGCTGGTAAAATTGCAATTACAGACTTTGTGTGTCCTTTCGTAGATGCAAGAAATTCTTTTGACCCAGATTATACAATTTGGATGGATACTATTAAGGAAGGTAGATTCGAAGATACAAATAAAATTTTCGAGGCTCCTCGTCACTGTGATTATCACGTTACTGAATGGTACCCAAGCACACATTTGGAATTAGAACCAGTAATTAATATGGCTTATGATACATGGCTGAAGAAGTAAGTGCAAAGCGACATTTGGCTAAAGCAGTCACCTGGCGTATTATTGCGAGTATAACCACAGTCTGTATAGCTTGGTTTTTTGGTTTGCCACCTAAGGCAATCGGAGCAGTGTTTCTAGCTGATTTGATAATAAAATTTGGACTATATTATGGCCACGAAAGGCTATGGTATAAATTTATAAAATATGGAGTAAAGTGATGATTGACGTAGAGAATATGTTTGACTATAAAAAGCCCTCTGTGCAAATGTTGGGCAGATGGCAACCTTGGCATGACGGACACACAAATCTTTTTAAAAAGTGTTTGACATTGACCGGGCAAGTTGTTATAATGGTAAGAGACGTATATAATTTTGATGGTGATGCAGGAGCAGGTCGTACAGCGGTACAAGATGATAATCCGTTTGGTATGATACAGACCATCGAAGGCATTGAAAATGGATTAAGAGAACATGGTTATGAAAATGGCCGTGAATATTTAATTTTGGAAGTACCAAACATTGTTGACATTAGCTATGGTCGTGGAGTAGGTTATACATTTACGGAACATGACCTCGGCAAAGATATTCACGAGATATCTGCAACAAAAATTCGTGCACAGATGAGAGAAGAAGGTAAATTATGAACTTAGTATACTACCCAGATCCTATCCTTTCAAGGGAAGTGTCTGATGTAAATTTGGAAGACCCAGGTTTTGACCCAGTAGAACTTAAAGAACAAATGGTAAAAATAATGCTTGAGAAAAATGGTCTTGGACTATCAGCACCTCAAGTAGGGTTAGACTATAAACTATTTGTTATGGGAGAAAAGGAAGACGCTTCAGTAATGGTTATCAACCCAGAAATTGTTGACGTATCAGATGAGACAGAACTTGATGTTGAAGGCTGTTTAAGTTTTCCAGATATGTTTGTAAAATTATCCCGACCTAAGGATGTCAAAGCCATTTGGTACAATGAAAAATTGGAAAGACAAGAAGGTTTAATATCTGGCTATGGCGCAAGATGTTTTCTACATGAATTCGATCATTTACATGGTGTAGTATATAAAGACAAAGTGTCTCGTTTAAAATGGGACAGAGCAAACAAGAAAAAATCCAAAATAGAAAAGAAGCGTTCCAGCTTAATGAACTATTTAAAACTTATGAGTGCCGCCGAGGCCCAGCAACTGCAAACAGAGGTAGCAGTAGCAGAAAATATCCAGGAGTAGTATGAAAATTGCAATTATCACCGACCTTCATTTCGGTGCAAGAGGAGATAGCCGTGTATTTCACGAAGTTCAAAGAAAGTTTTTCCACGAGGTATTCTTTCCATATTTGGATAAACACAATATTACAACAGTATTCGATTTGGGCGATACCTTTGATCGCAGAAAGTATGTCAATTATGTAAGTTTACAGCATGCTAAAACTGCATTGTTTGATGGTTTGGCCGAACGTAATATAGAGTTCCATGCATTAATTGGAAACCATGATACATATTACAGCAATACAAACGAAGTGAATAGTATGAATTTACTATTAAAAGAATATCCTAACTTTACATTATATCAAGATCATGGTCAGCACTTGGAACTTGATGGAACAAAGTTCCTTATGCTTCCTTGGATTAGTAGAGAAAATGCTGAACACAATTTAGAGTTTATAAAGAATAGTGATGCCAATGTTGTAATGGGCCATTTGGAAATGAGAGGCTTTGAGATGATGCGAGGCCAATTATGTGCGCACGGTTTAGAGCTAGGTGTATTTAAACAATTCCAAGATGTCTATTCAGGGCATTTCCACCACCCATCAAGATATAAAAATTTAGAATACCTTGGCGCGCCGTATGAGATGATGTGGGGTGATTATAAAGGCAAACGAGGTTTCCATGTATTCGATACAGAAACACGAGAGATAGAAAAGATACTGAACCCTAACAGAGTGTTCTTTAAAATAAATTACGACGATGAGGAATGGACAGTAGATGATGTCGCAAATTTTGACACGGAACAATATAAAGATACCTATGTTAAAATTATAATTAAAAACAGAACAAACGCATATCTCTATGATTTGTTTATGAACAGAATGTCAGAATGTGGAGCAGTAGATGTAAAAGCAATTGACGACAATCTCAACCTAGCAGATTACGGAGACGAGGAAATACTAGACGAAACAAAAGACACATCAGAACTTTTAAATGATTATATAGAATCGATTGAAACATCAGCTGATAAAGAACGAGTTAAAAGTGTCGTCAATGAACTTTATAGTGAGGCACTTAGTTTATAATGAGAATCCATTTTAAGAAAATAAAATACAAAAACATATTATCAACCGGTAATAACTTTACAACAATCAATTTTGATGCATCGCCGACCACATTGGTCAGTGGGTCAAATGGTTCTGGTAAAAGTACTCTACTGGATGCAATGACGTTTGGTTTATATGGAAAGCCTTTCCGTAACATTAGTAAAAGTCAACTCTTAAACAGTATTAATAAAAAGGGACTTGAGGTCGAACTTTATTTTGCAGCTGGTGGTAATAATTATCTTATTCGTAGATGTATGAAACCTAACGTGTTTGAAATCTATAAAGATGGTGAGATGATTAATCAGAATGCTGCCAAAAAAGATTATCAACAATATTTGGAAGAAAGTATACTCGGTATTAATTACAAATCTTTTAATCAGATTGTAGTATTAGGTTCAGCTACCTATGTTCCGTTTATGGAACTGAGAGTTGGTCAACGTAGAGAAATTATTGAGGACCTATTAGACATACAGGTATTCAGTGTTATGAATCTATTGGCCAAAGATAAAATTAACGAAAACAAGGCTGCGATTAACGATACAAAATATAACATTGAACTTGTGGAAACTAAAATAGCTTCTGCTGAGGAAAATAATGAGGCGATTCGTAAAATCAAGGAGACTGAGGTAGATAAAATCCGTGTTAAAATGAATGAATACATTGAGGATATCGAAGGCAAGAATAGTATTATTGATACACAAGATGATATTATGAAAGTACTCTATGAAGATATCTCTGATAAGGCCGATGAAAAACAAAAGTTTGCTGACGCAACAGAACAGAGAGCTGAACTTGAACGAAACCGAGTACAATTTGAAAAAGAGTTATCCTTTTATGAACACAATGATGATTGCCCAACATGTAAACAAGGTATCGCCCACGATTTTAAAACAGACCAGATTAATGAAAAGAATGAACTGAAGGCTGGTATTGAAAAAGGTTTAGTTGATGTAGCAAAAACAATTAAAACTCACCAGGACCGACTTGGTTCTATTTCAAAGATCGAGGACCAGATTCAGGATGTAAACTTTAAAATATCCGAAATCCGAGCAGAAATTAAAATGTCAAAGAACGCCCTTGTTTCTTATAAAAAGGAACTAGAGGATGCTCAGAAGGAAGTTGACGAGGTCGACACATCTAAACTTCAGAGTTTACAAGAAGATCTAACCACACAGAATAATGCACATAAAGATTTAGTTGAGGAACATGAAATATTAAGTGTTGTACATACAATTCTTAAGGATGGTGGAATCAAGGCTAGAATTATCAGCCAATATATTCCAGTGATGAATAAACTTATTAACAAGTATCTTGCTGCATTTGATTTGTTTGTCGACTTTCAGCTTGATGAAGAGTTTAATGAGGTTATTCGCTCAAGGTTTAGAGATAACTTTACATACGCCTCATTCAGTGAAGGTGAAAAACTCAGGATTACACTTTCAATTATGCTAGCATGGCGTTCAGTGGCCAAACTCAGGAATTCTGTTTCAACAAACCTTCTGATTCTAGATGAAACTCTTGATGGCGCATTAGACAGTGTTGGTATTGAAAGCCTTATTGAAACACTACACGGACTTAACTCTGATGATAATATTTTTGTTATCAGTCACAGAGGAGACCAATTTGCAGAAAAATTTGATGGAAGCATCACGTTTGACAAAGTCAAAAACTTCAGCGAAATTATCGGTTGACATATCAATCCAGATATGTTATAATGGTATCTACATTATGAGACAATATCTATGACATCGTTCTACACATCAGTCGAAAGATTCGGCAACAATATTTTATGGCGTGGCTATGAGAATGGCAAGCGCTTTTCTTATAAAGTTCCATTCAGACCAACATTATATGTACATACCCCAAAATCTGGCGAGGAAGGCTATACTTCCTTAACTGGCCAATATAAATTATCTCCACATAAATTTGGAGACATGCGAGAGGCCAAAGACTTTATCGAAGAGTATAAAGGTATTCCAAACATGAAAATATTTGGTAATACTAATTACATTACTCAGTTCATACAAGAAAAATATCCAGGCAAGATCGAATTTGACATTAATCAGATTAACATTGCCTCGTTTGACATTGAGGTCGATATTGGTGATGGTTATGCCGACATCAATCAGGCTGATAAAGAGATTACATCAATTGCCTATCACAGCTCTCGGTCTGCAAGATATACATTGCTTGGTCGTAAGGATTATGATAAAACCAAAACAGCTACTGGTATTGACCAAGACAATATTGAATTTATCAAATTTGAGACTGAAGAGGCTCTGCTTAGATATTTCGTAAAATTATGGTCCTCGGACTATCCAGATATCGTAACTGGTTGGAACGTTGAATACTTTGATATCCAATATATTGTGACTCGTATCATTCGTCTCCTTGGCGAAGACGTGGCAAAACAATTATCACCTTGGAAACATATCAAACAAAGATCGACAGAGATCTTTAATAAGGTCCAATCAACATATCGTATCTCTGGTATGACCATTGTCGATTACATGGATGCGTTTAAAAAGTTTGGGTACAAATATGGTCCACAGGAATCATATAAACTTGACCATATTGGCTATTCAGTCCTTGGCAAAAAGAAATTAGACTATTCTGATTATGGTGGCTTGACTGAACTCTACGAACAGAATCCACAACTTTATCTAGATTATAATCTTCGTGACACTCAGCTGATTGAGGAACTCGAGGACGAAACAAGTTTATTACAATTGGTAATGACTGTTGCTTATGGTGGTGGTGTTGATTACAAAGACGCATTTGGAACTGTAGGTATTTGGGAATCCACAATATATCGTAGACTGATTGCAGACAAAATTGTTCCTCCAATTAAAGGTGGCCCTGGTGATAACCTCGGCGCGTTGGTTGGTGGTTATGTCAAAGATCCAGATCAGGGCATGCATCCTTGGGTAGTTTCTTTTGACTTGAACTCTCTATATCCACATTTAATGTTGCAATTTAATATGTCACCAGAAACCTGGATTGACGACAGACGTGAATATGTGACTCAGGATATGGTTCTGACAGATGATTATATAAATGATGACCCATCAGTTTCAGTTGCTGCAAATGGTGTATGCTTTAATAATAAAAAGGTTGGTATTATTCCGGAAATTATTGACGAATACTATAACAATCGTTCTGTAATTAAAAAGCAAATGATTGCAGTCGAACAACAGCTCGAAGTTGAGACTGATGCAAGAGAAATTAAAAGACTTAAACGAGAGGTTAACCAATTACACAACTCTCAGATGTCTATTAAAATTGCCATGAACAGTCTATACGGCGCAACGGCAAACAAATATTTCCTTTATTATATTTCAGAAATGGCAGAGGCTATTACTACATCTGGTCAATTGGCAATCCGATATGCTCAGAAATCTGTTAACAATTATATGAATAAGGTCCTAGGTACAAAAGACAAAGACTATATTATATACATTGACACAGACTCAATTTATGTCAACTTTGGTGACCTCATTCAAGAAGTGTTTGGTACGAAAGACATTGACAAAAAACAAGGCGAAGAGTTCCTTGATAAAATTTGTTCTACCAAAATCGAACAAGTGATTGAAAATGGTTATTTGGAACTCCAGCGACAGATGGGCGCATATCGTAATGCAATGGTGATGAAACGTGAAAAGATTACCGACAGAGCAATCTTTGTGGCCAAAAAGAGATATATTCTCAATGTGCTTAACTCAGAAGGTGTTCATTACGAAAAACCAAAAATCAGTGTGACTGGTTTGGAGAGTGTTCGTTCATCAACGCCAGAGGTTTGCAGAGAGAAAATGAGGTCCGTGTTTAGTGTAATCATGAATGGTACCGAATCCGATGTTCAGATCTATATTAAAGACTTTAAGGACGAATTCAAATCATTACCAGTAGAGGCAATTGCTAAAACATCTGGCACAGACGATATTGAAAAATACAAACACCCGGTGACATTATTCAGAAAAGGTTGCCCTATTCATGTCCGAGGCTCTATTGTTTATAATCATCATTTGACTCAGAACAAATTGGCCAAACGATACCCAGCAATACAATCTGGTGATAAGGTCAAACTTATCTATATGAAAGTGCCCAACCCAATACAACAAAATGTTATCAGTTTCCCAGGCGTATTGCCAAAGGAAATGGAACTTACTAAATATATTGACTATGACACACAATTCGACAAAGTGTTTCTCACTCCAATCCAAGGCATACTTGATGCTCTAGGTTGGTCGTCAGAAAAGGTTGATACAATCGAGGATTTCTTTACATAATGATTAATCAAGTAGCTATTATAACTAATTTCAGAACAGGCAGTACATCGTTTACACTTTTAAAGGCTGAACAATACAAACTCCCATATAAGGCCGAACTTTTTGCGCACAATAGACCAGAGCATTTAGGACGAGCCAAAGCCGCATGGCAAATTCAGGCCAACCATAAACATTGGACCAGAGAGGAAAGGGCCGCAGCAACAAGTGAGGAATTTTTTGTTGAACAGCTAGAGGCTGGCCATGCATGTTGTTTTAAAGTAATGCCTAACCAAATAAAACATGACGGACATATGGACCGAATACTTAATCAAGTAGACAAAGTCTATTATTTGTATCGCAGAGATTTTCTAGCTCAACTTAAAAGTTGGGTTACGGTAAGACAAAAAGGAGACTTCCATGGAACCGGGTTTATTAATGGCAAAAATACTCACGGTGTTGAAAAAATGAGAGATGCACACTTGGCAAAAAATGGTGTCGGTAAGACCGTAAAACATCATATTAATATTGCTGAGGACATTAAGCTCAATCCACAATTAAGAACACATAATCTGTGCAGAGGACTTATTGAGAACTATGAGAATATGGCAGAGATAATGAAAAGACATCCAGGTGAGCTTATTTGTATGGAGGATTACTTTAACGAGCTATCCTACCCTGCTTATAATAGAGAAATTACCTGGGAAATAGAACCAGAAATCCCAGAGGATTTTAATGTCGAAAAACTTTTAAAAAGTAGTTGACAAATGAAAAGAAACGTGTTATAATATGCACATTAGGAGAAAAAAATGAGTGATATACAAATCGTAAGGCTGACAACTGGTGAAGAAGTTGTTGCCAAAGTAAAATATGAAAAAGGATTCTATACCCTAACGGATGGTATTCTTTTAGTCCCAGCTGGTGAAGGTAAAATTGGAATGGTTCCATTTGTTCCTTATGCTAAAAGGGAACCAATTGTAGTAAATGAAAACTCAGTTATGTTTGTTGCAGAGCCAATGGACGAATTGAAATCTCAAGTCATTGAGGCAACAACTGGAATCGCAATGCCTGGTTCTGGTGGGTTAAAGTTAGTATAATGTCAGTTGTAATTTATGGCAAAACATCATGTGGCTATTGTGTTCAAGCAAAAAGTCTATGTGAACAGAAAGGACTAGATTATACTTATCTTCATTTAGATGAGGATTATACATTTGACGAATTTAAGGCAAAATTTCCAACAGCAAGAACGTTCCCTCAAATTATTGTTGATGATAATAATATTGGTGGGTACACAGAACTTAAAGAACTAACTGAGGTTGAGGATTAATGAGAGAATTAGGTTATGTATTAGCAGGATGTTTGTTTATTACAGGATTCTTTGCGGTAAAAATTTATCCAGATCTTGAATACACAGGCGGAACTGGTGGACACAGTTGTACTGGACAATGTTATGTCGATTATGTCGAAGAGTTTGGTACTGCGCCAGAAATTGAAAGACGTAAACAAGCATTGGCTAATTTAGACGAGTACAGTGACATCAGAAGTTTATGGGCAGGTTGTGCCGCATGTCACGGAGCAGAAGGACAAGGTATGGCAGTATTCCCTAAACTAGCAGGACAGAGTTCAGACTATATTGTAGGCAGACTTAATGCTTATAAGAACAGAGAAACAGTTGGTAATATGAGTTCAACTATGTGGGGACAAGCGGCAATGCTTAGTTCAGAACAGATGGACACTATCGGCGCATTTATTGAAGCAGGACTTCCGAGTAAGTAATGATTAAAAAACTAATAGCGAAATACGGAAGACATTTTTGGTTAGTTTCACTGGCTGTTACTGTCTATGCCGTCGTTGAAGGAAGTTTGTTCGATATATTGATGTTGTCTGCATTAACGTTAATGTTTTATAACAGAGACCACAAATGAAGGTTTTTGTCGAAGCAAGCTTCAGTAGAGATCTTATATTGTATTGCTCATTAGGCCTCAATGTAGGATTTATTATCGGATTATTAATTATGACAGGAGAAACATTTTGAAAAAATCTAAAAGACGTCCTGTGAGTACTCTAACTCACACAACAAGAGAAGTTGCAATTCATTTTCTAGCTTGGAGAGAAAAGCAAAACTCAAAATCATCTATGATTGGTCACAACGGTGGGCCAAAATAGGGGTTGACATTTACCTTAAAATGTGTTAATATAACTATATACTAAATAATACTATGCAAATACTATGTCAAAACACACACTTACACAAAATCAAGAAGAGGTTTTCAGCCTCTTTAAACTAATCCTAGGCCGACCAAACGCTTACAAAAAATGCCAGAAAATGGCTAATTCAGCTCTAACAAATTCCTTGTTTGCAGCTGGACGAATGCCAGTGAGATATATCTCTGAAAAGGCAATGGCTGAAAGGGCAAAGGATTCTAAATACAGACCATGTTATGAACACTATTTCAGTAGAACAAAATCTGTACAAGATATCCTTAGTGCATTTGAAAGAGGCAAGAGTGATAATTTCATTAAAAGACTATTAATGTCTAGAATGAGAGGACACTATACTACTTCAGAAGAGAATATTAGATTGAAAAAATATGATCATCTGTTTTGGAGAGATGCATATAAGGCAGCAGGTATTAAATTAGTGCCTTGGGTCGCAACCCCAGCTAGAAAATTTGACTATATAATAGAGGGCGTAACATATACTTCTCGTACGAAGGTCGCAAATGATTATAAAATGAGTACTGAAGGTGTGACTTACAGATGTAAGGCAAAGACTTTTCCAAAATGGAGACTCAAGAAGGTTGCGTAAAGTTACTAAATATATTTTGAATGAGGTAAATTATGAATGATAAAAATTTAAAAGAATACACAAAGGATACAGCAGCCGAATATGACGATTTGGTTGGTTATGTTTCTGATGAAAACATTACTGATACATTAGGTGGATTCCTAGGTGAGGAAAAAGAGGAATACAAACCACAAGTAAATAGGAAAAAAGTTGATGCTGAATTCCCAGAGGATTGGCAGACGCTTTTTGTAAACTTTGAAACTGAACAAGACTATATTAACTTTATGTTGGCGATTGACGAAAAACCAATGCCGAAACTTAAGGATGTAGTTTATAAAGCTGGCCGTGAAGAGAATGGCCTATTGGACCTATTATAATGTATACACCAGTAAAAACTCAAGAACAACTTCAAAAAGAATGGCGTAATCAGTACGTGCAATGGTATGCAGCTGGCATGCCAACCTTTCAAGCAAAGAAAAAAGATGTGTTTAAACAAATCGCTGTTAAATTCAAAACAGAAGAAGATAGGAATCATTTCAGTGATAAGTTGGACTATAACCTAACAAAGAAAACCAATGTCGTATATTATCCTGCTAGAGGCAGAGAAGAAAATATGACGAATAGGTATGTCGAAACTGATACAGATCATTTTAATCCAAAATATCCTATCTATATTATTAGTAAAGGTAGGGCAGATACTAGACATACTGCAAAGACATTGGAGAAAATGGGTATACCATATTACATCGCGGTTGAACCACAAGAATATGATGTATATGTCAAAGCTACAAGTGCCGCAGGCGATTTAGGAACTGTATTGGAATTACCATTCAGTAATCACGGCAAAGGCTCAGGCCCCGCGAGAAACTGGTGCTGGGAACATTCCCAAGCCAATGGTCATGCTAGACACTGGTTAATGGACGATAATATTGATGGGTTCGTAAGATTACATAAGAACAAAAGATATCGTGTGGAAAATGGTTCTGGTATTTTTAGGGCAACTGAGGACTTTGTTGACAGATATGAAAATGTTGCATTGGCATCTTTCCAATATAAATTCTTTGTCGTTGACCCATGCCCATATCAGCCATTCATACTAAATACAAGAATGATGTCATGCATTTTAATTGATAATAACTGCCCACATAAATGGAGAGGCAAGTTTAACGAGGATGTAGATCTGAGTATTCGTGTTCTTAAGGAAGGTTTGTGTACTGTATTAATGTATGCATTTGTTCAAGGCAAATTAAGAACAGGAACTGTAAAAGGTGGAAACACAACTGAGGTATATGAGGATTATTCCGGCGAAGGTGAAAATGATCCAGCATATAACAAATCAAAAATGTTAAAGGAAATGCACCCTGATTGTGTGACACTCGTTGAGAGATATGGCAGAGTACATCACCATGTAGACCTCAATGCGATTATGAATAAAGATGGATATCCTGCTAGACAGAATCCACTTATCTTGAAAAAAGATGTACCAATTGTGAATAAAGTAGATAATTATGGAATGCAGTTAATGCGCAACTGGAATACGGATGAACAATATCCAGACCCAGAGTTTGAGGCAGACGAATTTCCAGAAGGGAGAACATCAATACATGGCTAAAATTTTAATAACTGGTGGTGCTGGATTTGTCGGTAGCCATCTTGCAGAAAGAATGGTATCGTTAGGACACGAGGTTCATTCAGTTGATAATTATTTTACTGGCACAAAAGACAATCACGTAGATGGAGTCACATATACTGAAATGTCTACGACAAGTAAATCCCTTAAGGATCTTCCAATGACACCAGATTTGGTTTATCATCTCGGAGAATATTCTCGTGTCGAACAAAGTTTTGCCGATATACAATTGGTCCATGAATATAATGTTAACGGAACAGCCAATGTTTTGGAATGTGTAAGAGAATGGGATGCCAAACTTATCTATTCAGGTTCAAGTACCAAATATGCTGACACAGGTCTTGCTTATGTAATGAGTCCTTATGCCTGGTCCAAAGCTCGTAATACTGAATTGGTAAAACAATATGGTGAGTGGTTCGGCATTGATTTTGCAATCACATACTTTTATAATGTATATGGTCCTAGAGAAATACAAGATGGACCTTACGCTACACTTATTGCAAAATATGCAAAATTAAAATCTGAAGGTAAGGCTTTACCAATTGTAATGCCAGGTACACAGGAAAGAAATTTCACTTATATTGATGACATTGTAGACGCTCTAGTACTGATAGGCGACAAGGGACAGGGCGATGAATATGGTATTGGCCATCCAGAAAAATACACTGTGGCTGATGTAGCTAGAATGTTTAACACTCGTACCAAACAACTACCACCTAGAAAAGGCAATCGTATGTCTGCTAGTGTCATTACAAAGAAAACACGAGACCTAGGCTGGTCTCCAAAACATAATCTGAAAACTTATATAAATAAGTTGATAGATAATGGTTGACATTATGTACAAAATAGTGTATAATGGTACAACAAATGAGGAATTTATATTATGAAGCACTGCATTATTGACTTTGAAACAATGGGTATTGATACCAATAACTGTGTCGTCATAGACATGTCAGCATTGGTATTTGATTGGGACAAATTTACTTCCGACAAACCCTACAATTTCGGCGACATTCAGTCAGTCCAAAAATACAAATTCGATATTAGGGAACAAGTTTCTCTGTACAATTTTACTATTGATAAAAGCACTGTCGCGTTTTGGGAATCACAACCATCTGATGTTCGTAAGAATATCGTACCGAAAGCAACAGATATCAGCTTAGAACAATTTGCTGAACAGTTTATATCATACCTAATCCCACACGGAAAAATCTCTAACTGGTGGTCAAGAAGTAATTCTTTCGATCCGATTATACTATGGAGATTATTCGATGCAATTGGAAAGAAAAATCAAGTGATGGAATACCTGCCACATTGGTCCCTTAGAGATACAAGATCTTGGATTGATGCGAAATTGGATTTCCCTCGTAAAAATGGTTTCTGTCCTATTGAAGATACACAACTTTGGGATAAAACTTTTAAAGCACACGATAGTGCTTGGGATATCTTAGCTGATGTGTTAAGATTACAAGCAATTGAACGTGCAGAAAAACTTGATTAATTTTATATTATGGAGACAAAATGGAACAAGCAACAAATATTAGAGCGTTTAAAACGCCAAGGCAGATGAAACTTACCATGCCAGGATTATCACTTAAACTTGGAATTATCGGCAGAGGTTTTGTCGGTGGTGCTGTAGCGAATGGATTTGAAACTAGTACAGTAGATACTTTTGTGGTTGACCCACGATTTTCAGATCTTACCACAATGGATTTGGTAGGACTAAATCCTGATGTAATGTTTATTTGTTTACCGACACCAACAAGAGAAACAGCAACAGCTGATGGCCCAGTCGGTAGTGTAAACGCAGACCTTATTAGAGACACATTAAAAACTCTTAATAAAGAAAAATACGAGGGTGTTGTTGTAGTCAAATCAACAGTCGCACCAAGTGTTTTGGAAGGCTTCGTAAATACCTACACTCAATTACAAATCGTATATAACCCAGAATTTTTAACTGAAGCAAATGCAAATGACGATTTCATTAATCCACCATTCCAAATTTTTGGTGGTGACTGGGACGCATGTACCAAGGTCGAACAGATGTACACAAAACACAGCCTTGTAAAACCGGTACCTTCGTTTAAACTAGATATAAAGGCAGCAAGTTTTCTCAAATACACAATGAATAGTTGGTTAGCAACTAAAGTTGTATTCTTTAATGAACTGAGGGAATTGTATAATACTTATTCTATGAGCACACCTTGGGAAGAGTTCATTGGAGTATTGGCCCACGAACCAAGAATTGGACCTTCACATATGAATGTTCCAGGACCTGATGGTCAATTTGGTTTCGGTGGTAATTGCTTCCCAAAAGATACAAAAGCCTTTGTAGAGGAATCAAGGAATGATTCTCTATTGGCATTGCTAGAAAAAGCAATACAACTTAATGATACATATCGTGTTGACAAATAACCAAAGATGTGTTATAATATAGGAACTAAATAATGCAAAACTTAAAAGACAGAATACTATCAGCTTCGGAATTACACTTCAAAGCTCATATTGAAACACACAAAATTAACGTAGAGGTTCTATTGGAATCTCATGTTGGTGTAGCAGAACATCCAGATATCATGGAAACAATCGAAAAGGAATTGGCACTTATAGCAGAGTATGAAGACAAATTGGAAATGATTAATAAACATTTTAAAACTCCTGCTGCGCCGAGACTTCCCTAGGAACTAAATAATGCAAATTGAAGTAGCTACAGAAGAGCTAAGAAAATATAAAATATTCATTGGAACACCTATGTATGGTGGCCAGTGTGGTGGTTTATATACAAAATCAACAAACGATTTGAGTATGCTCTGTGCACAACATCAAATCCCACTTAAATACTATTTTTTATTTAACGAGAGTCTAGTACAAAGAGCTAGGAACTATATCGTAGACGAATTTATGAGAAGTGATTGTACTCACTTAATGTTTATTGACTCTGATATAGGTTTTAATCCTAAAGATGTACTAGCATTACTCGCTTTAAATATCCAAAATCCAGATGAATATGATATTGTTACTGGTCCTTATCCTAAGAAAACAATTGCTTGGGAAAAAGTTGCTAAGGCAGCCGAACTAGGACATGGTAAGGAAAATCCATTTAAACTAGAACAATTCACATCTGATTTTGTATTTAATCCTGTTAAAGGCACTAAATCATTTAAACTTGGGGAACCAGTTGAAGTGTCCGAGGCCGGAACAGGCTTTATGCTTATCGCAAAAAGTGCTTTGGAAAAATATCGCGACGCGTATCCAGAGCTTAAATACAAACCCGATCACATCCGTACTGACAACTTTGACGGTGCGAGGGACATTACCGCATATTTCGATTGTGTTATTGACCCTGATTCCAAACGCTATCTTTCAGAGGATTATTTCTTCTGTCAAATGGCTCGTAAAGCAGATTTAAAAGTTTGGATGTGTCCCTGGATGCAAATCAATCATGTTGGTTCTTATATTTTTAGAGGCAATATGGGTTCGATTGGTCAATTAGGAGTGTCGGCAACTGCAGACAAAAACTCTAGCAGAAAAACGTACAAACCTATTGACAAATCATCTAAATAGGTATATAATACCACATGAAAATGAAAATAAACTTGGAGACTATATATTATGAAATTTTCTAATGAAACGCTGAACGTTTTAAAATCGTTTACAGCAATCAATAAGAGTATTCTATTGAGTGCAGGTAATACAATTAAAACTATTACGCCAGAAAAGACACTAATTGCAATCGCAGAAGTTCCAGATACAATGCCATCACAGGCTTGTGTTTACGACCTTTCACGATTCTTGTCAATTTTGTCTTTGTATAACGAACCCGATGTTGAATTTGGAGATAAATACTTTGTAATCTCTGAAGGAAAGCGTCGAACAAAATATGTCTACGCTGACATTTCAATGATACATACACCACCAGAAAAGGATATCACACTTCCTTCAACTGACGTGACTGTTAATGTATCAGAGGGAGATTTATCTTCCGTACTTAAGGCGGCAGGTGTATTACAATTCTCTGAGGTGGCTTTTGTAGGCGAAGGCGGCAAATGTTATCTCAAAGCAATCGACAGTTCCAATGAAAACGCAGATGACTTTGGCGTTGAAATTGGCGAGACTGCCGATAAATTTAATGTTATCATTAAAACCGATAACCTTAAATTACTACCTTTAGACTATCAGGTATCAATATGCTCAAAAGGCATATCCGAGTTTAAAGGAAAAGGTGTCACATACTATGTGGCGATAGATTCAAAGTCGACTTATAATAAAGGTGAATAATATGAACGAACCAGTGAATGGTAACTTCGGCCAACCAAATGGCCAACAAGAACAACCGGTGAGTATTACTCTCGGTGACCTCAGTACTCTATTACAGATTATTGATGTTTGTTCACAAAGAGGCGGGTTCCAAGGACAAGAACTTGCTGGTGTTGGTATGTTACGAAATAAAGTAGAAACATATCTAAGACAAAATGCTCCACAACAACAGGATTCTTCTGTTGCTGAACAAGGCGTTGACGTCCAAATGCCAGCCGAAGGTGAATTGGCTGACAAGGTGATTTCTTAAATTACCGAACTTATCTCGAGAATAGGGGACCAAGGTTATGCCTAGTCCCCGCCCTCAATTTTTTATATTATGTTTTATGGTGATTAATTATGATAAATGCGAAAGCAAATGAAGTGTTATGGGTAGAAAAATACCGCCCACAACAAATCGCAGACACAATTCTGCCAGAACAAATGAAGGAAACATTCCGAAAATTTGTTGCTGATGGAAATATCCCAAATCTTTTATTGACTGGTGGACCAGGCGTAGGTAAAACAACTATTGCGAAAGCAATGCTCGATGAGCTTGGTTGTGATTACATCGTTAAAAATGGTTCCTTAAATGTCAATATCGATACCCTCCGATACGATATCTCTACGTTCGCCTCAGCTGTCTCGCTGACAGGCACGGGTCGTAAATATGTTATCTTTGATGAAGCAGACTATCTGAATGCAACTAGTGTTCAACCGGCTCTGCGTAATTTCATTGAGGAATATTCTTCCAATTGTGGATTTATATTTACTTGTAATTTCAAAAATCGTATCATCAGTCCCCTAAGATCTAGACTCTCAGAAGTTGATTTTAGTATTGAACAAACAGAAAGGCCAAAACTGGCAATGGATTTCTTTAAACGTACTCAGGAAATACTTTCCAACGAAAGTGTTGATTACGACAAACAGGTCCTAGCAAAAGTTATTGAAAAACACTTTCCAGATTTTCGTCGTGTATTAACAGAATTACAATCGTATGCAGCATCAGGTAAAATTGATGAAGGTATCTTTGTTAATATCAAACAAGAATCTATTGACGCACTATTTAAATTCCTTAAGGACAAAAACTTTACTGAAATGCGTAAATGGGTTGCAAACAATTCAGACCAGGATATGAACGAAATGTTCAGACGCATATATGACGCGGCATCCAAAAAGGTTGAATTTAGAACTCAAGCAGGTTTTATTGTGACTCTTGCTGATTATATGTACAAGGCAAACTTTGTCGCAGACCAAGAAATTAATATGGTTGCATTCCTCACAGAGGTAATGATTGAATCCGAGTTCGTATAATGTTAAAAACCAGATGTTTTAATTGTAATACTACGACAACAAAAAAGAAGGCGTGGACAGTGGAAATGAATACTGCTGAAGGTAAACATAAAGTTACGTTATGTGAAACCTGTGGTAAGGAATTCGATTCACTATCCAAAGAATTAATAGAGGTGCTTGATGAAAGATCTTAGTCCGTTCGATTTTATGAATGCTGCTTCACACAGTAAAAAAGACATTATTGGTGAAAGTGATAATCCAGAACTTACAGAAAAACAATATAATGCTTTTATTGTAAATCGTGGGTTCACTTATTTTGAAGATACAATTCTTCATGCCAATGAAATGAATCAGAGACATGAACTCTTTCCAGGTGCTCAGTTTGAATATTATCGTAGTGTTTTAAGGAAACGCAAAAGATTTTCCAAATGGCATAAAGCCGAAAAGAATAATGATCTAGATGCAATACAAGAAGTTTACGAGTGTAATCGCACTGTAGCAAAAATGTATTTAAAGGTCCTTACTAAGGAACAATTGAAATCTGTACATGAACGACTCGTTATTGGTGGTTAAGGTTTAAAATCCTATAAATAGTTTTATTGGTTATTAGCCATAAAGATTATTAAAATAAAAAAGGTGAATATGTATCATGGACAACGAAGACATTTTTAGAGGTGTCGGCGTAGAGGTAGTTTTACCCACGCCAGACAGTTTCCTCAAAGTTAAAGAAACTCTTACCCGTATTGGAATCTCTTCTCGTAAAGAGAAGAAGTTATTTCAGTCTTGTCATATCCTTCATAAGAAGGGACGATATTCCATTCTTCATTTTAAAGAGCTGTTCATATTGGACGGCAAAGCAAATACATTTACTGACGAAGATTTAGCTAGAAGAAATACAATTGTGAACCTTTTAGAGGAATGGGAACTGGTTAAGATTACAGACAATTCTAAGACGACTGACCCGGTCGCATCACTCAATCAAATAAAAATTATTGCTTTTAAAGAAAAAGATGAATGGGAACTTGCAGTTAAATATAATATCGGCAAGAAATAGTTGACAAGCACACAAAAGTGTGTTATAATATAGGTATAGATTATGGAAATTTTTAAAACAAAAGAATACGCAGAAATGCCAGCCTTCCAGACAAAGGGGGCAGCATGTTTTGACGTAAAAGCAGCATTTGAACCAGGTGAAAAAATTAGAACCTGGAATGCGCTAAATAAAGAAATATTAATACCGGCCAAACCCTTTCGTGGTAAGGTTGGGATTCAATTACCACCCCTAAGCAGAGCATTAATTCCGACAGGACTTATATTTGATGTGCCAGACAATCATGTGCTGGAAATGTTTGTACGCTCAAGTGTAGCGACAAAGAAAGGTTTAAACCTTTGCAATGGTATTGGTGTAATTGATAGTGATTATGTAGAAGAGTCGTATATTGCTTTACATAATATATCAGACAGTTTGGTAGTTATTGAGAGTGGCGAGAGGCTAGCTCAATGCAGATTATCCAAACTTATTAAAACTGAATTAGTTGAGGTTGATACCAGACCTTCTCAGAAAACTGATAGGAATGGAGGATTTGGTAGTACTGGCTAGAGAGCTGTATTAATTACGCGGTGTATTCTGCCTGATTTCATGAGTTCGTTAAAGCTTTTTAAAAAGTTTTGCATAGTATTATTCCTTTAATATTTAGTATATACATTATATTTATAACAATTTGTTACGACTATGTGACAAAAAGGTGACAAATTATGACAAAAGATGATACATTGATTATTAAAATCAATAAAGGTCAGAAACAGGAATTCATTCAGATCTGCAAAGATGATGATACATCTGCATCTAGAGAGATAAGACATTTTATTAAAAAGTTTATCTCAGATACAAAGAGTCTGAATAAATAGTTTTGTACATGCCATTAGGGTGTACAAATTAGGTGATGGGTAATTACCATCGAATTAATTAATCTTGCTTAATAGGAGATAAAAATGACTGGATTAAATATAAACCAACTTACGCCGTTTGCGGTAGGCTTTGATAGGATGTTCGACAGACTTGTTGAATTCCCACAGGTTCACGCAGCAACAGGCTTTCCCCCATATAATATTCGTAGAAACAAGGCTGGAGACAAGTTCGCTATCGAACTAGCATTAGCCGGTTTGGATATTAATGATGTGGATATTGAAGTTAAAGAAGATGTTCTCACAATTAAGTCCACTTGGGACGAAAGAACTGAGGACGACACCGTTGTACTTCACAAGGGAATTTCACAAAAGAAATTCACACGCAGCTTTACATTGGCTGACGACCTTGTAGTAGAAGGTGCTAACTTTAAAAATGGTCTTTTAATTATAGCTCTTGAAAGGATTATTCCTGAAGAGAAAAGACCAAAGAAAATTAAAATTGATAACAAGAAGGAATTCTTAGTAGATTAATTTTTTATGTTATAATCCGGGTGGGCTTATGCTCACCCGATTTTTGAAGGATATATTATGAAAAATGTACCACAAGTAACTTTTAAAACAAGAGTTAAAAACCCACAAACAGACGAATTCGATTGGCAGTATCCTACTACCGATGATTATTTTGCTGGTAAAAAAGTTATTGCTTTTTCACTACCAGGCGCGTTTACCCCAACATGTTCAAATTTCCAGGTTCCTGGTTTTCAAGCAATGTACGGAGACTTTAAAGCCTTAGGTATTGATGAAGTATATTGTATTTCATGTAACGATGCGTTTGTTATGAATGCTTGGGCTAAAGACCAAAGAGCTGCTGATATTAAATTTATACCAGATGGCTCTTGTGAATTTACTGCAGGTATGGAAATGGTAGTCGCAAAGGATAACCTAGGTTTCGGTGTGAGATCTTGGAGATATGCTATGATTGTAAATGATGGCGTAATTGAAAAGATGTTTGTCGAGCCAGGCAAATCAGATGATTGCGAAACTGACCCTTATGGGGAAACAAGTCCAGAAACTGTACGTGAATACTTAAGAGAAGTTGCAGGTAATTAATTAAAAAGGGTAGTTTCGACTGCCCCTTTTATCCCATA